>Ga0102942_1001160_pt1 | contig 10047 bp, 12 predicted proteins | sample SalPon2_C_H2O_MG_FD_78171 | JGI IMG/M metagenome (GOLD analysis project Ga0102942, IMG submission 78171) | Salt pond water microbial communities from South San Francisco under conditions of wetland restoration - Salt Pond MetaG R2_C_H2O_MG | ecosystem: Environmental > Aquatic > Non-marine Saline... | reverse complement strand
ATCTATGGAGAAAGAAAAACTTCAACCAGCATTAGATTATATCAATAAAATCAATGAAAATGACGAAGTACTGATAATCCATCACTGGGATATGGACGGTATTTCAAGTTCCACTATAATTTCAAAGGCGCTTGATAGATTGAGAGGAAGGCCTGCAGATGAGGTTAAGATTCCCTCCAGGAGAGCATACCACTTAGAAGAGGGAGACCATGAAAAGCTTGATGACGTTGACAAGCTGATGATTCTGGATTTCAACCTCGAAGCAGATGAACTAGAAAATTTGGAAGAGGAATACGATCTTGATGTGCTTGTAGTAGATCACCATAATTTTGACCGTGTTCCAAATGTTTCCTTTGTCAACCCAAGAAAGACAGATTCTGATGTCTACATTCCTTGCAGCAAAATATGCCTGGATATAGCGTCAGAACTAGGAGAAGACCAATATCTTGATTGGATAGCTGGCCTAGGAGTTATACAGGACTTCGGAGTAGATTCATGTCCTGAACTGTTTGAGAGATTAGATGAAAAATACTCTGAATACTTTCCAGAAGAACTTTCACAGGAAGAACTTGCTAAGAACTGTGAGTTCGGAAGATACTCTTCTGTACTAAATATTAAGCCTTATAGAGATTCTGAACATTTTTCAAGGCTAGCATATCAGGCATTGATGGAATCAGATGACTTAATGGAGCTAGAGGCTCAAGAGGCATATAGAAAGGTTTATGAAGTATACTTAGAGATGCAAGATGAATTCAATAAACTGATGGAGAACTATGAAGAAGAAAGAGAGATAGATAGAGACAAAATGGTCATCTTCTTCGAAATTGAAAGTGAATTCCGAATAACTTCCTCAATAGCAACAAATATGTCAACTAAGACTCCTGATTGGGTCCACTTGGTAGTTCAGACAGATGATATAGTGAACATAAGCGCCAGATGTCAATCCGGACGAGTTGATTTAGGTGAAAAACTCCAAGAAGCTCTGCCGGAAGGTTCAAAACAAGAAGGTGCAGAGGCTGGAGGTCATAGAAAAGCAGCTGGAGCATCATTCCCAGAGGAGTATTATGAGCAGTTCAAGGAAAACTTCCTTGAAATCATGGAGTGAGATTCCTTGAATCCAAAACCAGTTTAAATAATACCTGTTAATTGAATTGTATGAAGGCAAACAACGGAGACAAGGCTGAGAAGCAGAAGCAAAAAGCCAAGGAAATGTTGGGAATTGGAGATGACAGAGCAAAAGAACTTTTTGATGAAGGAGAGAGCAGAACTCAGAAAAGAAAAAAAGAGCTTAATCAAAAAGAGGAATAGCGATTTCAGACATTAATTATTTTACTTCCGGCTTATTTCTTTCATAATCTGAATTTGAGGGAGCACTTAATTGTAGATCTCCCGTACCATCATCTTCTATTTCGAGAGGTACAGTATCTTCATATCCGGGTTGACCATAAGATATTACGACATTGCTATCAAGGTCTTCTGTGTCGGGGGTGTCCATATCTCCAAGTAAATTTGCAGGATCATCATTACCAGAAATGTAGAAAACAGAAACATCGTCATCATCAATTTTGCCGTCCTCAAATAGGCTTTCATAAGTTTCCAATCCAATATCTAGATGTACATAATCTAGACCCAGACTATTTAGAGAATCTTCAACGCAATGTACACGCCTACTGAACTCTTCGTCTTCAACTACAAATCTTTGAAAACTTTGTGGGTCTTCCTCAGTCACTCTTGACATTACTGGATCTTTCTCCATTCTAGAGACCTGTTCTAGACTGTCGGTATCATCTCCGCTATCAAAGTAACTGTCATTTCTTTTAGACTCTCTTATCATTTCCTCTACTTCAGGGTCATAGTCTCCTACTAACTCAACTTCGTCTTCATTATCTGTATTGTTTGAGTCTATCAATTTGCTCCCCTCCTGAAATTAAATTTTAAAGAGTATACCTTTAATTTGTTTCGGTTTATGTTACACCTTAGTAATAAAACCTTTAATATTGGAATTGTATCCCAAGTCATGAGCCTCATGGAGAAACATGAAATAGAAATGGAACAGAGTCCTGAACTTGCAAGTGATATAGAGGCTATTTTACAACCAGAATATCGAGAGGCTGGAGATAATTCCTTTGTGCAGGAAGACCCTTTGGAACTTCTCTATCACTCAACTGGCGATGGCAACTTTGAGCTCGATAGAGAAAACTCTGAAAGAATCAAGGAATTGCTTCAGCCTTACGGTGATGTGGAGGAACAAGAGCAAAAAGAACGTTACTTCGATAAGAGAATAAATCAGTTTAGCGATATATCTCTCGATGAAGATACTGGTATAGAATATCTTCAGTTCCAACCTTACTCACTAGATTTCTCGCCATCAGGAGAAGATAGGATATCCATGAGCAGAGTAAATGTTGGCTACAATTCCAATAGCAAAAGTTACTGGATAGGTCAAGGTGTAAATGGTGATAGTTTTTTGGTAACAGAAGGTTTGCTATCTCAAGGTTCTAGAGAAAGATTATTCCTTATGACCGGAGAATGTGAAACAATAGAATTTTATATGGAAGGGAATGGTCTCACCAGTATTGATGTCCAAGATTACAATGAACTGGAACTGCCTAACGTAATGAAACTCTCAAATCAGGTCATATCAGATTTGGACTCTGCTATGGCAGACACAGAGCCTACGTTCAATATAGAAACAGATCCTATAGATCAGGATATGTCGGTGAAGACTGAGACACCTAGAGAAGAAGAACGCATAAGGCGTAGAATAGAAAACACAGAACATAAGTCAAAATTCGCCTCAGACCCTGAAGACGTCTTTGAAAAAAGAATGTCGGGACCATTAAACCCGTTACTTCAAGTCAAAGAGACTACAGATAGTGGAGCAAATGACCTTAGAGCGCTATTCGCTGGCTCAAAAGCTGTTCCAGAACTGGAAGAAGATACCTACTATGGAGTCTTCTTCGGTATAAAGAAGAATAGTGAAGATGAACAGAAAAAATTCAGTCAAGAAATAGGGGATTCAAAGAAGTTCGCCCGTAAAGTACTCAGAGACCAAGGAATTATCTAAACTATTCTGTTCTAGTTTATTATTTATTCTATTTTCAATCCCATAAAATCAGATTGATCTGAACCATAAACTTCCATCATCACTGTCTTCAATTTCAAATCCTATTTCATTAAGCCTATCACGGATGTAATCGGAGGTTTCCCAGTCATCTTCCTCACGAGCTTCATCTCGCAGTTCAATAAGCAGGTCAGCCATTCTGGCTTCCTCTTCAGGTGTGTCCGGCAACACATTTACGCCCAGAATCTCAAACATTCGTATTATACCATTAACAGTTTCAGGGTTCAGTTTGTGGCCATTTTCGTAAGTAGAATTCAATCCAGAGACAGTTTCCATCAGATACTGCTTTGCTTTACCTGTTCCAAGATCATCATCCATAAGATTCTCAAAATGCTCTTTCATGTTCTCACTGATTTCATCACTCTCAGGGACTCCAGTCTTCTGTATCAGTCTTTTCACTCTTTTAAGTTCTTTATCTGCTTTCTCTAGACCTTCTAGAGAGAAATCTGTCTCACTTCTGTAGTGTGAACTCAAAAGGTACAGTCTAATTGTATCTCCAGAAAATCCGTGTTCTTCGATTAGTTCTCTTACTGTATAGAAGTTTCCTTCTGATTTACTCATTTTCTCTCCTTCAACTTGGATAAATTCGTTGTGAAGCCAGTAACGCGCCTGTCCTTCACCTGTTGCTGCAAAACATTGAGCACGTTCATTTGGGTGGTGTGGGAAGATGTGGTCTTTACCTCCAGCGTGGATATCGAATTCTTCTCCCAAGTATTTCTGACCCATGACTGAACATTCTAGATGCCAGCCAGGATAACCAATAGTCTCTAAGACTTCTCCTTCAACTTCGAATCGTGCTTCCCACTTCATTAAATGCTCCTCTGGAGCCTCCAGCCAGAGTGCAAAATCGTACTGGTTCTTCTTTTTATCATCTTCTTCCACACGGCTTTCAGCTTCTTCCTTTAACTGCTCTATATCTTTGTTCGCCATTTCTCCGTAAGGATAATCTTCTGCAAATTTCTCTACGTCAAAATAGATATTGCCATCGACTTCGTAGGCATATCCGTTATCTATAATTTTCTGAACATAATTAATCATCTCGTTGATGTGTCCTGTTGCTCTTGGAATTATATCCTGTCTTTCAATATTCAAAACCTTAGTATCTTCAAAATATCTTTCAATCTGATCTTCAACAAGTTCCATAGGCTCTAAACCTATTTCTTTAGCTCTTTTCTCTACCTTGTCTTCTCCTTGATCTCCGTCATCTGTCAAGTGACCTACATCTGTAATATTTTGTACATGTCTAACTGCAAATCCTTTGTACTCTAGGTATCTTCTAAGCGTGTCCCATACAACGTATGCGCGTGCGTTTCCAACATGAAGGTCATCGTAGATGGTCTGACCGCAGCTGTAAAACTTTACTTTTCCTTCTTCTAATGGTTTGAACTCTTGTTTCTCTCTGGTCAGTGTGTTGAACAGCTTTAATGTCATTTTGATTTCCAGCTCCGGACAAACAGTAAATAATTACTCAGTTATTTTTTCAAACATAACTTGATACAAAACTAGGAAACACGTATTTTCTCAAAAGTCTCTTGGATTTCTCGAGTTGATCATACCTAATAAATAAGAGGTTCTTGTTTACAAGGACTGATATTGATGTTTGATTACGGCGAAAACCTCGGAAATTTCAGAGAGAAAGTAGTCGGGTTAGCCAGAAGGTTCAATCAAGGAGCTCCTAAACCTACCAAGGTGCAGCTGATGGTTTTAGCAGTTATGGCTGTGCCTGCATTATTTTTGAGGCAGTATTTCATTGCCTTTGTATTGATGATACTCGTTACTCTGGTATCTTTGCTAACAAATAGATTTGAACTTGGTAGGTTTGGGATAGAACTGGCAACTTTTTCATCTATCACTATGGCAACAGTTTTTCCGCCTCGTATAGCGGCGTTCCTAGGATTTACTTACATTGTACTTCAGATATTTACGGGCAGCACACCAGGATTATACCTTGTATGGGTAATACCTACTTATACAGTAGCCTCGTACGTGATTGCAGGTATGCAGGTCTCAAATATTGCTCAAATAGGTATATACGTGACTTTGATATCTCAGTCCATCTTCGCGACAATGACATTTCTGACCTCTAGAAGCAGACTTCCAAAATATCTGCAGTATGCAACATTCAATCTTGCATTCAATATCCTGTTATTTCAGAGCTTTGCGCAACCTCTATTGAAACTTGTTAATTCTTGAAAAACTATTATCCTAACCTGTCTTCATTGTACTGTCTGAAAAGAATTTCTGACTTCTCCAGGGCAGTCTCCATCATTTTTCTCTCACTCTCTGCTTCTCTGAAATCCTCTACAAGCTCATATATTCCTTCTTCAACCATGTCTCCATAGCCATCAGCTGTCCGGTCCCTTTGGTTATAGCCATGTTTTGAATGGTAGGCGACTTCATCTACTGCTGCATCATTATCTATGAGGTTTTGTGAGTAAAGTGACCATACTGAACCGAGAATGTCGACTCCCATCTCCGTAGGTATATCGAAGTCCTGGACTTCTTCGAACTGTATGTGCATGTACTCCTCTACTAGGGTATCTGAAACTCTAGGTGTCAAATGGTCAGGGCGATGAGGAGATTCTGATCCCATGAATATCATTCCATCTAGCTCATCCGTGCCTCTGTAAGAAACTCTCCCCTGTACGTTCTCGTCTAATTGGTCTGGAGCATAAAATACCTCAACATTTGGTATACTCATGCCATGTTCGCTTAGTACTTCTTCTGTCTCTTCAGCAATGTTCTCAAGAGTTTGCTCTGCAGATTCCTTACCTCCTATGCTCCGCTCTTTCTCAAGCATATCCCATGTATATTGGAAATAAGGGAACTGGTTAGGCATAATTACAAACTATACAATAGAAATAAAAATGTGACCTATTGGTAACAATTTTTAGAATGTCGGTAATTCTTCCAGTTTCTGAAGGAAGTTGGATTGTTCCTCTCTTTTTTCAAGTCTTTCTGCTTCCTCTGTATGGACGTAGTCTGTTATTTCTTCTGGTGAAACCCATTTCAGCTCTTCTAAATCTGCTTCAGGTTCTTCATTACGTTTATCTGTTTCGCAATGGTAAACTACCTGTACTGAGTCATTTTCTTCATCTTTCCAGGAAAAAGTCATCACGTCTATTACCTGATGTAGTTTGACTTCAAGACCTGTTTCTTCTTCCACTTCTCTTTTGATGGCTTCTTCAATTTCCTCTCCTTTCTCAAGGTGTCCACCAAGTATGTGCCATTCACCGCTGATAGGATGTCCTTCAGTTTCCTCTTTCTTACCTATCAAAATATCTCCACGGTTTGTTATCAAAGCCTTAACTACCGTCCTGAACTCGTCTTTATCCATTGTATTATAATTCATAGTTTTTTCTTTTGTATCCGTCGATTCAAAACTCCACATCTAACTTTTTCAGATCTGTTTTTAATCCGTCAACTGTGTCAAATTGTTCAAGTTCACTTGGTTCTATCCACTCTTTCTCAATATGTTCTTCATTTAACTCTGGTTCGTCTCTTACAAGGACAAGGAACGGGTAAACACGGAATAAACCGTCTTCTGTTTCTAATTTGAAGCTTTCTCCTGTTTTCAGTATCTCTCCAGATAGTTTGGTCTCTTCTCTTAGTTCTCTCAAAGATGCTTTTTCAGGTTCCTCATCTTCAATATGACCTCCTGGAAAGTTCCATTTTCCTGGGTGTATATCCGCATCCGGAGTTCTTTCCAAAAGTAAGAACTGCTGTTTCTCAGGATTATAAGGTACTGCTGTCGCAACTTCACGTACTTTACCTTTCAAGTAACCTCACCTGTAGTCTTCAGAGCTTTTCCTGTGCTCAGTGTTTTCAAATTCATTATTTCTTCTTTTTCAATCCATTTTGCCTCATCGTGCTCATGATTTAACTGTATATTCTCTTTTGCTTGTACTAAGAAGGGTTTAACATACCATTTACCGAGTTCTCCGCTACCTATGTATCCTTCTCCTTCTGAGGCATTTTCTGCTTTTAGACCTGTTTCTTCCTTCAGTTCTCTCAATGCACAGTCTTTGAAAGACTCTCCTTCTTCTTTTTTGCCTCCCGGAAAGTTCCAAAGACCTGAACTGGAAGTCTTTTCTGATCTCTTCAGAACTAAGTATTTGTCATTTCTCTTTGGAATTGCTAATCCAACCTCTCCTTCAAGAACCTGGAGGTTTACTAGAGCCTGATATTGTCCAAGAGTCTCGTAAATGTGATAATCATCAAGACTTATCCAGGAGTAATCAGAGTGCTCGTTGCTTAGTTCAATATCGATTTTTTCTTTGATCTCTATCAAAACAGGATTTAATCTATATTTAGAATCTCTTTTACTCTTGTACGGATTTCCTTCTTCGTATTTCTCTATATCTTCTTCCCTTAACTTTTTGCCTGTTTCTTCTTCAAGTTCGCGAAGTCCGGCCTGTTTGAGATCCTCACCGTCTTCGACTTTACCGCCAAGAAACTCCCAGTAATTATCGGCTGTCCTCTTACCTATCAGATACTCGTTCTTATGTCTCACGACAGTCTGGACAACATCTCTCATCTCTGTAAGTAAAATTCATCGTGAGATACAAATAACTCATTCTATTCAAAATAGATCTGAGTCTCAGTTAATTTTTCTCAGCAAGTATCCAAAGATGATGCTCTTCTTCGGAATCTTCCTCATAAGTATCAACTATATTGAAACCAGATTCCTCCACTAACTCCATGCTTTTTTCTTGACTATAAGAGCTCCAAACCATTTCAGAACCGTTCCAGTCTTCTTCCACGTACCTGTCCATTTCATCTCCGCCCACAGTAATAAGTAGCATTCCATTTTCTTTCAAAAGACTGTTCATGTGCTTGAAAAGTTCTCCGTGTTTTTCGCGTGGAAGATGAAATACTGCATAGAAGCTTACAACTGCATCAAACTTTTGTTCTTCTGGATCAACGTCGAAAAAGTCTCCTTCTATAAACTCTGCTTCTGGCACTCTCTCACGAGCAGCCTGTACATGCTTCTCTACAAGATCGACACCTGTAACGTCATATCCATGTTCGACAAGGTAACGATCGAATGGTTCTCCTGTACCACATCCAAGATCAAGAATATTCCCTGATTCAGGTATCTGATCAAAAAGCTTACTGAAGAGCTTCTTCTCACTTTCTCTTACTTCTCTATCGTTTCTAAACTCTCCTTCATAGTCTCCAGCTTCATAACCTTCCCGCACCCTGTCTTTCATTATAAAATTAATATTCTCGGGAAATCTTTAAATTCTGTCTTATATTTGTATAGGTCATTCGCTCATAAAACCTGGCTTTTCTCCGCTTAAAGAGATTACACTAAATAATTTTACTATACTAAAACATGTTGTGGCTGAGACAGAGGAGCTCGAGGAAGCATTTGAGAAATTACTGTTTTCAGAGGAATCGCTAGAAGATCTTGAACAAGAACTTGAAAGCGTGTACGAAATTGGAGGTCTTCCAGTTATAAGTCATGTATATGGTTTGAATCAGAGGGATAACCAATTTGAAGAACTTTTTGATGCGTACAGAGAATTCTACCGTGTGGAGACAGGTGGTTTTAGAGAGGGTTCCAGAATAAGAGAAAATAAGCTTAACAACCTTATGGAAGCTTATAGAAACTACTTTGGACCTAATTCAAACCAATTATGGAATGAAAGTATAGATACAGCAAAGACTGTTCCACAATTATTGAATGTTGAAGGACCTCTTTCGCGACAAGATTTCTACAATATTATATCAGGAGAATACTTCGATGAATGATTTATTTTTTGGTAAGCCGGAGCAGGGATTTGCACCCTGGTAGGCGGCTTTGCAGGCCGCTGCATAACTCCTCTGCCACTCCGGCATTACATAAATAATATTTTTTTGAAAAGGTTTTATATCACAGAGGGAGGTGTTCGTGTGTACTACTCTGCAGGTTTAGGGAATTGGTTTTTATAACTAAGAATCAAGTGTTCGATAAGGCAAATAAGAGGAGATTATTAAATGAAAGTAGAGGTTCTTGGCAACGTTCAGGACGGAGGAGTACCGCATCTTGGATGCGGATGTGAATTATGTGAAAAAGCAAGAGAAGATCCTAGAGAGGCAAAATACGTTGAGTCAATTCTTCTCAAGGAAAACAACGAAAATGATACTGCAAGATACTTGGTAAATGCAACACCCGATATCAGGATGCAGGTACAGTGGGAGTACCTAGATGGAATATTCATTCCTCATGAAGGATTGGGTCATATCACCGGTCTTCAGTTCTTTGGCCAGGAAGGACCTGATATTTCAGAATTATCGGTTTTCTGCTGTGGAGAAGTTGAAGACTACATGATGAAGAATGATCCATACAGATTCCTTATTGACAGAAACAACATTGAGATACATGACTTCAACCATGGAGATCAAGAAGAGATTAGAGGTGGAGAAATCGAATCAATCCAGTTCCACCATCCACACCTGAATCATGATACCACTGCATACATGATCCACGGTGAAAACAAGAAACTGTTCTATTTAGCCGATATTACAAACTTCAACCGTGAGATAGAGGAATGTGTAGAAGAAGCAGATATTGCATTGATTGATGGAACATTCTGGAGTGACGACGAAATCGGGCGTTTCGAAGAAGTACCGCACCCACCAATCAGAAGAAGCCTAGACCAGTTCTCAGACGTGGACACAAAGATCTACTTCACACACATGAACCACACTAACCCAGTACTGAGAAAAGACTCAGAAGAGAGACAGAAAGTACAGGAAAAAGGGTTCCACGTAGCAAAGGAAGGACAAGAATTCTCACTGTAGAGAACTTAATATCTTTTCTCTACAAACCCTGTTTTTCCACATATTTTTTATTTAATCAGCTATAAAATCTCCACATGGGACTTAAAGGAGAAGTTATAGACGTTAACCGTAGAATAGAGTTTTTTGAAAAATTT
>Ga0102942_1001158_pt1 | contig 10049 bp, 9 predicted proteins | sample SalPon2_C_H2O_MG_FD_78171 | JGI IMG/M metagenome (GOLD analysis project Ga0102942, IMG submission 78171) | Salt pond water microbial communities from South San Francisco under conditions of wetland restoration - Salt Pond MetaG R2_C_H2O_MG | ecosystem: Environmental > Aquatic > Non-marine Saline... | reverse complement strand
GGAGGTACGCGCCAACGCCGTCCTGCCGGGCCCCCACGAGACGAGCCGGATCCGCGACCTCGTCGAGGCCGCCGTGGAGCGCGGCGACTACGACTCCTACGAGGAGGGGCTCGACGACTGGGCCGGCAACCCGCTCGAACGCATCGGCGACCCGATGGAGCTCGGCAACACCGTGGCGTTCCTCTCGTCGCCGAAGTCGGGGTACGTCAACGGCACCGCGCTCCCGATCGACGGGGGCTCCACCGGAGCGAACCTATGAAGCCGGTCGCGTTCGACGAGGCGGAGACGTACGAGCCCGAGGAGGGCTGGCGCCGCGTGTCGATGGCGGGCAGCGACCAGTTCTCCTTCGAGTGGTTCGAGAAGCCGCCGGGGCACAGCTCGCCCATGCACGACCACGAGAACGAGCAGGTGTGCCTCTGTCTGGAGGGCGAGCTCACGGTCGCGACCGAGGACGACTCGGTCACCCTGCAGAAGAACGACTCCGTCCTCCTGGAGTCCGACGAGGCCCACCGCGTCGAGAACACCGGCGACGAGCTGGCGGTCGGGCTCGACGTGTTCGCGCCCGGGCGCTCGTTCGACTTCTGGACGGACCGCGAGGAGTGAGATGAACGGAGCCAGCCAGCGATGAAGTACCTCGCACGCACGGCGACCGGCGACCCCCTGCTCGGCGACGAGACGGGCTACGTCCCCCTCGGCGCCGTCGAGCCGGACCTCGACAGCGTCCGCGACGCGCTCCCCCGAGCGGCCGCGGGGACGCTCGGCGACGTCGACGACGCGACCGCCGACCCCGTCCCGGCGGCCGACGTCTCGTTCGGCGCGCCCCTGGCGTCGTTCGGCAAGCTGTGGGGGATCGGGCTGAACTACGAGGAGCACGCGGGCGACCTCGACGAGCAGCGCCCCGAGGAGCCGGCGAGCTTTATGAAGCCGTCGTCGGTCCTGACCGGACCGGGCGGCCCGATCCGCCTGCCGCCGGAGTCGCAGAGCGAGCGGGTGACCGCCGAGGCGGAGCTGGCCGTCGTGATGGGCCGGACGTGCCGGAACGTCGACGAGGGCGACGTCGACGACGTGATCGCGGGGTTCCTCCCCGTGATCGACATGACCGCCGAGGACGTCCTCCAGCGAAACCCGCGGTTCCTGACGCGGGCGAAGAGCTACGACACGTTCCTCGTGCCCGGCGCGGCGCTCGCGGTGCCGGAGGAGCCGCTCGACCTCGAGGAGCTCTCGGTGCGGACCGAGGTCAACGGCGAGGTGCGGGCCGAAAACGAGATCCGGAACATGCTGTTCCCGCCGGCGGAGATCGTCTCCTTCCACTCCGACGTGATGACGCTGGAGCCCGGCGACCTGTTCAGCACCGGGACGCCCGGCGCGGCGCCCATCGACCCCGGCGACCGGGTGCGGGCGGTCGTCGAGTCGATCGGGACCGTCGACGCGCCGGTGACGCGGTAGCGAGCCCGCGTCCCGCCTCGACCCGCCGGCGATCCGAGGGATCGGTCGACGGCGCGGGCAGGCATCTTTATTACCCGCTGTTCGGTTAGGTGCCGGTATGTACCGTGTACTGCTCCCCGTCGGCGGGGACGTCGATCACGTACTGGCCGGGGCCGACGCCGTTGCATCGCTGCCGAACGCCGACGAGGAGGTCGAGACGGTGATACTCAACGTCTACGAGGGGTTCGAGGTCAGCGGCGAGGGCGGTCGCATCGACTCCGAGGACGTGTGGAACGAGGAGAACTACCCCGAGAGCGTCGACGTCGTCGAGGACCGGCTGACGGAGGCCGGCGTCTCGACGTCCAGGCGGCGCGAACACGGTGACCCCGCGGAAGTCATCGTCGAGGTCGCCGCGGAGCTCGACGTCGACAACATCACCATGAGCGGGCGTCGCCGGAGCCCGACCGGCAAGATGCTGTTCGGGAGCACGACGCAGTCGGTGCTCCTCGCCGCCGAGCGGCCCGTGACGGTGCTCCTCGACGAGTGAGGCGACGCCTGCGGCGGGTTCGACGTGTTTTTCAGTTTTCACGACGAGGAATTTCCTAGCCGTTTAAACCGAAACAAACAGATACATTGTTAAAGGTCGGGAGATTGTTCCTCATTGAACATGGCAGAAGACTCGATCAATCGACGGAAGTTTCTGTACGGAACCGGCGCGGTCGGCATCGCCGGACTCGCTGGCTGTAGCGGCGGCGACGGCGGAGACGGCTCCGACGGCGGAGACGGCTCCGACGGATCGGACGGCGGCAGCCAGGACCTCTCGCTGCGCGTCGGGACCTCGGCCGGCGGGACGCAGGACGTCGGCCTCGCCGTCGAGCGCGCGGTAAGCCAGGAGAGCGACACCCTGAGCTACTCGACGATCGAGAGTCCAGGGTACGTGGGGACGATCCGCCGGATGGCCAACAACCAGTTCAACGCCGGCATCACCGACAACAACTCGCTGTCGAAGGCGCTCTCCGAGACCGGCGCGTTCTCCGAACAGCCCGTCGAGCGGATCCCGCAGTACGGCTTCTACGCGTTCCCGTACAGCATCTACATCATCGCCCGTGACGGCACGGATATCGAGACCTTCGACGACCTCGCCGGCAAGAACGTCTACCCCGCCGAGCCGGGGTACTCGACGCGCGCGACGACCCTCGACGTCTGGTCGCAGGAGCCGACCGCGGACGTCTACGAGCAGATGAACATCCAGAACATGGGCGTCGACTCCGCGCCCGGCGCGATGGAGGAGGGCAACATCGACGCCACCATTGCGTACGGGACGCCCGGCGTGCGGTACACCGGCTTCGTGCAGGAGATCGCCTCCCGGATCGACGTCCACTACGTCGAGCCGACGGACGCGCTCATGGAGTCCGCGGAGATGTACGCTGGCGCCGGCTCCGGCACCACGAGCTACGCCGACTGGCCCATCGCGGACGCCGACATCGGCACCGACGAGGTGTTCCACTGGAACCTCGAAGTGAACTACACGTTCAACCCCTCGGCGAACCCGGACGCCGTCTACGAGCTGTGCCGCGTCGTCGACGAGCACAACGACACGGTCAACGAGGGCGAAGCCCAGTTCAACGACTTCGAGTCCACCGCGGACATGCTCGGGTCGGCCCGGGAGAACATCCCCGTCCACCGCGGCGCCGTGCAGTACTACAAGGACAACGACGCGTGGGACGACAACCTGACCGAAGGCGAAAGCCCCTGATCGGCCGGTAAAAGGGCTTTCCTCCACGGTCTCGGGACGTACCGATCAATAATTTAAAACCGCGTACTATCTAATCGATACGCTAGATACCAACAATGACACTAACAAACACGGCCGGACGGACGAACACAACACCCGACGTACGCTGGCGCCAATGAGCACGGAGACGGCCTCGGCGGAACCCGACTCGGGACTGCTCCGCGGGCTCGACGTCACGGTCACCGCGGCGGCGGTGGTGTTCTGGGCCGGCGTCCTCTACTGGGCCTGGACGCAGGCGATATCGCAGGTGCAGTTCGCCACCGCGTTCGTGGGCGGCATCCTGACCGTGTACGCGCTGAACGAGACGCGGCTCGCGATCGGCAACGGCGACTGGATCGACGGCGCCGTGTTGATCGCGTCGTCGCTGGCGCTGATGACCGCGTCGGCGTTCTTCGCGATCAACTTCGAAGACGTGTACCTCCAGCGGCAGGGGTACGCGCTCGACCACGAGTACATGCTGGCGCGCCTCGTGGTCATCTCGCTGATGTACCTCACGTGGCGCGAGTTCGGGAACGTGTTCCTCGGGCTCGTCGCCGGCGTCTTCGCGTACGCGATGTACGGGAACCTCGTCCCGGGCGTGTTGGGTCACGCCGGCATGAATCAGGCGACGCTGCTGCAGGCGACGGTCACCGACCTGTACGGCTTCTACGGCGGCCTCACGCAGATCACGGCCTCGTGGATCGCGCCGTTCCTGCTGTACGCCGGCCTGCTGTTCGCGTACGGCGCGTTCGACCTCATCCTGCGCGTCGCCATCGTGGCCGCGAAGTACATCGAGTCAGGCATCGCGCAGACCGCCGTGCTCTCGTCGGCGGTCATCGGCTCGATCAACGGGTCGTACACCGCGAACGCGGCGATGACGGGCTCGTTCACCATCCCGACGATGCAGGAGGCCGGAATGTCCGGCCACCGGGCGGCCGGCATCGAGGCGGTCGCGTCCACCTCCGGCCAGGTGCTCCCGCCCGTGATGGGGGCGTCCGCGTTCGTGATGGCGTCGTACCTCGGTGTCCCGTACCTCGACATCGTCGTCGCCGGCCTCGTGCCGGCCGCCATCCTCGTCGTCTCCATCTCCATCGCGGTCCACTACCTCGCCATCTCGGACTCGAGCAGTCAGGACATGGAGTTCTCCGAGTTCTTCGACGAACACCTCTCGACCGAGCAGAAGGTGTTCGAGGCGATCCGCTTCGGCGTCCCGTTCGCGCTGCTCATCTACCTGCTCGGGGTCGTCCAGTACACGGTGATGACCTCCGCGCTGTACACGGTGGTCGCGATGATGGTCACCGGGACCCTCATGCCCCCGCTCCAGCGGCTCGTGGACAACAGCGGGACGAGCCCGGTCGAAGAGGTCGTCACACAGGTGAAAAACACCGTTTACGGCGTGCGCCGCGGGGCGATCATCCTGGCGCCCATCGCGATCATCCTGGTCGTCATCAGCGGCGTCGTGAACCTCTTCAGCACGACCGGCATCCCGGCGAAGATCGCGCTGCTGCTCATCAACATCTCGGGCGGCGTGCTGCTGTTCGCCGTACTGCTCGGGATGGCAGTCGCCATCCTGATGGGCGTCGGCATGCCGACGGTCGCCGCGTACGTCATCGTGGCCATCCTCATCGTGCCGACGTTCGTCTCCGACTTCGGCGTCCAGCCCGTCACGGCGCACTACACGATGTTCTACGCGGCCATCCTCGCGGGGATCACGCCACCGGTGGCGACCGCCGCGGTGATTGCCGCGGGGATAGCCGAGGCGAACTTCTGGCGGACCTGCGGGGCCGCGATCCGGATCGCCGCGCCGCTGTTCGTCCTCCCGGTCGCGTTCGTCTACAACCCCAGCCTGATCTCGATGGAGCCCGGGCTCGGCACGCTGTACGTCGGGCTGCTGGTGATGCTCGGTGCGGTGACGATCATCTACGGCCTCAACTACCCGTTCAAGCTGAGCCCCGGGCGGAAGCTCTCCGCGCGGGCCGTGATGGCGGTACTCGGTGTGCTCATCATGACGTTCCCGGACAACAGGGCGAAGATCGCTGGCATCGCCGCCTTCGCGGTCGTCTTCCTGGCCGAGAAGGTGATGATCCGCGGGCTGAAACTGCCGTTCGGTAAGGGGGCGAGCCAATGAGCGACGACGACTCTCCCGAGGCGGTCGCCGAGCAGTCGATGCAGCAGGCCGGCGGCCTCGGCGAACTCATCCCCGAGCCGCTGATGCCGGTGTGGAACCGGGTCGAGAAGGTGCAGGCGTTCCGCCGGACGCACGGCGAGACGTACGTCGGCGTCCTCGAACTGCTCACCGCGCTCGCGCTCGCCGGCGGCTACGTCTGGTGGCTGCTCATCTACCTCGAACTGGTCTGAGGCCGGCGGCGGTCGCGGTTTATTTTTAAGAGAAGACGGGTTTCGCAGGAGGCCGCTCAGTTGAACCAGTCCGCGGCGCGCTCGACGTCCTGCGGGATGTGGTACTCGCGCCCGCGGACGTCGTCGAGGTACGCGCGCAGTTCGGGCGCGAAGTCGGGGTGCGCGCACTCCTCGACGATCAGCTCGGCGCGCTCGACCGGCGACAGCCCGCGCACGTCGGCGACCCCCTGTTCCGTGACGAAGACGTCGATGTCGTGTTCGGTGTGGTCCACGTGGAACACCTGCGGGACGACCCGCGAGATCGCGCCGTCGTTCAGCGTCGAGGGGAGGGCACACACCGTGATCAGCGAGTTCCGGTTGAAGTCGGCCGAGCCGCCGATCCCGTTTATCATCCGTTCGCCGCGGACGTGGGTGGAGTTGGCGTTGCCGTAGATGTCGAACTCGATGGCGCTGTTCACGCCGATGACGCCGAACTGGTTGATGAGCCCCGGGTGGTTCGACACGTCGGCCGGCCGGAGCACCACGTCCTCGGCGTAGCGCTCGACGTCGGCGAAGAGCCGCTCCTGTCCCTCGTCGGTGAGCGCGAGCGACGTCGCGCTCGCGGAGGCCAACCCCCCGGCGTCCAGCATGTCGAAGAGGCCGTCCTGGATGAGTTCGCCGAAGTAGTGCACCTCGCGGTCGCCGAACTCGAGCGACTGCAGTTCGCCCATCAGGGCGTTGCCGAGCGAGCCGACGCCGAACTGGAGGTGGACCGCGTCGTCGAAGACGGGGGAGCGGTCCAGCTCCTCGCGGAGGAACGAGCCGAGGTTGGCGGCGATGGCGAGGTCGTCCTCGGTCGGGTCGCGGAAGGTGTACGTCGAGTCGGATCGGTCCGTCTCGACGACGCCCGCGAGCTTCTCCGGGTCGAAGCCGACGTGCGCGGTGCCGATTCGCTCGCCGGGCGACGAGAGCGGGATCGGCTCGCGGTTCGGCGGCGCGTCCGGGCGGTAGATGTCGTGGAGCGACTGCAGTTCGAGCGGCTGGTGCCGGTTCAGCTCGACGTACAGCGCGTCGGCGGCCTCGACGAAGGCGGGCACCTGCCCGAGCGACGTCGACGGGATGAACCAGTCCTCGCCGACGGCGACCGCCTCGACGACGGCGACGTCGGGCTCGACGAGCCCGCCGTACTGGACCTCGTCGCCGATCGAGGAGGCGTTGCGGTCGCTGAAGGCGATCTCGCGGGCGTCGGTCTTCTCCCTCGCGATTCGCGAGGACTGGTAGGAGAAGCGGCGCTCGACCTGGCCGGAGCCGACGAGGTCGACGTCGATCTCGTCGCCGACCTTCCCGCTGGAGACGAGCGTGAGCGACAGGTCGCGGGACGAGGACGCCAGCGCGAGCGGGATCGCCTTCGGGTAGCCGACGCTCCCGAAGCCGCTCGTGAGCATCGTCGCGTCGGGCTCGATCGCGGCGGCGGCCGCCGCCGCGTCGACGATCGGCACGTCGCCGTGGAGTCGCGTCTCGACCGGGCGGCGCTCGGGTGCGCGGCTCATCGGGTGCCTCGACCCGGGCCGGGAGCGCGCTCGCGGGGGGCGGTTCGACCGTCGGTGGCGGCTCGGACGCGGCCGCCGGGAATCGGTGAGGTCATGATTGGAACGGGGGCGGACCGCACCGGAGCGCGGGCTCCGTCGGTACCGCCCCGTGAGTGGTGGTCGCAACGTCGGCGGGCCGGGACTTAAACGGTCACCTTCGCCGCGAGTCGCTCCGCGATGTGCTCGCCGAACGGCAGCGAGGAGGTCAGCCCGGGGGAGACCGCGTTGAGGACGTGGACGGCGTCGTCGCGCTCGACGAACAGCGGGTCCTTCACCAGCTCGCCGTCGTCGCTCACGAGCTGGGCGCGAATGCCCGCGTAGCTCTTCGCTAAGTCCTCGGCGCGCACCTCGGGGACGAGTTTCTGTGACGCCGCCGCGAACTTCTCCTTGCGGTACGACTTGTTCAGCTCCGCCCACGCGACCGAGAGCATCAGCGGCGACGCGAGCAGTCGCTGGAACCCGCCGTAGGTAAGCGTCTCCAGCAGCTCTCGGGGGTTCACGTCCGTGTTGTCGTACGCCTCGCGACCGAACGCGAGGACCGCGTTCGGCCCGACGATAACCTTCCCGTCGCTCCGGCGGGTGTAGTGGACGCCGAGGAAGGGAAGCTCCGGGTTCGGCGTCGGGTAGATCATCGTCTCGCAGAGGTGGGCGCGCTCGGGCCGCACCTCGTAGTACTCGCCGCGGAACGGGACCACCTGGTACTCCTCGCCGACGCCGACCTGGTGCGCCAGCGTGTCGGCGTGGAGCCCCGCGGCGTTGACCAGATACGAGACCTCGAACCGGCCGTTGCTCGTGTCGAGCCGGTAGCCCTCGGCGGCCGCCTCGAGCCGCGAGACTTCGTACCCCGTATAGACGGTCCCCCCCAGATCGCGGACCTCGCGGGCGAGCGCGTAGACGTACTGCTCGGAGTCGACGGAGGCGGCCTCCGGGGCGTAGAGCGCGGCCTGTCCCTCGGCGTGAGGCTCGTGTTCTCGGATCGCCTCGCGGGAGTCCAACAGCTCGTAGGCGACGCCGTTGGCCTCGGCCTGCTCGGCGAGGTCGTCGAGCCGCGCCGCCTCCGCGTCGTCCGTCGCGACGACGAGGACGCCCAGCTCCTCGCAGGGGACGTCGTGTTCCTCGCAGTACGCCTTCATGCGGGCGGTGCCCTCGGTGGCGAAGCGCGCCTTCTTCGAGTCGGGCGGGTAGTTGAACCCCGGGTGGAGCACGCCGGAGTTCCGGCCGCTCTGGTGTGAGGCGAGGTGGTGTTCCTTCTCCAGGACGGCGACGTCGAGGTCGGTGCGCTCGGCGAGGTGCTTGGCGACCGAGAGCCCGACGCAGCCGCCGCCGACGATGGCGACGTCGTGGCGCATCATTGCTCGTCCGACGGATCCGGGAGCGGGAGCATATAGGTGCGGTTCGAGGCAGGTCCCGGCGAGGGACGTCGCGGCGCCCGCCGACGGTCTACAGGTCGTACTGCTCGCGGACCAGCCCGTCGAGGCCGCGTTCTTCGAGGACGTCGAGGGGCGCCAGCATGTCGAGTTGGACGACGCCCGGGAGCCGACCGATCTGGACGCCGCCGGTGAACGTGCAGCGACCGCGGACCTCGCCCTCGCTCATGTCCAACAGCTTCGTCGCGCGGTCGAAGGCGTTCTGCGTGGCGTCGTTGACCGTGGCGCCGGAGCCGACGACCTGAATCGGCGCCATCTCCGTCTCCGTCTCGACGCCGTGTTCGGCGCCGATCTCGCGGCCGGCCTCGCGCTCCGCGTCGGTGTACGGCGCGCTGATGAACGGGAGGTCCGCCTCGTTCGGGAGCAGCACGGGACCGTCGAGTTCGAGCCCCTCGATCACCTCGACGTCCATGGTGACGGTGCCGCTCACGTCGGTGGTGTGGAGGGAGAGCTCGCCGTCCCCCTGGTTCGCGTGGAGGTCGCCGACGTAGATGCCCGCGCCGTCGACGTCGACGGGGCAGATCAGCGTGGCGCCGGGTCGGACCTCGGGGATGTCCATGTGGCCGTCGGTGCGCTTCTCCAAGTCTTCCGCCGTCTCGACCCCGTAGTCGTGGTCGGCGCCGATGAGGCTCTGGCCGAAGTCGCCCGCGTTGTGCGAGTCCGGCATGGTCACCGACGGCGTCGTCCCGATGTTCCCGATAAACGGCCGGAGGCGACCGAGCGTGCCGGGCATCCCGTCGGGCTCGTACAGCAGGATGGGGTGTTGCCGGGAGTTCTCGGGGATGTCCATCACCTCGTCGGCGTCGGTCGCGAGCGCGTGGGCGCCGTCTTCGTCCAGCGTGACGCCGACCGCGTTCTCGTGGTCGAACGCGACGGTGTAGCCGTACTCGAAGCCGAACGAGGAGGCGTTGGCGCCGCACTCGGCACAGCGGATCGCGTCCTCACCGGTGCCCTCGACGTAGGAGTCGGGCCACGTCGTCCCGCACTCCGGACAGCGGTGGTCGACGAACGGGTCGTCGCGGAACGCCTCCTCGCGCTCGGCCATCGACCCCGTGCTCGTCGCCATGCTGGTCACCTCCATGTCGCGGATGTGGATCGCCACGGCGTCGCCGACCTCGGCGCCCTCGACCCGGATCGGTCGCGTCACCTCGTGGCCGCCCCGGAACGAGGGGGTGACCATCGGGCCCCAACACCCCGGCGGCGTATAGGTCGTGACTGACCCGCCGTCGGCGACGGTGCCGGCCCACTCCTGGTCGGGTCCGACCAGCCCGAGCGTGTACTGGTCGACGTACAGATCCTCTTCGACTTCTTGCTGTGACATAACACGGCACGATACGGAACACAGCGAGATAACGCTACTGCTCGCGGAAGCGCGACGGCGGAGAGGGACGTACTGACAGATTTCGTATAATACAACGAAATCATAAGGGTTAGAATATTTTTCAGAGAGATCGGTCGAATCAGTGGTCGGTGTCGAATCGCATCGTAGACGTGCTC
>Ga0102942_1001152_pt1 | contig 10060 bp, 7 predicted proteins | sample SalPon2_C_H2O_MG_FD_78171 | JGI IMG/M metagenome (GOLD analysis project Ga0102942, IMG submission 78171) | Salt pond water microbial communities from South San Francisco under conditions of wetland restoration - Salt Pond MetaG R2_C_H2O_MG | ecosystem: Environmental > Aquatic > Non-marine Saline... | reverse complement strand
GTCCCAGGTCCGAGGCTCGGCGGAGCCACGGGAAGGACGCGGACGCTTCCAAGGCGTCACCGCACCGAATCTCCGAACCCTATGAGTGCGGCGCTATGTCCAGCTAAGCCACCCGGCCTCACCTCTTCGTACCGCGATGAGACTCTTTAACCTTCCCATCCGTCGGGAGGTTGTGAACCGATCGCAGATCGCCGCGGGCGGCCGCTTCCGGAGCGGTTCCGTGTCGCGGAAGCCGCGGCGTCGCGACCGGGTTCGCCGCGCGCTCGCGGCCGACCCAGCGGATTTATGCCGGGCGCGGCGTATCCCGGGCGTATGAGCCTTCCCGAACTGCTCGCGGGGACCGTCGGCGACGAGGACGTCGTCGCCGAGGTGCCGCTGGGCGGCGACGATCGACTCGCGGTCACGCCCACCCGGACCCTCGTCTACCGCGGCGACGGACTCCTGTCGGACGAGTCCGTCGACGAGTACGGCCACGACGTCGAGCGGATCGACGTCTCCACGGGCCGCCGCAAGGCGAAGATCACCCTCGGCTACGGCCTCGACGGCGACGAGACGCTCTCGGTCCCGAGCAAGCGCGTCGACGACGTCCTCCACCCCGTCCTCGCCGGCGTCCTCTCGGCGAGCGGCGTCACCGGCGCCGGCGAGACGGTCGTCCGCACCTTCCGCTTCTCGGAGCTCACCCTGATCGTCACCAGCGAACGACTGGTCAAACACGTCGGCTCGGCCGTCTGGGACCCCGAGTTCGAGGAGTTCCACTACTCGGACCTCACCGGCCTCGACTTCGAGGAGGGGACCGTCGCCACCGCGGTCGTCCTCGTCCACGACGGCCGCTCCGAGCGGTTCAAGGCGCCGAACGAGTCGGCCCGCGCGGTCCGGGAGACGCTCGCCGACGCGGTGTGCTCGTTCCACGACGTCGCCAGTTTGGAGGAGTTCCGCGTCGCGGCCGCCGAGGCCGAGGAGCCGGAACCGGAGGCCGACCGGAGCGGCACGACCGACTTCGGCGAGGGCCCCGACCCGCTCTCGGCGTCGCCGGCCGCCGACGCCGAGGGGCCGGGCGTCGAGTCCGGCGGCGCGGCCGATCCGACCGCCGGGGCCGGGCCGCCGTCGGAGACCGACCCGACCCCCGAGACCGACGTAGTCGGGGAATCGGCCGCCGAGTCGACGCAGCCGACCGAGACTGACGACGACCCGCTGGGCGGGGACCCGCTCGCGCCGGACGCGACCGTCGACGACGCGACGGCGGATCCCGCGGAGGGCGCGCCCGCGACGGAGTCTTCGGGAGCGGACGCGGCGGCGGATCCGCTCGACGCGGAGGCCGCCGGGACCGCACCGGCCGCGGGCGAGGTCGATCGGGAGGCGGGCGACGAGACCCCTGTCGAGGCCGATGCGCTCGAGACGGACGCGGCAGCCGGCGATCCGATCGACGACGCCGTCGCGCCCGACGCCGACGCGGCCGTTCCGGAGGACGACGCGTTCGACGGGTCGCCGTTCGAGAGCGCCGGCGTCGAGGACGCGGACCTCGCGAGCGAGGTCGCCGCGCTGCGACGGACCGTCGAGGCGCAGTCTGAGCGTCTCGACCGGCAGTCGGCGCTCATCGAACAGCTCATCGAGGAGCTCCGCCGCGGCCGGTGACCGGGACCACGGTGGTCGCAGATCGGCCTTCCGCGGCGGGGCGTCCGATTCTCTCGCCTGAGACTCGCGTCGGATCGGTTAACCGATGGGCGGCGAACGTGTGACCGTGATAGGCGGACTGGGAACCCGGGTCGGCGCGGTGTTGAGCGACATCTCGAGCACGGAGGGGCGGCTGGCCGTCACCGCCGCCATCGCCCTCGCGACGCTCGGAGTCGGTTGGCTGCTGTTGCCGCGGGCCGTCCGCGCCGGCGAGCAGACGCTCGCCGACTGGCTCGGGCGGCTGCTCGACGACCGGCTGTCGGAGTCGACGGAAGGCGCGCTGGAGACGCTGCGCGAGGGGATCCCCGCGTCGTTCCTCCTGCGGCTCGCGGTCGGGCTCCTCCAGCTCGCGCTGTTCGCGCTCGCGGGCGTCGCCGTCCTCACCCTCTGGGGACGGTTCGAGCTCGTGGTCGCGGTGCTGCCGGTCGCGGAGAACGCGGTCCGGGTCGGCGGGCAGGTGATCGCCTCGGTGGTGCTGCTCGGCGGCGCGTACGTCGTCAGCGACGTGGTCGAGACGTACGTCGAGGAGCTGTCGGCGGACAGCGACCGGATCACCGCCCACCAGGAGCAGCTCCTCACCCGGCTCGCACAGGTCGGGCTGCTCGTGCTCGCGGCGATAACCGTCCTCGGGATCTGGGGCGTGAACCTCGGCGGCCTCCTCGTCGGGGCCGGCTTCCTCGGGATCGTCCTCGGGATGGCGGCCCGGCAGACGCTGGGGTCGCTCATCGCCGGCTTCGTGCTGATGTTCGCGCGACCGTTCGAGATCGGCGACTGGGTCGAGATCGGCGACGAGGAGGGGTTCGTCACCGACATCACGATCATGAACACCCACATGCGGAACTTCGACGGGGAGTACGTCGTGGTGCCCAACGACCTCGTCGCCAACCAGGCGATCACGAACCGGAGCCGGGAGGGCCGCCTCCGGATCCACATGGAGGTCGGGATCGGGTACGACGACGACCCCGACGAGGCCAGCGACATCGCCGAGGAGGTCCTCGGGGACGTCGGCGTCATCGCGAACAATCCGCAACCGTACGCGATCCCGTCCGGGTTCGGCGACTCGGCGATCCTGCTCGACTTACGCTTCTGGATCGACCCGCCGACCCCGCAGGCGCGGTGGCGCTCGAAGGCCCTCGTCGTCGAGCGGATCCAGGAGCGCTTCGCCGACGCCGGCATCTCGATCCCCTACCCGCAGCGGACCGTCTCGTACCCGCCGGAGAAGGCGGCGGCGGACGAGACGGTCGAGCGCGTCGAGCGGGCCGACGGGAACGGCGACGGGCGACGGCGAGACGGTCCCCTCTGAGGTCGCTTCGGTCGAGAACGAGCGCCCGCGGGGACTACCGGTCCGACGGGCCGGTGTAGCCGCTCGGGAGCTCCGTCCCCCGACCGGTGAACAGCCGCTCGAACCGCTCGATCTTCTCTAACACGTAGCTGAGCGCCGCGGTGAGCGAGTCCGCGCCGATCGACAGCAGGTGGCGCGCCCCCTTCGTGCGGTCGGCGTGGTAGAAGCTGATCTCCCCTTCCGGCTCGGTGTTCCGCTCCGGCATCACCACCAGGTCCTGTCTGGTGGGGCCGTGCCGGAAGACGAGCACGTCCGTGAGCGAGTCCGCGCCGTAGGTGACCACGTCGTGGAGGACGCTCCACTTCGGCGGCGTCTCCTCGGCGATCGCGTCCGCGTCGACGACGTTTCGCATCGTCGTGGCGGTCGAGACGCGCTCCAGGGCCGACCCGCGTCGGCTCCGAAGCCACGCGAGCAGCCGCTCGACGAGGTCGCGGAAGCCGTCCGGTCCCGAGAACCGGCCGGCCGACCGCTCCTGCGGCAGCGACCCTCGCGTCACTTCGGTCCGCTCTCCCATGGGTGTACCCCCGGGCCCATCACGGTAATAGATACCGGTCGGAGACCCCGTCGACCGTCCCGAGCGCCCCGCGGACGGCGGCTCACCGGTCTCGACCGAACCCGGCCGCGAACGTCCCCTCGTCGACGGAGAGGACCGTCGGTCGGCCGTGCGGACAGGCGTACGGACGGTCGCACTCGCCCAGGCGGTCGAGCAGGTCGCGCAGGTCGCCGGCCGCGAGGTCGTCGAACTCGCCGCGCTTCAGCGACGGGTGACAGGCGAGGTCCGCGAGCAGGGCGTCGCGCGCGTCTCGCGCCGCGCCGGCGTCGGCCCCCGAGACGGTCGCGAGCGCGTCGCGGAAGGCGTCGGCGTCCGCCGCGCGACCGAACGGCGCGGGGACGGTGCGCAGGCGGCGCGTCCCGCCGCCGAACGCCTCGGTCTCGAAGCCGAGCGCGGCGAGGTCGTCCGCGTGCGCCCTCGCGGCCGCCGCCTCGTCGGTCGACAGCGAGACCGCCGCGGGCGGGTCGAGCGCCGCGGTCGGCACCGGCTCGCCGTCGAACGCGCGGGCCAGCCGCTCGTAGTTGACCCGCTCGTGGGCCGCGTGGCCGTCGATCACGAGCAGCTCGTCGCCGGCCTCGACGAGGACGTACAGGTCGCGGAACACCCCGATCGGCTCGGCGCTCGAGAACGCGCCCGCCCGCGAGCCGTCGTCCGCGCCGACCGGGGTGAGCGCGGCGTCGAGGTCGGTGGCGACGTCCGCGGACCGCCGGAGGTCCGCGCCCGTGAGCGCGTCCTCGACGACCGACGCCACCGCGTCGGCGACCGCGTCGGCGTCGCGGAGGCCCACCTCCCGCTTCGCCGGATGGACGTTCGGGTCGACCCGGTCGGGGGGTAGCGACACGTCGACCGCGGCCACCGGCTCGCGGCCGTCGGGGAGCAGGCGTCTGTAGCCGTCGCGGACCGCCGCGGCGAGCCGGTCGTTCCGGACCGGCCGGCCGTTCACCGAGACGCGGACGTGGTCGCGGGTCGCTCGGGTGACCGAGGGGTACGCCAGCGCGCCGGCGACATCGACGCCGACGGCGTTCACGTCGGGGTCGGCCTCGGGCGGCAGGTCGACACCGGCGGCGACGGTCGTCGACCGGCTCGCGGTGTCGCGGTCGTACACGCCGAGCAGCGCGTCCGTGCGGTCGGTCCCGGGCGTCGACAGCGTCGTCGAGCCGTCGTGGTCGAGGGTGAACGCCACGGACGGGTTCGCCAGCGCGTAGTCGGCGACGAGCGAGGAGATCCGCGCGAACTCGGCGTGCGCGCCCGCGAGCGACTCCCGGCGCGCCGGGCGGGTCTTGAACAGGTCCTCGACGACCACCGTCGTCCCGCGGGCCCGCCCCGCGGGCTCGACGTCGACGTTCGAATCCGAGGCCGGCGTTCCGGCGGCGCCCGCGCTCTCGCCGTCGACGACGACCCGGGTGCCGACGCCGTCGCCCGGGCTCGTCACGAGTTCGAGGCGGGCGGCCTCGGCGACCGCCGCGAGCGCCTCGCCGCGGAACCCCAGCGACGCGACCCCGACCGGGTCGCCGTCGGGCGCGAGCTTGCTCGTCGCGTGGCGCTCGACGGCGCGGGTCGCGTCCGCGCGCCCCATTCCGCGGCCGTCGTCGGCGACGCGGATCCGGTCGGTTCCGTCGCCGTCGACGGCGATATCGACGCGCGAAGCGCCGGCGTCGAGGGCGTTGTCGACGAGTTCGCCGACGACGCGGGCTGGCCGCGTCACCACCTCGCCGGCCGCGATCCGGTCGACCGTCGCCCGGTCGAGCCGTCGCACGCGCTCAGCGTCGTCGGTCGGACCGTCGGCTCCGGACGCGCCGCGACCGCGGTCTCGCTCACCCGTCATCGTCGAGCCGGGACTGGAGGTCGTGGAGCGCGTTCAGCGCCTCTATCGGCGTCATCCGTGCGAGGTCGAGGTCGCGGAGCGCGGCGGCGAGGTCGGGAGACGCGCCGGCCGGTGCTCCCGGGTCCGCGTCCGATGCCGGGGAGGCGCGGTCGCTCTCCGGCGAGCGCTCGGCCGCGGGGGAGTCCCGCTCTGAGTCGAACGCGGCCCCGTCCTCCGGCGCCTCCTCGGCGAGAAACTCGCGCAGCGACGCGTCGCCGTCGCGATCCTCGGAGTTGCTGTCGCGGTCGCCGGCGTCGGCGGACGGTCCGCTCTCGCCGGAAGACCCCGTGGCGTCGACCGCGTCCCCGCGCCCGTCTCCGCTCGCCGCGCGCGCCCGGTCCGCCTCCTCCGCGGCGACGAGGTCGCGGGCGCGGCCGACCACCGGACCGGGGACGCCGGCGAGCTCAGCGACCTCGACGCCGTAGGACGACGAGGAGGCGCCGGGGACGACCCGGTGGAGGAACGTCACGTCGCCGTCCTCGCGAGTGGCGGTGAAGTGGAGGTTGAAGACTCGTTCGCGCTCCTCGGCGAGGTCCGTGAGCCCGTGGTAGTGCGTCGCGAAGAGGGCGGTCGCGCCGAGCTCGTCGTGGAGGAACTCGGCCGCGGCGCGGGCGATGGCGCGGCCGTCCGTGGTGGCCGTCCCCCGTCCCACCTCGTCGAGTAAGACGAGGGAGTCGGCGTCGGCGTCGTGGAGGATCTCCGTCAGCTCGCTCATCTCGCGCATGAACGTCGACTGCCCGCCCGCGATGTCGTCGGAGGCCCCGACGCGGGTGAACACCCGGTCGAAGACGGGGAGCGCGGCGGCCTGCGCGGGGACGAACGACCCCGTCTGCGCGAGCACGACGGCGAGCGCGACCGACCGCATGTACGTCGACTTCCCGCTCATGTTCGGGCCGGTGATCACGGCGACGGAGCCGCGCGGGAGGTCCGCGTCGTTCGGGACGAACGCCTCCTCGGTCCGCTCGACGACCGGGTGTCTCCCGCCCTCGATCTCGACGCCCGCGTCCGAGTCGTCGCGCAGGTCGGGGCGGACGTAGTCGCGCTCGACCGCGACCGCGGCGAGCGCCGCCAGCGCGTCGAGTTCGGCGAGCGCGTCGGCGAGCGCCTGGATCCGCTCGGTCTCGGCCGCGACGCGCCCGCGGACGTCGACGAACAGCTCGTACTCCAGCGCGTCCGCCCGCTCGGCGGCCCCGACGATCTCCTCCTCGCGCTCCTTCAGCTCCGGCGTGACGTAGCGCTCGCTGTTCTTCAGCGTCTGCCGACGCCGGTAGTCGTCCGGGACGCGGTCGAGGTTCGCGTCCGTCACCTCGATGTAGTAGCCGTGGACCTGGTTGTGGCCGACGGACAGCGAGTCGATCCCGGTGCGCTCGCGCTCGCTCGCCTCGAGGTCGGCGACCCACTCGCGGCCCTCGCGCTCGGTGGCGCGCAGGGCGTCGAGGTCGCCGTCGAACCCCTCGCGGATCACCCCGCCCTCGGTGATCTCCTGCGGCGGGTCGGTCGCGATCGCGTCGTCGATCAGCTCGCGGACCTCGGTCAGCTCGTCGAGTCGGTCGCGGAGGTCGCGGAGGTGGTCGGTGCGGGGGAGGTCGGCGCCGTCCTCCGCGGCGGCCCGTTCGCCCTCGGCGCCCGCGAGCGTCGCCTTCAGCCCGGGGACGACCGCGAGCGTCCGGTGGAGCGACCGCAGGTCGCGGGCGTCGGCCCGACCCCGGGAGACGCGGCTCACCAGCCGCTCGAGGTCGTATGCTGTCGCGAGCGCGTCGGCGATCCCCTCGCGGGCGAGGCTCCGGTCCGCGAGCTCCCCGACCGCGTCGTGGCGGCTCCGGATCGCGTCGGCGTCGACGAGCGGGCGGCGGAGCCAGCGCTCGAGACACCGGCGCCCGAGCGCGCAGCTCGTCTCGTCGAGGACGTCGAACAGCGTGTCGCTCGCGCCCAGCCCGCGGTTCTCGAACAGCTCCAGGCTGCGCTGGGCCGCCGCGTCGAGCCGGAGCCGGTCGCGGGGGTCGTACCGCCGGACCCGGGTCACGTACGAGAGCGGGCCGTCGTCGCCCTGCGTGTACTCGGCGTACGCGAGCACCGCGCCGGCCGCCCGTAGCTCCGCGTCCGAGTCGAAGCGGTGGTCGGGCGCCGGGAGGTACGGCTCCAGCCGCTCGGTCGCCGTCCGGCGGTCGAACGCGCCCGCGTCGTAGTCGTGGGTCGTCCACCCGCGCTCCGCGTCGCTCGGCTCGAACGCGGGGGCGTCCGGGCCGGCGATCAGTTCGGCCGGGGCGATCCGGTCGAGCTCGCCCGCGACCGTGTCGGCGTCGCCCGCCGTGACGAGGCACTCGCCGGTGGAGACGTCGACCGCGGCGAGGCCGACAGTCGTCCCGGCGTCGTCGTCACCGTCCGCCGCCACGGCCGCCACGTAGTTCGTCGTCCCCGACTCGAGGAGGTCGTCCTCGACGACGGTGCCGGGCGTGATCACCTCGGTGACGGCGCGGTCGACGAGCCCCGACGCCTGCTCGGCGTCCTCGACCTGGTCGCCGAGCGCGACGCGGTACCCCGCGTCGAGCAGCGACTCGAGGTAGGGGGCCGCGTTGTCGATGGGTATCCCCGCCATCGGGTAGTCGCCCGTCGAGTCGGACCGCTCCGTCAGCGTCACCTCGCAGACGCGCGCCACCGTCTCGGCTGCCTCGCAGAACGCCTCGTAGAAGTCGCCCACCTGAAACAGCACCAGGGCGTCCTCGTGGGCGGCACAGAGGTCGGCGTACTGCGAGAGCATCGGCGTGAGCTCCTCGCGGGCGGCGGCGATCCCGGGCGGTAACCCCGTCACCGTCTCCCTGTCCGCCGGTTCCATACGCCGTACCCGGGCGGCCGCGGTGATAAACGGTGCGGAGGCGAGGGAGGCGACCCGCGGCGCGGGCGTCGCGCTCGGACGCGACCGCCGCGGCTCGCCGGGCGGCTCACCAGCGGGACGCTTACGGTCCTCCGCCCCCGAGTGGGGCCGTGACGAACCGAACGGTCGTCGTGGTGCTCGCCGGGGCGTTCGTCGGCATGACGGCGCTGCTCGTGATCGCGGGGATCGTCCTCCACCCGATCGCGCTGGCGCTCGCGCTGCCGTTCGCCGCCGTCTCGTACTTCCTCTGGTACCACGCCAGCGGACGCCTCGACGAACAGGCCCGGCGGTCCGCGGAGCGGGCGGGGCCGACGGAGCGCGAGCGCGCCAGGCAGCGCGCCCGCGCCGAGGCCAACCGCGAGCGGGCGTACCGCGCCGCCGGGACCGACGGCGGTCGCGGTGCGGGCGGCCGGCGGGCCGGCGCTCGCGGGGCGGCGGGAGGCGCGGGCCGCGACCCCCGCGACCGCGCGCCGCCGACCGACCGGATGAGCGAGCGCGAGGCGTACGAGACGCTCGGGCTCGACCGCACGGCGGACAGCGAGGCGGTCCGGAGCCGCTACCGCGAGCGCGCGAAGCGGCTCCACCCGGACGGCGAGGACGGCGACGAGGAGCAGTTCAAGCGGCTCAACGAGGCGTACGAGGTCCTGAAGAACTGACCGACGACGTCGCGGGCAGCCCCCACCGAGTCAGTTCTCGCCGAGCGCCGCGGCGACCGTCCGCTCCGCGTCGGCGAGGTCGGACGCGGTGTCGACGTCCGCGAAGGTGTCCGCGGTCGTTATCGACCGGATCGTCTCGTCGTCGACGACGACTTCGTCCAGTCGCTCCAGCATCGCGAGTATCTTCCCGTCGCCGCGGTCGAGCGCGCGGTCGCAGGCGGCCGCGGCCGGCCCGGTCGCGTACACCGCCTGCGTGGTCTGATACCAGCGGTCGTCGAGCCGCGGGACCGCGGCCTCGGCGTCGGCCGCCGCGGCCGTCTCGCGCAGCGCCGCGAGGAATCCGGGGTCGACGAACGGCGTGTCGCAGGCGACGACGACGGCGTAGCGGTCGGTCGCGGCCCGGCAGGCGTTCCGGATACCCGCGAGCGGCCCCCGGTCGGGCTCCTCGTCGAGCGCCCAGCGGACGGGCAGCGGGGTCCCCGCTAACGCCTCGGCGATCGCCTCGCGCTGGTCCGGGCGGCAGTTGACGACGAGCTCGTCGACGACGGGGTCGCCGCCGCTGGCGCGGTCGGCCCCGGGCGGGACCGGGCCGTCGGTCCCAACGAGTCGGTCCGCGACCCGGCGGATCATCGGCACGCCGGCGAGCGGCGCGACGGCCTTGTCCGCGCCGCCGAAGCGCGTCGAGCGCCCGCCGGCGAGGATGGCTCCGGTGGTCACGGGCGGCGGTTGGACGGCGGGGGACTTCGCGGTTGGGGTGGCGGCGGGCGGACGCGAGTCGACGGCGAACGCCGACGCCGACAACCGAGTTCGGCGCGGTGTCGAGAACCGGCCTCTCGCCCGCCCATCCGCCCGAAAGCGACCCGTTAAGTGGCCGGCGAACCAAGTGATGTTCATGCCAGAGGCCACGGATCTGGAGGAGCTGAAGCGAGGGACCGAACTGGTCAAGCGCGGCTTCGCGCAGATGCAGAAGGGCGGCGTCATCATGGACGTCGTCAACCGCGAGCAGGCCCGCATCGCGGAGGACGCCGGCGCGGTCGCCGTGATGGTCCTCGAACACGTCCCGGCCGACATCCGGAAGCGCGGCGGCGTCGCCCGGATGCCC
>Ga0102942_1001151_pt1 | contig 10063 bp, 9 predicted proteins | sample SalPon2_C_H2O_MG_FD_78171 | JGI IMG/M metagenome (GOLD analysis project Ga0102942, IMG submission 78171) | Salt pond water microbial communities from South San Francisco under conditions of wetland restoration - Salt Pond MetaG R2_C_H2O_MG | ecosystem: Environmental > Aquatic > Non-marine Saline... | reverse complement strand
CTGATCCACGACAACGTCGAAACCGAACAGATGCACAGTCTCGACCTGATCGACATGGGCGCCATCCCCGACGACCGGGTGATGAGCGACCTCGAAGGGGACGTACAGGCGATCGTCCCGACCCACGGTCACCTCGACCACATCGGCGCCATCTCGAAACTCGCCCACCGCTACGACGCGCCCGTCGTCGCGACGCCCTTTACGATCGAACTGGTGAAACAGCAGGTCCAAGGCGAGGACAAGTTCAACGTCGGCAACGACCTGGTGAAGATGGACGCGGGATCGACGATGTCCATCGGCGACTCGGGCAACGTCGAACTCGAGTTCGTCAACGTCACCCACTCGATCATCGACGCGATCAACCCCGTTCTCCACACGCCGGAAGGCGCCATCGTCTACGGGCTGGACAAGCGGATGGACCACACGCCGGTCATCGGCGACCCCATCGACATGGATCGGTTCCGCGAAATCGGTCGCGAGGGCGCCGGCGTCCTCGCGTACATCGAGGACTGTACGAACGCAGGTCGGAAGGGCCGCACCCCCAGCGAGTCCGTCGCGCGCAAACATCTGCGCGACACGATGTACTCCATCGAGGACTACGACGGCGGCATCGTGGCCACCACGTTCAGTTCCCACATCGCCCGCGTCACCAGCCTCGTCGAGTTCGCGGAGGACATCGGGCGCCAGCCCGTCCTGCTCGGCCGGTCGATGGAAAAGTACTCGGGCACCGCTGAGCGCCTGAACTTCGTCGACTTCCCGGACGACCTCGGGATGTACGGCCACCGCAAGTCCGTCGACCGGACGTTCAAGCGGATCATGAAGGAGGGCAAGGAGAACTACCTGCCCATCGTCACGGGCCACCAGGGCGAACCGCGCGCGATGCTGACGCGGATGGGCCGCGGCGAGACGCCGTACGAACTGGAGAACGGCGACAAGGTGCTGTTCTCGGCGCGCGTGATTCCGGAGCCGACGAACGAGGGCCAGCGCTACCAGTCCGAACGCCTCCTCGGGATGCAGGGTGCCCGCATCTACGACGACATCCACGTCTCCGGTCACCTGCGCCAGGAGGGTCACTACGAGATGCTGGACGCGCTCCAGCCCCAGCACGTCATCCCGGCCCACCAGGACCTCGAAGGGTTCGCGCCCTACGTGGACCTGTGTGAAAGTCAGGGCTACGCGCTGGGCCGTGACCTGCACGTCACGCGCAACGGCAACATGATCCAGCTGGTGGAATGACGACCGATTCGACGGAAGAGCGGGTGCTTGCAGCGGTCCGCGAGCGCCGCGAGCGGGTCAATGCGGCCATCGACGAGGACCTCCCCCTCGTGGCGCCGGAACGGCTCTGGGAGGCGTCGCGCTACCTGCTGAAAGCGGGTGGCAAGCGCCTCCGGCCGACCGTCTCCCTGTTGGCCGCCGAGGCCATCTCGGACGTGTCGCCGCTCTCCGTCGACTATCGCCAGTTCCCCGCCCTCAACGGCGACGAGGTGGACGTGATGGCCGGGGCACTGAGCCTCGAGGTCATCCAGTCTTTCACACTCATCCACGACGACATCATGGACGACGACGCGCTCCGCCGCGGGGTGCCCGCCGTCCACAAGGCCTACGACGTGGACACCGCCATCCTCGCGGGCGATACGCTCTACTCCACCGCCTTCGAAATCATGGCGGAGACAGGCGCCGCACCCGAAAACGGGCTAGAGGCGATGCGGATGCTCGCGGAGACCTGCACCCGCATCTGCGAGGGACAGGCGCTCGACGTGGAGTTCGAGGGTCGAGCCGACGTACTCCCCGACGAGTATCTGGAGATGGTCGAGTCGAAAACCGCCGTCCTCTACGGCGACGCGGCGGCGACGCCCGCCGTCCTCCTCGACGCCGACGACGAGGTGGTCGACGCGCTCTACGCCTACGGCATCAACTCGGGGTCGGCGTTCCAGATTCAAGACGACGTGCTCGACCTGACGGTCCCGTCCGAAAAGCTCGGCAAACAGCGGGGCTCGGACCTCGTCGAGAACAAGGAGACGCTCATCACGCTACACGCCCGCCAGCAGGGCGTCGACGTGGGCGCCCTGGTCGACGCCGAGGACGCCGACTCCCTGACCGACGACGAGGTGGAGGACGCGGTGGCGACGCTGAACGAGGCGGGCAGCATCGAGTACGCCCGCGAGAAGGCCCGGTCGCTCGTCGACGAGAGCAAGGCGGAGCTACAGGTCCTCCCGGACAACGAGGCGCGGTCGCTGCTCGAAGCCATCGCGGAGTACCTCATCTCGCGGGGTTACTGAGGGCCGTTTTCGCCGGCTGCGGTCATTTTAGACGATCACGTACGCGACGGTGTAGGCCAGCCACGCGACCGTAATCGCGGAGAGTCCGGTCAGCCCCGCGCCGAACCAGTCCGGCGGTTCGACGGTGGGGCCGCGCCGGTCGCCGACGAGGCGGACGCGCGGGAGGACGCCCACCAGGCCGACGCCGAGCACCGAGAACACGAACGGATACGAGAGGTCGAGCGTCGGCGCCGGGATGAGGAGGACGCTCGCGGCGTAGCCGGCACCGAGGGTCGCCCGTGGGCTGACCGCGGCCGCCGGCCGCAAGCCAGTGGCGAGACAGACGACGGCGACGGCGGCCCAGACGGTTCCGAGTTCGATGCCGAACGCGGCCAGCAGGTGGAGCGTGGGGTCGGCCGCGAGCGCGACCCGTTCGGTCACCAGCGCGGCGTCGAGGGGGTAGAGCATCGCGGGTGGCTCTCCGGTGAACAGGTCGCCGAAGGGGTGTGAGAGGAGGCCGACGAGGGCCGCGACGAGGGCCTCCGGCGCGCTCACCTCGCCGTAGTGGCCGGCGACGGTGGCGACGGTGGCCGCGCCGAGAACGAACAGGAGCGTGATCAGCGCCGCCAGCGAGCCGCCGACGGCGGCGACCAGCGCGACTAGGAGGACGGCGAGGGCGACGGAGAGCGTCCGGGCGGCTCGGGTGTCGACGACCCGAAGGGCGGCCAACAGGGCAACCGGCAGCGCGAGGACGAGCGAGTGGGTGACGGCCCGGTGGACGACGTTCCCGGTCGACCAGAACGCGCCCGCGACGGCGAGAGCGTCGCTCCCGGTGGCGCCCGCGACGCCCACGAGCGCGTACACCATGTCCACGTCGGGGAGCGCGGCGAAGGCGCCGGCGACGACGGCGAGGGTGAGCGCCCGCTCCGTGGCCCACCCACGGGCGACGGCGACGCTCCCGACGATGGCGAACGCCAGCGCTGCGTGGCCCACGAACATGGCCTAAATTCTCGGGGCGTGGACATAAACTACGCGGGCGGCGTGCGAACAAGTGTCAGGATTCGGTGGCAACCTTGGTCCACCGGGCCTCGATGTCGGCGTTCCCGCGGACGACGGTGTCGTCCGCCACCGCGAACCGCGTCTTGCGGAGTTCGATGGACTGCACAACGCCCGTCATGTCGCCGACGCGGACGGTATCACCCGTCTCGAAGTCGGGGTCGCGGAGGAGGTAGACGCCGGCGACGGCGTCGGCGATCATGTCGCTCGTGGCGTAGGAAACCCCGAGGGCGACGAAGCCGGCGGCGGTGCCGAGCGACGCCGCGATGCCGTCCAGTCCGACGACGGAGAGCGTCGAGAGGCCGACGCCGAACCAGAGGAAGACGGCGACGACCGTAGTGAGAAACTGGCGGTAAACGGGCGACTCACCACGCATCGTCCGCGCGAGGACGCCGTCCAGCACCGCGAGGAGCAGTTTGATCAGAATCGCCGCGAGCATCAAGAAGACGATGCCGGTGATGACGGTTGGGATGGCCTCGACGAGACGGCGAACGAACTCGTCGAGTGCCCGAGTGAGGACGTTCGACTGGAGTGCGACGCCACGCATACGTCTCGTGGCGGGCGCCCGCCACTAAAGATTACGCGCCGGCCGCGCGGGCGACGACTTCGTAGTCGTCGCCGTCGACGCCGATGACGGCCCACTCGTAGTCGAGGTCGAGTCCCGAGAGACGGTCGCGGAGGTCCCCTGCGGCCTCCATCCACGTGACGAAGCATCGAAGTCGATACTCCGTCGTCCCCCCGTCGGCTCTGAGTTCGGGGGACGACGACGCGTCCGCTGCGTCGAGCGCGGTTACGTGAACGGTGCGCCACTTGCGTTCGGCCCTGAGATCGACCCCGTCGCCGTCGACGGAGTATCCGAGGCGGCGGAACACGTTCCGCGCCTCTTCGACAGGTGGCATGGTAACAGGGGCCATGTAAGCTCCGATACGTCGGGTTGGATGATAAATGTTACCACAGTAATACGTGCGTGCGCCGGTGAGGTGGGCGCTCACGGAGGAGTTGTGCGCCCCGGGTCAAACGGTCGGTTCCACGTTCTGATTCGTGCTGAAGAGGTTATTCGGGTCCCACTCGTTTTTGAGCTCGACCAGCCTGTCGTACCGGCCACTGTAGGCGTCGCGGACCCGGTCACCCTCGTCGTCGTCCATGTAGTTCACGTATACCCCGGGAGCCGCGTGCGGTTCCAGCGCCTCGTGAAACGCTCGCGCCCACGCGATGTGTTCTGCGTCCCGTTCCGGGTCCGTCCACTTCGGTGCAACGGTGAAAGAGAAGCTCCGATCGCGGTGCGGGAAGGCCGTCGCGTCGGCGTCGGCCTCGGTGATCGCTCCCTCCATCCACTCGAAAAACACCGTGGAGTACGGCGACGGTATCGACTCGACGTGCTCCATCAGCGTCTCGACGAAGCCCTCGGATATCCCGTCGTAGAAGTTGGATTTCCAGTAGTTGCGGTGGCCCTCGCAGTATAGCTCGTCGGCCTGCGTCTGGTAGTCCGTGTACGGCAGCGGCCGGCTCATATCCACGATGGGCTCCCCGAAGTCGCGAAGCGGCTGGAACGCTTCCCTCCCCGCTGTCACGTCACCGGCGTAGAGTCCCCGAAACGCCAGAACCGTCTCGCCGTGTAACGACTCCGGCAGGCCGTACTCGGGGCTCCCCCGAAGAATCGCCGCGTAACATCCCACCTCGTTCGGCGCGTCGGTCATGAACTCGCCGTAGAACTGCAGGGTTTCGGGGATGGTCTCGTACGGATAGAGCAGTCTGACGCTGAATATCTCCGGGCCCAGTTCGTGGAGGTCGAACTCGAACGCCGTGGCGACGCCGAAGTTGCCGCCGCCGCCACGCATCCCCCAGAAGAGGTCCGGTTGCTCGTCCGCGCTGGCGTGGACGAGTTCGCCGTCGGCGGTCACGACGTCCACCGAGCGGAGGTTATCGTGGGCGAGACCGAACTTCCGAGCGAGATAGCCGAGACCACCCCCGAGGGTGAGGCCGGCGACGCCCGTTGAGGAGACGATACCACCTGTCGTGGCGAGGCCGAACGCCTGCGTCTCGTGGTCCACGTCGCCCCACGTCGCGCCGGCCCCGACGCGAGCAGTCCGTGTCCGCGGGTCGACCTGAACCCAACTCATCGATTCGAGGTCGAGCACCAAGCCGTCACAGAGCGCGGTCCCGGCGACGTTGTGACCCCCGCCTTTGACCGCCAACGGAACGTCGTGCTCGCGCGCGATGTCGACGGTGGTCATCACGTCCGCCGCCCCAGTACAGCGTGCGATCACCGCGGGCTCCGTCTCTATCATTGCATTCCACACCGAACGTGCTCCCTCGTAGCCGTCGTCGTCCGGCCGGAGGACCGCCCCGCGTAGTCGTTCGCGTAACGATTCGACTGTCGAGTCGTCGAGCAGCCGTGTTGTCATCCTGTAGCCCCCTTTAGCTGTTCCGCGTCGGCCGTCCGCGACCCCCTCGTTTCCGACGCGCAACCCCCCTTTTGACTTCGACGAGGAATATGTTAAACGTTAGCAAGGCATAGTCGGCAGTCGGTAGCGATCGCGCCGTGACGAGCCGACGCTTCGGTTATGACGGCGTCGCGCCCGAGCCGCCGGTTCCGGTCCCTGCGCCGTCCACCTCGAACGTCGCCAGCAGTGCCAAGAGCCGTTCGGCCTCCTCGCTGAGCGAGGTGGCGTTGGCGCTGACCTGTGACATCGACGCGGCCTGTTGCTGTGCGGCCGCGGACGCGTTCTCCGTCTCCGACGCCGTCGCCCGGCTGATGTCGGCGACGTCCTCGACCATCGACACGGCTTCCTCGGTGCTCGCGGCTTGGTCGTCGGCCGTCTCGCTGATGTCCTGGATGCCGCTGTCGGTCGCCTCGGCGTTCTCGGCCACCTGGGTGAAGGCGTCGACGACCTCCTGGAACGCCTCGACGCCCGCCTGCATGTCCCGTTCGGCCGCGCGTGCTTCCTCGACGGCCGTCTCCGTCTGCGTCTGCGTCGCTTCGATGAGCTCTTCGATGTCGTTGGCCGAGCCCTGCGTCTCCTCGGCCAGACTCTTGACCTCGTTGGCGACGACGGCGAAGCCGCTGCCGTCGGTCCCCCCGTCGCTACCGGCGCGGGCGGCCTCGATATTGGCGTTCAGCGCCAGCATGTTCGTCTGCTCGGCGATGTCGCCGATGAGGCCGATTATCTCCTCGATCTCCGCCATCCGCTCGTCGAGCAGTTCGACGGTTTCGACCGTCGAATCGATCGCCGTCTGCACGTCGCGGGCGTCCTCGATCGCCCCCTGTGCCGTCCGCTCGCCGGCCTCGGCGATTTCGGCCGTCTCGTGGGAGCGCTCGGCGACCGTCTCGGCCGAGGCGGCCACCTCCTCGACCGTCGCCGACAGGTCCGTCATCTCCGTCGAGACGGTTTCGAGCATCTCCCGCTGTTCGTGCGCGCCGTCGGCGATTTCCTGAATCGCCTCGCTCACGTCCTCGCTCGCCCCCTGGGCCTCCTCGGCCCCGGTGTCGGCCTCCTCGCTCGCGGCCGCGACCGACTCCGCGAACCCCTGGATCTCCTGTATCGTCGACTCCGTCTCCGACATCATCTCGTTGAACGCCTCGCCGATCCGCGCCATCGCCTCGCTCTCGCTGTCGGCGTTGAGTCTGACGGTCAACTCGCCGTCCGCGGCGCGCGCCATCGCGGCGCTGTAGGCGTCGGCTTTCGCTTCGAGGTGGTCGTTCAACCGCTCGACCTCCCGCTGTCGCGCCTCGGCTTCGGCTTTCGCTTCCTCCGCCTCGGCTTTCGCCTGCTCTATTTCGGCCTTTTTCGCCTCCAGATCGGCGACCTCCTCGCTTTTTTGCTCGGCCTGCTGGAGTTGGATCTCGGCCTCTTCGCGGGAGCGCTCGGTCGAGTACCAGTGCGACATCAGCGCCACGGCGAGCGACAAGACGAAGATACCGTGGATGAGCCCCCACACCCACGGGTTGTTGATCGCCGCGGTGTGGTTGTACACCCGCTCCGGGTTGATCATCCCGAACACGCCGTGGGTGAGGACGACGTAGCCGATACCGAGGGCGAAAGGCACCCAGTCCTCGTAGACGGCGACGACGGCCATCCCGACGAAGAAGTGGAAGTGTGCCTCGATGAACCCGCCAGAGAAGTGAACGAGGACGACGGAGGTAGAGAGGAATCCGACAGTCGCGAGCGCCGTCCGAACCCGTCGCGGGAACCACGGTAACAGCGACGCGACGGCCAGCCCCGCCACGAGACCGAGTTCGATCAGGACGGTCGTCAGCGGAATCGACGGAATCGTCGCCCCCGTGATCACCGACTCGGTCCCCTCGTACAGACCAAGCCCGAACAGGAGCGGGAGCTGAGCCAGTACCAGAATCAGGATGTTCCGGTGACGGCTCCGCCACGATGCTTCGGGAATCGAGTGTCCGTCCGGAATGTAGTGAATGAACTCCCGGCACGTCTGCCGCCAGCCGCCGTCCCCGGAGAGCGCAGTCGTGGAGTCGCCCGTAATGCTCGCCATCTTATCGAAGCCTGCACAGGTGGATAAAAAGGACTTCCCACCCGCTATCAGACGTGATATCCCGAAACGGCGGTGTGGTCGCCGACGGGGCCGCTCGACGGGGTTGCGCCGTCAGGTGCGGAACGACTCGCCACAGCCACACTCGGAGACGACGTTCGGGTTCTCGACGTGGAATCCTTCGGCTTGGAGGCCGGATTCGTAGTCGAGGACCGAGCCGCCGATGTAGTCGGCGCTCGCAGGGTCGACGAACACCCGAAGGTCGTGGCGTTCGATGACCCTGTCGTCGGCCTCGGGTTCGTCGTCGAAGCGCATCCCGTAGGAGAGGCCGGCACAGCCACCCTGTTGGACGAACAGTCGGAGTCCGCCGACGTCCGTGTCCATCCCCTCACGATCCATCAGCGCAAGGGCCTCCGACGCCGCTTCCGGCGTCACCTCCACGACACCGTCGTTCGCCCCGTCGACGCTTTCCGTGCTCATGGACGTGGATACATCGCGAAGCCTGTTAACCCTGACGGGGAGATGTAATCAATCGTCGTTACTTCGACGGCTGATCGGCATCGGCGGGTCCGCACGGACCGTCCGGGCGCCCCGGCGAAGGAGAACCCCGAGGGCGTAGCCGGCGACGCCGACGACCCAGGCGGTCAGAGCGGCCAAGGCGGGCGCGAAGCCGACCAAAACGACCGAGATGGCGGCTCGGCGTCCGAACAGGAGCGTCGCGACAGGGCCGCGGGCGAACCGAGCCACCGGCCCGCGGACGGCGGCCAGGGTCCAGACGCCGAGACGACGCGTGCCCGAGACGAGTGCCGCAACGAGCCACCGCAGACCCGCGACGACCAGTTCGAGCAACGACTTCGTGCGATGCGGGGCCGCCGGAACGGGGTTGGCGGGACGCGTGGGGACGACGACCGTTTCGTCCCGGCGGAGTGTCAGGATTGTGGTCTACTCGAACCGCCGGCGGACGCTCTCGGCGTGGCCGGTCAGGCCCTCGGCCTCCGCCAGGGTCGTGATGGTGTCCGACAGGTCGTCGAGGGCGTCACGGTCGAGGCGCTGGACGGTCGTCGAGCGGAGAAACGTCTCGACGGAGAGGCCGCCGAACCGCTTGGCGCCGCCGCCGGTCGGCAGGACGTGGTTCGTCCCGGAGGCGTAGTCGCCGGCCGCGACGGGGGTGTACGGACCGAGAAAGACGCTTCCGGCGCTGTCGATGCGGTCCAGCAGGGCCTCGTCGTCGTCGGCCTGGATCGACAGGTGTTCGGCAGCGTACTCCTCGGCGAAGAGGACCGCCTCGGACATGGAGCGCGCGAGGAAGACGCCGCTCGCGTCGTTCGTGAGGGCCGCCTCGACCGTCTCCCGCCGGTCGCAGTCGGGCAGGCGCGCGTCGAGTTCGGCGGCCACCGCCTCGGCCAGATCGGCGTCGTCGGTCACCGCGACGACCGACGCGTGGTCGTCGTGTTCGGCCTGCGCGAGGAGGTCGGCGGCGACGAAGGCGGGATCGGCCGTCGCGTCCGCGAGGACGAGCACCTCGCTCGGCCCGGCGAGGAAGTCTATCTCGGCGTCGCCCCGGACCTCAGCTTTCGCCGCCGTGACCCAGCGGTTGCCCGGGCCGACGATTTTCTCGACGGCGGTCACCGTCTCGGTGCCGTAGGCCATCGCGCCGATGGCCTGCGCGCCGCCGACGCTGTAGACGGCGTCCGCGCCCGCCTCGTGGATGGCCGCGAGCGTCGCGGGATTGAGTTCCTCGGCCGGCGGCGTCGTCACCACGACGTGTTCGACGCCCGCAACCGTCGCCGGGACGACGCCCATGAGTGCGCTGGAGGGGTAGGCCGCGGCGCCGCCGGGAACGTAAACGCCGACGGTGGAGAGCGGCCGGAACCGACGGCCGAGTTCCCGGCCGTCGAAGTCGTCGCGCCAGTCCGCGGGCAGCTGTCGCTCGTGGAACGCGCGGACGTTGTCGGCGGCAGCCTGAATGGCGTCCAACAGTTCGTCGTCGATCGCTTCGTGGGCGCGTTCGGCCGCGTCCGTGATGTCCAGGTTACCCACCTCGACGCCGTCAAACTCGCGGGAGAACTCCCGGACCGCCACGTCGCCCTCGTCGCGGACGCGCTCGACGATGTCGCGTACGTCCTCCCGGACGGCATCGACGCCCGCGTCACGCTCGAACAGCGCCCGCCGGTCGGCGGGACCGAGCGCCTCGATATCGCGTACTTCCATGTCCACCGATACCGTCGGCGGGCGAAAAGGGATTCCGGTCCGGG
>Ga0102942_1001150_pt1 | contig 10067 bp, 8 predicted proteins | sample SalPon2_C_H2O_MG_FD_78171 | JGI IMG/M metagenome (GOLD analysis project Ga0102942, IMG submission 78171) | Salt pond water microbial communities from South San Francisco under conditions of wetland restoration - Salt Pond MetaG R2_C_H2O_MG | ecosystem: Environmental > Aquatic > Non-marine Saline... | reverse complement strand
CGTTGCGGCGGGGATTCGAACCCCGGAGGCGTGAACGCCACAGAGTTAGCAACCCTGCGCCTTGGGCCAGGCTTGGCTACCGCAACGCGCGGTCTCGCACTGTCGCCCTTGCGGACTCGGGAGCTGGCCTCCCTGCAGCGTATTGCAGTCCAAACAAACCGTGTACGCTACTTAAGCGTCACGATAGTCCGAGCGGGTGTGAGGCGTGTGCACGGGGATTGTGCGGACGTCTCCCGCGTCGGAGGTGATCGGGGGCGACGCGCCGCCCGGCGGGGGCACGGGGCGCGTACTCGGACGTGCGCGCCGTCGGACCGACCGCCGACGGTATATGGGTCTGGAGCCCCAACAGTGAGGTATGACCGCCGATCTCCCCACCGAGTCGCCGCCACAACGGCCGGTCGAGTTGGGTTCCGAAGCCGACCTCGACCGGTTCGTCGACGCTCACGATCGGGTGCTCGTCGACTTCTACACCGACGGGTGCTCGGTGTGTGCCGGCATCGAGCCGGTGCTCGGCAACGTCGCCCGCGCACACGACGACCTCGCAGTGGCGACGATCAATCCCCGAACCGATCCCCCGCTGATCGAGCGGTTCTCGATCAAGAGCGTGCCCACGCTCGTGCTCTTCGAGAACGGGGCGGTCGTCGGCCGACTGGCCGAGGGGTTCCAAGGCGGCGACGCCATCGACGCGTTCCTCGCGGAGACGGGAGAGCGTGGGCGGCCGGTTCGGACGTAGGACAGTCACAGGACCCGCCACGGGACCGGCGAGCGGCCGTCAGGATCGATCCCGCATAGGGATCGCGACGTCGGATTGCTCGGCCTCGTCGATGGCGTCCTCGTAGCCGGCGTCGGCGTGACGGATCACCCCCATCCCCGGGTCAGTGGTGTATACCCGTTTCGCGTTCTCGGCGGCGCGTTCGGTGCCGTCGAGTACCACGTGGTTGTTGGTGTGCAGTGAGTTTCCGATCCCGACGCCCCCGCCGTCGTGGACGGAGACGCTGTCGGCGCCGGCGGCGCAGTTCAACAGCGCATTGAGGATGGGCCAGTCTGCGACCGCGTCGGTGCCGTCTTTCATCGCCTCAGTCTCACGATTCGGGCTGGCGACGCTGCCGGCGTCGAGGTGATCCCGCGTGACGACCACCGGCGCGTCGATCTCGCCCTCCGCGACGAGTTGGTTGATCCGGAGCGCAAAGCGCGCACGCTCGGTCAGCCCGTCGTCGTCGGTCTCGTAGCCCAGCCAGCACACCCGCGAAGGCAGCCCTTGGAACTGGACTTGCTCTTGGGCCAGGTCGATCCACCGCAGCAGCGCCTCCTTCTCGGGGAACAGTTCCCTGATGGCCTCGTCGGTTCGGTGGATGTCCTCGGGGTTGCCGGAGAGCGCCGCCCATCGGAACGGCCCCTTGCCGCGGCAGAACAGCGGCCGGACGTACGCCGGGACGAACCCCGGGAAGTCGAACGCGTCGTCGCGGCCGCGGTGCTCTTTCACCTGCCCGCGGATGTTGTTGCCGTACTCGAAGGCGGTCGCGCCCCGCGCTTGGAGTTCGAGGATCGCGTCGACGTGACGCTCCATCGTGTCGATGCTCTCCGTCCGGTAGCGGTCGGGATCCGACTCCCGGAGGGCGTCGGCCTCCGCCACGGTGTACCCGCTGGGGTAGTAGCCTTCGAGTTCGTCGTGGGCACTCGTCTGATCGGTGATGACGTCGGGGACGAACCCCCGCTCCAGCATCGCCTCCAGCATATCCGCAGCGTTCATCGGGACGCCGACGGAGTATCGGTCCCCGCGCTCGGCCGCGGCCATCGCCCGATCGATGGCCGCACCCAGGTCCTTGACTTTCTCCTGACAGTAGCCCGTGTCGATCCGGCGGTCGATGCGGTTCTCGTCGACCTCGGCCGCGATGCAGACGCCGTGGTTCATCGTGACCGCGAGCGGCTGTGCACCGCCCATCCCGCCGAGCCCGCCCGTGACGACGATCTTTCCCTCAAGGTCGCCGTCGTACTCCTGGCGGCCCAGTTCCGCAAGCGTCTCGTAGGTTCCCTGGATGATCCCCTGAGTCCCGATGTACGCCCACGAGCCAGCTGTCATCTGTCCGTACATGATCTTCCCTTCGGCTTCGAGTTCGTGGAAGTGCTCCCAGTTGTCCCATCTGCCCACGAGGTTCGAGTTGGCGATCAGGACCCGCGGCGCCCGTTCGTGGGTAGTGAACCGACCGACGGGCTTGCCGCTCTGGACCAACAGCGTCTCCGCGTCGCCAAGGTCGCGGAGCTCTGCCATAATCGAGTCGTAGGCGTCCCACGACCGGGCGGCCCGCCCCGTGCCGCCGTAGACGACGAGCCGCTCCGGATCCTCCCCGACCTCGGGGTCGAGGTTGTTGTTCAGCATCCGGAGTGCGGCCTCCTGTCGCCACCCCTCACATTCGATCTCCGTTCCGGTCGGCGCGCCCTGATACTCGTACCATTGCTCGCTCGGCTCACCGATGGGATCGGCTTCGTCGTCGAACTCCTGTGTGCTATTCATACATTAACGTATGTGAACGAAACCGATTACTCCCTTCCCTCCACTCGGAGTATCGTTTAAGTATAACTGGCAAAATATACCGGTATGTACGAGGCCATCCTCCGGATCACTGGCCACTCGACGTACGCCGGCGCCACCGCGGGCACGTCGGCGACGATCCGGCTGTGGTGCCACAGAAACTGCGACCTGTTGTACGTCACCGACGAAACCGCCGCGACGGTCACCGATCGGGTGCGCGAGGCCGTCGGCGTGCGCGAACAGCTAACCAACCGCGACGAGGCGGTACTGGTGACCGGCGACTGTCTCCTGGACCACGAGGACGACCTCATCGACCCGTTCTTGAACCGGCACGGCTGTCTGCTGTTGTACCCGCTCCGGTACGAGAACGGCGACAAGATCTGTCAGATCCTGGCGTTCACCGCCGCGGCGCTCACCGAGTGTTACCGGGAGCTGACCGACGCCGGAATCGAGGTCACAGTCGACTCGAAGCGCGAGATCGGGTTTGTGAGGCCGGAAACACCGCTTCTCGCGCCGGGTGGCGTCGTCCCCGAGTTGACCGGCCGCCAGTCGCAGGCGATCCGCTGTGCCTACGAGCACGGCTACTACGAGATCCCGCGGGCGGTCACGACCGACCGGATCGCTGCCGAGATGGGGATCGAACGTCGGACCGCCGAGGAACATCTCCGTCGCGCGGAGAACAAGTTGGTCACGTCGACGATCGACTTCCTGGATTAAAGCAGGCCCATCCCGGCCACGAGGTGGGTGATCCCCGCGATCAGCGGCACCAGAATGATCGTGCGCATCACGAACAACGCGACCAACTCGCGGAAGCGGATCGGCACGTCGGAGAACATATCCATCGCCATCGGCCCGACCGCGGAGAAGAAGATGAGCTGCGACACCGCGAGCACCGCGATGAAGAACCGCGCCATCGGCTCTGCCTCGACGACGAGCAACACGGGCACGTACATCTCCGTGATTCCCACGATGGTCGCCGGCGCCACGACCTCGGGGTTCGGGATACCGAGCGCGCTGATGATTGGGACCAGCGGTGCGCCCAGAATGTCGAACGTGGGCGTGTTCGCCGACAGGAGCGTCGCCGCCAGCCCGACCGCCAGGATGGTCCCCAGGATCAGGCTGGTCAGTTTCAGTCCGTCGACGAACCCGCGCTTGGCCGCGCCGAGGAACGTCTCACCCTCGCTCGCCTTCCCGACCGCCTCGCTGACCGCGAATCTGAAGTACTCAACGGGCGACCCGCGGAACGGAATCTCCGGGTCGGGCTCGGCGATGTACTCGTCGGATATCGAGTTGATCGGTGGCAACCGAACCAGGATGGCCGCCGTGATTACGACGCAGACGAAGTACGCACCGAAGATGACCGGGAACAGGTCGAGCATCTCGACGGTGGCGGCGACCACGCCAACGAAGCCGATGCTCACGGTCGAGAAACACGTCGCGATGGTGAACACCTCCCGTTTGTTGTAGCCGCCGACCTCGAAGACGTTCCGGGTGACGTAGAATCCCACGCTGTAGGAGCCGACCCACGAGGCGAGGCTGTCGAGCGCCGCCCGCCCGGGGAGTTTGAAAAGCGGCTTCATCACCGGCCGCGCGAGCGTGCCGACGAACTCCAGCCCCCCGAGTTCGACGAAGATGGTGATGAAGACCGCGCCGATTGGGATGATGACGCCGACGCTGTAGATCAGGGTATTCCACATGAAGCCGCCGGTGCCCGGGGTGTGCAGCAGCCCCGGGCCCAGCTTGAAGAACATGACCGGCGCCAGAATCGCACCGACGATCCGGAGCGCCCAGAACAGCGCCGAGCTCTCGAAGTACGACAGGTCGTAGCCGACCGAGACGACGCCCCGGTCGTCGAGTTCGGCCAGCGTGGTCAACGCGCCGCCGGCCACGATGATTGCTAAGGCGTATACGCCGACGGCGTCGGGGAACGTCTCCGTGACCTGCGAGACCACGATGTCGAACGGCACCGTGACCTCCCCCTGCCAGGGGATCGGCAGGAGGAAAAAGAACGCACCGATCGCGAACGCGGCCACGAACTTCGCGACCGCCTCCGACTCGAACTCGTTGAGGTCGATGTCGGTGATACGTCGCGGTGACGGGTCCCTATCGAGCGTGTAGACGTCGTTTTTCGATTCGGTTGCCATACTGTATCATATGTGGAATGTTCTCATAGTAAGGACCGCCGCCGCTTGGAGGGGGATTTAAAGATAGTGGCCGGCCGCGCGGGGCGCTCGGACGCAGGGGCACCGGGCAGCAGGCGAAAGGACGGTTGCCGTGGTCAGTCGGATCGAGCCACCGGCGCGTCGATGTACTTGTCGTTGACGACCCACTCGCCGTCCTCCTTGATCATGTACTCGCCGTAGTACGGTACCCGGTTGGCGACGGTCTGCTTGAACGTCTCGCGGATCTCTTCGCGGGTCATGTCGCCCATCGACCGCAGGTCGTCGTTGCGGTTGAGACACCCCTTCAGATACCCCTCGTGGGTGACCCGGACCCGGTGGCAGTTCGCACAGAAGTTCGGGTTCTCGACGGGGTCGACGATCTCGACCATCCCACCGTCGGGCGCGTCCGACGAGGGGTCGCTCGTGTCACTCGCGGCCCCCTGGCCCACGTAATATCGGCGGCGGTTGTGCATCTCGCGGGTCTCCACCCGGTCGGCTTTCTCCGCCAGCCAGTCGTGGACGCGCTCGATGTCGATGTTCCACTCCGGTCGGCCGGTCAGTTCGGGCATGTACTCGATGAGCTGGAGTTGGAGTCCGGGATTTTCGGCGACGTGGTCGACCATCCCCTCGACGTAGCCCGCGGTGTGCTCGAAGACGACCATGTTCAGCTTTACTGGTGCCAGCCCTGCGTCCAAGGCGGCTTCGACGCCTTCGATGACCTTCTCGTAGGCGCCGGACTTGGTGATCTCCGCGAACGCGTCGGGGTCGATCGCGTCCTGAGAGACGTTCACCCGCTGGAGACCCGCCTCTTTGAGGTCCTCCGCGCGCCCGGGCAGGAACGTCCCGTTCGTCGTCATCGACGCCTCCATCCCGTCGGGGACGCGGCGGATGATCTCCTCTAAGTCGCCTCTGAGCATCGGCTCTCCGCCGGTGAACTTCACCTTCTCGACGCCGAACTCGGAGACGACCTCCAGGAACCGGACCACCTCGTCGGCGGTCATCTCGTCGTCCTGCGGGTCCATCGGGCCACGGGTGTCGCCGAGGCCCTCGTTGTGACAGTAGACGCAGTCGAAATTACACCGGTCGGTCAACGACACTCGGACGCCGGAGACCTCCCGACCGAAATCGTCTTCGAGCATTACGCGATAATTTTCGCCAACGATCATAAATCCGATGTCGTCGACGGGGACAACGTAACCATTTTCAATTTCACTTCGCCACAGCTGCAGGCCAAAGATACCGGTACCGTTCAATCCCGCCGGTCGGAGCCGCGTCCCGTGCAAAACCCTTATCGCCCGCTCGGGCCCACCCGAACGTATGAACGAGGACGCCGTCCGCGAGCGCCTCCGGTCGGTCGTCGATCCGGATCTCGGCGACGACAGGGAGACCCAAAGCGCCGCTGACCGTGCGAGCGGGCAGAGCCCGCGAGCAGACATCGTCTCGCTCGGGTTGGTCAACGCGGTCGAGGTCGACGACGAGGCCGGGGCGATCCGGGTCTCGCTCGCGCTGGGCGCCCCGTACTCGCCCGCCGAGACCGAGATCGGATCGCAGGTACGGGACGCGCTGTCCGACACCGGCTACGACGTCGACCTCTCGGCGCGAGTTCCCTCGGCGGTCGACCCCGACGATGACGTGTTGCCCGGCGTCGAGAACGTGATCGCCGTCGCCAGCGGGAAGGGCGGGGTAGGGAAATCGACGGTCGCGGTCAACCTCGCCGCGGGGTTGGCGAAGCTCGGCGCCCGCGTGGGGCTGTTCGACGCGGACGTGTACGGCCCCAACGTCCCGCGGATGGTCGCCGCAGACGAGGCCCCGCAGACGACCGGTGACCAGACCATCATCCCACCGGAGCGGTACGGGCTCAAACTCATGTCGATGGCTTTCCTGGTGGGAGACGACGACCCCGTGATCTGGCGCGGCCCGATGGTCCACCAGCTTCTGACCCAACTGGTGGAGGACGTCCAGTGGGGCGAGCTCGACTACCTCGTGCTCGACCTCCCGCCCGGCACCGGCGACACACAGCTCACCGTGTTGCAAACCCTCCCGCTCACCGGGGCAGTGATCGTCACCACGCCGCAGGAAGTCGCTATCGACGACGCCCGGAAGGGTCTTGAGATGTTCGGCAAGCACGACACCACGGTTCTCGGGATCGTGGAGAACATGTCGTCGTTCCGGTGCCCCGACTGCGGGTCGTCACACGACATCTTCGGGGCGGGCGGCGGCGAGGCGTTCGCCGCCGACAACGACCTCCCGTTCTTGGGGTCGCTCCCGCTCGACCCCTCGGTCCGGACCGGCGGCGACGGCGGCCGGCCGGTGGTCCTCGAGTCGGGCGACACTGGCGACGCGTTCCGCGTGATGACCGAGAACACCGCGGACATGATCGGTGCGGTGCGTCGGCGCGAGGCCGCCGCCCGTCGGTGACGCCGCCGGCCGACCCGGTAGCTTTTGCCCGAGGCCGCCGGAAAACCGCACGTGGACGCCGATCAAGACTCCCTCGAAAACCCGTTCAGTATGGACGCGGAGTGTCGGAACTGCGAGGGCCTCTGTGAGCCCCGTACCAACGTCGTCCACGGGTACGGCGACGTCGGCGCGGAGTTCTGCTTCGTCGCCGAGCGCCCCCACGCCGGCGCGGATCGGACGGGAGTTCCGTTCACCGGCGACGACGCCGGGCGTCGGCTCCAGCGGATCCTGGGCGACCTGGGCTTCGCCCGCTCGGACCCCGACACCGCCGAGCCGGACCTCCAGAACGCCTTCGTGACGTATCTGACCAGATGTCGCCATCCCGATCGCCAGCCGACCGACGCGGAGGTCCGGACGTGCGAGCCGTATCTGAACGCGGAACTCCGGATGATAAACCCCGAGATCATCGTCCCGATCGGCCAGCGGACCCTCGACGCCCTGGCGACCGACTACACCACGAACCGGCCGGGCGACGTCGACGTCGAGACAGCCCACGGGACCACCGTCCGCGGGCGCGGGTTCGAGTTGATTCCGATGGTCGCACTCGAAGATCAGACCGACGCCCAGACCGACGCGTTCGTGGACCACCTGCTCGAAAACGTGTTTTCCCGGGACTATCGCCAGACCAAGGGTCGCCGCGGACGGTAAGCCGGAGTTCCGGTCGTATTAGCGAGTTTCGGGACTGAAAGCCCGCCCGGGGCATCCGACCCACACGCCCCGAAACGCCGGCTTCAAGACCGCCGGCCCCGGAATCGTGAGTATGACAGTCGTCGCCGTTCTGGCCGATCCGCCGCGCCCCGGACTCGGAGCACCTCGACTCGCCGACACCAGCCCGCTGTCGGAAGCCGAGGCCGCGTCGCTCGCGGCGGCGATGCTCGCGGACACGTTGCGCGCGGTGGAAGCCTCGGGCGGCGACCTGCTCGTGAACTACCGCCCCGACGACCTGCTCCCGGACCGCCACGTCGACCCCGACGAGCCTGCGGAAGCGGCGATCCGGGCGCTCGCGGCCGACGCGTTGGAGGAGCCCGACGCCGCCCGGTTCGAGGTCCAGGTCGGGTCGACGCTTTCGGCGCGGGCCGGCAACACGATCACGCACCTGCTCGAAGGCGAAGGGGTGCAGTCCGCGGCCGTCGTCCGCGGCGATGCCCCACTGCTCCGGCGGTCGACGATCGACTCGGCGGCGATGAACCTCCGGACGAACGAGGTGGTGCTTGGGCCGTCGACCGACGGCCGGGTCTACTACGCCGGGTTCACTGCCCCGATCGACTTCGGGGCCGCGTTCGCCGCGCCAGAGCTTGAGACGCTCGTCGACGGCGCCAACGATGCCGGTCACGACACGGAGTTCCTGGCGATGATGCCGACGGTTCGAACCGGTGCGGACCTCGCGACGCTGGTGTCGACGATCCGGGCGCGGTGGCAGGCCGGGCGGGTCGTCCCCGAACACACCGCGACGTTCGTCGTGGACAACGGGCTTACTGTCGTCGACGAGGACGGGGACGACACGCCGACGCTCGTACGGAAGTGAACGGGGCGAAAGAGACGCCGCGCGCCCCCGACACGGGGGGCGATCCGTCGGCGGACCCCCGCCGGTGTGGTGGACTTCTCGTAGGTTTATATCCGGTGGCACACAAGCCACAAAGGACACGTGGCGTCTAGCCTCCTTCCGGTCGTCGCTCTGATCTTGGTCTCCGGGATCGGAGTGCAACTGCTCGCGCGGCGGCTTCGAGTCCCGAGTGTGGTGTTTTACCTCGTTCTCGGGGTGCTGCTGGGCCCGGAAGTGTTCGGCGTCGTCACGCTCGAGACGTTCGGGGACGGGTTGGAGACGGTGGTCGGACTGAGCGTGGCGATCATCGTCTTCGACGGTGCCTTCGCGCTCCGTGCCGAGCGTATCCGCGAGGCGTCGACGGCGACGCTCCGGTTGGTCACGATCGGTGCGGTGGTGATGTTTGTCGGGACCACGGTCGCGGTCCGCGTGCTCGAAGGCGCCAACTGGGAGATCGCGCTGGTGATCGGGGCGCTGCTGGTCGCGACCGGACCCACCGTCATCACGCCGATTCTCGAGGTCGTCAAAGTCAGAGATCACGTCGCGACCGCCCTGGAGACCGAGGGGATCGTCAACGACGTGACCGCAGCGATCGCGGCGGTCGTGATCTTCGAGACGCTGCTGCTGGATGACCTCGGGGTCCCGTCCACGCTGTTGGCGTTCGGAGAGCGGCTCGGAATCGGCGTCGGGGCCGGACTGCTGGCCACCGGGCTGATCTACTTCATACTCCGGTACGAGCTCACTCCCGGAGAGGGGCCACAGACCGCCCGGTTTCTGGTGTTCAGCGCGGCGATCGGGTCGTTCGCGCTCGCGGAAGTGTTCGCCGCCGAGGCCGGCATCGCGGCCGCCGCGACCGCCGGGATTGCCCTCGGGAACCTGGACCTCCCCTACCGGGAGACGATCGAGGAGTTCGCCCGCGACGCCACCCTGATCGTGTTGGCGTTCGTGTTCGTCTCGCTGGCGGCGCTGATCGACGTCGGGGCGATCCTTCGGCTCGGAATCGGGGGGATCCTGCTCATCGCAGTGATCGCGCTGGTTCTCAGACCGATCGCAGCCTGGATCGCGACGGTCGGCGTCGACCAGTTCACGCGGCCCGAGCGGCTCTTTCTCGCCGCGATAGGGCCACGGGGGATCATCCCCGCGAGCGTGGCGACGCTTTTCGCCATCGAGTTGGCGTCTGCGGGCAACACGGAAGCCAGCCAGCTTCTGCTCGGGACCGTCTTCATCGTTATCGTTGCGACTGACGCCGTCGAGGCAGGGCTGGCGCGGCAGATCGGCGACATCCTAGGAGTCACACCAATGCGTACCATAATCGTCGGCGGTCGCCGCGATGACCGTCTTCGCGTCCGCGATCCCGGCGTCCCGGAGCACTTCG
>Ga0102942_1001146_pt1 | contig 10080 bp, 7 predicted proteins | sample SalPon2_C_H2O_MG_FD_78171 | JGI IMG/M metagenome (GOLD analysis project Ga0102942, IMG submission 78171) | Salt pond water microbial communities from South San Francisco under conditions of wetland restoration - Salt Pond MetaG R2_C_H2O_MG | ecosystem: Environmental > Aquatic > Non-marine Saline... | reverse complement strand
GACTTCCTCCACGATCGTGTCGACGTCGCGCCACGCCCCAGTCGGCTCCCACGACGTGTGGTAGGAATCACAGAACCAGCACCGCAGGTTACACCCAGAAGTCCGTACGAAGACAGAGGGGACGCCTGCGAGCGTTCCTTCCCCTTGCAACGAGTAGAATACCTCGTTGATCGGGAGTCCCTCACCAGCCGTGTCAGCGTCCGTTGTGGGTTCCTCCACATCGCTTGCGACCGGCATCAGTAGCTTGCGCAGAGCTCGCCGGTTTCGCTCACCGACACCGAGACGTCCGAGACGGTGTCCGGGAACGCCTCGAGCATCCGCTGTTCGAGGAGCACGCTCATCACCTCCGCTGTTGGTGGGTGATTGAGGACGACGAGGGCGTCGCCGTCGCCGGACGCTTCGAACGCATCGACGAGCGGGTCGCCTTCTTCGACGAGGAAGCGGTGGTCCCACGCGTCGATGATGTCTGTCACGTCGCCTTTGTCGACGACCCAGCCCTCCTCGGTGAGCTCGCCGGTCACTTCGACGGTGATCTCGTAGTTGTGGCCGTGTGGCCGCGAGCACTTCCCGTCGTGGTGGAGGATGCGGTGGCCCGAGCTAATTCGGATCGGGTTGTCGGCTCCGATGTGGAGGGTTCGTTGGCCGGCCTGGGCCAGGTCTACCGTCACAGAATCATCTTGTGGTATGCTTTGAGACATACTCGAAGAATACAAAGCACAAATATAAGTATTGAGTTTCACCGGCTTTGCTGAAATCCTCATAATATGATAAATTCTGACTTAGCTTCGATCAATATAGCACTCCTACAAATAAAGACATGTTTGCGCCAGACAGCCCAGATAACCTCTCAGGGTTATCCTAACAGCTCTTTCATAATCTCCTCGGCAAAAACAATCCCTTATGACGGAATATATGAACCCTCAATATTGGTCAGTCTGAATTTTGATACTTTGCTGAGAAGTACCCAATAGTCTCCTCTCCAAGGTCAGACATCCAAAATTGCGTCTCTTGTGGTAATCGGAAATGGAAGATGATGTCAGCTACATCCTTCGCAATAAATCCTGCATTCATTATGAACACAAGCTCGGCAATGTCCTCAAACGTGCCAGAAAAAATAATGAGAATCAGAAGCGCAGGTAACTGAATCATAAAAATCGGTGCAGCAGTCATCAGATTGAGCTCTCGGCGGGATATCCACGTTTCTCGCACTACAACATGCCCTTTCAGTCGGTAGTATATCGGTTCTAAACCCAGTCCTTTCGCAAACAACCGATGTAACTGCTCATGTACCTCGAAAGTTGCCAGAGAGACTGTCAATAGCAAAACAACGAGGTACACACTCTGACGGGTGCCATATCCAAGAATTATCAATGGATCACCTACCACCCGTGCGATGATACCTGAAGAAACCAACACCACACCAACCGTTGCTACAACAAAGAAAGTGAGACTTATTAAATTTAACAACCAATTCGGCTGACTAATCTTTACGGGCTGTGTGTATCCGGCAGGCACCGAGTCAGGCCGACGCATGATATAACTCCATTCTGGTAAACACATTAATGAATGTTCTTTGATTGACTAGATTGCTACTCTGAGCCAGATAGAATTGGTTTTGTTATGACGCTCTCACAGAACAGTTCTCATGTCCGATCCGCCAGTAACATCGATCGATCAGACCGGTTGGTAGAGACGTGATGGCGTGTGTATAAGCACATTGTGTGCTGTAGGTGTACAAATCACCCAACTATATCAGCTATCCATTAGTGGACAGGACAATGGCAGTCACGCTCGCCGAGCCAACGGTGCTTGCTGCCGCGAAAGACACGCTGTACCCTGATATCGATACGAGCCCGGACCAGTACGCAGTCACGGAAACCCAGTTCACCCAATCCACGTGGGGCGGGTGGACAATTCCTGATGCGCTTCGTGATCGGCTCGCGCCGTACAACACGATTCGACTCGACGCTGGCGAACCCGACTTACTCGGCGTCGGCATGCCAGCCACCGACGTGTTGAACGGTGACGCAGCCACGACACCAGTCACGGTGATCGAGGCGAAAGGCCACAACGCAGACCCAAGCGCTGCTGACGTCGCTCGCGGCATCACCCAAGCACACGCGCACCTCCCCGAAGTCAACCTCGGGTACGTCGCCGCACCAGCTCCAAGCATCACCGATACAGCACGGGCACAAGCGCGGAACCTGAATGTTGGTGTGATCGCCGTCGAAGACACGGACTCCGCGCGTGTCGTTGAGCCCGCTCGCGTCACTGGGGCCGGTGAGTTCTCAACCACAATCGACGCGGTGCGACTCCAAGCGACAACGCATCGGCTCACCGACGGCAGCTTCCCAGTCAATCACCCGAAAAACTACCTCGGGTATGCGCTCGCACTTGCTGCTGATGGTGACACTGACGCCGTGTACGCCGACAACATCATCAACGCTATTTCGGGTGGCCGGCGCGGCGCGATCCTGTTGGGTCTCGTCGACGACCAGCCAACCGGCGACACGCTCACACACCTCGGCGCTGAAGTCGTTCGCTTCGCCCGTGATCAGCACGGAAGCCTGACGGCTGCACTCGCAGAGTTCGATACGTGGACCGGCAAATCAACGCGATTCACCGAACTCGCTCCGCGGTGGGCACAGCTCGCACGCTCCGTCGCCATCCAATACGAGCCCACGCGACTCATCATCACCGCACTTGAGCGCCTCCATGACAGTGGCATCCATGATGCGTCGCTCGCCGACGTCGCACTCGAAGCCACACGCATCAACCAGCCGCTGGCTGTCGAGGTGTTCTTCACCCAGAATCGTCGGGACGACGTTCTGACTGCTGACGGTGATATTAACGAATCTATGTTGACAGACCCGACTGTGTACAAGTCAGGTATCCACTTCCAGTTCAAGTACCAGCTCTACCACCTCGGAATTCTCACCACTGGGGGGACTGACGACAAAGACGAGGTGTTGAGTGACACGTGGCGACTAGCGCAAGTAGTCGGCCTACTGTGATCGTTGCTATTCTCTAGGTAGGAGAGCTTGATGCTGAACCATACGGCATTCCGAGAACGTCCCTGATCAGTAAGCTGTCCAGCAGTATCCTGGTTTCACCACTTTACGCCGTCACATCAGCAAAGCTCAGTTCATCGTGAGCGTATGAGTACTGCTTCAAATCCTCGCAAGCTGTCGGAAGATCAGTTGGTGGGATGTATTCTGAATTTTCTTCTTCTGAGTTCAGGTGCTTCCGGAACACAACGTCTACGTCTCGATCTGCCTCTGCGCTCACTGACACAACGACTGCTGTATCTGGATCATCGTAGTCGGTCTTAAACACATAATCACCGGGTACGTACGGGTTGTCGGCGAACGCGAGGTTGGTGTGTTTGTAGGTGTACAGTTTGATATCTTGGTCGACGCAGTACGACGCAAGCTTTGCGGGGTGGATCGTCCGCCAGTCGCTTGGCCCTTCGTCAAGCATATTGGGGAACGCAACACGAACCGCTTCACCATCCATCGACTGCCCGTACAAGCTCACGTCTTTCTCCGGTGGGAGCAGTTCGATGACCACCGCGACTGACGCATCAGTATCTCCCGCTTTCACCACTCGGTCGCCAGGTGAGAACGGATTCTGCGGCTTTTGATTCATGTGGGCCGTGTTTGGGCCGAGTTCATGGAACTCGTTCATGGGCCGTGCTGCCAAGTGGGCGAGCTTCTCCGGTTCATCACCAGAGTACGCTTCTTGGGCGTCAACTTTCGACCGAAGCGTTTCGGTTCGTTCCCACCCCAGTAAGATGAGACCATCTTCGTTATCTCGATGCCACACCATCACGTTGATATCGTCTTTCCCATCAGATTCGAGCAGTGTAGCGGGTCGAAACGCAGACACGTCTCGTGACGTCTTCACGTCAATTGTGTAGCCAAACACCTGGAAGTCATGGCCCTCGAAACTCTCTGGATTACACCGCCGCACCGCCTCCTCGTTCTCCCATGTCCACAACTCAGCGGGGAGATACTCACGACAGAACTGTTCGAAGGCTAACTCACCGAGGTTTCCAATCCGCTTAGCATCGATGTTATCGGCTCCTTGGATGACTGCTTGGTGGTGGGCGCGTTCTTTGTCGATCTCGTCTGGTGTGTAGAGGTACATACATGTTCACTCTCGAAATTTGGTATAATTCTATCTTCGCTGATATCAATGGAGATATTTTGGATGTGTATGAGTGTGTATATTATCCGCGAATAGAGAATCGGGTTTGTGTAGCCTCGTGATTTTTCCCACCAGCTCCCATCCCCCGTAATTGATGCGTGACGACATCCGTGAACTCCAAGATGTACTCCTAGCTACGCAGTTTGCCTGTGTCCCACCGGGTGTCCAGTCAACGGCCGACGATATTTACCCAGCAGTCGAACGCGAGTACCCCGACCTGTGTGACGATGACCTTCGCTGTGACGAGGTGTGCGCTAGCGGGGCAGATCAACCTGAATGGAAACACGCTGTGCGCCGCGTTCAACAACAGCTTGGGCGACAGGCCAATACGCGGCTCACTCCGCATGATGCGCACGGTAAGTGGCGGATTGAGTACTCACAACTCTTCTTGATTCCTGTCAGCGACGACTGGGTCGAACGCTTCAGAACGACTGTTGAATCGCCTGTTGACTCTGATAGCGAAGCTCCTGACTCAATCGATCCGCTTCTCCCAACTCGGATCTGGGGGGCGACAGGCGGCTCTCAGACAGAGCAGTATTTTGATGCGATGCGCCCCTGCGACTGTCTGCTGTTCTATCGTGACGGCGACTTTTTCGTAGGTGGCATCGTCGGACAGGCCATTGAAGATCCTGCTGTTGGCTCGTGGCTGTGGAACAATCAGGACAGTCGATTCATCTTCACTATTGAGGAGTTCTACGATTGGGCACCAGCTATCGCACGCCTCTGGGACGCGCTTGGATACGATGGGACACCGCGTGTTCAAGGGTTCATGCGTGTCAAGCCGGACCGTCTTGAGAGTCTTCGCGCCGGTGAGAAGACACTCGAAGACACGCTCTTCGGCACTAATTCATGGGCCACATCACGAACCAATGATGTGACTCCCTCCAATGTAGATGGTTACAACACCGATATCCCCGAACGGGCCACAACTGTTCAGGACCAACTCCTCCGCGATCAAAGCTTGGTTGCTGAGTTGAAGTCGTTGTACGATCATATGTGCCAAGTCTGTGGCTGTCGGTTACAGAGTAGTCTTGATACGGGGTACTCGGAGGTTCATCACATCAAACCACTCGGTGAGCCACACAACGGCCCGGATGTTCCTGAGAACATGGTTGTGTGTTATCCCAATCATCACGCCGATTTCGATAACGGGATGCTCACCGTTGAGCTGGAGACATACACTGTGACTCACGCGTATGACGACGCTGTTTCAGGTACCCAGCTGACGATTCGAGGCCATCATCAAATTCGATCCTCTTTCCTCAGGTATCACAACGACATCGTTGTAGACTGATCGTGTGTGGCTACTGCCACATCCTATACACTCTACAGTGCCTCAGTTAGTTGCGCTTCGCCGTCCTCGCCGCCGATATGATTTGAACTCCCGATTGGTTGCGCCGTTTAACCTAATAAGCGACTGAGAAATCCTTTCCCGCCGTCTGTCTCGTCGTCGCCACCTAACTCAGCGAGTTTAATCCACTCTTCGAAGCCGTCTGGGTTCTTGATGATAATACTCCGACCACTCTTTTCCGGTCGCATCTTCGTTGGGAGGGTCTTTCGATAGCTGTAGAGTTCGTGCGGTTCAAGATCAAACTCGGCAACAAGCCGATCGTCCCGTCGTTCAAAGGTTACGTCATCGCGCTCGTAGGCCTGCTTCCACTTGCGCTTGCCAATATTGTATTTCCGGTTTGCCGGCTCTTTCGGGAAGTACGGCGGGACCCGGCGATCAGCGTGGTCGTAAAACTCGAGAAACACTTGCCGAACGTCATCGACAGTCCCACCGGCATCGAGGTACCGCTCTTCTCCCAAGATAAGCCGTGACACATACGAGAAGATTGGGTTGCGGGCGTCAAGGATTGTATTGAGGTCTTCCTGCGCTTTGTAGAAGCCCTCATCCTCGGGATTAGACGGGAATGCGACGTCGAAGTGAAGCATTTTCGCCCGGTTTCGGAACCAATCATTCGGCCGGGAGTCGTTGCTCGTGAAGATGAGTGTTGGGTACGCAACCTCATTTGACGGGTGCCATGAGTCTTGCCAAAAGTTCCGGAGTGTATCGACCCGCTCAATCTTCTGTTTGGAGATGTCCGAGACGACGTACGGGAACACCGTGTCGATATTTCGCAGCGACCGGATCTGGTTCTTTCCGACATCGTCTGCGTCGGCGCCACCGCGAACAAGATCATCGGAGATGAGCCGTAGCACGAACTCGGTGAACTTGTCTTTCCCTGCGTCGGACTCACCGAAGATGTAGAGATACTGGAGCGCGTTATCTAGGGTAACATTTTCGTAGAACTGCTCTGCGTACAGATTCACGAACGGGGCCCAGAGCCCGTAGAGTACACCTTCATACAGGTGCGCTTTCACCGCCTTCGGGTTGTTCGTTTCGCCCCAGCGGTCGATCGTCTTGATGTAGTTCTCGATATTCTCAAGGGCTGCGTCAAGGAGATCTGGGTCGGGCTCGTGGTCAGCGGTCAGGATACGATGGTGTTCTCCGTGCTGGAGATGGACGCGCTGGCTCTCTTCGTCGATCCACATCTTCGGCACGTCATACCGCGTTTGAAGGTAGTTGGTGTAGCCCTCAACGGGTGTTGTAATCGCGTCCGCACCAACATCCGCGCCCCGCCGTTTGAGATCGGCTTCCATCTGGTCGAGGTAGCCGTCGGTTTCGTACCCTTGCGTTGAGAGGGTGATCGAGTATTCAGGCGTTTTTGCTGCGGTGATTCCTTCTGATGGCTCTGTCTCTGGTTGTTCGCCGTTGGTGTTGGTGTCGTCCTCAGGCTCGATCTTTTTGGGGTCGATGCTGACGACCTCATCTGCTTCCTCGGGGTCATCAGTGATACTCACGACTTGGTCTACCTCATCACCTAACGCTTCGAGTTCTTGGCCGACATTCGAGTGAATCTCCCCCTGCTCAGAGAGCTGCGTGTTCCGGTTGTCTATCCACAATTCAATTCGGCGTTCAACCTCCTCTTCGTCCTCAAGTTCTTCTAGTTCTGCCGCAAGATCCTCCATGAAGATGGTGTCAGCATACTCCTCGCGGTGGTGGTCAATCCATTGGATGAACTGTTGATCGAGTTGGCTCCCGACCTCCGTGTTGAACACGACGATGCTGTTGGTCTGGTTTTTCCAGCTGTTGTAGGACAGATTTGCGCTTCCGGCGATGAGCGTCACTGCCTCGTCACCCTCGACGATCCGATACAGCTTGGAGTGGACGACCTTCCGGTTTTTGAGCCGGACCGTTAGTCGATCTTCCTCGTAATAACGTTCAAGCCGGCGAGCTACTGTGGCATCGTCAACTGCGGACTGGTACTCGTCTTTGTCCCCGACGAGGACGTCCATGGTCTCCAGCGCGGAGCCCTCCTTGTCAAACAGTTCTAAGAGTAGTTCCGGGGATTCACAGTACGTGACTGCGTCGATATGGACTGCGTCGTCGAAGAAGTTGGTAAAGGACTGCCAACTCTTGACGGTTTGCCACTCCATCTGCGCGGAGTTGCCGAATCCCCCGAGGTTGATTGTTGTGTCCCAATCCATTTGTTAGTGGATTGGGAGGACCGGTAATAAGAATTAGCGGGAAATTTGACTGGCCGTGATGTCGGGGCTGGCGGCGATAAAATAGCGTGGCTGAACCAAGGACGGGGATTACGGCTCACTAACGCGAGTCTGGTGAAACCACGCCGGTGAACTTCGAGTACATCATTAGGGGGTACGAGCGGTCAAACTGACGCGCGGGTGGAGTCGTCGTGGAGCTAGCGTGATGAAAATCTGAGCCAAACGTGACATTAAGCAGCAGACCGTTGCCGTGGGTGGACGCCGACAGGATCATATTTCATACGCTCTTGTGTAGCACATTGTTGATGTAGAGCTGTCCTGCGATTCAACGTTGAATGAACTCAAACTAGAACCCGGCCGTTGGTCAATCAAAGGGATAGTTTCTGGCTCCAGTCCGCTCCGGAGAACTGTATCAATAATCTCCTACAGAAGAGTGATAGTAGAGGCTCGCTGAGAAATCGGTCAAATCAGGGCAAGGAGTCACATTCTAAGTAGTACCCGAAATTCAACAACCTGTCGCCCTCTGTCAAATTTCCCTACGTCCAGAGACACATATCTCAATCGCGCAATAGATTAAAGTGATATCGCTTATACTCAAAATCGTGGTATCAACTGAAAAGACTGCCATGATACGCTAATATATGCGAATCGAACTCTCATTAGATGCGCTTGCAGACGCCGCATACGACACGGCCGCGCACCACAAGTTGCGGGGCCGTATCTGGCGTGCGTTCGATGGACAGGAACGCTACACCGAGGTCCATGATACCAACCACGGTGTGGGATTTGCGTTCTCGAACATCTTCCCGTGGGGGGAAATCGAGGACGGGGATCGTCGATACATCCGCATCGCCTCGCCACGCCGGGATGTGCTTGATGACCTCATCGCGCACTTCGGCCGGAATCGCGAGTTCGAAGTCGGCCAAATGCGCTTCGAGGTGTCGGATATCTCCGCACATACTCCGCAAGTCGGAGAAGCCGGCTCCACCGGCCGAATCGACACCGGTACTGGTGTGTTCTGTGCACTCAGTAAGCGCCTCGCAGACGAACACGGGTTAGATACCTCGGAGATGGAGAGCGGTGATACGGAAACAGAGATGTTCTGGCGGCCAAAGCACGGGATGAAGCCCCTACAGGCTGCGATCCGCCGGTCAGTTCAACAAACGCATGAGCGCTATGGCGATACGCACTACGCCGGACCCAAAGTGGTAGACGAACCCCTATTCAATGAGTTCGAGCCGATCAAGGACGACATCACGTACGCGGTTCCCTTCCAGCCAGCGACGGCGACTGACCGAACCGTCATCCTTTCGAAATGGCGCCTTGGCTACCGAGTCCGGGACGAAACGCACCGGTACCACCTGAATCTCGCGCTTGATGCAGGAATCGGTCAACGACGCGAACACGGGTTTGGGTTCCTGAACCTCCGTGAACAAGAGCCACCACGAGCAGACCAATGAGCGGCGGACCCACACGGCTGGACTTCGAAGACGCACTGACGAACTACTGGCACGACCGTCCGCCAGCCAGCCTCGAAGACCTGATGGCACTCTACGGCGTGCTTGCCGTTGCCGAATCAGGGGGTGGCCTCTACACGAGTCCGAGCAAGCTGGAGCCATTCACGAAAGACGGCCGACTGGTCGAGATTTCGGTGGACCTCACTGGGGAGGCACCAGACGTCGTTGGCCATCCCGAAGTCAGGTCCTTCCGAGAAGAGGATATCCCGAAGCTCGGATACTCACACAAGTCCTCGGGACGGGGTGCAAAGTACAGTCTAACCCAGATTGGCTCAAAGAGCGGAAACGATGGCGAAGGCGTCTCAAGTACGATTATCGGCCGCATCCGTTCGTGGACCAGACAAGACAGCGTCCAGAGTCTGACCGGAGATAACGGCCATCCGGACGCGTGGATTATTGGCGCCCTCGCGGATGTGTTCAAAAAGGATTCGGAGACACTCGATTCCATTAAGGAGGGTATCGTCGATATCCTTCCGGCAGAAGATTCGGTGCCCACCGTCGCGACAGTGCGGCTGAAACTCGACCCCGACGATGTCGAATCCGCTGATGGGACGGGACCGGGCTGGTTCTGGCCGGCAGACGTCGGCGTGCTCGAAGAGGCGATGAAGAGGTATGCGACAGCCAATGCCGCAGACAAAGCAATCGATAAAGGGTCCTCAGAGGGCCAAGGGACCGGTGTTGTCTCCGGAGAAGCTGGCCGAGTTGTCGGGACCCCAGAGAGCCCACTGGGCGTGTTCTCGGTCAAGCACCCTGATGCACAACCAGGGCTCCAGCGGACTGCCTCCTGGCGAAACTACCCTGTCAG
>Ga0102942_1001144_pt1 | contig 10099 bp, 6 predicted proteins | sample SalPon2_C_H2O_MG_FD_78171 | JGI IMG/M metagenome (GOLD analysis project Ga0102942, IMG submission 78171) | Salt pond water microbial communities from South San Francisco under conditions of wetland restoration - Salt Pond MetaG R2_C_H2O_MG | ecosystem: Environmental > Aquatic > Non-marine Saline... | reverse complement strand
GCACAAGAATATCTTGAAGAAACGTACGGCGTCGACTACTCAATCCCAAGCTGCCGGCGGTTGTTGAAAGAAGCGGGATTGAGTTATCAAAAACCACGCCGTTCAGCGTCTGAATCCGACGAAAACGAGCAAGATGAGTTTTACGACGAGATCAAAAAAAGCGGCGGGAAATGGACGCCACAGTAGTCTGTATCGATCAAACTAAAAAATCTGTCTGATTTGAGCCGCGTATCGTGTGGTTTCCGCGCGGCACGCTGCCTTCCATCGAATTATCTGGCCAACGGGACTGGACGTGTCTACTGGGAGCGATCACCGTTTTCGGTGATCGCTTCTTTTCTCGATTTACAGAGTACATCACCGCTGACCACGCAAAACATTTCATTTTACCACTATGTAAAGAATTTGAAGATGATTTGATTGTTGTTCTCGACAGAGCACCGTACTTTCAGGCATCGGCCGTCACGGACCTCGCGGCCCGTGACGACCTCACCTTCGTGACGCTTCCTTCATATTTGTCAGAACTGAATCCAGTCGAAGAATGCTGGAGACAGCTCTAAGCAGCTCTCAGCAACCGCTTTTTCGACTCACTCGACGAACTTACAACACCGATCGATAGTACTCTTGATCAACTCTCGATACCAAATATGAGTAACTACTTCTAACTACTACTGTAGACACGTATGGTTGACAGATAAATACATACAAAATTTTATATTATATTATCGTTGGCGGTCTCTTCGTCTGTGTGATGTCGGCAAAGAGACTACCCGTTACAATCGGACTACTGTAAGTTTACAATCGGACTACTGTAAGTTTACAATCGGACTACTGTAAGTTTACAATCGTACTACTGTAAGTTTACAATCGTACTACTGTAAGTTTACAATCGTACTACTGTAAGTTTCTTTCTCACAACTATCAGTTGCTTTCTCTCATCACTCTTGTATCACCCATATTGTGATCTCAAAGAGTGACTTTGACGGCGTTTTTGAGCGCTTCTTGTCCGAATTTGCAGTGGAATTTTTTTCTGATTTGCTCTTTTAAATCTGAAGAAGGCATTGGAATCGGATCACGACACGGCCGGATTAGTATCGCTATCTAGAGAATCCTGAAAAGCGATTTTAGCAGCAAACTGCGAAGGTAGACATCTCTAGGTAGGTCGTCCACCGCAGTTACCGCAAAAAGTGACAGAATCTCTTTTTCAGCTACCGTGATCCCTCTCCTGTCATTATAGAATTCAACAGAGCAGTATGGTCTACGACATCAAGCGTTTTGTCAAATGGTAAATGTATCTCACAGCGATTCAGTAAGTTCATTTAGCGGATTATCTGTGTTGGACACCACTAACACGGTGTACTTGTTCTCTTTGACTCAAAGATCATCGGCATTAATAATCCCCTACCGAAGAGCGTTCTTAGTAAGCACAACGCGCCCATTACAATAGTACGTTTGTAATGAACATGTGTCGCAAGAATATACACGTACCATACGGGATGTGTGGAGTACCGCTGGACCCGAGACCAGGTGTACAGTCATTATTATCCACGCGCGAAAGAATCAAAAATACAAACTGCGCCCCGGTTGAAAGCAGGTTGTCACCCGCAGATCCGGACACTGACGGCAGAAATGTTATGTGACTGTCAGACAAATCTAATTCTCTAATACAGAAAGGTATTTGACACCGGTTATAGGCCCCTAAGTGCTATATTCCAAATTATAGCTGTAGAACTATGATTAGAGAGGCTAAAAATGGATTTCATAAATTCGTCTATAGAGTAAATTTACTCAATTGTTCTGTACCACTGTTCTATCTCCTCTAGAGCAAGTTACCTACTCATCTAGATGTAATTACGGGTGCAAAAAAGCAGGATCTAATGCTATATTTTCGCTTCTGATGGAAACGAACTAGCTGAGCCGATCGCCATATCTGAACTGCGACTTCTTCGCATCTGTCATACTACTGTTGAGCACGGGTTACCTGTCCAGAGAAGCACGGCTTTTCGACTGCTCTGATTGCCATGCTCTGTTGAATTCGCAGAAGGCAGCGGGATAGCGTCGCTCTAGAAGGGGAAGAAATGAATGTGACTAACCACTCTTCCACGTCGTTAAGCAAGCCGCGTCGCCGGCGCAAAGGCGCTGTGCTGCCAGTCCAGCGGCGGTAAGTGATCCGACTGGCTACGGATTTCCCGGCTGGAAGCGTGTGACGCTCCGTTTTTAATGGATTATATAAACGCGACCTACCGCAAGATCGTGGACTCAGCGGGTGAGATGGCGCGAGTTCGAGGACTGTTACAGCTGTCGCGGACAGCGTTTCCCGCACCCTCAACGTTGTACCGCTCCTTCGGGAGGGTGCTCATGCCGATATGACGAGGATTCTTCCGGGAGTCTGCGAAGAGCTGCGATCCTGTTTCGTATGAAGCAATCGGTACTACCTTTTTCGAACACGAAACAGCACCGAGACACTACTAACACCGCTCAGATCGCCATATAAACACGTTGAAAACGGCGGCGTTGGTCGATACAGACTGGTGTGCGATCCTCGTATTCACTGTTCGGCACGCTAGCCTCACGACATCCAAACTGGCCGTCAAGCCACTCTTCGTAACACCGAGAACATCGAGAGTCTGGCCGGTGACAAAGGCTATGAGGGCCAATCTCTCCGGGACACCATCTGTTCAGAGGGCGGCCCTTATTCGTCACCAGTTGTTCGCAGCCTACGATCACGGTCACAACGCACGATTGGATAGCAAACCATACAGCCAACTCTGGATGGCCGAAACTACCTTTTGGTCATTAAGCGTCGATTCGGCCCTACTGTCCACCCTCGGGCGTGGTACCACAAATTCTGAGAACTCGTGTTGAATGCCACCGTCTACAATGATGAAGTGGCTGTCTTACCTCGTTATCTCGCACTTCCTCTCTACCAACATGAACGCGTGATCTATATCACGTTTCAAAAAGAGAAAGGGACGACGCTGCTGACCTAAGGGTCCACTTCGATCTGAGGCCGGATAGTCGAATGGTACCTGTTCTACCCGGCGCTCAAACAACTTCGTTCTGAACCTGACGCAGGTGGTACAGGAACGAGTCGGTATCAACTTTCACGTCTTCTTCAGTGATTCGCTCATTGGTACTGATGGGACGGGTAACCTCTGCCCCTGCCAGCAATTCAAGCGGGATAGCTTCGTCGGCAGCCGCTTTCTCGGCTGATTCGAGAGCACCGTAGATTTCGGCACCGGGACCTTCGATAACTTCTCCAGGCTTCAAATCGCGTTTGGCTTTCCCGACCACCTCCGAGCTTTGGGTCCGGACAGTTCCAGTGGGTGCGTCGTTGAGAGCGACGCTGGCAACGCTGACGGTCGTTTCAGGTGGCAGGTGATACGGCCGGTCGAAGAACTGGTATTTGCCGTCGTTTTCCGTGTGGATGTTGAACCTCTGTTTGAAATATCGTTGCATCTCCTCATTTTTCGCTTCGGTGATGACGAATCCGCTCGGGTTTCTGAAGTCGTCTGTTGGCGTGACCGCATCGATAACGCCTTTCTCTTCGAGTACTCCGCCGTCCTCTTTCGGTCGAAGCGTTTTGAGCACACCTTCTCGATCTGTCTTGGGAATGTGTGGGCTCCCGTTATCGGGTGCGAAGCCGATTGCGTTTGCTGCTGCACAGAGTTCGACAGCGATCTTGGTACCGTCTTGGAAGGTATTGTACATACGCGGGTCAGGGTCGTTATCCTCGATGAACGACTCGGGGAGGCCGTAGCGCTCAAGCGCGTCCTCCGGGGTTGCGTGAGGCTTGAACGTGAGTTCGGTCCCTTGGCCTGCAACGACGACTTCCAACCCTGCTGAACGAGCCCAGTCGACGAGGCTGACTGTCGACGCTGGTTCGTCCCCGTACGCCATTGAGTACGTGACTCCTTGCTCTGACGCAAACTGTGCAAGGAGAGGACCCACGGTTACGTCAGCCTCTATAGACACGTTCACTACGTCATTCCCGGCAGCGATCGCAGCCCACGCATGCCGAGCGGCGGGTCCGGGAACACCGGTTACCTCTACAACAACTTCGACTGGCGCCTCCGCCGCAACGACACCGTCCGTAGTAACGACGCGCTCGCCTGCCTCGATAGCTGCCGCAACCTCATCGGAGTCATCCGTTTTCACGATGGCATCGGAGTCAACTCCTGCTCGACGATAGGTCTTTTCTGCTTTCGAAGCTTCGAGATCTGCTAACACTACGGGAGTGAGCCCCGTCATCTCTTCTAGCTGATACACCACGTGCATACCGAAGACCCCAGTACCGATCAGGGCGACTGGCATAGGATCCTCTGCATGCTCCTCTAGGCTTGGCTGCAAATGCATCAAATCAACAAATTTGGGGTTAGTTAATATACTTTTTGGTAATTTTTGCATCATATATAGTTTCAAGAAATTTTGACGCACCGTTCTCGTGTTATCCACCCCCATCGAAATAAGAGCGGCAGAAACTGTTCACTCGCTCGAATCCATATCTATCTGTGGTTCTGAAATAATCCGCGTAGAGACTGCAATAACGCAGTGATGGACTTGCCTTCTCTGTAGTCGACCGCACCATTCGACCCCAATTAGCAATACCCGCACGAGTCTGCAGGAGTTCACTTTTGAGACGTCACACGATCACATTGAAGTAGGTGTGCTTGAGATTCCTACGGGAGGATGCGCGACGATCAAGCAATTCGATGCTTAGTAGCAAAGGTTGGCCTAGACGGTCACGACCGGGGAGCACACGTCATCGCACGAGCTTTCCGGGATGCTGGGTTCGAAGTTATTTACTCCGGGCTCCATCAGTCTCCGGAGGCAATCGTTAACGCTGCTATCCAAGAAGACGTAGATGTCCTCGGGATTTCTATCCTCTCGGGTGCTCATAACGTCCTCGTCCCCGAAGTAATTGAAGGCTTGAAGGAGTACAGCGCATTCGAGGATACACTCGTTCTCGTCGGAGGAATCGTACCGGAAAATGATCGTGCAGAACTCAAGTCAATGGGCTGCGCTGAAATCTTCGGACCGGGATCTCCATTGGAAGAAACCATTGAATTCGTTCGTCAGAATGCACCTTCTCGGTGATAGTTGACACCTGTTGAGTCCTTGACGGCGGAGGAGCCTCCCTAGTATGGACAGTGAGGGTCTCACAATTTGAGCGAGATCAATTGTTGACCTGCGACTGTTCTTACTCGTTGTCCAGCCTCTCAGCGGACTCCGCCACCCGCGCCAGAAGTTCAAATCTCCTTCGAACGTTAGCGAAGTCTGCCGTTTGAGCCGAATTTGACTGTGAAACCACCCAATAACGACCTCACCGCAGAAAATATACTCCACACGGCGCAGATAGTAGTATAATTATAATTTAGGAAAGTTTTATTACTTGTTGGGAAAAGTTGAGCACGATCCGACATGGTAGAAGACAAGACCCATCGGCGATCAGTGCTCAAAACCAGTGCCGCAGTCGGTATGCTCGGGATTGCTGGCTGTTCAGGCGGAACCAATGCCGGAGGAGAATCCAGTAGCGGTGGTACAACGGACGGCGGTTCGACCACCGGGGGCTCGGGTGGTGAGGCGGTTAACGGTGGGCACATGAGGGTTGCCCTAGCTCAAGGATTGGCCTCGATGTCTCCGTTCAAGGGCATCAAAATCGACTACCTACTGAAAGAGACGCTTTACGACCGGCTCACCCGGGTAGATTTCGATTTTAATGTCAAACCGAACTTGGCGAAAGACTGGGAGTCGAACGACGATGCTTCGGCCTGGACGTTCCATCTTCAGGAGGACGCTACGTTCGCTAACATGGACGGACGGAAAGTCCGTGCCGAAGACGTGAAAGCGACCATCGAGTACATGCAAACCGATAATTGTCCCTCGTGTACCCGTGATATTCCGGGCGTCGACAGTGTCGAGATCGTCGATGAAAAAACTGTCAAACTCCATTTGGCCCGATCCGATGTCAATTTCCCACGCCGGTGTGCTGAAACTGGTAGCACGTTTTGTATTGCGCCTAAACCAATCTTGGAGAATAACCCAAGTAGAATCGACGAGACGGATTACGGCAGCGGACCCTTCGTCCTAACCGAATGGGAGAAAGACAACAAGATGGTGTTGGAGGCGAACGAGAATTATCATTTAACCGACGGAGATGGCAATCAACTCCCCTACTTAGATAAAATGACTGCTATCATCCAGACCGACGAAGTGGCCCGAAATAACATGCTCGTCGACGGCTCCGTGGATTGTGTTAACCGCCTGCCACAGTCCAGTTATAGCCAAGTAAAAGAGAGAGTGAATATTGCCCAGCGGACCGGCGGTGATCAGTTCCCGATCATTCTCAATCAGACGATCGACGAGTTCCAGAGCTTGGAACTGAGACAGGCGATGAAATATGCCATGGATCGGAGTCAGATGTTATCGGTTTTCGCTGGGAATGCGTCCCTGAGCAATCATAGTGAATTTACACCGGTTCACAAATACTACGCTGAGGACATCGCTCCCGGGAATACGTTTGGAACTACTGCTAAGCCCAAGAAAGCGAAACAGAAGCTGAAAGAAGCCGGTTACGGTGAGGGCTTACAACTTCCAACTCTCTACTACGGCGATGGATTCGCAGAAAGAGCCGACCTTGTACAACTCTTCCAGCAGCAGATGAAACGTGTGGGGATCGACTTCGAGATTCAGGTTCTCGAGGAATCCACGTGGCTCTCAGACTACTGGGCCGAGGACGGCTACTGGTACATGACTGACTGGTCGACGCGTGTCAACGGTGATACCCTCTCTCGACTCACTGTCAGCTCGAAAGGAGAGTGGAATGAGGCAAGGTGGACCAATAATCGGTATGAAAAAGCTCTAGATAGTGCCCTCTCTGCGACGACTGAGGAAGCCCGCAGAGAGCACCTCAAAGAATGTCAACGTATCATGCACATGGAAGGGCCCTGGCTGACTACTGTCATTCCTGACGTTATGGGTGCATACAACGACACGGTAGCTGAATACAACCTCTTCCCTACCCTCAACAAAGACCACCTCCAGCACTGCCGGTTAGCAGGAAACCAGTAAGGTAAGTCCTCTCCCTACCGAGCGGAGTCGTGAACATAATTGTGATCTTATCGGGGTTGAAATGTAGTGAAACGAAAGTCTCTGTGGCTGGGGGTTTCTCGACGTTACTATCAATCGTTTATTTCTTTCACTCCCTTACCATTTCGATACTTGATGCTTATAATGTTCGAAGCTTTCCGTAACCGCTCTGGAATCTCCCTGCGAAAACGAGACTCTTGCATTCGACTGACCGGGCCAGAGATCGCGACCGCCCCAATATACTCATCGAACCCTTCTACAGGGGCTGAAACGGCTCTCAGACCGACTGCTGATTCTTCATCGTCAAATGCGACCCCTTCTGCCCGAACGGTCTCTAACTCGTCAAACAGTTCGGAACGATCAGTGATCGTATTTTCGGTGGTTGCAGGGAGACCATGCTGATCGATGAGTTCTCTAATCATCTCATCATCTTTTTGACTTAGAATCGCCTTACCCGCTGCAGTTGTATGCAGTGGCCAGCGGCTTCCGAGCTGATAAGCACCCGATTCTATTCCCTTCTCTCCTGATGTCTTATAAATGTAGACCGATTTGTTCTGCTCCTCGGTGGCGAGCCAGACGAACTCGTCTGTCTCCGCTGCGAGTTTGTCCGCTACTTCGGCACCCGACTGATATATGTCAACGTATCCTCTTCTCACTTTTTCGCCGATCTCAAAGAACCTCAATCCCGGGCGATATTTGTAGCCGTTCTGGACGATGAACCCCTGTCTCTCAAGCGTTTTTAAGTGTGAGTGAACACTACTCACAGACCGGTCGAGTATCTCTGCCAAGTCCGTCGCCGTTTTCTCCCCTTCCTGTTCCAATGTTAAAATTAATTCGAGGGTGGAGCTCACCGCTTTTATTTCCGAACTCCCTGACCCCTGTGATCGTTTTTCGCTCATGGAAGATCATACTAATTTCGGGATAATAACTTACCGGATTGATTTCGACCTGATTTGAAGTCGACAATACTCTTCTTTACCCTGACGATGTAGGTGCGAGGTAAATAAATGAATCACGAGTATTGACTCTGTCAGAGAATTTCGCAAGCCTCTGTTGGAGTTTGTGCCGAGAAAGTATCAGCGTGGTACCCCGAATTTCTCTATCGCTTCCTTCACTCGCTATCCCAAGTCAGACATTTCGAGTTCGGCTAGCTTCTGTTCGGTAGGAACACCGTTTTCGTCCCAGCCGCGGAAGTCGTAATACTCCGTTAACATGGCTTCCAGTTCTTCCGGGGGGCAATACATACCCTCAGCTGGTCCGTCTGGGATCGGTTCGTGCATAACTCGATACGGAAGAGTGTCAGTCTCGGAGTTTGCGATTCCGCGTTCAACGTTGATCAACCGTTCGAGGTTGTAAACGCGCTCTCCGATGCGTTCGACATCCTCAACGGTAAGATTCCATCCTGTCGCGTAGTTTATTGCGTCACGGTAGCGTTCGTTGATACACTTCCCCCATCCTCCTTCACTCACGAATCGACATTGTGTGAGAGAATCTCCGAGTGCAGTGAAGTGCTGTGAGCGTGCCGCGAATACAGCTGTACCGTCGGTAGTTTCGGCATGTTCTCCGTTGTATTGAGGGGTCGGTCGGGTGTCGTGGTGTGATCCGCCACGGGTACTCGTCGCGTACCCGATACTCATTCCTTTCAGTCCTCGTGGAGAGTGAGCGGCGTACTCCAGTCCTTTCGTACCGTGGAGGTACTTTTCTGCTTCGTCAGCTAGAGACGCTGCCATCCGGAAAGAGCCCTCGGCAACTACATCCCCAAAGTCGTCACGCCGAGCGGTCTGGCGAGCGAGTTGTACTAGACCGTCGGCATCGCCGAATTCAAGATGAGATGACTCATCGCCATTTATCAGTCCCTTCTCGTAGCATTCACGTGCGAATGCAACCGTCACGCCCCAGCTGATGGTATCCATTCCGAGACGATCGCAGAGGTCATTGGCCATCATGACTGGTTCGAAATCGAATACGTCATTCATCGTCGCGGTCGCAAAGAGGCTCTCGAATTCAGGGATTTTCGCCTCTGTAATACCTTCCGACTCGACCGACACGTGCTTTCCGCACTTGACTGTGCAGTTTGCACATGTAGTGTCGTCTGTAACGAAATCAGCTTTGATTCGCTCACCGCTTATTGATTCAGCGCTCTCGTCGGGAATCTGTTCGTTTTGATTGTTCCGGTGGCCAAGTTTTCCCATTTCGTTGACCGGGTTGACGAGTCCGCTGGTGCCGTGAGACTGGAGGTGTTTGGTCTCCTCCATCAGCGGTCCCATGCGACTCACTGCGAGCTCTTGTAAGTTCTCACGGTCGGCAAGTTCCGGCTGGAAGTTCCCTTCGCGGATAGCAACTGCCTTAATATTCTTGGAACCGAGAATTGCTCCACTTCCTCCACGTCCTGCCACTCCCTCTCGGATTTCAGACTCGTGTAGGAGGCAGGCGTACCGAACTTGATTCTCACCCGCTGGCCCGGCAGCAATAACGTGAGTGTTGTACCCCTGGCCCTCACGTTCACGTACAGCTTGACACGTTTCGTACGTATCGAGTCCTTCTAGATCTGGTGCCGGAATCACCTCTGCACCGTTTTCATCGATGCATACGTAAGATAACTGCTCGGCGGCCCCGTGAATGGCGATGACTTCGAAACCCGTCGTCTTCTGCGCTTGAGGGAACGTCCCACCGAACGTGCTATCGAAGAAGCCGTTAGTCATCGGGCTGATGAATCCCACGACGCCCCGGCTCGTGCTCTGAAGTGGCGTCGCGTTCATCGGACCAACAGTGAACGCCACTACGTTCTCGGGATCGAATGGGCCACTATCTGGAGGGACGTGGTCGTGAATGACTTTTGCAGCAAATCCGTTACCACCAAGGAATCGTTGCGCGTCCCGCTCATCGATTGATTCGATCTCCGTTTTGTCGTCGTCGAGGTGGATGTGAAGCATCTCTCCACCGTAGACTGGCGGTAAGTCGCGAACCATCAGGGATTTATCTTATATACTACTGAATAACTCTATTGGTTCAG
>Ga0102942_1001139_pt1 | contig 10122 bp, 12 predicted proteins | sample SalPon2_C_H2O_MG_FD_78171 | JGI IMG/M metagenome (GOLD analysis project Ga0102942, IMG submission 78171) | Salt pond water microbial communities from South San Francisco under conditions of wetland restoration - Salt Pond MetaG R2_C_H2O_MG | ecosystem: Environmental > Aquatic > Non-marine Saline... | reverse complement strand
TCCTCGACGACCATCGTCCGGATGACGACCTCGTCGTTCTTCTGCCCGTACCGGTCGATTCGACCGTTCCGTTGCTCCAGCCGATTCGGGTTCCACGGCAGCTCGTAGTGAATGATCTGGTTTGCGGCGTGCTGGAGATTCATCCCCTCGCTGATGACGTCGGTCGCAATGAGGACGCCCCGTGTAGAGTCCTCGAATTCCTTGAACCGCTCCTTCCGCTGGGCTTCGTTCAGAGAGCCGTGGAGCGTGAAGACCTCGGTTTCGTCGCTCTGTGAGTCCTTGATCTGCTCTTCGAGATACTCCAGCGTGTCCACGTACTTCGTGAAGATGATGACACGGGGATACTGGAACCGCTGTGGGAGTGTCTCGTCGAGGAGCCGCTGTAGTTTTGCGTCACGGGTTTTCGTAACTCGTTCCGCCTTCTCTGCGACGTCTTCGAGAACGTCTAGCTCCTGTTCGATGGCCGCCTTGTCGCCCGTGACGACTCGCTCAACTCGTTCCCCCACTTCCTCTTCGCTGTATTCTTCGCCGGGATCGTCGTCGAGCGCATTGGCCTGCGCCATCGATTCGGAGATCCCCGCTGTCTCCTCGATCACGGTCTGGACGTCTTCCTCATCAAGACCTTCCAAGCGCCCTTCGAGTTTGTCTTGGCGATTCTTCAGGGATTGGCGAAGTGCTTCGGGACTGCTCAGCGCCCGCTTGAGGAAGTGGATCACCGACCAGCGTGCCAGCGTCTGGCTCTTGGAACTGGAACGCTGAGCGGAGGACATTAGCAGTTCACCGTACTCTCGGACGGCGTCGTACGTCTCCTTCTCGTACTCCGTCGGTGTCACCCGTACCTCGTCTTGATCACGCTCTGGGAAGGGATTCTTGCCGTCGCTGTCGGAGAACCATTTCTTGACGTCGTCCCGGCGTCGTTGGACGACATGTCTTCGGGCGACATCCCGGTGAATGGTGGGATCGTGGCGGGGGCCGGTGACGGCGTCGACGTCAAGCATTCGGATCAGACTGGCGAATGAATCGGTGTACCCGTTGTGAGGCGTAGCCGTCAGGAGGAGACAGTGTTCGGCGTGGTCGGTGATCTCGGTCGCAAAGTCCCAGCGCTGCATATCGACCGTTTCGTTCGACCCGGATTCGTGAGGCTTCGCCGCTTGGTGTGCCTCGTCGATGATGACGAGATCCCAGTCCTGATCCAGAATCTCGTGTCGAACGCTGTTCTGCTTGGCATAGTCGATGCTGACGATCAGCTTCGAGAAGTGTTCCCACGGACTGGTTCCCGGCGGAATCTCCTTCTCCATCGCTTTCCGGTGCCGGCGGGAGATGATGTCCGCATCGATGTGGAAGAAGTAGTTGAATGCTTCACGCCATTGCTCTCGGAGATTCGCAGGCGTGATGATGAGGATTCGATCAGCCTTGTTGCGAGCCATAAGCTCGCTCGTGATGAGACCCGCCTCGATGGTTTTCCCGAGACCGACGTCGTCGGCCAGTAGCATTCGAACCCGAGGCATATCGAGAGCCATCACGACCGGGGTAAGCTGGTACTCCGTTGGGATAACCCGAGATCGCTGAAGACTTACGAGCGGGGCAGTCCCGTGTAGCATCGAGAGGCGATAGGCTCGATTCAACAAGCGCTGAAACTCAGGGTTGCCGAGCTTCCCAGGGTCTGGTGGTTCCAGACTACCTTCCCTGATGTCTTCAACCGGTGTATAGAACCGGTGTCGGTCAGCGGTGTTCCCATCCAAGGGAGTCGCCGTAACCACGTTACCGTCTACAGCGTCAACTCTCCAGAGGCGATTTCGGTTTTCTACCACAGAGCCGGGTTGGATATTTGAGGGGAGTTGTGAGCTCATTTGTTGGTGATTAAGATAGTTCTACGTTGGCTACTGAAGATGCTTATAACCTGCAAAGAGAATACACTTATCTCTACCGGGAATGACGTTTGCGTGAGATAGCATGCCGGATAGATGTCTATTCAATTAGCTCCCAGAGGAGAGAATTTCCAACTTTTCTGCCACGAACTTTCCCTTCCTCTTCGAGTGATTTCAATTTCAGATAGGCAGTTCGACGGTCACAGCCAACATATTCGGAAATGTCCGTCGTTCCACTTGGACCGAGTTCGTCTAAAGCTTCCAGGAACTCTTGGAGAGGGTACTCCTCAGTAAATTCCCCACTTTCTTCGTCCCGTTCCCGGTCGCCCATAGTAAGGACGTGAGCGCCATTTCACATATGACTGCTGGATGAATTTCCATTAGTCGAGCGTCCAAAGGTTTATGCCAATAGACGGATGACTAATGGATGTGAACTCAGCCGTTGGGCACTGATTGACAGAAGTGCCCGGGTGTTGCAGCACCCAGGCTGGGTTCCGAATACCGTCCGAGAACCCATGAAGAACTCAAATTCGAAAACCCAAGAAGGTAGCGACAGACCACTGATTGAAGACATACATCAAATAAATTATATTTCGCTCGGGGAAGGGGCCGCGACGTGTCAAGTGTGCGGCTCTCCTCTTCACGAGGGTGAGTCGGTCGTTGTGTACGTGTTTCGGCCGGCTGGTGAGGTGATGTTCCAGGTCGGGCACGTTGTGTGCGGTGATGAGGGTCACGAGCTGCCGGAGGAGTACACGTTGGGTGTGCGGGAATTGCTTGTCAAGGGCCGCATTGGGGTGTGCTCGGACGGGGCGACGCAGTCGTCGTGGCCGGTGCTGTTGGACCCAGAGGTGATGGCGGTGAGTGCGGCGGCGACGAAGTCGGTGCGGAAGATCGCATATGGTGGATCACCTGCGAACGGTGCGTCTGATGTCGAGGGACCGGAAACGCCCGAGACGCGGGCGAAGGTGTCTCTGAGTGAGGCGCAGCGTCGTGCGGATCGTCCAGACGGTGATGTGGTTCGCGGGTTGTTCTGGGGTGAGCAGCGATGACGTCGGGCCTCGTGGATTCGCATCTTGATGTCGAGTTGGATGTGCCGCAGTCGGTGGAGGAGATGTTGTTGCCGGACGTGTACGTTGGGCTCGAAATCGATCTGCTGTCTCCTGGAGATGGGATCGTTACGGATCGGCATCATGCGTCGGCGGACAGGTACGAGTCGGACGATCCGATGAATCAGATTGAAGGGCAGATCTCGCCGTTCACTCTGAGCGGGTGGTTGCGGCATGGGTGCGAGCAAGTCGTCCAGGTGGCTGGGGCGACTGCTTGCCATCCTGGTGAACCGAACGCAGATTACATGCGTGCGAGTGTGTACGAGCGCGATCTCGACTCGGGCTACCACGAGAAGGGCGCGTGCCTCGACGAACACGACGATGGGTGCGTGATTTACGACTTGTTCGGCGGGTTCGGTGCGCAGCCGGGGAAGTTGCTGCGTCGCCCGGTGTCGTTTTCGCCGATCCGAAGACAGGTGGATGTCCTGGACGGAGAAGCGGAAGCGCACTTCCGACAAATATCGAATCAGGTGCGGTCGCGGAACGAGGAAGACGGTGGGCAGCCGCTACGCCAAGCGGATCGGGACGTGCTTGGGAACGTTGAGGGAACGTGGAAGCTCACGCTCCGGGAGCTGAAGCCGGAGTTCGTCGGGCTGTTGTTGGAAGCCGTGTCATTCCTTGACGCGCACAGCGACGAGTACGCGTTCCAGGTGGGTGGGGCGCGGAATTTCGGCGCTGGGATCGCGGACGCATGGGTGGTCAATCCGCTGTACTCTGAGTCCGAGGTGCGGCGTGTGTTTAACCGGGCGCAGGCGACGACGTCGGCGATGGAGGAGAAGGATGAGGTGTGGCGGTCGGAGTGCAGGCCGGAGTTCGTTAGGTCGTTGCAGGCGCGGGTTGCGCAGCGTGATGGTGACGTGCCGTTCCCTGGTGATGGTGACGGGGCAGGGGGTGGTTCGGTATGACTGGTGGGCGTGGTGATCGGGATGCGGGCGATGATGATTCGGGGAATGTGGATCAGGACGGTGCGGAACTGGACAAATTAGCCGAGCCAGCGACTGATCTGCGGACCGCTCAAGAACGGACCGCATCGGGGGAGTCAATTGTTGCGTCTGGTGGTGGGGAGGCAGGTGCTGCGACTGACGGGCCCTCAGCGACTGGTGATTCTGGCAGTGACGGTCTCGATGAGTTGATGGAGCCGTCGACGGGGCTTCGCACAGCCCAGGAACAAGAGGCGGAGACATCGACTGACGACGACGATGACGACACTGGCCCGGTGGGTGATCGGGATGCATGATGCGATCCCCGATTCGGACGTGGACGCTGACGCCGATGCCGTGGACCCGTTGGTGGCGGCGTACCGGCATGATGTGCATAAGCTGCGGGCGCGGGCGCATAGCCATGCAGTGGATTGGGTTGGCGGTGTACGGGTGAATGAGCCGGTGCCGGACGGGGCGGACGGGGATGCGGCGGTGTTGAGTCGGCCGCGCGGTGATCCGGAGCAGACGGTGGATGCGTACGCGTCGTGGCGGCGCGTGTCGCTGTTGACTGGGGAAGTCGTTTCGAGTGAGTCGGGTGAGTCGCTGGATGAGCTGCTCGTGGCCGATGACGCTGAGGAGTTGCATGCGACGTGGGTGTCGGCGACGCTGCCGGCTGGGTTCAATGAGTCGCCGTATTACCCGTATACGTCGGTGAAGTACCACACGTTGCTCGTAGCGGCGTTGCTGGATAATTACCGAAGCGGTCACGAGTTCGGCGACCTGTTCCTCGCAGTTGAGGCGACGGGCACGGATTCTGTAACACCGCATCGAACAGTACTCTCGACGGGCGGGGTGTCGTTGGCTGTGACTGGGGAGCCGGGGGATCGGCCGGCAGCGCGGTTGGGTGATGTGCCGGCGCGGTCGTTCGCAGACACGTGGGCGCGGCTCCCGGCGAGCCCGTTCGACGTGGCCGGGTCACGTCGGTGGCGCGTGCTGGATTCGCAGTTGCGGCGGATCCGTTCGTGGTCGGTGGCGCTACAGTTTATCGAGGACTACGTCGCGGCGTTCGTACCGGCGCAGTGCGCTGGGCATGGTCGCCGTGGCTGTCGAGGTGGGGGTGAGGGTCGGTGACGCGGCTCCAACAGGTCCTCTTCGAGTTGGAGTCGCCGTACTACGGGCATCCGTATTTCGTGTCGGGGAACGCCGTGTTCAATGCGGTGGCGCGGCGTGTCGGTGCTGCGACGCGTGGGGCGCTGCATGTGAGTCACGGCGTGTTTCTCCCGGGTGAGTACGGTGAGTACCCGGCAGGCGCGTCGCAGGATGGGTATGCAGGGAAGCTCGGGTTGTCGTTGCCGGACGTGGAGTCGTACGAGGACTTGTTCGTGTTTCGGGACGCGGCGCAGCGGTGGCTTCTGGATTCACGGCCGCGGGACGCGCATAACCTACACCCGTTGCAAACTCATGGTGGCCGTCTTGCGTTCGACGATTCGTGTTGGTTCGGGCGGCCAGCGGAGATGCGAGATCACCGCCGGTCAGTGTCGTGGTTCCTGCACTGCTACTTGCACGCCGGGCGTGACGGTGTCGTACCGGTCGCGGAGGATGTACTGGACGGGATTCGTGTTGGTGGGACGCGGAATTACGGGTTCGGAAAGGTGTCCGTGGTGGAGACACAACTCGTTGCAGCGTTGAACGCAAGACAGCGTCGGTGTCGGAATTTTGATATTCAAATTTCGGCCAGTGTAGGCGCTCTATCGGGAGATTCTGAGATCGGACGATCCGATTTCAGCCGCCTTGCGTGGTGATCAAAACATCAGTTTCACAAGATACTGCACGAAGTATGAGGTGGACGATGGCGATGCCTCTCCTGGATACATCCGGAGAAGGAGAGTAGGCGGCGAGCTCTAACTCGCCGCCTGCTCGAGGTTATGCATGATGCACTTGCGTGTAAGCTCCCGGAACTGGCCATGCCAGCTCCGAGAGCTGATCTCGTCGCCGTCGTTCTTCAGCATCGCAAACACGGTCTCACTCATCGACCGCTGATTGTAGACATCGTCATCAATTCTGGCGTTGTGAGCTTTCTTGAGTGCGTTTTGCTCACAGTGCTTGATCACCGGGCGCGTTGATGCATCACGACACGCTTCCCGAAGATCAGCCCACGAGTACATCTTGTCAGCGAGCAGACTCTGCAGGTCTCCGGCGTTCCGCCGGAAGACCTGCAGCCCGATATGCCCGTCATAGGCTTTCTTCGTCGTGAAATGGGCGTCCATGATCGCAAGCGACTCCGTATCGACCAACAGCGTGGTCTTCATAGCGTTGAACGAGTATCCGACGCGATTCCGGTAGTGTGAGCTGGCCTGATCCCGCTGAAATCCGCTTGCGTCGATCGACGCTTTCCCCGAGAGGCCCGCCTGCTCCGCCGAAGCGCGGAGCAGGCGGCGCAACTCTTGCATCGGAAATTCGCCGTCCCACACGCTGAACGACGTGTGATCAGGTGATTTCTCCAGTCCAAACACGTCAAGGACGCCAGGCATCTCGTTGAGGTAGTCTTCAACTTGCCGGAGCGGTTTGTCGATCTCCTCTTTGAGCAACAGCAGTGCGATCTTCGTCGACGTCTCGTACCCGTCGTCGCCGTCGGCGACGGCGGGTACATCTAACTCCTCTATGAGGTTCGTGATGAAATCTCGAACAGTCCGTGCAAGGTTCCTGATCCGACCCATATCGCAAGACGGCGTCCAAATCCCCTGAAATCATCGATACAATCCGCAGAGGGAAAGCCCGTTCAACGAAGCATGATATGGAGAACCTGACGTTGCTGTGTCGGTCGTGCCACAGCTGGTTCCATCAACAGAGCACGCCTGACGACGCGCCGGTAGAGATCACTGAGGAAGACCAGAGTGTGTTGCTTCCGCAGGACATCGAGATCCTGCGGTTCTTAGCAGATGCGGGTCCGGCGCGAACGGGTGATATTGCGTCCGGAGTGCCGACTGACTTGACGGTGTCAGCGGTTCGTGAGCGGTTGTGGGTGCTGATGGGGCTCGACAACTTGGTCGAAGCCCGCGACCGGCAGATCGTCGATAAGGACGTCGAGACCGGGGAATGGGGGCTCACCGAGCAGATCGAGAACTCCGCTCGCGGGCACATCCCGGACGACCCACAACTGTTGCTCCAGCGTATGGAGGACGAGAAAGTCCGACAGGCACTCGACCGCGGGTGTGATCGCAGTGACGTCATCAACGTGTTCGATGTCTCGCGGCGGACGACGTTCAACAAGCAGAAGCGAGCCTGTGCGTACGACTTCCCGTTGGCCGCGTTCAACCGCGGGGGACGGCCGACGACCGACAGCGACCGGTCGGAACGCAGTCCCGTCACGACCGACACAGTAGACGACGACGGCGATGAACAGCAGCGGCTTGACGCAGTCCCCGAACAGGACACAGACTCGTTGGGCCGAACTGAAACGTGGGGTGCGACTGAGACGACTCCCGAATCGGAGCCCTCGAATGAGAGCGTGGAGGGTACTGATCAAGCGGTGAGTGAGAACGGTGCAGATGACGAGCTGCGCGTGCATCTGCAGCACGCAATTGATGCGCTACAAGAGGTAGAGCAAGGGCTGTAACTGAAATACGAGCTAGTCGGAGACTCGACCGGACTGGGATGTATCACCTGTTTTTATTGATACAGGTGCTCTAATTACGAGCAATCAATGTACCGGTGCTGCTTGACGGAATATGTGAGAATCACACCGGAGTGTAGACCCTAAATGAGCGAAATACCGTTTCCGGAAGCGGAGAACCTCGACAAATTACCTAAAGACAAACGCGTATCCAGGATGGCTGAGTTGCTCGAAGACAGTCAAGAGATAGTCGCTCTTTCCATCGGTAATACGACCGGTGAGTTACCAAAGACCGGCTCCGTTGCCCGAGGTACGTATCCTGGTGACACGGAAGCAGAAGCTCTCGGTCGAGCCTACCACATCCGTGACCAGATTCGAGAGAATGGTGGCGAGGCTGAAGTCACATACATCGAACCTGTCGCCTACATCGATGGGACGACTTTTCATGAGGTTGAGATTGAGGTCATTGAAGGAAGTGAATAACTAGGTGGTGCTTGCGGAGTGACGGTGGGTTGTGAATGAGACATATTACTGTAGCGTTGGAAACGGGTGGTATGGATACGGCCGAGATCCGGGAGTGGGCGAAATCATACGACGAAAGTTACGATGAGGAACTCCACGAGATTGAACAGACGCTCCATGAAGCGCTACAAGCACAGGAGTACATTACGCAAGGACAGCTTCGTGATGTAGTCACGTGGAAATTGGATAACCAAGCGGGGCGTCGAAGCGGAAATATTGAACGAGTGAACCGGGTTCCCGGTGAGTTTGTGCGCCGGGTAAGCGAGGCTGCCTTGTTGGTTGACGATCCAGAGGTGCAACTCAAGACGTTGTCCTCGATTCCTGGAATTGGGTATGCGACAGCGACAGTCGTGCTTACGTTCTATGACCCTGAGCGGTACGCTGTGGGGGATCGATACATGGTGGATTTGTTCTTCGGTGAAGATCGGCAGATGCGGGTGACGGATTATCCAAAGCTGCTCTCGGAGTTGCATGACCGGAATCCGGGAGGGTTCGGTCTCCGAACGGTGGAGAAAGCGTACTATCAGCGGTATCGAGAAGAGAACGATATCGCGTAGGCCAACGGTTGAGGGCTGCTGGTGTACAGAATATCGCGTGATATGTAGTTACTCAACGGATGAACTTGGAGGTGTTAGAGAGGTTTCGTCCCGTAGTTTCGTCGCTCCTGGATCGTATCCTGCGTCTTGAAGGTTCGAAAGGACATCGTGGATGGTGTCGAGAGTGTCATACAGGTTTTCTGTGGTACGGCCGTCGCTGAGGAACTCGTTACTATCTGTGTTCTCGACGAGGAGGTTGGCGTGCGCGACGTCGTTGCGGAGGTCGGTGACTTCGTGGAGACGGGAGTCTGCACCGCCTTTCGTAGAGAAGTCGCAGGTTTGCCAGCAGGCTTCGACGCTGGTGACGATGGTTTCGAGCGTGGAGAATTGGGCGTAGTGCATCTCGTCTAACGCGACGTTGGCGGCTTGTGCGTCTTCGTACCGGTCTTCGATGTCGTCGAGTTCGTCTGCGGTGACGGGCGTGGTTTTCCAGTCTGGTTTCTTGTCGAGGATGAGCTCGCGGAGGTGTTCTTCGAGGTAGGTGATGCGGTCGAAGAGGTAGATGCGTACTGGGGCGGTGTTGAGATCGGCGCGGGTGAGGATGCCGGTGACGTTGTTGTGGCCGCCGAGGAAATAGACTGGTTGCTCGATGAGTGCGGACAGGACGTCGGTGAATGAGGTGTCGCCGCTGATCATGTGGCCGATGGTCAGCGGGGTGAGGTGGTCGTCGAGGGTGTTGCCGTCGTCGTCGGTTGTGACGTCATCTTCGTGGATAAATCCGATTGGGTCGTCGTTCGCGTAGACCGGGGCGGCGTCGTAGCCGTTCTCGGCGAGCCACTCGGCGGCGGTGCGTGGTGGCGTGTCGTGTTGGAGGTGTTCGACGGAGTGGGTGGCGAGTTCAACTGCGGTACAGTCGTAGAGGTTGCGGGGCATATTGTCTGGTGGGGAGGCAAGGGTAGTCAAAATGGTGGAGGTGCGGTAGTCAAGGATCGAAGCACCCAGCCACCACAAAGCTAATGCCCATAGGACATATATTTCTGCTTGATTATGCTCAAAGGGCATTTTAGATCGTCGGGGGCGAGTATCGAGTACGGTGCTGCTGACTGTCTTTTCCCCGTCGATGAACTGGATGCGGCTGTCCTCCAGTACCGAGATGCCCAACTCGCGCTCGACGACGTCGATGGATCAGACGTCATCGTCGTCGCCCCGACCAGTCTTGCAACCAGTTACTTCCTCACCCAGCACGCGCTGACTGCGATTCCCGTCGACAGTCTCTCCACTGTAGTTCAGACCCATCTCACCAACGAGCTTGACGACCCCGTAGACACGTTTGAGCTCATCCAGATCGGCAAGTGGAACCGAGACAGTCCAAACCACTCGCTTACTGAATTCACAAACGCCTGAACCCGGTCTGCAGACGCATAGAACCCACAAGCCCCACTTCACGACTCCTAATGACTGAGAGACTCGCCGACGAATACCCGGAAGCTGCCCCGTACATCCAGCAAGCTGTCGACGAACACGGCGAAGACTGGGTGCTGGAGAATTACTACCAGC
>Ga0102942_1001133_pt1 | contig 10166 bp, 10 predicted proteins | sample SalPon2_C_H2O_MG_FD_78171 | JGI IMG/M metagenome (GOLD analysis project Ga0102942, IMG submission 78171) | Salt pond water microbial communities from South San Francisco under conditions of wetland restoration - Salt Pond MetaG R2_C_H2O_MG | ecosystem: Environmental > Aquatic > Non-marine Saline... | reverse complement strand
GCTCTCGTCGAAGAACTCGAGAACGGTCTGCTCATCGGTGGGCAGCAGGTAGGGCACAAAGAAGATCTGTGCCGGCGGCAGCCACGCCCCACTAAAGCCCGGCGACTGGTTGACGAACTCGAGGATGCCGGACTGGGCCTGCTCCATGATGTCGTCCGACTCACCGAGCTCGCCGAAGCGATAGACCTCGAGGGTGTGATCGGAGTTGGACTCGATATAGTCCTTGAAGGCCATGGCGTAGACGTCCTGCACGTCGCCCTCGAACTCCTCGTGCGCATAGCGCCAGGTGTCGGCGAAGGCGGCCGTGGACAGGCCGAGCGCGAGCGCACCGGCGGCGGTACGCGTGAAAAGCGCGGATGACTTCATGAATGAGTCTCCTTGTTGCTGTTTCGGGTGACGGCAGAATGCCGCGCACTTGCCGATTACCAGCCGTCACTAATGTGACAGACGCGTTAAAGCTATCCCGCGCTGTTCGCAGGGGTCAAGTCAGGGCGATGTGCGTCAAAATGGCGCGAATCATGCACGATCATGGCGCGTTTTTGCGGGATCACGTGGCGCGTCGCGGCACCCGGGGCAGATCCGCGCGGCGCGGGAAGCGCGAGCCGCGGTAGGCGCGGCTTTGCATGCGCACCGTGGCGGTGGTCACGATGGGCAGTCGCCCGGTGGCCAGCATGGCCCGCTCGCGAACGCCGTAGGCCGCGGTCAACCGGGTGGCGGCGCGCACGGCCTGCAGGATGAATGCACCGGCATAGGGCACGTTCAAGGGGTAGCCATAGGTGGCCCGGACCCGCAGCAGGGTCGCGTCCTGCAGGGTGATGCCGCTGCGTGGGCCAATGCGCCGCGGGGCCTGATCAAGCTGGCGGTAGGGCAGATAGATGGTGCCGTCGTCGTCACGCCGACCGTGATCGGCGAAGGCCTCGCGGGTGGGGTTGAGGATGTCGAGGGCGAGATGGAGCCGGGCATCCGCGAGGGCGCGGGTGATGTAGGCCTGCTCGAAAGCCTTTGCACCGGTGTCTTTGAGGTGCAGCGGGACGATGGCGCGGGCGAACGCATTGCGCATGGGAGCCGACTCGGCATTGGCGAGAGCCCCCGAGCGCGCCGCCATGAGCGTGGCATGATCCACCACCGCCCGGGCCTGATGAACGAGCGCCCACTGCGTGATCGACAGGCCCAGCACCAGCACAACCGGCAGGGCGATCACTGTTTCCAGCATGATGCTGCCGGTGATGCGCCCGTTGCCGCCTGTGGAGGGTCGGCCGGCCCGCCGCCGCGTGCTCAAAGCCGAGTCACGATCTCAGGTGCCTTAGTCGGCCGTGGAGTCGGACCGGCAACTGGCCGGGGCGTATTGGGCTGGGAGGCCGTTTGTTGTGGGGATCGTGCAGTCCCAGGCGAGGGTGTTGCCGGTCACTGTCGGATTAAACCGTAGAACGTTCCCTGCAGTAATCCCGTTAGATTCTTTAAAACTGACGGTTATGGCTCCGTCAGACGCACTGTCTCCACCCTCGATTCCTACGAACACGGCGCTTATTACATCGGCGGCGTAGTCGGTCCCCGTCGCTAATCCCGCTTCATCATTACTCGTCGGTAGATCGCCGGTGGCGTAGTAGTAATCCGCCACACTCGTCTTGGCGGCGCCGGCGGCGGTGATGGCCTCGGTGACCTTGGCCCGGACGGTGTAGTCGGAATAGGCGGGCACGGCCACGGCCGCGAGGATGCCGATAATCGCCACCACGATCATCAGCTCGATCAGGGTGAAGCCCTTCTGTCGCATTCGCATGGGAAACCTCCGTTGTCATGCGCAGGCCAGAATGCGGCCTGCCGATTCATTTAGCCCCAGGTCGCGGCGGCGGATCTGTGGCGTCCATCACACGCCGGGCTTGCGCCCCCGGGCGCGCCGGATGAGCGGCGCCGGGGGTGCGGCGGCGGATCTTTTGAATCGGCTTCGGGAATCGTGGAGAATATCGGCACTTTTATTGGAGGAGGCGGAGCGTCCATGAACCTTCACGAATTCCAGGCGAAGCATATCTTCAGCCAGTTCGGTATCCCGATCCCCCGCGGCTATGTGGCTCGCTCCGCGGCCGAGGCGCGCAGCGCGGCGGAAGCACTGGGTGGCTCGGTACAGGTGGTCAAGGCCCAGGTCCATGCCGGCGGTCGTGGCAAGGCCGGCGGCGTCAAGCTGGCCAAAAGCCTCGACGAGGTCACCGAGTACACCGAGGCCATGCTCGGCACCCGGCTGGTCACGCACCAGACCGACGACCACGGCATGCCCATCAACGCGGTGATGATTGAGGAAGGCCTCGACATTGCCCGCGAGATTTATCTGGGTGCACTGGTGGACCGGGCCAGCAAGCGGGTCGTTTTCATGGGCTCCGCCGCCGGCGGCATGGACATTGAGGAAGTGGCCGCCACCGAGCCCGAGAAGATCGTCACCGTGCGGGTCAATCCGGTGGCCGGTCTGCAGCCCTATCAGTGCCGGCAGATGGGCTTTGCGCTGGGCCTCACGCCCGCGCAGATCAAGCAGCTCACCCATATTATGAAAGGCCTGTACCGCTGCTTCGAGGAGCGCGACCTGAGCCTCATCGAGATCAATCCGCTGATCGTGACCGGCGATGACGCGCTGCTGGCGCTGGACGCCAAGATCAACGTCGACGACAACGCCATCGAGGTGAACCGTCAGGCCGAGATCGCCGACATGCGCGACCTGAGCCAGGAGGACGACACCGAGGTGCAGGCCGCCGAGCACGGGCTCAACTACATCACCCTCGACGGCAACATTGGCTGTATGGTCAATGGCGCCGGGCTTGCCATGGCCACCATGGATGTCATCAAGCTGCATGGCGGCGAGCCGGCCAACTTTCTGGACGTGGGCGGTGGCACCAACAAGGAGCGCGTGACCGAGGCGTTCAAGATCATCTCGGCAAGCCCCGACGTGCAGGGCATTCTGGTGAACATCTTCGGCGGCATTGTCCGCTGCGACATGATCGCCGAGGGCGTGATCGCCGCGGTCAAGGAGGTGGGCATCAATGTCCCGGTGGTGGTGCGGCTCGAGGGCACCAACGTCGAGCAGGGCAAGCAGCTGCTCAAGGACAGCGGTCTCGACATCATCCCCGCCGATGACCTGACCGATGGCGCAGACAAGGTGGTCGGCGCGGTCAGCGCCTGATCCCGCAACCCGGACTAACGACGAGGAATACACATGAGCATTCTGGTGGATAAGCACACCAAGGTGATCGTCCAGGGCTTCACCGGGAAGCAGGGCACCTTTCACGCCGAGCAGTGCATTGCCTACGGCACCAACATTGTCGGCGGCACCACGCCGGGCCGCGGCGGCGAGATGCACCTCGACCGGCCGGTATTCAACACCGTGCGCGATGCCGTGGAGGGCACCGGCGCCGACGCCTCGATGATCTACGTGCCCGCGGCCTTCGCCGCCGACGCGATCCTCGAGGCCGCCGAAGCCGGCATCAAGGTCATCGCCTGCATCACCGAGGGCATTCCCGTGCTGGACATGCTCAAGGTCAAGGCCGCGCTCGATTTCTACGACGCGACCCTGATCGGGCCCAACTGCCCCGGCATCATCACGCCGGATCAGTGCAAGATTGGCATCATGCCCGGGCATATCCACAAGGCGGGGTCCATCGGCATCGTCTCGCGCTCGGGCACGCTCACCTACGAGGCGGTCAAGCAGACCACCGATATCGGCATGGGCCAGAGCACCTGTGTGGGCATCGGGGGTGACCCGATCCAGGGGATGAGCTTTATCGACGTGATCTCGCGCTTCGAGGCCGACCGCCATACCAAGGGCATCGTCATGGTGGGCGAGATCGGCGGGACGGCCGAGGAGGAGGCCGCGGAGTATATCCAGGCCCATGTGCGCAAGCCGGTGGTGGCCTACATCGCCGGTGTCACGGCGCCGCCCGGCAAGCGCATGGGCCATGCCGGCGCGATCATCAGCGGCGGCAAGGGCACGGCGGCGGATAAGTTCGGGGCTCTTGAGCGGGCCGGTGTGGCCACTGTGCGCTCGCCGGCGGAGATCGGCCAGCGCGTGAGCGATGCCTTTACCGGATGAGCCAGCGCCTGCGGCTGGCCATGGCCCAGCTCAACCTGCTGGTCGGTGATGTCGCGGGCAACACGCAGGCCGTCATCGAGGCGGCCATCAAGGCGCGTGATCGCCTGGGGGCGGCGCTGGTCTGCTTCCCCGAGCTGACCCTGACCGGCTATCCGCCGGATGACCTGCTGCTGCGCCCGGACTTTATCGCCGCCGTCGACCGCGGCCTTGAGCGGATTGCCGAGGCAGGCCGCGGCATTACGGTGATCGTGGGTGCCCCGCAGCTTGCTGACGGGCACCTCTACAACGCCGCCTGCGTGATCCGCGATGGCCTGGTGCAGGGCTGCTATGCCAAGCAGGAGCTGCCCACCTATGGCGTGTTCGACGACCTGCGCTACTTCACCCCCGGCACATCCGCCTGCGTGATCGAGGTCGAGGGCTGCCGGGTGGGGGTGACCATCTGCGAAGACGCCTGGCACCCCGGCCCGGTCAATCAGGCGGCCGATGCCGGTGCCGATCTGGTGGTCAACCTGAACGCCTCGCCATTCGATCACTACAAAAGCGCCGCCCGCGAGTCGGTGCTGCGCGACCGCGTCGCCGAGACCGGGCTGCCCATCCTCTACTGCAACATGGCCGGCGGCCAGGACGAGGTGGTCTACGACGGCGGCTCGTGTGCGTTTGACGGCAACGCCGATCTGATGGTGCGCGCGCCGCATTTCGACACCGGCGTCCACCCGGTGGACATCGAGCGCATCCACGGGCGCTGGACCCCGCTGGAAGGGGCCATCGAGCCGTCGCTCTCGCCCGAGGCGGTGGTCTACGAGGCGCTGGTCTGGGGTGTGCGTGACTATGTCGAAAAAAACGGCTTCCCGAGTGTGGTGATCGGACTGTCGGGCGGGATCGACTCGGCGCTGGTCGCCTGTATCGCCGCCGACGCGCTGGGCCCCCAGCGGGTGCACTGCCTGATGATGCCCACCCGCTATACCGCCGACATGAGCCAGACCGACGCCGCCGCCCTGGCCGATGCTCTGGGAGTTCACTACGACACGCTGGCGATCGAGTCGGTGTTCGACGGCTTCTGCGCCACACTCGCGCCGGTGTTTGGCGACCGCCCGGTGGATGTCACCGAAGAGAACCTGCAGTCGCGGATCCGCGGGACCATGCTGATGGCCGTTTCCAACAAGCTCGGCGGGCTGGTGCTTGCCCCCGGCAATAAAAGCGAGATGGCCGTGGGCTATTCCACGCTCTATGGCGATATGGTCGGCGGATTCTCGCCGCTCAAGGATATCTTCAAGACCGAGGCCTATCGCCTGGCCGCCTATCGCAATGCCCGGACGCCGGTCATCCCCGAGCGCATTCTCACCCGCGCGCCCAGCGCCGAGCTGGCGCCGGATCAAAAGGACAGCGACAGCCTGCCCGATTATGCCGAGCTTGACGCCATTCTCGCCGCCTATGTCGAGGAGGATGCCAGCGTTGACGATCTGATCGATCAGGGGCACGAGCGGGCAACGGTGGAAAAGGTGATCAAGCTGCTCCACCGCAACGAGTACAAGCGCCGTCAGGCGGCGCCGGGGGTCAAGGTGACCACCAAGGCATTCGGCCGCGACCGGCGTTACCCGATCACCTCCGGGTTCGGGCGTCAGCCGGGTGGGCCGGGCGCCTGATACACTCACGCTTCCAGCCAACAGCGGAGCAATGGAATGAAGAAAATCGAGGCCATCATCAAGCCGTTCAAGCTCGATGACGTGCGCGAGGCCATCGCCGAGGTGGGTATCACCGGCATGACGGTCACCGAGGTCAAGGGCTTTGGCCGGCAGAAGGGTCATACCGAGCTCTACCGCGGCGCGGAATACGTCGTCGACTTCCTGCCCAAGATGCGCGTCGAGGTGGTGGTGGCCGACGACCAGGTCGAGCGCGTCGTCGAGGCCATTGTGGGCGCGGCCAACACCGGCAAGATCGGTGATGGCAAGGTCTTTGTCACGCCCGTGGAACAGGCGGTGCGGATCCGCACCAGCGACGCCGGCGAGAAGGCGCTGTAATCACCCGCCCCCGCCGCGGCGGCTAGAGACCGCCGCTGCCGGTCGGGCCGCCGAGCCCACCGGATCCGCCGGAGGGGCCTTCGGAAGTGGGCGCCGGCGGCACTTCCATGGTTTCCTGCTCGTAGAGCGCTGGCGTCTCCGGGATGCCGGCATCGGTGTCGCGATCACTCGCCTGCTCGGCCGTTGGCACGCCACGGGCCAGCGCATCCAGGCTGAGGCGCTGGTACGCGGTGGCGAGCAGATCCGTGGCCGGCGCCACCGCGGCCGTCCCCTCGAAGGCCTCGATCACGGTGATTGCCCGGCGGGCGGCGGCCACCCAGGCGTCGCGATCGGCGTAAAAGCGGGCCACGCTCAACTGAAATTCAGCGCCCTCGGCATACAGCACGTCGAGCCGCGAGCGCGCCATGTCGGTGTACTCGCTGTTGGGATAATCCTCGACCAGCGTCGTGTAGGCCTCGAACGCCTGACGCCGTGGGACAGGATCGCGCAGCACATCGTTGACGCCCACCCAGTCCTTGACCGGACCGCGGTTTTTCTCCTCAAGCGCCAGGCCCTGCATGTACCAGCTGTACGGCACCGCCCGGTGGCGCGGGTTGATGCGCCGGAAGCGCTCGGCGGCGGCGACGGTGGAGGCCACCTCTCCGGCCTGATAATAGGCGTGGATGATGTCGAGCTGCGCCTGCGTGGCGTAGAGGCCGAACGGGAATTGCGCCTGCAGCGACTCGAGCTCGCCAATGGCGGTCTGCCAGTCGTTGCGCCCGGCCGCCTCGCTGGCGGCCTCGTACAGCGTGGCCGCCTCGGTATTACCGAGCTGGCGGGTGTTGTCGTTATTGCTCGCGCAGCCCGCGAGCAGGCCGATAAGCAGTAGAATTGCGAAAATGCGCGTCATGGCACCTGGGTCCACCGTCTGTCTGAGGCGCCCAGTCTAGAGAAAACGGGGAGCATCGCCCAGCATGAATGAGCCGTCAGTCACCCGCATCGAGCGTGACGCCACCATCCCCGAGGCCGCCGCCGGCCGGCGACTGGACGCGGTGCTCGCCGAGCTTTTGCCGGAGTTCTCGCGCTCGCGGCTGCAGCGCTGGCTGCGCGACGGTGAGCTGACCGTCGATGGCGGCTCGCCGCGTGGCCGTGTGGCGGTCAAGGGCGGCGAGCGGGTGCGCGTGAACGCCGCCGCCTCGCAGGAGGGCGTGGTCACGGCCGAACCGATTCCGCTGTCCATTCTCCACGAGGATGCCGCCATTCTGGTGATCAACAAACCCGCCGGGCGGGTGGTACACCCCGGCGCCGGCAATGCCGACGGCACGCTACAGAACGCGCTGCTGCACCACGATGCGCGCCTTGGCGGGCTGCCGCGCGGCGGGATCGTGCATCGGCTCGACCGGGATACCACCGGGCTGATGGTGGTGGCGAAAACCCTCGAGGCGCATGCCCACCTGGTCGAGCAGCTCCAGGCCCGAACCGTCGGGCGGCAGTATCTGGCCCTGGTCGGCGGGCGACTAACCGCCGGTGGCAAGGTCGATGCCCCCATCGGCCGGCATCCGCGCGACCGGTTGCGCATGGCGGTGCGCGAGGGCGTGGACAACCACGGCGATCCCATCGGCGCCGGCGTCAAACCCGCCATCACCCATTACCGCATCGAAGAGCGCTTTCCCGCCCATACGCTTTTGCGCTGCAAGCTCGAGACCGGTCGCACCCATCAGATCCGGGTGCACATGGCCCATATCAACCACCGCATCGTGGGGGATGCCCTGTATGGCGGTCGCCTGCGTCTGCCCGGCGGCATGGACGAGGTGCCGGCACCGGAAGGCGACTGGCCCCCACGCCGGCCCGATGGCCCGGCGCCCAGCGTGGGGGATTGCCTGCGCCGGTTTCGGCGCCAGGCCCTGCATGCCGAGACGCTCACACTGGTGCATCCGACAAGCAGCGAGACCCTGAGCTGGACGGTCCCGCCGCCGGATGATTTCGCGGCGCTGCTGGTGGCGATGCGTGCCCATCAGGCGGCCATGGCCGCCGATGCCGAGGGTGACGGCCGGTGGCGGCCATGAGCGCCGGGGGCGATCTGTCCATTCTGCGCCCGGCGTGGTCCGCGCCGGTCACCGCCGGCTTTACCACCCGCCACGGCGGCGTCAGTCAGCCGCCCTACGACTCGCTCAATCTGGCGATGCATGTGGGTGATGACCCGGCTGCCGTGCGCGAAAACCGCCGGCGTCTGGTGGCCCACGCGGGCTTGGCCGAGGAACCCCGCTGGCTATCACAGGTGCATGGCACGCGGGTCGTCCACGCCAGCGAGGTTGAGCGCGATGTGACCGCTGCCGACGCGGTGTGGAGCGATCAGCCCGGGCAGGTCTGCGCGGTATTGGTCGCCGACTGCGTGCCGATCCTGCTGGCGGCGCGGGATGGCTCGTGCGTGGCGGCGGTGCATGCGGGCTGGCGGGGGCTGGCCGCGGCGGTGATCCAGGCGGCGGTTGAGACGCTACCGGTGCCGGCGGCATCGCTCACCGCCAGCGTTGGCCCGTGTATTGGGGCGGATGCCTACCAGGTCGGCCCCGACGTCATCCAGGACATTGCCGACGCCGGTGTCGAGCCCGTGTATCAGCCCTCAGCCCCGGCGGGCACTACCGCCTCGGCCACCGCGTCGGTCGCTGAGCCAGCCGCCGACTTAGCATCCGGTGCCTCGCCGCGCTTTCAGCTCGATTTGGTGGCGACCGCCCGCGCCAGCCTGCGCCGGGCCGGCGTTGGCCGGGCCCACAACGACGCCTGCTGCACCCGCAGCGACTCCGCACGCTTTTTCTCCTACCGTCGGGACGGCACAACGGGGCGGTTCGCCGCCTACGTTGCCCTCAACGGCTAGCGTCTACCCCATTGCGCCAGGCTGCGCTACGACTTAAGAAACTCGCCCACCACGGCTGTTTCGAATAGCTCGCCGCGTAGCGGATGCGTGGCAAGCTGCTCGGGCGTCTCAATGCCCAGCAGCCAGCAGGCAAGGCCCGTATCCAGCATAAAGAGCTTGGGCGTTTTGACCGTGCGTTTCTTGAAATTGCGGTGGTGCGGGGGCGATCGATGGATGATGTAACTGGCCTCCAGTACCGCCTGGTGCGGCGAGGGGGCCCGCGTGCGCCTCAAAGAGGGGGCGTTCATCTGACACATGCTCTGCCCGCCCCATTGCAAAACACCCGCCCACACCCCATATCGATAGTCAATAGCAAAGATGGATTATCGAAGGAGTCTGCACCATGCGGATGGACAAACTGACCACTAAATTCCAGATGGCCCTGGCGGATGCGCAATCGCTGGCCGTGGGTCGTGACAACCCCATGATCGAGCCCGAGCACCTGACGCTTGCCATGCTCGATCAGGAGGGCGGCGGCGTCCGCCATCTGCTCCAGCAGGCGGGTGTTAACGTCAACCTGCTGCGCTCGCAGCTGGGCGAGGCGGTGGATCGCCTGCCCACGGCGAGTGGCGCTGGCAGTGATGAGGTGCATGTCAGCAATGACCTCAATCGCCTGCTCAACCAGACCGACAAGCGCGCGCAAAAGCGCGGCGACAGCTACATCGCCAGCGAGCTCTTTTTGCTGGCCGCCCTCGATGACGGCAAGACGAAGGTCGGCGAGGCCCTCAAGCACGCCGGTGCCAACAAAGCCGCGCTGGAGCAGGCCATCGACGCCACCCGCGGCGGCGAAAACGTCGACGACCCCAACGCCGAGGATCAGCGCCAGGCGCTGGAGAAATACACCATCGATGTCACCGAGCGGGCCGAGCAGGGCAAGCTTGATCCGGTGATCGGCCGCGATGAGGAGATCCGCCGCACCATTCAGGTCCTGCAGCGGCGTACCAAGAACAACCCGGTGCTGATCGGCGAGCCGGGCGTCGGCAAGACGGCGATTGTCGAGGGACTGGCGCTGCGCATCGTCAACCACGAGGTCCCCGAGGCGCTCAAGGAAAAGCGCGTGCTCTCTCTCGACATGGGCGCGATGGTGGCCGGCGCCAAGTACCGCGGCGAGTTCGAGGAGCGCATGAAGGGCGTGCTCAAGGATCTGGCCAAGCAGGAAGGCGAGATCATCCTGTTTATCGACGAGATC
>Ga0102942_1001130_pt1 | contig 10191 bp, 7 predicted proteins | sample SalPon2_C_H2O_MG_FD_78171 | JGI IMG/M metagenome (GOLD analysis project Ga0102942, IMG submission 78171) | Salt pond water microbial communities from South San Francisco under conditions of wetland restoration - Salt Pond MetaG R2_C_H2O_MG | ecosystem: Environmental > Aquatic > Non-marine Saline... | reverse complement strand
TCTCAGCGTCTTTGCCGGGACCATTGCGTTCGCTGGGACTGCGAGCGCCGATCCGGGGACGGTTACAGCCGACTCAAGTTTCATCAGCATTTCTGATGGTGCCTCGTTCGACGTTTCGGATGGAGACAATCCGAGTTCGGCGACAGTGGTCTTTCTGAGCGGGACCGAATCGGTGACATCGACGGCCGAGACCTTCACCGGTGACGGAAGTACGACAACGTTCACTGTCTCGGCAACACCCATCGTTGATACTGATTTGGACGGAACAGTTGCGGATGATGAAGTCACAGCCACGGTGGGTGGATCGTCAGCGACAGTCAGTAGTGTCGATCCAATCACGGGTGACGTGACACTTCAATCAGCCCCAGCCGACCAGTCGACGGTGGAGATCACCTTCGACTCCGCTGACGAGTCGACGATTGTTGACGCGTCAAGCGGTTCGGCGACCGCAAGCATCTCTCTTGGCACGGGGGCGGCCACCGCGGGGGATAGCACACTCCAAACCAGCGATGGAGAAACGATTACAGCAGCCTACTGGGACGACAGTGCAGGGCAGTACCGATCCGATACACAGACTGTCGACGACGCTGCACCGTCGATCGACAACGTCGCACTCACCGATGTCACTGACGGCGATGGAATCGTCGCCGATGGCGATACAGTCGAAGTAACCGCCGACGTTGACGATGGCTCCGGTTCGGGTGTGAACTCCGTCACGGTCGACGGAAGCAACTTCGGGGCGGGTGGATCGATCACGATGACTGACGACGGGAGCGGCACCTACTCCGCCACGTTTACCGTCGATACGGCCAGTGCGAGCGGCGGCGACCAATCAGTAACCATCACTGGAACCGACGACGTCGGCAATCAGGATGCATCAACGACCCCGACAGTAGCCGTCGATATCAATCCGGATGCGCCGTCAGTTGAAGCCATCACCGAGTACAACAGCGGCGATATCGAGATCGCCTTCAGCGAAGGCGTCTTCAAGGCAAACGACGGTAGTTCGCTCACCAAATCGAACCTCACGGTCTACGTCGACGACTCGGACGTGACTGACACGTACACCTTCTCCGCGGGTGACGCCGACGACGGTCGCGTTACCCTGACCCGTTCAACTGACATCATCCCGTCTTCCGACGTCGAGGTCAAGATATCGAACGTGACCGACGCGGCACAGGCTGACGTCACCACGCCGGGCAACGTCAGCGCGCAGGTCACCTCCCAGACCGTCGATCAGTCGACGGGCTCCGGCTCGTTCGACAGTGCCGACTCGAACGCCTACGACGGCGAGAACGTCTCAGTCCTGTTCGGCAGCACGGACACCTCCTTCGAGATCAACACCGAGGACGACTTCGTGTTCGACGGATCGACCGAGACGAACTCCCAACTGTACGTGTTCAACACCTCGAACCGGAACACGAGTGCGGTCTACGAGTTCGACGATGGGTCGAACCAGTACTACATAGGAGTCCGTGACCTCGGCTTCGGCCTCACCGTCGACGACCTGACCGTCACCGACGACGACACAATCGAGGCAGACGTGACCGCGAACGCCGGGAACCGCCCGGTCGAGTTCGAACTCCTCGACAGCAGCGGCGACGACATCAACGCCAGTAGCAGCGTCAACACCAACGGCCAGGGCGAACTGACCTTCGAGTTCGATACTGCGACTGCGGACGAGGGTGACGCGCTCGATACCGGCGAGTACACGGTCGAAGCGACCGACCTGAACTCGGGTGTTAGCGCCGAATCCGCCGAGATCACCGTCAGCCAGGCCGACGACGAGGCAGCCGCCTTTGCGGACAACGTCATCGCCGAGCAGCGCGGCGACATCCTCGAAGCCACCGTCGAGATGACCGAGTCCTCCGAGGCGACGCTCACGTTCGGCTCGGCCGACGACGGCGTCGTCGCGAACGCGACCGTCGAAGACGACGACGGCGACGACGAGGTCACCGTCTACATCAACACCTACCGGCTCGACAGCGGCGTCAGCGGGGACGTCTTCAGCGTCGACTCCGACAGCGACGACGCCGTCCTCGCGGAGACCCTCGAAGACGGGACCGACGACTTGGTCGACGCCGGCGACTACGACCTCGAAGTCCAGTCCGGCGACCAGGGCGTCGGTACCGGCCAGGGCGTGACCGAGTCCGACGATGTCGCGACGGTCACGCTCGAAGAGCGCAGCACGGAGAATCTCCGTATGTGGACCGGCAGTTCCGCCGAAGTCGGCAGCCTCTCGGACCTCGAAGACGTGACCGACGCCATCGAAGAGGGACAGATCACCCAGTCCTCGGACGTCGCAGTCGGCGACCTCGCGGTCCACCAACTCGAAGCGTCCGGTTTCGAGGGCGCGTTGAACGCCCGCGAGAACGAGGACGTCTCCGGCGAATTCGAGACGCTCGTCACGACCGGCCCGCTGAACCTCACCATCGAGGAGGCGAGCCCCGGTGCGAATCAGGACGCCTCGGAACTCAACCTCAGCTACGGTGACAACGTGACCGTCATCGCCGACGGCCCGAACGACACCTACTTCCTGATCGTCGACACCGGCGACGTGGCCTTCGACGCGCCGCGTGACGAACCGCTCCCGAGCGACGAGGACACCGAGTTGGAGACGAACGTCACGGTCATCAACAACGATGCCGGGTTCGACTTCATCAACAGCGACGAACTCGACGACGACGAAAACGAGGAGACGTTCGTGGAGTTCACCGCCGAAGAGCCCGAAGCAGCGATCGACGAGCCGTTCAACGTCTCCCAAGCCGAGGGCCAGACGGTGAGCGGCACGACGAACATCGCGCCCGGCACGGAACTCACAGTTCGCGTCCGGAGTCAAGACGGCGTGAGCCCGAGCTTCCTGAAGACCGCATCGCCCGTGGTCCAGTCCGACGGAACCTACAGCGCGACGTTCGACGTCAGCGGGCAGACCGTCGGCGACGAGTACGACATCGTCGTGACCGACAACGACCTCCTCGCGAGCGCCGAAGAGGAAAGCGGCGAGGTCGTCGAAGCAGTAGAGACCGCGACGCCCGACCCCGACGTGGACACGGCGACGCCCGACGAGCAGGACACACCTGAACCCGACACGGACACGGCGACGCCCGACGAGCAAGACACCCAGACCGCGATGCCCGCCACCGACGCGGGCACCGAGACGCCGACTTCCACGCCCGGCTTCGGCGTGGCGGTTGCGCTGACGGCACTGCTGGCGGCGGCGCTGCTCGCGACGCGTCGCGACTAACTAGCTACCTACCCGGCCTTCCGACGTCCGCTTTTTTCGGCTCCCGACAGTCAGCCATCTAACCCGTCCACGCCCATCGAAACCTGGCCCATCTCCAGAAACGCCGTCTCGTAGCCGTCGTGGCGGGCGATCTGCGGCGGCACCGTCGTCGTGATCGTCACCTCGTCGCCCGCCCGAACGCCCGGCACCCCGTAGTGATACCCGAGAGCCGGGTCCAGCGTCCGGGTCGCCCTCGACTCTCGGACCTCACCGTCGCGCCGCACCGCGACCTCCAGTCCCATCATCGGGAGCACGATCTCGTTGTGCGGCGTCCGCGCCGACACGTACAGATACGGGGCCGCGCCGAACCGCCCGCCGACCGCGTCCGGTTCCACGACAAATACCTCGAAGACTGCATCGCCCAACTGCCCGGTCCCAATGTGCGTCCCCGGTAACGCGTCCGCCGACGGCGCCCGCCCCACCGGGACGCCCTCCATCTCCATCGGAGCCACCGCCCCCCGATCGCCCGCGTTCTCGGGCCGAGAGAGCGATACCCCGTGCAGCGCGGCCGTCGCGAACTCGAAGTCGATCGTCGCGACCTCGGCCGACGCGAACGCCCCCGCGTACCCGCCGGTCCGCCGGAGCGAGAGCCCGCCGACCTGTATCCGGGCCTCGTAGGCGCCCTCGCCGTCGAGAACGTAGTTCGAGCCGTAGTGCAGTCCCATGCGCTGGGAGAGCATCGGGTACGCCACCTCCTGGGTGACCAACTCCCCGCCCTGTCGGATCTCGATCGTCACCCCCGAATCCAGTGGCAACACCCGCCCGGTCTCGGTGTCCCACACCGACGCCATGAGGTGGAGATCGTCGTCGGGCCCGACGACCGTCTTCGACAACTCGGATCCCGACAGCGTCCAAAAGCGGTGGGGATACGAGTAGGTGAGCGCCACGCCGTACCGGCCGGCGGTCGCCCGGCCGTACATCCGCATCCCCTCGACCACCGCGGGGACGTACACCGCCGCGGGTCGATCCGCGACGACCGGCGGGTCGCGCCACGCCGACTGCCGGCTGAACCCGAGAGTGCTCAGACACCCCGCACTCGCCGCCAGACCGCTGGCCGCGACGCTTCCCAGGAACGCACGTCTGGTGGTCGACGGGAGGGTCATCGCCGGAAAATTCGGGGTCGACAGTGATGACGGTTCCGACGGCTGCCTCAGACCGTGGGGTCGACCGTCGCCGACCGCGTCGACGCCGACTCGCCGTCGCTCACCTCGAACGCCGAGATCAGGTCTTGAAGCCGGTTTGCGCGGTCGCTGAGCGACTCGACGTTCCCGCTGACCTGCGACATCGACGCCGCCTGCTGTTGGGCCGCCGCAGAGGCGGTCTCGGTCTCGTCGGCGGTCGACCCGCTGATGTCGGCGACCTCCTCGATCATCGACACCACCTCCTCGGTGCTCGCGGCCTGGTCGTCGGTGGTGTCACTGATCTCCTGGATCCCGCTGTCGGTCTCCTCGGCGTTGTCGACCACCTGCGTGAACGCGTCGAGGACGTCCTGGACGGCGTCGACGCTCTCGGCCATCGACTGCTCGGCCGCGCGGGTCTCCGCGACGGTCGCCTCGGTCCGGGTCTGTACCTCCTCGATCAGGTCGCCGATCTCCGTGGCCGACGCCTGCGTCTCTTCGGCGAGGGACTTGACCTCGTCTGCGACCACCGCGAAGCCGTCGCCGCCGCCCCCGGCGCTGCTGGCGCGTGCGGCCTCGATGTTGGCGTTCAACGCGAGTATGTTCGTCTGCTCTGCGATGTCGCTGATCAACTGGACGATGTCGTCGATCTCCGCCATCCGTTCGTCTAAGCTCTCGACGCTCTCGACGGTGGCGTCGATGGCGTCCTGCACCTCGCGGGTGTCCGCGATGGCCTGCTGTGCGGTCGACTCACCGGCGTCTGCGATCTCGGCGGTCTCACGGGAGGTTTCGGCGACCGCCTCCGCCGACGCCGCGACCTCCTCGACGGTCGCCGAGAGGTCTGTCATCTCCCCGGCGACGGTGTCGAGCATCTCACGCTGCTCCGCGGCGCCGCCCGCGATCTCCTGGATCGCCTGGCTGACCTGCTCGCTGGCCTGCTTTGTCTCTGCGGTGCCCGCGGCGGCAGCGCCGCTCTCCCCGTCGACCTCCGCCGCGAACGACTGGATCTCCGCCATCGCCGCCTCGGTCTCGGCCAGCATCTCGTTGAACGACTCGCCGATCTGCGCCATCGCCTCGCTCTCGCTGTCGGGATCGATCCGGACTGTGAGGTCGCCGTCGGCGGCCCGCGCCATCGCGGCGCTGTAGTCGGCCGCCTTCGCCTCGAGGTGGTCGTTCAGTTCCTCGATCTCCGCCGTTTTCGCCTCGGCGTCGGCCTTCATCTGCTCGATTTCGGCCTTCTTCGCCTCGAGATCTTCGACCTCCTGGGCCGTCTCTTCGACGCGTGCCAGCCGCTGTTGGGACTGCTCCCGGGACTTCTCCGTTGAAACCCAGTTGCCCATCAGCGCGAGCGCCAGCGCGGCGACGAACACGCCGTGGACGATCCCCCACACCCAGGGGTTGTTGATCGCGGCGGTGTGGTTGTAGACCACGGTCGGGGTCATCATCCCGAAGAGCCCGTGCGTGACCACGACGTACCCGATCCCGAACGCGAAGGGCAGCCAGTCCTCGTAGGCGGCGACCACCGCCACCGCCACGAAGAAGTGAAAGTGGGCTTCGATGAACCCCCCGGAGAACCGCACCAAAACCCCCGAAGAGACGAACAGCCCGGTCACCGCGAGGAACGTGCGCGCGCGCCGCGGGAACTGCGGCACCACCGCGAGCAGCCCGAACACGGCGACAATCCCGACCCCGAGCAGCACCGTCGGAAGCGGCGTCGACGGAACCGTCGCCCCGGTGATCGACTCGGGTCCGTCGTAGACCCCGAGCGCGAACAACAGCGGCACGTGCACCAGCACCGCGAGGATGATGTTCCGGTGCCGGCGCCGCCACGCGCCGTCCGGAATGGTACTCCCGTCGGGCGTGTACTCGATGAACTCCCGGATCGCCCCCTCGATTCCGCCGGTCGACCCGGCCGCCTCGCCGGTCGCTGCTGTGGTCATACGTATCTGGAGGTCGCTCGGACCGGCGGCAAAACGGTTCGGACCCAACTATCAACGTGTGTAACACGGGCTGTGGCCGGCGTCACCGAACGTCGGGCGGCACCGGCGGGACGAAGCGTCGCGACCGCCGCGACTGCCCTGCCGGTTACAGGAAGTCCGCGACGTGGTCGGCAACCTCGCCGGGGGTGTCGCCGACGGGGACGCCCGCGTCGTTGAGCGCAGTGATCTTCGACTCCGCAGTGCCGGTGCCCGACCCCGAGACGATCGCGCCCGCGTGACCCATCCGCTTGCCCGGCGGGGCGGTCCGGCCGGCGATGAACCCCGCGACGGGGGTGTCCATGTTCGCCGCGATATACCGCGCGGCCTGCTCTTCGTCCTCGCCGCCGATCTCGCCGCACATCACCACGGCGTGGGTGTCGACGTCGGCCTCGAACGCTTTCAAGGCGTCAACGAAGGAGGTCCCGATGATGGGGTCGCCGCCGATCCCGATCGCAGTGGTCTGACCGATCCCTCTGTCAGTCAGGTTCGAGACGACCTGGTAGGTCAGTGTTCCCGATCGCGAGACGAGGCCGACGTTTCCGGACTCGAAGATGGTGCCGGGGAGGATCCCGAGTTTGGCTTCGCCGGGCGTGATGATCCCGGGACAGTTGGGGCCGATCAGCCGGGTGTCCGTCTCAGAAAGTCGCTTGTTCACCTTCGCCATGTCCTGGGTGGGGATCCCCTCCGTGATCGCGACGACGAGCTCCAGATCCGTGTCGAGCGCCTCGAAGACCGCGTCGCCCGCGAACGCCGGCGGCACGAACACCACGGACGCGTCTGCGTCTTCGGCGTCGACGGCCGCCTCGACCGTGTCGTACACCGGGACGCCGGAGACCGACTGCCCGCCCTTCCCGGGCACCGCGCCCGCGACGACGTTGGTACCGTACTCCATCATCTGCTCGGAATGGAAGTTGCCCTCGCCACCGGTGATGCCTTGGACGACCACGCGCGTGTCGTTATCGACGAAAATGCTCATTGATGTGCCTCCTGTGCGTTCGCGACAGCCCGCTGGACCGCGTCTTCCAGCGTCGCCTCGACGTCGACCAGATCGGTATTCAGGATCTCCATTCCCTCCGCGGCGTTGGTTCCGGCCAGGCGGACGACGACTCGCTTGGGGATCTCGTCGAACGCCTCGAGAGCCTCGTTGATTCCCTTTGCGACCTCGTCGCCGCGGGTGATCCCGCCGAAGATGTTGAACACCACGCTGTCGACGTTCTCGTCGGAAAACACCATATCGAGAGCGTTCGTGACGCGTTCGGCCTTCGCGCCGCCGCCGATGTCGAGGAAGTTCGCCGGCGTCCCGCCGAAGTGGTCGACGAGGTCCAGCGTCGCCATCACCAGCCCCGCGCCGTTGCCGATGATGCCGACGTTGCCGTCGAGTCGGACGTAGTCGAAACCGTACTCGTTGGCCTTCGCCTCGAGGGCGTCGCCTGCGGCCTCGTCTTCCATCTCCGCGAGTTCGGGCTGGCGGAACAACGCGTCCTCGTCGATGTTCATTACGCCGTCCGCGGCGACGACGTCGCGATCCGCGGTGACCATCACGGGGTTGATCTCGATCTCCGACGCATCGCGCGACTCGTAGAGGTCATACAGCGTCGCGAGGATCGACGCCACGTCGCCCGCGACGTCGCGGGGGATCCCCGCGCCGTAGACGACCTTCCGGGCCTGGTAGGGGTGCAGGCCGAACGCGGGGTCGATGTGTTCCCGGGCGATCTTCTCGGGCGTCTCCTCGGCGACGGACTCGATGTCGACGCCGCCCTCAGTCGAGACCATCGCGACGGGTTCGCCCTCGCCGCGGTCCATCGTGATCCCGACGTAGAGTTCGGTCTCGAAGTCGACGCCGGCCTCGACGAGGACTTTTTCGACAGTATAGCCCTTCAGATCCATCCCAAGGATCTCCTCGGCGTACTGGCGGGCCTCGGCCTCGTCGGTCGCGATCTTGATCCCGCCGGCCTTCCCGCGGCCGCCGACGTGTACCTGTGCCTTGATCGCCGCCGGGAAGCCGATCTCCGTGACGGCCTCGACGACCTCCTCGACGGAAGTCGCGAGTCGCGAATCGGGCACCGGCACCCCGGCGTCGGCGAAGACGGTCTTCGCCTGATACTCGTGTAAGCGCATCGTCCGACCGAGGGACGGGTAGCCGCATAAATCCCGCCGGTATCGGCTGCGGTGGGGTGTCGGCGCGATTACAACGAGGATGGAAGCGAAGCCTACCCGTTCACGGTGCTGCTGCCCCTACGTTCCCGTTCGATTGGGCGAATGGAATATCGATTTCGAGTCCGTCGTATGCCAGCGTCGGCCGCTTCGCCCTCCCCGATCCACCGCCCTCGAACTCGATGACGCCGATATCTTCGAGTTCGGAGAGGTTCTGATACACCTGCTTGTAGTCCCGGTCGACTAGTTTGGCGGCTTCACGGATACTTGCGGGGTCGTGCTCCGAGATCGTCTCTAGCAGTTCCAGATTCTTCGGGCTCAGGAGCCGACTGAGTTCAGCATACGAGCCGAAGTTCAACACCGGCTGGACATCGTCGAGGTCGTTTCCTTCCTGAGCCGCCTTGATACGACTGCGTGTGTGCTGATCGGGCCGATCGCGTTCGCCGACTGTGACTTTGAGCGTGGGCATAGTGTCTCTCTCCTGATGGCGTCCTACTCCGGCCACTCCCACGAGACAGGTGACATCTCCTCAGCCTCGCGTTTGAAGCGGTCGTACAGCGCTAACATTCCCGGGAACTGGATGACTTCAACGTCATCTCGTGTGTGTCTCTCGTGGCCTTTCGTCCCTTCGTGGGCGTTGTCGTACCGGAGGATGGTGTCTCCACCAATGTCTCCGAGGTGCAGACCGTAGTCCCACCCGCTCGGGTACTTGTCAGCCTCCGTTTGCCGGATGGTCACATCGACGACGTACCCATCTTCGACATCCTTCCAATCTGCGATCGTGGTGGGTGACGCCACCCGTCTACCTATGTTATCTCCTCCATAGGAATAAACCTATGGACCAAACACCATAGACCTGAGAGGAAAGCGGTCACCCCACGTACTTCCCGACCTCCTCTAGGTGCCCCGCGAGCGTCCGCAGGAACCGCGCCGCATCCGCACCGTCGACCACGCGATGGTCGAAGCTGAGATCCAGTGTAAGCCGCCTTTCCACGGCGAAGTCGTCGCCGTCCGGCACGGCTTCCTCGCGGATCCGGTTCACGCCCAAAATCGCGATCTCCGGCGGGTTGATGATCGGCGTGAAGGAGTCGACGCCCAGCGGCCCGAGGTTTGAGACAGTGACCGTCCCGCCTTGGAACGTCTTCATCGTGTAGTCGCCGTCTTGGACCCTCTGGGTCAGCCGCCGCCGCTCGCGCGTCACTTCGGCAAGCGACTTCGACGCGACGTCTTCGAGAACCGGCGTCACGAGGCCGTCGTCGATCGCGACCGCGACGCCGACGTTGTGCTCCTCGTAGATCCGATGAGTCCCGTCCTCGAAGGTCGCGTTGAACGCCGGATGCTCGGCTAAGGTATCCGAGAGCGCACACAGCAGCACGTCCATCTCCGAGGGATCGACGGCCTCGCCGTCGACATCGAGGTCGGTGTCGGCGGCCGCGAGCATCGCCTCCGCCGAAACCTCCCGGCTCACCGTGACGTGGACAGCCTCCTGGTAGCTCTCCTTCAACCGCGAGGCGATGGTCTTCCGCATCGGACTCAGCGACCGCTCGGTTTCGATCGTCCGCTCGGCCGCTTCGTCGGCGTCGCTCGTCATCAGTCGTCACCCGCCATCGGGCACCATCCACGCCAGGGTGTCGCCGTCGGCGAACTCGCCGTCCTC
>Ga0102942_1001129_pt1 | contig 10195 bp, 8 predicted proteins | sample SalPon2_C_H2O_MG_FD_78171 | JGI IMG/M metagenome (GOLD analysis project Ga0102942, IMG submission 78171) | Salt pond water microbial communities from South San Francisco under conditions of wetland restoration - Salt Pond MetaG R2_C_H2O_MG | ecosystem: Environmental > Aquatic > Non-marine Saline... | reverse complement strand
TCGGCGGCGTTGACGGCCACGTCGCGAGAGGTGCGGTCGTGGTGGACCGCGTACACGTTCGCACCGGTGCGCGCGACGATACTGGAGACGCGTTCGAGCTCGCCCGGCCGGTCTTTCAGGTCGATCGTGATCTTGAGGTAGCGGCCCATCTGGACGAGTCCGCGCCGGATCACGGTGCCGAGGCGGTTGAGATCGATGTTGCCGCCACAGAGCGCGGCGACGATCGTCTCGTCGTCCGCATACTCGACCGCCTCCGAGAGGACGGCCGCGAGCGCGACCGCGCCTGCCCCCTCAACGAGCGTCTTCGAGCGTTCTAAAAGGAGGGTGAGCGCCAACGCGATCTCGCGGTCGTCGACGGTGACGACCTCGTCGACGTACTCGGCCATGACTTCGAGGGTCTGTTCGCCGATGGCTCGCGTCGCGATCCCGTCCGCGATCGTGTCGACGCTGTCGATCTCGACGACTTCCCCCGCGGCGAGCGACTTCGCGGCCGAGGCGGCCCCCTCGGCCTGCACGCCGACCACGCGAACGTCGGGTCGCTGTTCTTTGATCGCGACGGCGACGCCCGAGATGAGCCCACCGCCGCCGATCGGGACGACCACGGTATCGAGGTCGGGACAGTCGTCGACTATCTCCAGCCCGAGCGTCCCCTGTCCGGCCATCACCACCGGGTCGTCGAACGCGTGAACGTAGGTCCGATCCTCCTCGCGCTCCAGCTGGTGGGCGTACGCCTGCGCCTCGTCGTAGTCGACGCCCTCTAACCGGACGCTCGCACCGTAGCCGCGGGTGGCTTTCACCTTCGAGACGGGCGCGAACTTCGGCATCACGACGGTGGCGTCGACGCCGGCGCGGTCGGCCGCCAGCGCGACCCCTTGGGCGTGGTTGCCCGCGCTCGCGGTGACGACGCCGGCGTCGCGTTCTTCGGACGAGAGCGTCGCGATCCGATTCATCGCCCCGCGGATCTTGAACGCGCCCGTCCGCTGGAAGTTCTCCAGCTTGAGGTGGACGTCCGCCCCGCTCATCTCGGAGAAGGTCCGCGACCGCTCCAGCGGCGTGTGTCGGGCTACGCCGTCGACACGTTCGCGCGCCTCGCGGATGTCGGAGAGCGTCAGCATGGCTCGGTGTCGCGCTGCCGGCGGCTAATCGGTTCCGGTCTGCGAGGGGTATCGTCTCGACGATCCGGTCGACGAGCCATCGGCTCCGGAGCTGTGGAAGGGGGAATGCACGCGTGTGACGTGCAGGTGAATCAAGCGCGCCTGTATATAAAAAGGTGCGGCTAGCGAAGTGAAAGTGTAACCGACAGACTGCGGCGGTGTCATTCCTCCGTCAGACGGTGTTTTGCATATGTGATGCACACGCACACATCCAACGTCTTTTCGCGGTCTCGCCGTCGGCGTCACACTCTCCGATCCACAACGGCTTTGCTCGTTGCCGCGGTTAGTGTGTACATGCCGACGGTACGCGGCCACCACGCGATCGTCGCGCTCGGGGCCGCCGTGTTCCTCGCGTCCATGGTCCACCACGGATCCGAACTCGGGTCGATCTCGGGTCTGACGGGACCGGTCGTCGCGCTGGCCGTCGACGGCGGGATCGCCGTCGCCGTCGTCTACGCCGGGAGACGAGTCGCCACAGCGGGGTTCTCACCCTCCGAGGAGTGGCGGATCGCTCGCTTTACGCTCGCCGGCACCGTCCTCGCGGTCGCCGCTATCGGGGCGACGCTCGCGGTCCGCGGGTTTGAGGGCCGCCCGCTCGCGGAGCCGGCGTTTCCGCTCCTGGTCGCCGCCGGCGCGGGCAGCCTCGGCGGCGCGGTCGCCGGCTACCACGCGGCCCGACAGGCGGCCGAGGCCCGTCGGGCGCGCGACGCGGTCCGCGCCGTCTCGATCGTGAACCACCTCCTGCGCCACGACCTCCGCAACGACCTCACCACCATCAGCGGGTACGCCGACCTCGCGGCCGAGGACGGTGAGAGGGGCGACGCCGTCGAGGTCATCGCCCGGACCGCGTCCGAGGGTGTCGACCGAATCGAGGAGGCGAGCGCCGTCGCAGACGCGCTCCTCGGTGACACCGACCTCGGCCGGGTCGACCTGACCGACGCGGTGCGGCGCGTGACGGCCGGGTTCGCCGACCGCTCCGTCGTGACCGTCGAGACCGACCTCGACGACGAGGCCCCGATCGCGGCCACCGTCGGCGTCCGATCGATCGTCGACAACCTGATCGAGAATGCGGTCGAACACGGGGGGGCCGAACCGACCGTCCGCGTCACCGTCCGCGACGGCGATGAGACCGTCACCCTGACCGTCGACGACGACGGTCCCGGACTCCCTCCAGATCGCCGCGGTCCGCTGACCGCCGGTGACGACGAGGACGGCGGGCTATGGCTGGTTGCGACGCTCGCGGCTGAGTACGGTGGCGACGTCACGGTCGGCGAGTCCGACCTCGGCGGCGCGCGGTTCGTCGTGAGCTTTCCGCGGTTCGACCCGGCGCGTTCGGCGGCGACGACCGCCGACGCCGACACCTAAAAGCCGCGGCCGACCGACGGCACTGTCACATGGACGTCCCGCGGCTTCGAGACGCGTGGAGCCGCGTGTTCGGACTCGCGTGGCCGGTGATGGCCGAGCAGACGTTTCGCACCGCGATGCGGACGACGGACGTTCTGGTCACCGCGCTGTTCTCGCCCGCCGCCGTGGTCGCGATCGGGCTCGCCGACCTGTACGCCCGGTTCCCGCTCCGGATCGGGCTCGGTCTCGGCGGCGGTGCCATCGCGCTGTCATCACAAGACACGGGCGCGGGCGTGACCGGTTCCCGCGACGAGGCGGTGACGCAGGCGATCCTCCTCGGCGGGCTTACCGGCGTCCCGTTCGTCCTCTTCGGCCTCCGCTTCGGCGAGCGAGCGATCGACGTCTTCGGGCGGCTCGTGGGCGAGGGCACCGCTCCCGAGGTCGTCGCGCTCGGGTCGACGTACCTCGCGATAGTCTTCGCGACCGCCCCGGCGCGTCACGTCGCTCTGGTCGCCGCCCGGGCGCTGCAGGGGACCGGCGACACCCGGACGCCGATGTACGTGAACGTCGCGGGGAACTCGGCCAACATCGCCGGCTCGGTCCTGCTCGGTCTCGGCCTGTTCGGCCTCCCGAGGCTGGAGGTCGTCGGCGTCGGCCTCGCGACCGCGGGTGCCAACGTCCTGACGGCGGGGCTGCTCTGTGTCGCGATCTTGGGCCCGTGGACGGACGCGAGCTTCGCTCGGCCGCGCGATCCGACCGTCGCGAGTCAGCTCCTCCGCGTGAGCGCGCCCCGGGTCGTCGAGGGGTTCGGGTCGGAGCTGGCCGAGTTCCCGTTCAACGCCCTGCTCTTGGGCTTCGGCGAACCGGTCAACGCCGGGTTCCAGATCGGCAGGCGGGTGTACCAGCAGGTCACCGGTCCGCTCTCGCGCGGGTACAACGTCGCCGCCTCCGTGCTGGTCGGACAGGCGCTCGGCGCGGGCGACCCCGAGGCCGCGCGGTTCAACGGCTGGGCGGTCGCCGGGCTCGGCGTGCTCACCGTGGGCGCGATCGGGATCGGACTCGTCGCCGCCGCGCCTCGGCTCGTCCCCGCGTTCACCGACGACCCGGAGACGGTCACGTACGCGGTCGCCTTCGCTCGCGTGTACGGCGTCGCCGGCGTCGCGCTCGTCTGTTTCTCCGCGCTCTCCGGGTCGCTTCAGGGCGCGAGCGAGACGCGGATCCCGCTCGTCGCGCGGCTCTCGGGGATGGTCGGCTTCTTCGTCGGGCTCTCGTGGCTGCTCGGCCGGACCGCGGGAGCCGGGCCGGCCGGGGCCTACGTCGGCGTCCTGCTCGCGTACGCGTGGATGGCGCTCGTCGTCGCCGCCGGCTTCCGGTACACGGACTGGGCCGACCGCGCGGGCGACCTGATGGCCGAGCGCGGGACCGCTGACCGCGCGGCGGACGACGATTCCGCGGGGAGCGGTGATTCCGAAACGGACGACGGCTCACGGACGACCTGACCGCTCGCGTACGCGGACCGATTTAAGTATCGTCCGGGCGATGATTTCCGCATGGACCTGTCCTCCGCTGTCACGACGACGGCCGCGACCCTCCGACAGCGTCCCGGCGACCTGCTCCCGTTCTACTTCCTCGGGACGGCGATCCCCGTCATAGCCCGCGTGGGGATGTTCGTCGCACTCGCCGGGATGTACCTCCACTTCGAGCTGACCGGCCGCCTCGCGGACGCACGCGCGAGGCTCGCAGACACGGATCTCAGCCCGCCGGACACACAGGACCCGGACGCGATACAGGCGTGGGCAGAGAGCGTCGAGCCCGCGCTCTCTCCGCTCGCCTCGCCCACCGCGCTCGCCATCCTCACCGTCGGCGTGCTGGCGACCGCGCTCATCGCCGTCCTCGCGTACGCCGCGATCTCCGCCGGACAGCTGTCCGCGGTCGCTGCCCACCTCCGCGGCGAGCGGGGACTCACCGCGGGCATCGCCGGGGTTCGCGGCCGGTGGCTCTCGTTCCTCGGGATCTACGTCGCCGAGCTTCTGGTGTGGACCGGTGCGTCGCTTCTCGGTGCTGCCGCGGTCGCGGTCGGGTTCGCCGTCAACCCCTTCCTCGGGGCCGCCGTCGCGCTCGCAGTGCTCCTCGTCGGGGTCGTGGTCCTCCTCGGGGTCCGAATCGTCTTCGCGTTCGCGCCCGCGGCGATAGTGGTCGACGACGCGACCGCGTTCGAGGCGGTCGCGGCCTCGGGGGCGTTCGTCCGCTCGAATCCGGCGGACGCCGCCGCGTATCTCGTCATCGCGATCGGCGTCCTCATCGGAACCGGCTCCGCGGCTTCGGGGCTCGCGTATCTCGGTGCCGGCGCGATCGTGGCGCTTTTGAGCGCAGTCGTCGTCGCCCCCGCACTCGACCTCCTCAAGACCGCGTTGTACGGCGACTATCGCAACGCGGTCGTCCCCGTCTCCCCGCCGACAACCGGGCCGATAGACCAGTTCCGCGGGGGCGTCCGGCGTGGGTGGCGCGAACTCTTCGCGTTCGTGCGGCGGTCACCCGGCGCGCATGTCGCCTCGATCGCCGTCGGGATCGGCTTCGGCGCGCTCGGCTGGGTCGCGGCGGATCCGCTGGTCGGCGCGGTCACGACGTCTATCGAGTCGCGGCTCGTCGGGCACGTCCCTCCGGCCGCCGCCGTCAACTTCTTCGGGAACAACTGGGGCGTCGCGATCGCCACGGCGACCGCGGGCGTCGCGCTCGTGATTCCGGCGCTGTCGTCCATCGCCTTCAACGGCGTCGCGCTTGGTGCCACCGCGGCGCTGGAGTCGAACCTCCTCGCGCTCGTCGCGTTCGTCCTCCCGCACGGCGTCTTCGAGATCCCCGCGCTCTTCGTCTCCGGCGCGCTCGGGATCCGGCTCGGGGTCGTCTCGTGGCGCACGTTCCGCGGGAGGCTCTCCCGCGAGGCGTTCGCGAACGCCTTAGAAAACGCCTTCTGGGTACTCGTCGGACTCGGGGTCCTCCTCGCGGTCGCCGGGTTCATAGAGGGGTTCATCAGCCCGTACTACTGGCGACCGTTCGTCTGAGCGAGCCGGTTTCCCGTCCGCACGTTCAAGTCGCTCCGTCTCGAATCCTGACCCGTATGACACGACGCGATCCCTTCGACGAGATCGACGACCTGCTCGACCGAATGGGGCGCGAGTTCGAGGAGCTCGGCGAGACGTTCGAAGCCCCCGGTCCGACGGGCGGCCCCGACCTGTTCGGCGCTCGCGACCCGCCCGTAGACGTGATCGAAGACGACGAGGCGCTCACCGTCCTCGTCGATCTCCCCGGGTTCGACGACGACGATATCGCCGTCGAGCTCCGGGAGGACGCGCTGACCGTCACGGCCACGCGCGAAGAGACGAGCGAAGCGGCGATCGACGCCCCGCCGATCGACGACGCCCCGAGCGCCACAGACGATACCGACGCGAGCGAAAGCGACGCGGGCGGGAGGGCTGCCGACGGAGACGGGGCGGTCGACGCGGGCCGCGACGACGGGCCGGGCGTCAGATACCACCGACGTGAGCGTCGCGGTCGGTCGGTCTCGCGAACGATACGCCTCCCCGAACCGGTCGAACGCGACGAGGCGACGGCCTCGTACGACGACGGCGTGCTCACGGTCACCCTCCCGAAGCGGTCGGCGTCGGACGCCGGCGGCCACCGCATCGACGTGAACTGATCGGCACCCTGAACTGGCCGATCCGATGAACTGACCGGCGCGATTCTCGCCGTCACTTTTTATTCGATGCCGCGGCAGTCACCCCGTGCAACCCAACAGACCGCCGACGGACGCGACGCCAAAGAACGCCCGCGGCGTCGCGCCGATCGCCGGCGTGCTGCTTCTCGCCATCACCGTCGTGCTCGCGGGCGGCGTCGTCGCGACCGCGATGGACGCGCCGCCGGAGCCCGCACCGACGGCGATGCTGTCGCTCTCGGTGAGCGACGATCGGATCGCGATCACCCACCGCGGCGGCGACCCGATCGACGTGACCGAACTGACCGTCCGCGTCCGCGTCGACGGCGAACCACTCGCCAGACAGCCGCCGCTCCCGTTCTTTTCTGCGTCCGGGTTCCGCCCGGGGCCGTCCGGGGCGTTCAACGCCGCGAGCGCGAACACGCTGCGATCCGGTGACACGGCGTCGTTCCGCGTCGCGGGAACGAACGACCCGACTCTCGACCCCGGCCGGCGCGTCGCCGTCGAACTCGCGGTCGACGGACAGCCTGTCGCGTCGTTGGAGGCGGTGTCGACCCCGAGATGAAACGGGTCACCGGACGCGGGGACAGCCGACAGATGAGACGGGTCGCCGGACGGAGACGAGCTTACTCCTCGGGGACGCGCGCGACAGTCGTGATCGCGCGGGGGCTTCTCTGGGTCGCCTGCTGGATGTGGTGTTCGAACGAGTCGTAGCCCGCCGCCTCGAACATCCGGTCGGCCTCGGCTTCGTCGTAAAAGAGCATGATCGCGTCAGCGAGCCGCTGGAGGACGCGGTTGTGCGGGTAGTCGGGGCCGACGACGAGGACCTGTCCGCCCGGCTTCGCGACGCGGCGAAGCTCTCGAAGCCCCTCGACGGGATTCGGCCAGTACTCGATCGAGCCGGACGACCAGACGACGTCGAAGGTGTCGTCGCGGAAGGGGAGCCGTTCGGCGTCGCCGCGGTAGAAGTTCACGCGGTCGTGTTTCCCGAACTTCTCGAAGGCCTTCTCCATCTGGTGGACGCTCTGGTCGAGCCCGTGCACGTCGTCGGCGTGGTCGAGCAGGCCCTCGGTTCCGAACCCGGTGCCGCAGCCGACGTCGAGCACTTTCGGGTCGTCGCCGAACTCCAGCCACGAGAGCGCCTCCGACCGCATCTCCTCGGTCCAGTTGAACCGGTTGACCTGGTCGTACACTTTCGAGAGGTACTTGTAGAACAGGCGGGCGTTCGACTTGTCCTCGAGGATCCCCATTTACCGGTTCGTTGGGCCGCCCACCCCATAACGGCACGGATCCGCCGTTGGTCGCGTCTGCCGCCACAACCCGCTGTTCGGGGCGCGCGGCCGTGATCCACCGGGGGAGCGGCGTCCAAGGCGGCGACGGTAGCCGTTCCGACCGGCTTATCCGCCCGGACAACCGATGCGGAGGCATGGATCCGACGACGAGCGGCCGGTTCCGCGTCCACGACCGCCGCCCGCGGCCGGACATCGAAGGAGCGGACGACGAGACCAGAGAGGGGTCCGGTACGGACAGCGCCGACGAGGAGTTCGTCCTCGTCGAACACGCGGACGGCCCCGTCGATCCGACCGAATCGGATGCTGGCGACCGGTTCGATCCCCTGTACGCGACCGCCGAGGGATACGAGGACGACCTCGCAGATCGCGTGGCGTCGCTGGACCCCGGCTACGTCGTCGACGCGACACTGGCGTGGACGGACGGGTCAGCGCGCTTTGTCGCCGTCGAGGTCGTCCGAGAGACGCGGTTCCGTTACGCCGACGCGGTCGACGGCATGTTCGAGGCGGCCGTCGACGCGTGGCGGTCGCTCCGCGCCGACGGCGAGGCCGTCGGATCGGTCACCACTCGGTCGAACGACGGCGACCCGAACGGGGCGCTCTACCTGTTCGCCGACGGCCCGGGGGCCGACACCTTCGACGACCTGCGGGCCGGGCGGCTCCCGGTCGAACCGCTCGTCGCGCGGGTGAACGCCTCGCGCGACGACGACGATCCCCGCGAGGTGTTCGTGCTCGCTCCCGCCGACCACGAGTTCGTCGCGGTCTACGTCGTCTTCGACCGCGACGGGGTGCTCGCGCAGACGGTCCGCGACACCTACGGCCTCGGCCCGGGGCTGGCGGCGGGGCTCGAGTCGGGCGTCCCCGACACGGCGAAGGCGGGCGAGGGGGACCGGACGGACGACCGAAGCCAGATAGACGGGGACGGCGCTGAGGACGGGGACAACGACTTCGACGACTTCGACGCGCTCGACCGGTTGTAGCCGACCGCCGGCGGCACGAGTCGACGAACCCGGCGGCATCTCTCGGCAGCCGTTCAGAGCCAGTCGGCGTCCGGATCGACCCGCCCCGGCGGAGTCTCGCCGGTGAGCGCGGCCGCGACGTCGACGGCCGCGCTTCGGTTCAGATCGTCGCGGGCCTCCTCGCTGTACCACGCCGCGTGCGGCGTGACTATCGTGTCGTCTCGACCGACGAGCGGGTCCTCCGTCGGGGGCTCTTCGGCCAGCACGTCGAGGCCCGCACCCTTGATCGCGTCGGCCTCCAAGGCGTCGAGCAGAGCGTCGGCGTCGACGACCGGCCCGCGCCCCACGTTGACCAGCACCGAGTGGGAGCCGAGCTTCGCGAGCGCGTCGGCGTCGACGATCCCGCGGGTGGCTTCCGTCAGGGGCGCGTACACCGCGACATGGTCAGCGCGCTCGAACAGCGCGTCGAACCCGACCGGTTCGACGCCGCGCTCGGTCATCTGCTCGTCGTCGACGAAGGGGTCGTGCGCGACGAGGTCGGCGTCGAAGCTCGCGAACCGCTCGGCCGCCCGACGGGCGATGGGGCCAAAAGAGAGCAGTCCGACGGTCGACTCGCTCGCGCGGTGGACGGGGCGACCGGCCTCCCAGCTCCAGCCCCCGCTGGCGACATCGTCGTCATACCGCTTCAGCGACCGGAGGCAAGCCAGAAACAGCGACACCGAGTGTGTCGCCACCTCGTCGGTGCAGTAGTCGGGGACGCGGGTGACCGTGACGCCGCGCTCGGCCGCGGCCGCGACGTCGACGTTGTCGACGCCCACCGCGGCCCGCGCGACGACAGTGAGGTCGAGCCGGTCGAGTGCCTCCGCTGTGACCGGGGTATCGATGTCGGTCACGACGGCGTCGGCGTCACTCGCGGCCCCGATCAGCCGCTCCGTCGAACCCAGTTCGGCGACCTCGACGGTGACCGGCTCGTCGATGCGGTCGGCGAACACCGCTCGGTACGTCTCCGGGTCGATCATCGGGAACGCCGACAGCACGACGCGAAACATGTCCGTCGCTTCGATCTCTACCTACTTGATGGCTGTCACTCGACGCTTCAGTGCCTCAAACGTCGGTTTTCGATCGTGACGTTCACCCCGTCAAACGCTTTCGATGCGCCTATGCGCGCTCGCTCGATAGTGGCGTCCGTGAGCGACGACGACACGTCCAAGCCGCCGATGCTCGTCCTCCTCGAGTCGCTGGCGTTCTACCGGAACGTCCGCGTGGGGCTCGTCGCGGGCGCGGGCCTCGCGGTGACGCTGTACCTCGTGCGGGCGCTCGAACTCTTGGGACCGGTCATCGACACCCGCGAGTATCCGCTGTTCGGTCCCGAAATCTGGTACGGCCTGCTGGCGTTCGTGCTCGCCGCGACGGTCGCGCTTCTCGTCGCCATCGCGCTCACGATAGCCGAGGCGGTGCGGGGTGCGCGCGCGGTGTCGAACGAGTGAGAACGGGGATCAGTCGGCGGTACAGGACGCGTCGGACTCGTCGCCGGTGAACTCCTGGGCAGGCTCCGTGAGCTTGTAGAGGTTCTGTCTCGCGTCGGCGAAGTAGACGTCTTCATCGACGACCCCGATCCCCTCCAACCGTTCGAGGGCGTACCGGACGGTTCGCGCGGAGAGCATCGACTCCTGAACGATCCCCTTCTGTGTCAGCGGGCCGTTGTATTCGAGCACCTTGAAGACGAGTTTGGCGCTCGGC
>Ga0102942_1001127_pt1 | contig 10199 bp, 6 predicted proteins | sample SalPon2_C_H2O_MG_FD_78171 | JGI IMG/M metagenome (GOLD analysis project Ga0102942, IMG submission 78171) | Salt pond water microbial communities from South San Francisco under conditions of wetland restoration - Salt Pond MetaG R2_C_H2O_MG | ecosystem: Environmental > Aquatic > Non-marine Saline... | reverse complement strand
CTGCTGTTTGAGGTGTTACTATTATTTTGTGACTTGTTTTTTTGGCTGCTTCTTCTATTTTTTCTGTTAGTTTTTCTGCGTTTTTTCCTATTGCTTTATTGTATGCTTTGTAGTTTATGATTAGCATTTTGTTTTTTCCTCTACTTTGATGCCTTTTTTGTCTGGTATATTGATTTTTCCGTCTTCTACATGTATATCTATTTTTTTGTCGCCTATCTTCTTTTTCTTTCTTGTCATGTTTATTCCTTCTACTGGTTGGATTTTGATTTTTTCAGTGTTTTCTACTTTTATTCCAAGTAGGTATGTGTCTATTGTGTGTATGAACATTCCTGCGCTCCATGCTTGTTCGCTGCATCCTAGGCTTTCTCCAGTTTCTGCGTCTGCTAGTTCTGGAAGTGCTCCTAACTGGTTTCTACAGGTGAATTGTGTTATTTTTTGTAAAAAGTTTATTCCTTGTTTTTTGTTGCCGTGTCTAAGGTTTGCGGCTGCTGCCCAGCATGTTGTCAATCCCCATACGCTTCCGGTGTGGTATCCATTTGATTGGTAGCCTGGATCTGTGGCGGATCTAGTTCTTGCGCCATAGGTGGAAGAGAATTCTGCGTTGATTTTTTCCAAGTACTTCTTTGTCTCATCGCTGTTTGTTTGGTTGAACATTATTGGTATGGCTGGATTGATTGATTCGAAATCGTTTTCAAGATTATCTTTCAAGTAGATTTGTTTTTTGAACTTTTCAAGTCCTTTTTCTAGTTTTTGGGTATTCTTTCCGTGTTTTTTCAGTGCTTCTATCCATAGGCTTTGTATTTCTACTGCTTTTTTTCTTTTGAGTGTGTCCATCCATGTTCCGTCTTCATGGTTGTCTACTATTTTTTCTTCTGGTTTTTGTTTCTCTAGGAGTTTTTCTGCTGTCTCCATTATTTTCGGGTTTGGTTTGTAGTGTCTTTCTAGTTTTTCTGCTGCTAATGCGTACAATGGTATTGTGTCGCTTCGAGGATATTCTGTTTCCGTAGTTCCGTCAGTTCTTATCATAGAAGGTACTTCTCTCTCACCAAAGTTCAACAACATTTTCTCTACTTCTTCGAACATTCCTGCGTCTATCATACCTAGAGCAGTCCAGAAGCTGTCTCTGGCCCAGTAATTTTGGAACCATGGATGTCCAGCTATTATACCTGACTTATTTTTACCGTAATAAAGGTTTTCTAGGCTTGAACAGCAGTCTTCAAATGTATCTCCAAGTTTTCTACTTTTTAGTTCGGCAATGGGTTTTTCCACATTTGTTTGGCTTCCTCCATCTGTCTTGAATAATATGCTAGCCTCTTCTTCTTCGTTGGGTTTTAGTTCAGTTTTCCAGTGTATTTTGCCTGGTATAAGGCATTTTTGTTTCTCTCCAGGATAGTGTTCTTTGATGTGGCTTTGCTCCTCAAATTTGAACTTTTTACCTGATAAAGAAATCCATTTACCGTTATTATCTACTTTAATTCCTATTTCTCTGGAATTTATGTTGTAATTTTGGCCTCCTATGTCTTCAGTTCTAGGTCTAATGTCTATACCTGTTTCTAATGAGGTTTTTACTGCTTTTTTCTCTTTAGAATTGTTTTTTATAGTGTATTTTATTTTGAATCCAGGTGTGTTTACTGGGCAGGTTATTTCCTGTTTTATTTCTAGGTTTGATGTTTGGTGTGTCTGTGTTATTTTTTCTCCATATTTTGTTTGCGTCAAGTTTTTTTCTGTTAGCCATTCTCCGTTGGTTTTGGCGGCGAAGTAGTCTAGGTATTTGTGGCTTGGGCTCCAGTATCCGCTCCATTTTTCTTTGAATCCTCCGTCAAGATAGACTGATAGGAAGCCGTGTGTGTTGGAGATTACCCCTTTCTTCTGGCTGAAGTCTTTCTTGACTACTTTTTCCATGTTTCTGGATTGGTATTTGGTTTGGTATAAAACCCTTTATTTTGACTTCCAAGTGGCTAAACCGTTTCTAGTGGATATGTTTTATACTTGGTCAGTTCGAATCTTTTTTCTATGACTGAGTCTAATCATTTTATTGAGGTTTCTTTTGAAGCTGCGAATAAGGTGGGTGGAATTTATCAGGTTTTGAAGTCTAAGTCAGCTAAAATGAAGGATTTTTACGGTGATAATTATACTGCTATAGGTTTTTATGATGAGGAGAGTGCTAGAGAGGAATTTGCATCTCGTGAAAATCCTCATAAAGAGATATTTGAAGAGTTGGAGCAGGAAGGGATCAAATGTAGGTACGGTGTTTGGAATATACAGTCAACTCCTAATTGTATCTTGGTAGATGTATCGGAGATGGAGAAATCGGCTAACGAAATAAAAGAAGAGATGTGGGGTAATCATGGGATTGACTCTATTAATGCAGGAAGTGATTTTGATGAACCTGTAAAATGGAGTTATGCTGTAGGAAAACTTGTACAAAAACTAGAGGCTAAACAAAATGGTGAGACGGTTGTACAGCTTCATGAATGGCTTTCAAGCCCTGCCATGTTCCAATTTGATGCGCCAACAGTATTCACAACACATGCCACAGTACTGGGCCGAGCACTTTCAAACTCAGACTTTGACCTACTTGTGGCAGTCGAAGAAGGAAATATAGACGACTCTCTCGCAGACGAATATGGTGTAAAAGCCAAACATCAATTGGAAAAAGCTGCAGCGGAAAGCTCAGATGCATTTACAACAGTAAGCAAGACAACAGGAAAAGAAGCAGAAGCAGTACTAGACACGGAACCGGATCAAATACTTCCCAACGGCTTCAATGTAGAAGCATATCCATCATTAGAAGAACTATCTTATAATCATACTAAAAAGAAAGAAGAGATGAAAGAGTTTCTCTCAGCATACTTTGAGCCGTATTATGATGTTAAACTAGAAGAAGATCCAAGAGTACTTTTCATCTCTGGCAGATATGAGTACCACAATAAAGGGGTAGATATACTGATAGAGGCGCTTTCAAAATTAAATGAAAAGGAAGGAGATGATTTTTTCGTGTTTATATTTGTGCCAAGCGACACGAAAGGGCCGAAACCCGAAGTTCTTGACAACATGTCTCTGTATGATGAATTAAAAGATCATGTCGATGAAATATTGCCGGATATAAGGCAGAAAATTCTTTCCTCGGTTGCAGGAGACCAAAACCCTTCTGAAGAAATTCAAAACTTGCTTGAATCAAATACATTAGGATCTTTAAGAAGAAACTTCCACGGGAAACAAGGAAGTCCTCCTGTATCTGCGTTCGACCTTAATTATCCGGACGATGAAATAATGAATGGGTTATGGGAAGCAGGACTTACTAATGATGAGGATGACAGAGTAAAGGTTGTATTCTATCCAACTTACCTTTCAGTAGGCGACAAACTATTATCCATGAGCTACAACGATGCAATAGTGGCATCATCAGCAGGAATATTCCCAAGTTACTACGAACCATGGGGGTACACACCGGTAGAGACAGCAGCCAACGGAGCACTCAGCATAACCACAGACTTAGCTGGATTCGGCCAATTCCTACAAGAAAAAACCAGTCAAGAAGAAAGAAAAGGAATTAAAGTACTCTCACGCAGAGAAAGAAACGATAAAGAAGCTTCAGATGAACTAGCAGATATGATAGGAGATATAATTGATTACAGCAAAACAGAAATAACTGAAAGAAAACATAACGCCAGAAAACTAGCCCAAATGACATCTTGGGAAAAACTAGGCAACAACTACAAAAAAGCACATAATAAAGCCGTGAAAAACCATCAATGACTATTGAACTAGACTTCCACAAACTCGAAACCGGTGAAGCAGTTGAGGAGGAACTGCCAGATTTTACTGAAATTGAGCCAGATTATGATTTAGACAAGATTGACAAAGAGTTTGATTATTTAATTGTAATAGGTAATGGTGGTTCTATCACTAGTTTAAGGGCTTTATATTATACTTTTTTGGAGGAGGCAGACAAACACTTGGATATTGTTTCTACGATGGATCCTGACAGGCTTCAACAAGTTACAGATCATACAGATCCCGAAAATACATTGGTCATGCCTATAAGCAAATCAGGTTCTACAATTGGGGTAATAGAGTCTCTAATGTTCTTCATTAACAAAGGATATGATTTTAATCCTTTGACAACGCCTGGTTCTCCTCTTCATAAGATTGCGGAGAGATTTGATAGAAGTATTATTGAGCATCAGGATGTTGGGGGCCGTTTCTCTGGGTTGACTAATACAGCTTTAGCACCTGCAGAACTTATAGGCCTGGAATCTGATGTAATCAGAGCAGGAGGGAAAGAAGGTTATCTAATGAAGGAAGAGGCTGTTAAAACTGCTAAAGCTCTTAAAGATGCTGAAGAAAAAGGCTACGACCAAGTGTTGACGCCTTTCTATTCGTCTCGAATGTTTGGTTTTTATCCTCTTCTAGTTCAGTTGATGCATGAAACGGTCTGTAAAGAGGGTGAAGGCCAGTCATTCTTCGGTGATCACGCACCAGAGTATCAACACCATACTAACCAACGCTTATTCGGAGGAAAACAAAATATAGTGCCATTCTTTTTCAGAACAAGCCACAGACATCAAAAGATACAAATCCCAGAGAATATATTGGATATAGAAATTAAAGGAAGAAAACTAGCAGACTTAAACAATGAAAAACTTTCAGATGCTTTGAATGCTGAATTTGCCGGAGTGAAGAAAGCATTAGAAGATGAGAAAAGACCATATATAGATTTAAAGTTGGAGCATTCTAGTTTCAAAGGTTATGGTAGGTTGATGGCGTTCCTTCAATTGACAGCATATTATTCGGCTGTGATCAGAGGTGTTGATCCGTTGAATCAGCCTGATGTTGAGAAAAGCAAGAATATGGGTTTAGAGGAACGATTCAAATGAGGATAATTTACTTAGTGAAGAACTTCAGTGATGGAGACGATCTTTCCGAATATGTTAAGTCCTTGGCTGAATATGCAGCTTCTCAAGGCCATGATCCATGTGTTGTATCTTTTGATGATGGCTCTAATTATACTGTTTCGGATGATGTAGAAGTTGAGCGTTTTCAACTACATTTTGACGGAGATTCTCTATATACATGGGCTATGATGATGAATAACGAAATGAAAGGCAAAGTAGTGGAGAAAATAGAGGATGAGGATATTGATATTATTCATGCTAATGATTGGATTACTGCTCCAGGAGCGGTAAATCTTTCTGAACACCTTGAAAAACCGCTTTGCTTAACAATACACTTAACTGAAGATCAGAGAGGGTTCCAAAGTGAAAATTCAGATCTTATATCTGATTTAGAATGGGAAGGCACATTTGAAGCAGACAAAGTATTTGCTAACAATAATGATGTGAAGAACTCTCTTTTATTTGACCTTAATATGAGTGATAAAGAGGTTTGCGTAGCTGATCCGCTTCACAGAGGATGGCAAGACAAAATATTGAAAACTTATCACAAAATTCTTCGTAAAGAAGAAGTCGAGGTGAAAGCTTAGTTGAGACCTTTGTTCGTAACTTGGGAATATCCGCCGTACAAGGCTGGAGGAATAGCAGCACATTGCGAAGACCTAGCCTCTACACTGGCAGACCAAGGACACGAACCAGTAATCCTAACATACGGCGAAGAACAAGAAACAGAATATAGAGACGGCGTAGAAATACATAGAGTTCCTTCTACAGATTCAGCAAATAACACACTTTCTTGGGCCATGCATCTAGGCCACCAAATAGAGAAAAAAGCAGTTCAACTAGCAAAAAACAATAATTTTGACTTAGTTCACGCACATGACTGGATGGCTGTACCTGGAGCCACGGGGATCAAGAAAACACTTGGACTGCCGATGGTATTTACAGTTCACAGCACTCAGAAAGGAAGAGATGGAATTAATGGAGAATACCAAGAAACGATCCACAACTTGGAATGGTATGGTACTTACGAAGCCAATGAAGTTATTACAGTAGGTCGAGAGTTCTCAGAGGAGGTAAAACACAACTACAATGTCCCAGAAGGAAAAGTAAATTATATTCCGAACGGGGTAGACCTAGAAAAATTCGACAACCATACTAACCAACTAAACTACAACGATTATGCATTAGACTGGGAGCAAATAGTGCTCTTTGTTGGCAGAATGTACCCACAAAAAGGCCCAGGCCATCTAATCGAAGCAATGCCCAAGATTCTAGATCAGAAACCAGAAGCAAAATTTGTAATGTGCGGGTCAGGAGCAACAGAACACTACAAAGGCATAGCCAAAGAAGTGGCAGGAGAAAAAGTCCACTTCCCAGGATATGTATCAGACCAAGAACTACTCTCACTAATGAAAAGCGCGGAAATGACAGTAGCACCATCAGTCTACGAACCGTTTGGAATAGTGCCTTTGGAAGCTGCTGCGTGTCAAACAGCAACGGTAGGCAGCTACACAGGAGGTATGAAGGACACAATCATCCACGAATATACAGGCCTCCATACATACCCGGCAGACCCTAACAGCATCCAGAACCAGATCACCCGAGCACTCGAAGACCCGGGCTGGACAGACTGGATGGGAGAAAAAGCCCGAGAAAGAGTAGAAGACAACTTCCGCTGGGAACAAATCTCAGCTTGGACAACCGGAATATACTCAGAAGCTTTGGAATGATTATATAGATTCTCTGGTTCTGGCCATATCCTTTAATGTGGTATCTCTGACTTCTTCTCCGTAGAAGCTATCCCTAATCTGAAACCGACTATTTCTTGAGCTATTTCAGCCTCTTATAATTAAAGCTATCTCATACGCTGTCACCTACTCCAACAAAATAATATATCTAATGCATTTATGAGTTTCTGATTGCAATTCTACCCAAATATTTTTGATTAAATCAAACAGTATATCTCTTGAGACATATCAGATAAATATCAACTTTCCTCCAATACTAAAACGCCTGTTTTTAGGAATTCTTTCTTAGTCTCTTCATACATATTCTCTAATTCTTCTATTGATGATTCCTGTGGGTTCTCTTCAATTTCCTTTAGTTTTTCTTTTAGTGTTTGTAGTTCCTCCTCTACTTTTTTTATTTTAGAATCAGCCTTTCCCAATCTATTTGAGAGATTTGAAGGATTATTACACCTTATAATCATTTTTTGGCGTTGCTGAGGTTCTAATGCTCCCCAATTTATGAATTCCAATTCTCCATATCCTACAATATAAACATTTTCAGATACCTCTACTGTTTCTTCAGCCTGTTTTAACTGTTTGAAACCCTTAGTATTTCCTTCTTTTTCTGCAATCTTTGTTATCTGCTTATAATAGTTTACATAATTTTTGTATGACAGAATTTCTTTTCGAACCTTCTCCGCTGCTTTAATGACCTCATTTCTTTTAGCTTTATCTTTTAATTCTAAAGATGCTTCTAATTCCTCAATTTTTATCCGTTTAAGATTTCTTATTAGAGAATTTAAGTCTTGAAAGTTTATTTCAGCCTCTTCGAGATCTATTTTCTTATCTTTAGAGTATGATTCTCTCAATATCTTTTCATTGTTTTCTATTTTTTTCTTGAAGTTTTCAATATCTCCCTTTTGGTTTTTAAAGATGTTTATATTATTTCTAACTAGTCTATGGGCTTGTTTTAAACTTTCTACTGATATGACTTGTGTTTTGACATTATTTAAGCTTGATAAATACTTTATGGCTTTATTAATTTCGGATACCTTTCTTTCAGTTTCACTTATAGTTGTTTCTAAGTCTCTCGTGGAATCCGGATTTTTTAATTTTGACAAATCACTTTCTAAATCTTCTAGTTCCTTTTCAGCCAATATTACGAGTTCAAATACTTCGTAATAACTTAGTTCTTTTTTATCATGTGTAATACTCCTGATTAATTTGGAAAAGTACGGATGATCTGGCTTATAATATTTTTCTTCAAGAAGTTTTCTGATTTTTTCTTTTCTTCGAACTATAGAGTCCGAATGTTTCAGGTCTCTTTGAAAATCTGATTTCCTTGGTATTTTCTTTGGCTCAATTTCTCTCATTACCTCAATTATATCTTTTCGTTTCTTAGAGTACAAAGGATAGAAGTTCGGTTCTTGATCTGTTTCAGTATCCCAGACTCCTTTGATATATTCTATAGGTAAATCATGGTCTACTCTGAAAGAGATTTGTTCGGAATTCCAGTTCTCCAGTAAGTGTTCTCTAAATTTTTCAGGAGTTCCAAAGATTTCATGCATTTCATTAAGGTTTTTTGCAATATATGCGTCATTTTTGGCGCCAAATATCATCCATTTTGTCGGTATTTGTAGCTCTAAAACTAACCCTGATTTTCCATTAGTGTTTCTTGCATAATTTCTGGCATTTTTTAGACTGGGAGTAGTCCAAATATAATTCCTTTCTTCTTCACCGACATGGCTTCCTCTCTTTAGATGTCCTGAATTTAAAATACTGACTTTGTGCTTTGCACTCCTTTCTGAATCTGATTCAATTGCATTTGCCTTGTACATGTATTTTCTTGAAATTCCTCTATATGTGACAGCAGTGTTGTGCTGGTATAGATATGTTACTAGATCGCCTTCATAGAAATTCTTAGGGTGCCATGGACCTGCTAATCTAAATTCTTCTAAGTAACCTTTTTTCTGAGCAGATTCTACAACCTTGCTAAGAACCAAATTTCTATTACTTTCTTGGATTATAGGAGGTTTTCTCTTTATTTTTTCAGGCACTGAATTATTTCTGCCTGTTTTTCGATTAATTAGACTGAAAAGAAATTCTTTAGCTTTCTCAAATTTCTTATTTTGGTTTTTATCTATTCTCAATACCTCTGCCAATTTTAAATCTACTTCAGAAGGACTTCCTTTTGTTGAGAGATTATATTCTTCTGAAAGAAAAACTTCTAAATCTTTGAATAATTTTTCTCCGTTATTTTGATTTATTTCTCCGTCAAGAATTTTTTCTACCCACTCCTGTTCTGATATATAGTGATCATAGAATTGATCTCTGAAGTCTCCATACCTTCCAGACATAACTTCAATGACGATTTAGGTTTATTTAATTATAGTCTATCAGTAAAGTTAGCTTTTTGGTTTTATGTTCAGGATTTGCCTAAATTTTTAGGAATTTAGATATTTTTACTAACCCTTCTATATCCCCTATATTTATATTTCGGAATAAAATTGCCTAGAACTCTTCTTTATGTTTAGAAATCTGGTTTCATTCCGTTTTTGTGAGTTTGGTGTATTTTTACTGCGATATTGGAGCAGAGTATCTTTATTAATGCCTGATTATTTTGAATCCTATCTTTCTTGCTTCTTATTGTTTCTCCGATTTTTTGTTTGATCAGATGGAATATTCTTTCGCTTTTGCTTCTTTCTTGGTATTGAAGAAGGCTCTGCTGTGGCTTTGAGGTATATGGAAAATATTAACTGGATTAAGAATTCGTTTGAAAGAATTTGGTCGATTAGAGTCGGCCTAATTTCCCAGCAGCAATCAGGAACATTGAGTGGCTCCAGGCTAGTGGTTCGATTCCTTGTCGGTCCCGTGAAAATTTTTGTTCTGGTATGTATTTTCCGTCTATTTGTTCTACTTGGTTATCGAATACCTCTTGTGCTTCGTCTTCTCTGCCGAGTTCGTGGAGTGCTATGCTGTACCAGAATGTTAGGAGTGGCCAGGCGCCTGCTCCTTTTTTGAGGTGTTCTGTGTGGTGTATTATTCCGTCGTACATGTCTCCACTGTATCTCATTACTCCTTCGTCAATCATTAATTCTTTTTCTATGAGTTGTACTGTGTTTTCGAGTTTTTCATCGTTTTGTACAACATTGAATGGCCATATTAATCCAAGGTTGCAGGCGTCCACGGTTTCGTCTAAGACATTTCCATATGTTCTTGGATAGTATGTTTTGCCGTCTCTTTCAGATTGGTGTTGTTCTAGTCTTTTCCGCATTTTTTCTGCTGTTTTAAACCATTTTTGTTCGTTCATTCTTTCTGCTGCGATGTAGAGTGCTTCTGAACTTGATGCGAGTGTGTAGCTGAAGTTTTCTTTTAGGTCTGGGTGTGCTTCTCTTTCTTCCCAGAGGTCATGTGTTTTTTCGTGGAAGTTTTCCTCATCCCATTGGCTCCATAGCCCGTCTGCAAGCAAGTGTACTATTTTTTCTTTTCTATCGTTAAGGTCTTCGTTGGTTTCTAGTATGGTCCATAGGAGTGCTGCTGCTTGGTCAGGTTGAAACTGGTAACCGAAGTCGGT
>Ga0102942_1001125_pt1 | contig 10212 bp, 7 predicted proteins | sample SalPon2_C_H2O_MG_FD_78171 | JGI IMG/M metagenome (GOLD analysis project Ga0102942, IMG submission 78171) | Salt pond water microbial communities from South San Francisco under conditions of wetland restoration - Salt Pond MetaG R2_C_H2O_MG | ecosystem: Environmental > Aquatic > Non-marine Saline... | reverse complement strand
GTCTCACGAACCCACCTCTCAATGCACTCAGGATGTCCTGTCTGTTGACTCGTGGTACTCGGCGATTCACACCGACTCGCGCCACGGTGCGGCTGTGACCGCAATCTCTGTGGAACACAGGGACTGATCCGGTGACGACTCCATTGTTATCAACACCGTTCAGTCAATAAGGAAGTAATACCCGCGTGGGAGCTAAGCTGATGTTCTCGTGGGAGCTGAGTCGGGCGCAACACCCGCAATGCCGCCACAGACGGATGGGGAGGATCACCCGCTCGTCGCTGCCTCTCGGACAGTTTTAATGATCAATCGGCAGGAATCGCGAAGAGTCCGACCGGCAACAGCGCGGTCCAAACGACGGTGGGGAGTTCCTGTACCCGATCGACGAGGGGGTAAGCGAGTGATCGCCCATCGCTACCAGAAAGCGAAATCCCGCCGCTTGGGTGACGAACAGCGCGAGGACGTACCTGTTCAGAAAGTCGGCCTGGTCAAAATACTTTACTATTGACATTCCCTCCGCCCTGAAGGGCGAAGACTCCTTCGTGCGTCCCCGAAGGCATCCTGACCGAGACTACAGAGATCTCGGCTGTGGTTTGTGAGTAGTGCGTCGGGCCTCCGAAGTGCTTGGGTACCCGCTTACACTTCACAGGCTGTACCATCGACCCGACTCAACCAGAATGGTTGAGTAGAACATCCGACACAGGGTTGTATTTTGTTGACGGAGACCCTAATCCAACTACAATTTTCGCCTGATGTGTTTATCTTGTGGTATACTGTCCGCAATATATTACTCGTTGTTAGGATCCTCGTTGTCGGATTCATCCTCGCGCTAACGGGGCCTTTTCGTTGATTTTCCGTAACACCCGCGAGGAAGGCGGACATACCTGTCGTTGATCTCCTCGCGTCGGCCGACGGAGTCGCCGACTGACGTATCGCGCTCACTCGTTGTCCTCATCAACGACGTCGATCCACAGCTGGAGGGTCAAGTCGGCGTCATCCGGATCGATCTCGGCGTCCGTCGCGTTGCTTTCGGTGTCAATTCCGGTTCCCTCATCGTCCCCGGATCGATAAATCAGGAAGCGGAGGCGGACGCCCTCGCCAGTCGTCCTCGGAGCGATCCGCCGTTCAACGACTTCGCGCTCGCCATGGACGGTGTCGACTTCGAAGTCGTCGACCCGCAGCTGGGCCGCCACAGAACCGTTCGCAGCGATGTCCTGTGCGAGGACGACCACCTCGTAGCTGACCGGCCGGTGTTCGTTGTTCTCGATCGCGACGAAAAGCGGGTGTCCCTCGCCCGCAACGAACGTAGTCGGGTAGTCCGTCGCGACGAGGTCGCCGCTCGCGTTCTCGGCGAGCAGCGAGGACTCAGAGAAGCCCTCGCCCTGCGGCGGGACAGCCCCGACGACCGCGACACTCACGATGAGCAGGGCCGCAGCGATCATGAGGGCGACGGTCTTGGGACTCGTCGTCGCCTCGCCGCCGTCCGCCCCGCGACCGAAACCGGCGCCCCTCGTCTCTCCGGCAGGCTCGCTCCCGAAGCGTTCCGCCATCGCTGCGACTGGGGCCGCCCGGTCTTCCGGAGCGGCGGCGAGACGGCGGTTCGCGGCGAGGCCGAGCCCCGCGAGCGTGACCAGCGAGACGCCGCCGACGACAGGACTAGTCCGGATCGCAGCCGCTCGGTTCACCGCGATCACGACCAGCGCGACGACGCTCCCGCTCAACGCGATCGAGAGCGCGGTCCGCTCCGCCCATCCCGGGTTCACGACCGCTCCCGTCCGGGACGAATCGGCCGTCTGCACAGCAGACGCAGCAGTTCCTGATTTCCTCGGGCGCTCGGGGTACAGCGCGGAGACGACTGCGTATCCCGGCCACACGAGGAGGAATGGGATGCCGACGACCCACCGCAGCGGCCACGGCGGGAAAGCGGAGAGCAGGACGGCGGCAGCGGCGATCGTCAGGGTGGTCGCGACCGCGAGGTCACCCCAGACGCCGGCGGTACTACCGAGTGAATCGTGGGATCCTCGTCGCAGGGGAATCACGCGTCTGCCCCCGGCCCTTCCGGAGCCGTCGTACACAGTTTGACGTCGCCATTCGCGTACACGTGGTTGCGGTCGCCGGAGCACACGTGGTCGGACGCGAGCTTCCGGCTCCGGACGGTTCCAGGCGGTTCGGCCGTATCGTCGAACGTCGCGGGACCGGTCATCTGGTACTCGCGGAACACAAACGGCTCGGCCGACGCCGCTCCGGATTCACTGACCGACGCCCGATCGCCGCTGTACCCTCCATACCGATCTAAGAGGGTGTAATACGGATGGTCGCTCCGAATGTCTGCGCGGTCGGGTCCGGGTGGGTACGTTGCGCTGATCGTCTCAGCTGCGGCGATTTCGGACTCAGTGTACGAAAAGCGCGGGTGCTCGTCGTCGAATGCCGGGCTGTCGAGCGTCGCTTTCTCGGCTACGACCATCGTCGTGGGGTACCCGAGCGCGACGACGACGAATACGACGAGTATGACGCGGCGTGAGGCGTGCTGCGAGAGGTGGAACAGTCCGAACGCAGCGACAATCGCGAGCGGTGCGTACATGAACGCGATCCACCGGCCGGGCATAACGGTCCGCACTCCGAAAAGCGAGAAGCCGAACACCACGACGAACATCGCGGCCGCGCTCGCGAGGTAGGTGAGTGTGACCACGGGCGGTGCATCGGAGCGTGCCATAGCTAGCCCGCCGACGACCGCGGCCCCGAGCAGCACGGCGAAGCCGAACCACTCGACGTACGGCACGACACCAGCGAGGAAGCCCGCCGTCTCGGCACCGCCGCCGGTCCCGGCTCCCGATCCCTCTCCGGCGAGGTTTAGGAATCCCGCTTCGCTGACGACCGTCGCTTCAAAAGTGTCAAGTATTTGCCAAAAAAACGGATCCTCGGCGTACCACGGCGTGTACAGCCACGAGACGACGGTCACGACGAGGGTGACGAGAAAAGAACCCACCACCGTCACTGCGGTCGGAACAGGGGGCCTGTCGAGCGTCCCGCCGAGCAGTCCGACGGCGAGGACGGCCGCCGACGCGGTGCCGAGCAGCACGAGGACGACCGCCGTCGACACCTGGTGGGTGAAAACGGTCGCGAGACTGAACCCGACAAGGAGGGTGCCTGCCCGGAGGTCGTCGGTGATGAACAGGGACGTGAGCGCGTACAGCACTCCGAGGAAGAACACGAGTCCGAGGCTCGTCGGAATGATGTGGAGTCCCCACCTGATGAACTGGTCAGCAAACGCGTACAGCGCAGTCGCCGCCAGCGCCCACCGGACCGGAAGCACCAGGCTCCCAGCGGCGTAGACGAACAGCGCCGACAGCGGCACGAGCAGTCCGACGGAGAGGTAGGTCCCCACGCGCGCCGACCCGAGCGCAAGCGTTCCCGCGGCCCCGGTCGCGTGATAGAGGGGTGCCATGCTGTACTTGCTCTCGGCGATTGCCGACATCGACCCCGCCTCAACGATCCCGGCGACGAAGTCAGGGATGTGCGTCCAGATGTCGACGCCAATGAATCCCGGCGTCGCGAAAAGCACTGAGAATCGGATCACGACGGCGGCGACGACGATCTGCGCCAGCACGAGGTCGGGAGCCAACTCGTCTTCGGGCGTAAAAAGCGTCTGCCCGACGATGGCGGTTCCGATCGAACCGATCAGCAAATAGACCGGGAGCGTGCGCGTCCCGGTGAGCCGGAACAGCACGACGAGTCCGGCCAGCCCCGCAAACACGCCCGCGGGAAGGTATTCGGCCGTTTTCCGGGGTATCGTCGGGTACTCGAAGGCGACCGGCCGCCGTCGTCGTGCGCCGAGATAGAGGAGAAAGCCGGCACCGGCGGCGACCGGGATAATCACGAGCAACGGCTGTGGGGTGAGTATCCGCAGCCCGAGCAGGAGCAGACAGAAGCTGACTCCGAGCCACGCGACGGCCACGTCAGGACGGTTGAGCGAAAGCCACCCTCGGAATGCGTGTTCTCCGCTCATCCGTCCTGCCGTGTCGGCCCCACCACGGCCGGGAGCCAGATGGGAGAGGGACGGTCGGATCGGATGCGATACACCGAGGGTCGACTGGAGCGTCGTTCGTTCATGATTCGTCGCAGTGCGGAGTGCTTACTCCGAGTAGCAACAAGGTCTGTATTGTTATCATCTTCCTACCGGGGGATCCGTTCGCAAGAAGCACCGCCGGTGAGCCCACGTCGCGCCGCCGGGGTTCTGACCGTCCGCATCTCCAGCTCGATCGGCTCACACGACCGACTCGTACACCTCTCGAATCCGCTCACCCATGTGATCCAGCCCGAGAGAGGCGACGGCGGCCCGCCCGGTCGACGGTTCGCCGCGTTTGAGCACGTCGTGGAGTCCGTCGCGGAGTTCCTCGTCGCTCCGACAGACGTGAGAGGCGTCCACCCTCGTGAGCCGTTCCCCGAGGTCGCCGACGTCGGTCGCGACCACCGGCAGGTTACAAGCCATCGCCTCCTTGACTGAGTTCGGGGACCCCTCACTTTTTGAGGTTAAAAGCAGCGCGTCGGCCGCGTTCAGGTATAGCGGCATCCTAGCGTGAGGCACGCCGTGGAGCGTCCGGAGCGCCACCGTGTCGTCGGTCCGGGCACGGACGGCCTCGACGACGCGCTTCGCCCGAGGGTAGTCTTTCATCTCCCGCTTCGCGGCGTAGGGGAATAACACCTGTTTGCCCTCCTGCTCCCACCCGACCTCCTCGCGGGCGGCACGCCGGGGGAGCGGTCGAAACAGGTCGAGATCCACGCCATGTGGGATCACGTGACAATCAGACCCGACCTGTTCTGCCATCGCAGGGCTCATAACGATGACCGCGTCCGCACGGCGCGCACACCGACGGCTGAGTCGCCCGACGCTCCCGAGCAGGTCGGACCCCCAAAAGGAGAGCACGACCGGCCGACGCGGCTGCGCTAGCGCCATCGGCGCTGTCAGTCCGTAGTTGGCGTGGACGACGTCGTGCGAGCCGGCGGCGCTGTGAAGGACGCGTCCGTAGAATCGCCCGTAGTCGATGACGGAGCGGGCACTCGTCTCGTCGTCGGTGGTACGTCGGTTGCCGGCGACTCCAACCGTCGTCGACGACACCCCCTGTCCGCGCAAGGCGTCGACCTGTTGTTCGAAGAACGGGGCCTGCGGGTTCGTGACGAGGTTCAAGACGTGCATGGATGCGAGGCGGAGCGCTCGTCTGGACGAGCGCTCGACGCGTCTGGGGCGACCGGCACGGGCAGCGGAATTTGTTATCCCGTTTCTACCATGGATATCGGGTCACCGCGGCGGTGACGGGAGCGACGAGCAGACCGGACGAAGACAGCGATCTCCGGTTGGCTGCGGGTAACAAAATGTTCGACATCTCGACAGTGAGACAACTATGCCACTGACCACGACCGGTGTCGTTCACCGATTGACGACCGCAGGAACCGTCCGATGACGGCCGACTCCCGAAACATCGTTCTCGTGTCGATCGACAGCCTCCGCGGCGATCACTGCGGCTTCCTCGGTGACGCTCGGAACCTCACGCCGACGCTTGACTCTCTCGCGGAGACGGGCGTCGCGTATCAGAACGCGATCGCACCGGGGCCGCAGACGTTCTCGTCGATGCCGGAGGTGTTTACCGGCCGACGTCGTCGGCCGACCGCCCTCGATGAGTACCCGCAAGAAACTCACTGGGAGCGTCGACTGGCCGCGATAAACGAGCACATGAGACGGCACGCCTCGCTCGCCGAACGGCTCCAATCGGAGGGATACGATACCGGTGCTGTCACTCCGAACCCGTGGACGTCGACCGCCTCTGGATTCGAGCGGGGGTTCGACGAGTTTGTCGACTTCTCCGAGGCCAGCTCCGACAGGTGGGTCACGTCTGTCGCGGATCGGATCCCCGGTATCGACGCCGACGGGCGACCGGTTGAGCTCCTCTCAAATCTGCTCTCCGGGAGCGAGTTCTTCGCGCGTTGGGAGGCGCTGTACGACGATATCGAGCGCGTCCGAGAGTCTCTCTCCGATCCGTACTTCCTGTGGGTGTTCATCCTCGACACGCATTTCCCGTTCATCCCGTCCCGCACGCACCACGAGGAGCAGAGCCTGTTCGGGACCTACTACAGCGCCTACCGCTCCTCGGAGCCGATGCGGGGAAACGGTGGCGAACTGTCGCCGCGGGTCCGCGAGTCGGTGTTGCGAAGCTACCGCGACACCGTCCGATCGGCCGACGCCTTCGTCGCGAAGCTACGGTCGGACCTCGCCCGCGACGATCCCGCCCTCCTGGTTCACTCCGACCACGGCGAGTCGTTCGGAGATCACGGGAATTACGGCCACCACCACCGACAGGTGTATGAGGAGAACGTCCGCGTCCCGTATCTCGTCCACAACGCCGGGGTGAGCGCGGACGTGACCGAGGCGATCTCGCTGCGGTCAGTCCGCGACACCGCCCTTGCGATCGCACGGAACGGAACGTTCGATCCGCACGCCGCCGCGGCGTCGTACGCCGTCGCGTCCAGTGAGTGCGGAACCAAACGCGCGCTGAGAGGCGTCCAGTTCAAACGGATAGAATCGGGTGACGACGCACGTCTGTTCGACCTCGAGGCCGACCCGAACGAGCAGAGCGACGTCTCCGCTGCGCGTCCGGGTGTGATGACCGAACTCGGTCGCCAACTGGATCGAGCCGACAGCGGCACGGTCGAGACGGAGCGTATCCACGCGGCGGCGCAGCAAATTGTCGACCGCAAGAGCATTTGACCCGGCTGGACCTGACTCGGTGTGCCCTACCGCAGTGAGACCTGATTCTTCAGTGTCGGCGCGATGCGGTCGTCACAAAACTCCTCGATCGCCGATTCCCCTCGCCGCCTAGCTCGTGTCGGCCTCGACGAACGTCAGCAGCCAGCCGCCCGGGTCGGCGAGGGGCGACCCCTGCGTGGACCGATCCGCGGGCATTGCTCGCACGACATGCGACGTCGGCGACGCGACCCACGAGAACGGCGGGCCCGAGCCGGCGTGGAACCCGAACGCCCGCAGCACACCCGCCGGGATCCCCTGCGGCGGCGCCACGAACACATCCGTCGCCGCGTGGTCCGCTACGATCCGGCCAACGGCGGCTGCGAGCGCGTCCTCCGGGGCGCCTTCGAGCGGCGCGACATCGAGGATCTGTGTCGTCGTCGGGCCCCAGTCGGTCGCCGAGCCGGAGTCGGTCGCACCTCCCGCATCGCTCGCCGTGCCGGCGACAACGGCCGCCGTCGGGTCGCCCTCCCGCTCGGCGACGTAGGCGGTGTATTCCCAGTCGGGGTTCCCGAGTCGCCACCGGTAGAACTCCTCGTCGCGGGCGGCATGGATCCGGTCCGGCGGCGGGGACGCCGCCAGATCGGCGAGCGTCGCCGCGGGATCGGACGCCGTCCTGACCGCGATATCGGGCGACGCCGGTGCGGTTCGATCCCGGATCGCGCAGTACGCGCGGGCGACTGGCGTCGCGGCGGCGCTCGCGAGCCGGACTGCCACCCCGTCGCCGCGCGAGCGACCGAGGGCCCGCGGGTTCTGGATCCGGTAGTAGCTCTCGCGCTCCGAGACGACCGCCCAGCCCAGCTTGCGGTACCCCTCGCGGGACCGCTCGTTCGGGAAGTTGAAGAAGAACGGGTGGTCCGCTCCATAGTGCTCTAACGCCCGCTCCGTCATCCGCGTGAACAGCCCCTGCCGACGGTGATCCGGGTGGACCATCGTGTCCGCCGGCTGGAGCGCAACTTCCCGCTCGCCGTCGACGCGCACCGGGAGCGCGAGCAACGGCCTCGCCGCGACGAGCGTCCCGTTGTGCATCGCGACCATCCCTGGGGCTCCGTCCGCGTAGGGGTTCTCGGCGTACTTCCACGCGAACCACTCGTGCCCCTTCCGCTCGTCCATCACCGTCGCGTACAGCGAGCGGAACCCGTCGGCGTCGCCGGGCTCAAACCGACGGACCTCGTAGTCGCTCATCGGGTCCTCTCCGCCGCGGCGACGCTGGAGACGGTGTCGACGCCGATCCCGTACTCGTCGCGGTACGCTGCGATCATTGCCGCGATCCGGCGCAGTCGCTCGCGGTCGCGATCGGTCTGGACGTTGTTCGGATGGAGCCAGAGGTGAAACACGCCCTGGTTCCGGTCGCAGAGCCGTTCGAGCCCGAGCCGGACCTGTCCGGCGACCGGGTCGCCGGAGATGGCCTCAACTGCGTCTCGCGCCGCGCCGTCGAACGCGTACAGGTACAGCGACGCCGGGACGTTCACCAGCCCGTACTCGTCGATCGTCGGTTCGACGATCGGCGGCGCGGCGGCCCGGAACGCGTAGCTCGCGAGCTTCCCGGGGCGCCTAAAGGATGTTCCGTCGTACCACCGTTCCGGCGCATGTCCCCTGTAGCTCGAGAACCCGTGGTCGTACAAGAGGTCCCTATGTCCGACGTTGTTCCGCGGGAAGACGAGCGACTCAAGCTCGATCCCCCGATCGGCCGCGGCGTCGACGCTTTGGCGGAGCTCCGCCGCGGCAACCTTCTTCGACACGTCCGACCGCCCGAACTCGATGTGCGAGAACGTGTGAGACCCGATTTCGTGGTCGAGGTCACTTGCGACGACCGCGTCGATCAGGTCGCGGCCGAACCAGTTTGACCGCCGAGAAGCGTTGGTGCTCGGTTCGACCCCATCGACCGGTCGGATCCCTGCTCCCGCGTCGTATCGACCACCCGGGTCGCGGGCGAACCACTCCGCGCCGGCCGGGTGGTCGGCGTGGCCTCCGTCACACTCGGCGAGGAAGAGATGGCCGACGATCGCCCAGGTCGCCGGGATCCCGTACTCGTCGAACAGGTCAACGAGGAAACGCCACGCGCCGCGGGCACCAGTGACCCGCTCGGCAGGGAGCGACTCGTGGTCGTGGAACCCCCAACCCAGCTCAGCGTCCAGCGATATTACGACGGTTCCGCGGCTCATCGGTACCCGAGCGACTCTAGGCGGTTTTGAACGGCCTCGCCGTCGACCGTGTCGTCGGCGGTCGCGTCGCCGTCTCGCGGTTCGTGGTTATCGCGCTCGTCGGTCTCTTGAAACACCGCCGTCAGGACGAACGCTGCGTACTCGTTGACCGAGTCGAGCTCCGTCTCGCCGAGACGGGACTCGATCTCCCGTCGGAGACCGGCGGGAACGCGCACGTGCGCGCTTGTCGGGATCGCGCCGCCAGCGGGTCCGTCGGCCGCATCGGGGTCCCGCTCGGTCACGACGGGGGCACCTCTTCGAGGATCACATGGACTAGCCGTTCGGTGACGTTCGGCTGTTCGTCGACGAGGCGGTCCCGACGCCGACGCCACTCGTTTTCGTCGATACCGGCCTCAACGAGCCGCCTCGCCTCGGCGACTGCCTCGTTCTCGTCCGCGAACGAGGAGAGCAGCCCGTAGCGGTGCTCCAGCTTGCGGAAGACGTTCTCATCGTTGTCGCCGACGAGCGTGTTTGTCCGCACCGCCGGCGTACCGAGAAGCGCCGCCTCCGTCGACATCGTCCCGGAGTCGCCAACGTAGAGGTCGGCGTAGTAGAGGACGTCGTGGACGTACTGGGGCGGCGCCGGAAGCCGGTGGTCGCGGAGGTCGGTGGGGAGCTCCTCCTCTGCCGAGAGGTACACGGTCCCGTGATCCGAGAGGAATGAGACGAGCTCGCGCACGGCGTCCGGCGAGAGCCCTTTGTGCCCTACGTCGTGATATGCGTCCCACCCGGCGAGCCGAACGAAGAAGTACGGCTCGCCGGGGTCGATACCGGCCTCGGCGAGCGCGATGGGGTCCGGCTGGAAATACTCTGGATGGAGGTATGCGAGTTCCTGAAAGTCGAGCGCACGACGCTTTTGCTCCAGCACCGGTAGGTCGAAGTCGGCCGGCGCACAGACGGTGTCAACGAACGGAAGAGTCAGCCGCTGGCTGAGCAGCCGCACCACCGGCGAGTCGATGTGCGTATCGCTGACGACGACGTTTCGGCAGCCGACGACCCGCGAAACGTGTGCGGCTGCCGGGCTGAGTCGGCTTGCGACGATGTCGGGCTTGAACTGACGTGCGACGGAGAGCAAGCGCCGTGCCCGGCACGCAAGCTCCCACAGTAGTTCCGGGAAGGAGTCTCCCCGCGTCGTCAGTGGCAGGTGGGCGATCTCGTAGGCGTCAAGCAGGTCGACGGTGATATCCTTCTCTCGGGAGGCGACGAACGTCTCGT
>Ga0102942_1001122_pt1 | contig 10252 bp, 7 predicted proteins | sample SalPon2_C_H2O_MG_FD_78171 | JGI IMG/M metagenome (GOLD analysis project Ga0102942, IMG submission 78171) | Salt pond water microbial communities from South San Francisco under conditions of wetland restoration - Salt Pond MetaG R2_C_H2O_MG | ecosystem: Environmental > Aquatic > Non-marine Saline... | reverse complement strand
GTTATGGGGCATACAACGTGATCTGGACGCTGAGCGGCGAGTACGATTACTCGAATAACTACAACCTCATGGACGCTATCGGCTCGTTCGTCGATAGCATCGATGGGCAGAACCATCTGACGACTATTCATCCCGGCGTGACCCAGACGAACGTTACTAGTACCGAGCACTTCTCCGGCGCGAACTGGTTGGATACGCACACCGAACAGACCCAGAGCGATGACGAAGTCGCGCTTCTTGAAGACGATTGGAGCACCGGCAAACCACTCATCAACGGAGAGCCACACGTCGCCAACCAGTTCGAAAACAGGCTCGCTGTTCGCCGTGACGCCTGGGAACTGTTCACCTGTGGTCGCGCTGCCGGGATGGGACACTTGTACTATCCGATTGCCTACGACTACGTGGATATCGGGAACGTGTCGAACCACCTCGACGCCCCTGAAACACAGGATGTCGCGCGGGCGTACCGGTTCTTCGCCGATTTTGCTTGGCAGAACCTCGTGCCTGACACGAGCAGCATACAGAGCGGGTCTGGCGCATGGGCAGCCTCTCATCTGTCTGATGGGTCGCTCTTACTCGTGTACTACGGGGACAACGACAGTTCGACGCTTGACCTCTCGTCTGTTAATTCATCGTCCGTCTCGATAGAGTGGTACCGTACAAGCGACGGTATCACGCAAAAAGATGGCATCTTCAACGCGGCATCAACCCACAAGCTCTCTCCGCCCGACGGCTGGAGTGACGCTCTCTTGATCGCAAAACCAGCGTAGGGGAGCTTTCCGGATACCGCGCCCCTCGTCGGCAATACAATAGATACGTATTCAAAACCAGCTCTTTTGAATCGTTTTAGATATGATAGTGGGCAGGCGCGTCCCAGCGGACTCTCTGAATCATGCTGGGAGTCATATAGTAAAAGAGGAATTCTGATTGCTTTGATTACTAAAATATCCGGTAGCCGATTCACTATTTGTAACTTTTTAGGCCAGACTGCTGGAACTGTCACAATATCGCTGCAGACCAGTCAAAAACCGCAGTCAACGGTGACGCGTGGATATTCGGACTGGAGTCAATTGTGACACCTCCGGAGGGTTCCGATGTATGTTTCGCCCAGTTGTTGTCCAGAGGCACTTTCCGTTCTCAAAGATATATCCAGATGGTGCCACGGCTGTCCGCTCGTGCGAGTCGACAACACCTAGAGTACGATGACTGCTTGACTCACGAAAGTGTGAATACAAACGGAAAACGTGGGAGAATCGATCACTCATCATAGCCGCACTTAATTCATTCAGATAGCCAACGGGATGCTCTTAACACTGGCTTTGTATTACCTTCTGCAAATCACCCCAGATTCTGTCCTAAGTCGATTATCATCTATCTATTGAGACTTGATTTTACTGCCGTATTCTAATCGAGGGGGAAATATTTACTATCTACTCTTCGCATTGCTAATAATGTCAAAAGATGGAATATTATATGTAGCTACTGGCCGGGCTCAGCTTACCGAGGGAATTCTATCAGCCGAAAGTGTAAAACAAACCAACCCGGGTCTTGATGTGTCTATCGTTACTAAACCTGAGTTAGTTGAAGAAGCTTCCTCAGAACCATGCTTTGATAAAGTAATTGAAGCTGACTACATCCAAGATGATGTTCGAGACAAGGCATTTAATTTGCACTTGTCCCCATACGACAAAACACTATATTTGGACAACGACACTACCGTCCTAGCAGATATCTCCGAAATATTTGAATTGCTTGATAGATTTGACATCGCTCTTTCTCATGACTTATACCGATTAACGGTCTCAATTGATGGGATTCCCGAATCGTTTCCTGAATTCAATGGAGGCGTCATATTGTTTCATAAAGATACACAAGAGGAGTTCTTGCAAGCTTGGAGATCTAAGTATGAATCTCAAATCGAATATGGACGACCCGACGAAACGGTTTATCTGGAAAAGGAAGCAGACTGTCTGAGTGAGCTTGGTCATTTTGGAAGGAAACATGATCAACCTCCTCTCCGAGAGGCGATATTTGATTCCGATTTGTGTTACGCAACACTTCCACGGGAGTACAATTCTGGTAAAACAGCATTTGTATATGCTGGCCGCAATGTCAAGATTCTGCATGAGAACCATGATAATCGGTCCAGACAGATCGAAGAACATATTAATAAAAAAACGGTCCCTCGAGTTTTAATCAAACAAACAAGAAAAATCTATCATGTTGACGGTTCACAGACGAACTTAGGTTTACCATTTCATCAGTGGGTTACACATCCAATTATAAAATCTGTTCTAAAAAAGTCTGGTATTTTTAGCTATGTGAAAAATATATATCGTTCCATGATTGGATTATTGAGATAGTTGGGGTACCGCGATACCGACTAAATCACATAGTGCACAACTATTTTATTAGAGTCACCGGTGATGGCCATGTCCGTCCTCAAGTAGACGGTCCGTAAAATTATTGTTACTATTTCAGCGCCATCTGGGTAAGTTACTTTTACCACTTGTCACTTTGGCCTATAAATAGCTATGTTAGGGATCTCCCGATTAACATGATGTGTATACCTAAACTATACTCGCTTGTAAGATGTTACCAGAGCCAAGATGGCTACACAAGAAAGCCCAAGTTTACTTACTAAAATCGTGGTTAAGTTCAAAACAGCAGGAATCTTGAGTTTGGTATTCGCTGCTCCCAGATACGTATATGAGAACCACCTACGGAGGCACCTATTGACACATAATAAAGTCGTATGGTATAGTGGAATTGGCACTCCATATAAAGTAAGTATACTTGATAGGTTCGTGCCAAAGTATACACAACAAGAGGACAACCCAAGTTACGAGCGTGCTGAAGTAAATGCGATGCGAAATTATACCAATCAAGGTGACAACGTCGTTATTGTTGGTGCTGGTCTGGGTATAACACCAACCGTTGCTGCTAATTCCGTTGGTAAAGATGGGCAAGTAATAGCATACGAGGCTTCCGCCGATAGAATTTCACGTGTACGAAAGACAATACAATACAACAACGTTAGCGATATCGTCGATATACGCCATGCGATTGTTGGAAAAGCTGAAGATGTACGTGGTGATATTGGCTCTGCTGTTACCATTCCGCCAAAAGAGTTACCAGAATGTGAATTCTTAGAATTGGACTGTGAAGGCGCTGAAGAGCTAATCCTAGAAGAGATGACTATTAATCCGCGAGTGCTCTCTGTCGAGACACATGAGACAAAGGGCGTTTCGCAGTCAAAGGTTCTCAAATTGCTCAAAAGACGAGGGTATAAAATCACAGAAGAAAATGATAAAACAGATCGGTTCGAGGGAATTCGACATATTGTTTCGACACTTGAAAAATAAGCTGTGAACAGAGTGATTACGTAGATGGATCTCTACAAGTCGTACACTTCTTCAGGCTACAGGATGGTTTCTTGAGTGTTTCCCTGTTGTGGATCTAGCATCTGCTGGAAGCATAGGGCAAGCGCAGCGAAACTACAAAAATTATATCACCAATTTTAAAATATAGATAATCATGTTTCATTCTCTTAAAAACTCTCAAAAATATCTCAGCTTCTGTACGCCCCATCTAAAATTTAAGTCCCACTCGTCCAAGCACAGTAGCAGGTGAACTGTGCGGTCTATGAGAAACAGGGTAGTTTCGGAATCATGACCTGCTGTAGTTCTTCAATACAATTCTCGGTAAGAGTAGTTGTCGTGCCGGCATACGGCTACAGGTAGAACATCCCCTTGTGTGTATATTTGTCGTTGCGTACAGTCTAGACTTTCGGTCATCAATCTGGACGAACTTTCGCCGACCGTGAACTGATTCGAAGTTTTAATATTGGCTCATTCAGCCTTCTGCAACATATCGTGGGCGACCTTCTGAATCCGTCGGATACCACATTTTGAGGATTGGAGAAGTAATCTGCAAAAAGGATAACCTATATATATCTGAGGTTCCTCGCTTAATCGGACGTCCGCCTTGCTTCCACAAGACCCAACTCTACTCAGTTACTGTGTCCACTAAGCCCACTGTTTGGCATATGCATCAAGAATTCGCTGTCTCACTTTTCTTGCTCAACTAAACACTGTCTGATCGGACCTCTGCCAGCTTTTGTACTGACGATAGGTGAATATGTAAAACCTGAGAGAAAGTATCGACAGCACCAGTGCAGCCATATACTGCGGATGGGGATGGGCCCGTATCGCCTGCAGCAGGAAGAATCGAGCCTCCCTAGGGCACTGCAGTTTCATCGACCCATGGCCGACGTAGAACGAGTGACGGGCGAACGTTCGATCGCTGAAATAATCGTGGTGCTTATCGATGATGCGCTTTCGGGCCTCGACGAGTGCATGCTGATTTGTGCTGAGACTATCGGGAAGGACCTCTCCTGTCACCAGCGTTTCGTCAACTAACCGGAACTCAAATTGCTTAGATATTCGTATCCAGAGCTCCCAGTCTTCTAGGGGACTCACGTTTTCATCAAACAGGCCGACCGTATCGAAACAGTCCTGTCGAACAGCGGCGACCTGTGTTGGGATAAAATTCTGCTGTTGCAGCGAGGACTGTATATTTCCTTCAGCTTTCTCAATGCTCGTGTACGGGAGATACACCTCGCTATGGTCGCGGCCGCGATTCATACCGGTATAGACCACACCGACGTCAGAGGGAACCGTCTCGAAGACTTGCAGTTGTTTCTCCAGCTTGCGAGGATACCATCTATCATCGCTATCTTGGAATGCGATAATATCGCCCACTGCAGCCTCTATACCCGTGTTTCTGGCTGCTGGTGCACCCCTGTTCTGTTCGTGTTTGATATACCTGATCCGGTTATCAGTAAACCTCTGGACGACTTCGTCGGTGTCGTCGTTCGAGGCGTCGTCAACGACAATTAGCTCGAAATTCTCGAAGGTCTGATCTAAAACACTTTGAATAGAGTCAGAAACGATACCCGCTCTATCATAGGTCGGGAGAATGACGCTGACTTCCGACCTTTTGTCAGCCATAATATAAGTATCGTATAACAGAGTAATCAATGTTTGGCTAGTTGGCTCCAATATGTATATAGTCTAAGCGCGGTCTGTGGACGAAATAGACAGTCAGCCAAATTTTTTGATCGAACGAATCACAGATAGGTTCCTGACCTCCTTTCACCTCGGCCGTCCGTACTGACGTTACTACATATAAATCAGATACATCAGGTAATCAAAATCGTCTTTTAGACTAGCAGTCCTCGGTAATCGGGTCAAAATTCGCAACTTCGCAACGACGATTCGCGCGGTCGAATTAGTGGATCAGATCGAGGCCGCTGGCGTTCGCTAAGATGTCACTCTTTCCTGAGAGGTCGGCCACTTCGCCGATGTCCGTCGGGTGGAGGTCATCGACGAGCGTGGTCATGAATTCGTTCGCCGTGTACTCGTAGTTCCCCTGGTTGTCCTTCACCTGCAACGGCTCCTCAGCCTCGTTCGGTGCGCAGTCCCGCTCGTTCGCCGCTGCGAGCACATTCGCGCCCATCCACATGTTGTTCAGCAGGACTGCCCAGTTGAACAGGAACACGTGCTGGTTCCGCATCGGCGTCGCTGATTTCGGCACAAAGTCGTGCTTCAGCATCCGGTACGCCGTTTCGATACCCCAGCGGAGACGGTAGTCAGCAGCCAGCGCCGCGCCACCACCATCGACAGTCTCCGGGTTGATGTTCGTGTAGAACGCTTCCCAGTTTTTCGGGTCTTCAACGCCGGTTTCGGCCCGCTTCAGCCGCTTCTCCGACGGGTTCACGAACAGATAGCGGTCGGCGTCGTCGGACACGCCGATGCCGATTTGGTAGGGCTGATAGTTCCACGAGCCCTCGCGGAGTTCCGTGCCCATGATGAGCTCCTTGAACGCGCCCATGTTCCGCGGCGCGGTAATGATGAAGTCTTGGTCGCGCTCCTTCCGCTCGTCCTTGATCTTCTCGGCGTAGAAGTCCTTGTCAAGGAACACGCGCCCGACGTCGAACTTCGCTTCCGAGTAGTTCAGTAGCTGATTCAGGTGGTAGGCCCGTCGGTTCCGCTGTTCGACCGACTGCCCCGCGAACGTCATCGGCACCGGCGTCCCCACGAGCGAGACGGTAGCGAACTGCCACGAGTGCGAGTAGTTTCGGCCGGGCTTCGTCCCTTCGACGGCACCAGGCTGTTCGCGTTCGTCGTCCGGCGTATCTTCGTCGTCGATCTTCCCGAACCACGGCCACCCGGTGAGGTCTACCGCGAGATCGGGGCGGTCGGGGAGCAGATTGGAGCGGTCGAGTAGGACCAGATACTGCTCGAAGGGACAGATGAACATCGCCCGGAATTGGCCATGTGACGACTCGCGTACCTGATTCCAGAGCGCCTTCGAGGTCGGCGTCTTCCGCGCCCAGTAGTACGGTTTCTGCTGGAGGCTGTCACGGGCGTTGTTCGGGTGGATGTTGTGATGGGACGCGAGTTCGTACGGCTTGAACACCTCCCACTTGTCGTAGTACGGGTCGGTGCGGCTAAGTTGGATGCAGGCGTAGCCGGTCGTCTTCATCGCCCGCGCGAGCTTCACGAGTTCCGGCGCGTCCATCCCGTCGGCCACGGCCTCCGGGTCAGGCGCTTCACGAAGATCGGCCATCTCACCACTCTCGTCTTCGGCCCACCGCGCGACGTTCTCGGCCACGGTTTCGAAGCGAGTGAGCTTCTCGTCGGGGATGCGGTCCCGGGTGTTGTCGATGGTGCGCTCACTGACGCGCTCGGAGACGTTCATCTCCTCGTTGACGGCGTGGTCGTCCATCTGCTCTTCGAGCCTGTAGGACGGCGTGTCGGTGAGTTCTTGGCCGAGAATCAGCCGTTGGGCTTCGGCGTCGGTGAGGTCACGGGCGAGGCCGTCAACACCGAGTTCGAACCGCGTAGTGTGGAGAACCCCGATACGGGCGACGGCTTCGCGTGGGGAGAGACCGCGCTGGAGGGCGTCGCATAGCTGTTCCTCAATCGGAATTGGGTCACCGAGCGTTGCGACCTTGACGTCCGGCTGGTCGCCGTAGACGCTCTTGTCTGAAGTCTTCTTGAGGTTGGTGCCCGCTACGAGGTTGTCTTCAGCGTCGGACGGGTCGCCAGTATCCCACGAGCCGTCGATCCCGTTGAGTAGGTCATCATCCGACATTTCCCGAAAATCGTCTGCTACCCATTATAAAACACGTAGGATACGAACGAGAGTAATCCAGGTAGTTATATTGGGCTACAACATATTCTCCCAAACATGTCATCCAAAGTGACATTCGCTCTAGAGATTCTACAACAGGAGGGGCCGACCCCTCTCGCTCAGAAGACTTCGCTCTTTCTGGCTCGACAAACATCTGCCGGGAGACAGATTTTATATAATAAATCGAAGAAACAGACCCGGGAGCGAATGGACGCCGAGGAAGGGCTGGAGGATATTCTAGATACTGTGTTAGATGTCAAACCCGGTTACTCACCTTATGAAGTTTTCACAATGCAATTAAGAGACGAGATCAAGATCCTAACTAACCTGGTTGAGAAAGAACGACCTCAGAGCGTCTTGGAAATCGGTACTGCGAAAGGGGGATCGTTCTACATCTGGAGTCGCCATCTTGACAGTGTTGATAGACTAATAAGCCTGGATTTGCCAGGTGGAAGGTTTGGTGGTGGATATGATGAGCAAAAGACCGAGATCTTCAGGGAATTCTCACCTTCTAAGAAAATGGATTTCGTAAGGGCCGACTCACATCAATCTTCCACATATAATAAAGTTTCTGACCTTGTTGATGGCGGTATTGATTTTCTATTTATTGACGGAGATCACACTTATGAAGGAGTCAAACAGGATTTTGAGATGTATGGTGAGTTAGTTTCCGAAGGTGGCATTATCGCGCTACATGATATTGCCACTCACCCAAATGATGAGGAAGTAGTCAAAAGACGGCGGCAGAATGTGGAAGATATTGAAGAGCGCCATCTCTTGTGGGGTGAAGGTCACCCCGACTGCAACGTTGACCAGTTTTGGACTGAGTTAGTCGAGGAATATGATACAGAAGAGATTATTTCTCATCCAAAACAAACGTGGGCAGGAATCGGCGTAATTCGTCTGTAAAATTCACAACTTTCTGATAGCACCGCCAAATCCGACGCTTCTTCAGCTCGCTTAGTGACCCCCTCGATACCGAGCAATCCAACCGCTACGAAGTTACGAATTTCGACCCGATTACCGAGAACTGCTAGAACGCGACGACTTGTGATGGACACGTCACGAACAAGTGTGCCAATTGCGTAGTCATATTATACCTGAGGCTGTTGCATTCTGTATTATGATGTTCGAGTACATCACGGTTCTTGATGTTAGATGCCTCATTCTTATCTATTGCACATCTGATTGGCGAGTAACTAATAGCACCTATGTCCAAAGATTTTATTGATTATCTTGAACTACCTAGAAATGTTCACAGTCCTCATTTCGTCAAACAGATGCTGGACGACAAACACAGTTCCAGAGTTTCGGTGATTGGTCACACCTGCGGTCGAAACGATGACTGAGAGCGATAATAGCGCGGTATCGTCTAGTTTGGTAGCTGTTGTTATCGTAAACTGGAACGGATACCAAGACACGGCGGAATGTCTCACTTCGCTAACGGCTCTAGAGTACTCAAACTACGAGGTCATTGTCGTTGACAATGGCTCAACTGACGATTCGGGCAAGCGACTGTCCGCTGACTTTCCATGGGCTAAGTTCGTCTTCAATGACGAGAATAGGGGTTTCGGTGGTGGGTGCAACGCGGGTATTGATGTGGCACTCTCAATGGGTGCCGACTACGTGCTACTATTGAACCCCGACGCCAGACTAAATGACAACACACTTGACGAGCTAGTGGCTGTCCAGCGGGAAACCGAAGCTGGCGTGGTAGGGGCCACTATTACCCACCCAGAGGGGACGACCGTTAATCCAAACCCCGTCTACTATCCTGATCTGTTCTTCTATTCGGGATACAGGAGTCACCTCCCCATCGCACTAGGGTCGGCCCAGGAGCACACTGACCAATGTTGGTTCAAAACAGATCGCGTGGAAGGAGCGGGGGTTCTCCTCACGAGTGAACTCCTGCGCGAGCGCATCGAGACAGTCGGATACTACCTTGACGACTCATTGTTCATGTATGGCGAAGAAGTCGAACTGGCGATGTGGTGTCGTAAACACGGCGAGACGAGCGTTATTGCCACCGATGCGGTCATCGAACACGACAGCGGGGCAAGTTCGAGTCGCGCGTTTCAACTCTACTACCTGACCCGCAATAGGGTAATTATTGCACACAGATACCTTGATGGAGTGGAACGGCACGCGTTCGATGTCCTGTATCCCTTGACTAGGGGTCTAATTGCGGTCCGTTTACTCACAAACAGTCAGCGCGGAATCACGAGAAGTATTGGTGAAGGTATCGTTGATGGATATCGTCATGTCACGGGTCAGACAAAATAGTCTGTATATCTTGATATTCATTTTTGATTTAATCGTACAGGACCTCTTCTAAGATTAGGTAACGGCGTAAGGAAGCGCAGATTATCAAATAGGCACTCGGATTACATCCTGACGCTGATAGTACATCAGATTCCCACATATTCTTGTAATTGCTAAAACAAGATAGATTGATGGTTAGAAACGTCGCGCTCATCATCCTAGATACAGTCCGACAGGACTACTTCGCAGAGCACGCCACGCGTCTCAACGCAATGGGCGATGTGTCGTTCACTCAGTGTCGGGCGGCTAGTTCCTGTAGCGTTCCCAGCCACGCAAGCATCCTGACTGGAGAACTTCCGCATCAACACGGTATTTACAGTACGGCCGTCGATTACTCGCAACTCACCGAAGAGGAAACGTTCTTCGCCGATCTTCGAGACCACCGGACCATGGGCGTCAGTACCAATACATTCGCCGGGACGCCGTTTGGGTTCGACGAACTGTTCGATGAGTTCGTCGACATATCGTGGACGCGACGGCTCTCAAACGGGATAGATGCGCGGGAGTTCGTAGCCACATCCGATGCGAGCGGTGTCTCCTTCTATACGGACTTCCTCTCGACGGCACTGCAACACGACCATACGTTGGCGACGCTCTCAAACGCCGCGCTGGCCCAACTGGATGTGATATTCTCGAAACTACCGATCCCAAAGTTGCTCGACGACGGGAGCAATGCGGCGCTGAAAACCGCACAAAAGCGGATTCAGCGAGGCAACGAACCGTTCTTCCT
>Ga0102942_1001121_pt1 | contig 10253 bp, 8 predicted proteins | sample SalPon2_C_H2O_MG_FD_78171 | JGI IMG/M metagenome (GOLD analysis project Ga0102942, IMG submission 78171) | Salt pond water microbial communities from South San Francisco under conditions of wetland restoration - Salt Pond MetaG R2_C_H2O_MG | ecosystem: Environmental > Aquatic > Non-marine Saline... | reverse complement strand
CGGTTACCTCGAACGGGTCACGGACGATCTTCTCGGCCTCGAAACGGCTTATGGCCAGTGGATACGACTTGGCTATTTCGAAGAAATTGTCAGTTGTCAGACTGGCTTCGATGTCCTGCTCAACGATATCGCGGTAGACTGCAAACGCAGTGTCATCACCGAGGTGTTTGACAATTGGCCCGTCCGCATCGGTCACGCGGAACGGGCCGGCGAACTCCTGCCAACCGTGGTTCACGCCGATCGTTCCCCTCGTCTGCACCGCAGCGACGAGTGCCGCATCTTCGACCAACCCGTCGTTCGTGAACAGACACGGCTGTTGTTCCATCGAAAGTGCGCCCGCACCGCCGCCGAGTACAGTCAACTCCGACCCATACGCGTCGAACAGTGCGGTAACAAACTCGTTCGTGCGTTCCGCGAACGCGTCAGTGAACACGAACGCCGTCTCGTAGCCACTGGTTAGCAAATTCGGGAGTTGGTCGGTATACTGTTCGTCCGGGTCGCTCAGCCCGTCAACACGCGTAATCGCTGGCGTCTCACCGAGGCCGAGCAGGAGTGTCCCGCGCTCGCGGGCGGTTCCATCGACGATTATCTGTGGAAAGATGCCACCAAGTACCGGAACCGAGAGCGTCGTAAGGTGTTCGTCGAGCGCTGTATTTTGTGCCTGATCTGCGACCGTCCCAAGCACTACGAGACTCTCTACAGTAGGTGACCCAAGCAGTGTGTCGACGGCCGAACCGGGCGCTTCCTCCGGGAGGATATATTTGTACTCCATGAGATGTTAATGATTCGTTACAGGGGTGGTCGGTACTTTATACATTTGGCCAGTGGGCATCAGTCCGATAGGGGTGCTGTCTCAGGCTGGATTTCCGCGGACTGCGGCGCGATACCGTGGCCCCCGAGTACCGATTGGTAGACCGAAAGCGTCTGTGAAGCGATGTTGTCCCAGTCGAACCGGGCGGCACGAGCTTCTGGGTTGGCCGGAACAGCCCCACCGGAGAGTGTGCGCGAGAGTGCCTGTGAGACCGAGTCGACCGTCGGTTGGACGGCCAGACCCGCATCACCGATTACCTCCGCCGCAGCACTCCGGGGATGGTCCGCGGCAACGACTGTGCACCCTGTTGCGAGAGCTTCGAGGTACGTTATCCCGAACCCTTCACGCTCCGATGGCGAACAGAACACGTCTGCTGCATGCATGTGCGCAAGTACGTCATCATACTCTGAGAGGAAGCCGAGAAAGTCAATTCGGTCCCGACATATCATCTTATCGGCCAACTGCTCGAGACGGGCTCGTTCCGGACCGTCACCGATAATGCCGAACCGAATATCGGTGTCGTTGCGTGCGGCCCGAGCGAACGCTTCGATGGCGACATGGACGTTCTTTTCGGATATCAGCCGACCAGCGTAGAGGACGTCGTATCCCTCGGAGACTGGCGAGATGGCGGTGATTTCGTCGACATCGATACCGTTCGGAACGATCCGCGTTTCGTCGCGTGGGACGCCGATATCGTCGAGCCGCCTGGCGGTCAGGTCGGAGATAGCGATCGGATGCTGACCGACCCGGGCAGTGAGTCGCTCGGCCAGTTTGCCAAACGGTGCGAGCCGGCCAAGGTACTCTTCCCAGTAGTCGAGCCAGACCTCGTGCCAAGTGGTTACGAGCGGGGCTGCGTTTTCTCCACTGAGCCCGCGTGACAGAGCAGCCCCGAGGACTGGGAAGTACGGGAACACCGATGCGTGGACGATATCGTGTTCGGTAAATGCCTTGCGAAGGGCTGGGGCTGTCCGGACCCCGAACCCGAGCGCTTCGGTAATCGACCGACGGTCGTCGGTGTACAACTCCATCCCCGGTGCAATCGCTCGGTACTGGATGCCGTCACGTTCGATCTCTTCGGGTCCGTCCCAGTAGTGGCGACTGTACTGTGTGACCCGGTGGCCGTCGGCAGCGAGTCGACGAGCGATTTCGTAGATTCGTTTCTCCGCACCTCCGGTGACGTCCGGATAGACGACGTTCGAGACGAATGCGATGTCCATCCGTCTCACTCCTCTACGTATCCGAGTGCACGAAGGCGGTGTTCGACATCGTTCTCCTCGCTGCCGTGTCCGGATTCTGCTCGCCGTTCATCGGTAGACCCCTGATTGCGATAGCCGTGGCTGCCGACGTGTTCGCGAAGACTCCCAGCCAGTGCCTGCCGAGCGCCTGATTCGATGGTGCAGTCGCCGGTCTCGCTGTCGACCGTCGCGTGTGCAGTTCCGCCAAGCTGGTAGGCAGCGTATCGCTGGGTGCCGGTGGCTTCGCCCTCGCCGCGGGCCTGTGCGAACACGACTCGGTCTGCGTTCGGGTTGTCGACGGTCTGTGAGAGTGATATCGCTGGACCATCGTAGGAGACGTCGAAGACAGACGCAACTGTCGGGACGACGTCCATCGTACTCACTGGCGTCTCGACGACGTGCTGGCTGCCGACGCCCGCGCCCGCCGCGATGAGCGGAACGTGAGTCAGTTCGTGTGGAAGCTGTCGCGGGTGCTCGTAGTACCCGTGCTCGCCGAACGCCTCACCGTGGTCCGCAGTAAGCAAGATGAGAGTCTCGTCGGCGATCCCGAGTCGCTGTAGTCCGGTGAGTAGCTGGCGGAAGCTCGCATCGAAATATCGAAGTTCAGCATCGTAGAGGTCTATGAGCTGCTGCCTCTGGTCTGCCGTAATTGACTCCGGTCGTTTGATCGCCTGTTTGTACAGTTTCGCGGCGTCGCGTGAGGAAATCGGGTCCGCGCCGTACCGTTTCCTGAACTGCTCGGGTGGCTCGTACGGCCCGTGGACGTCCATGTAATGCAACCAGGTGAACGTCGATCGGCTACCGTCGACGGCCTGTGACTCTAGGAACGAGAGTCCACGGTCGGTAATCGTCTCCGCACGGGCGTAGTGGCGGTTGCGAACTTTGTCGAGTGCGCGTTGGGCGAGTGCTGTGAGCCAATGTGACCCGATGAACATGTCGTCGTCGAAATGGTCGAATCCGTCAGCGAACCCGAAACCCTCGGAGACGAACGGGTTCGAATGGATGCCGGCTGACCGAGCAGTGGTTCCCTGGAGTAGCTTGCCGATTGTCGGGGTGTCGCGCCGGAACCCATCGGTCGTCGCGACGCTTGGGTACTGCCCGGAGAGCAACGACGGGACTGCTTCGCGGGTATGCGAACTCGGACTGTGTGCGCGCGAGAACCGAGTTCCGGCAGCAGCGAAGGCGTCGATCGTCGGCGACGTATCCCGATGATAGCCGTGACAGCCGAGATGGTCCGCACGCAGTGCGTCGACCGACACCAGAACGACGTGCTCCGGTGCAGTCGTGTCGAATGCACTCTGTGTGTGGGCGCTATCGAGTATCCCACTGAGGGGCTCTGTACTCGGGTCGCCAGTCCCGGTTAGAGAGTCAAGTTGACCGCCCGATTGGGTTTCGCTACTTTTGCTCATACACCATACCAACACGGGAGCCTACACTATCGGCGGAGAACGTTGAGGTAACGACCGACAGTCACCCCCTCACAACGAGTTGGAAGTCAGTAACTGCTCGATGGTTTCGATGCACTCTTCGGCGGCATCATCGGTGACGGCACCCCGCCCAAACGCCGCCTGTTCGAACTGGTCACGGACAGTATCTAACCCTGTCTCGTCGCCGTCCGCTTCCAATGCTTCGAGCGCCTCACGGTAATCGGTGGCGTCGATGGGGTCGCCACAGTGGGCTGCCACCGACTCGACGGTCGCGACCACGGCTGCATCGGTCGCACCTACCTGGAGGTGGTCCCGGGCTCGGTCGAGTCGAATCGCGTCCATCGTGGGACTGTCAGTCTGGCCGCCAGCGGCCCCGGTCGGTGTCACCGACTCCGCCGGGTCGCCGCCATCGAACGCCGTGTCACCACCGTCTGTCTGCAACGTGCTCTGTTCCCGCGCGGCAGGCTCGGGGTTGCTCTCTGTGGCTGCTGAATCGTCAGAACGGAGACGCTGGTATCGAATCAAGCCGACGAGAAACAGGGTTATGAGGACGAACAGTGGTATGAGCATGAGCCATGGGGTTCCGAAACCCACACCGCTCATGAACGTCACGTTGTCACTCACCACCGACTCCGGGGTACTCGTTTCTGTGCTCCGTGGCGTTGGGTCTGTTTCAGCCCCGCTACTGGCCGTTGATACCGTGTCAACCCCTTCGTTGGCTGTAACTGTCGTCGCTGTCTCAGCTGACTCGTTAGTCGTAGCTGCCGTCGTCGCATTCGCGTCCAGGGGCTCTGCAGCGGGTACCGCAGTCTGCTGGCCCGCCCCGCTCTCGGTTCCCGCTGGCGAGGAGACGTTCGAACTCCCGTCGGTTGTCGGGACCGTCTCCTCGACGACGACAACATCCGTCTGTGCAGCGGTAACTGGTTCGGGACAGCCAAACACCCCGCACCAGAGGGTGTCGACGCCAGTCAGGAGAAACGGCGTGAACGCACTGATAGTGACCACTCCCAAGATCGCAGTCAGTAGCGCCACGGCAGCAAGTGGGCTGCTATTCCGCCCCAGCCAGGCTTTCGCCCCGCTGTTGTCTTGCTCTTCGTGGTCGACATTGTTGCCCCAGGCGGGGGTCCCCAGATTTGCACCGCCGTCCGTCCGTGCCCGACGGTCGCTGCCGTTTGAGCTCACGCCTCGGTCACCTCCTCTGAGGCTGGAATGAGTTGGAGAAACGATAACCCACTCCGACGTTCTACTCGCTCAAGTGCCACCAGCTCTGGCTTGGACAATGTCCCGAATGACAGAGCCGAGACGAGCGTCGCTAGCCCGATAACAAATCCGGCAATGGCGAGTATCGGGAAGGCGACCTGCCCGCCGGTCAGTGTGCGGACAGCTACGCCACCCACCGTGGCGACGGTGACGATGGCGGCAGTCGCTCGTGAGAACGGGTGGATGCCGACCGCACGGTAGATGACAGCGAGTTCGAGGGCGTTGTAGACTGCGTAGCCGACCGCAGTTCCAACTGCAGCACCCACGATGCCGAACCGCGGAATCAACCACATATTCAACACGACGTTGACGCTGACGCCGACCGCCGACGTCCATAGTTCGACCTTCGGGCGGTCGATTGCTTTGACGAGGTCACCGTCGAGCCCGGTGAGCGTCCGGAAGAACAGTCCAGCAGTCAGGACGGCGAGGGCGGGCGCAGACGGTGCGTATGCAGATCCAAACAGTAGCGTCACGACCGAGTCAGCATACAGGACGAAGGTCAGTGCCAGTGGGAGCGTTGCCGCCACAACCCATTTGGTGGAAAACCTGAAAAGGTTGGCGAGCTTTCGGGCCCGACCGGCCGTGAAATGACGCGTCGCAACCGGCAGAAATGCGAAGCTGAACGCGGACATGACAAATGTCGTCGCCTGCCGCAATGGCTGAATCGCACGGTAGAACCCGACCTCACTCGACGAGAGAAAGTACCCAATCATAAGCACGTCAAGTGTCGACAGGAGCATGAACATCGATGCGGCCGCAGCCAGGGGCCACGCATGACTCCAGACAGTGGAGAGGGCAGTAGTCGACGGTCGCTGCACAACCCCTAGTGAGTCCTGGCTGAACAGGTACCCGAATCCAAAGACGAGGATACCAGTCGGGAAGACCAGCCAGTACGCGACCGCGCCAATGAGGTTTGCGCCGAACATGGACGCGACACCAATCGTCACGATACCGACCAGGCGCGGTCCGAAATCGCGGACCAGAACAGCGGCTTTCGTGTCAGTTCTGGCCCGAATCGCACTGAAGGCGACCTGGCCCAGTGGGTACAACACTAGAAACGGGAGCAGCCACGGCAGCAGTCTCGTCAGCGACGGTTCCGCGAGCAGTGCGGCCAGCGCAGTTCGTGAGAGGTAGCCTGCGAGAAACAGGCCGGTTCCCAGCAGCGCCGCGATGCTGACACCCGCCCCAACAACTGTCGCCCGCGACGGACCGTCACTCTCACTCAGGGTGCGAGCGACTGAATCAGCGATTCCGTTGCCAATCAGCAGTCCGATTGCGTACACCATCGTGTATGCCAGCGCCACAGAGCCGTAGACGGAGGGGGCAAGCGAGCGAGCGAGATACGTCTCCGCGACGAGCGCGAGCGCACTCCCACCGACGATACCGACGAGTACAACTCCTGTACCGCCAACATCTGGCTCGCCCGTCTCCTCGCCGCTTGGTTGTGCCATCTACAGTATACAGTGCTTCTAATCGTCATATTCGTCCAGTTACTTCGCACCCACGCCCGTGTGTAACTGGGACGTTACCGCGATGTAGTGTCGGACAGTATCATAGACATAGTCATGCCTGAGCGTCGCGGTGCTCTCACAAATACGGCAACTGACAGCGCGTCTACGTCGTCGCTTTCAGTCACAGAGTACCTCGCGTCCGCAACGATCCTGACCGGCGCGATATTCGTTCTCATCTACCTGCTCCCCCCACAGATTCTTGTGCTGGGTGGAATAGTCGTGAGCAGTACCGTCGCAGTGTATACGCTGGTCTTTACCTTCATCACGTTTGACAAACAACTGCCCCGTTGGCTCTCCAGCGTGCCAGTATGGCCGGTGCTTTTTCTCCCGGTCTTGCTGTGCTGGCTGTTTGTAATTACATTCGATATTACCCTCCCACTGTTCGATGTCGTCCTCTTCGCTGCGCTCGTTCTGTCGTCGTGTACGTACTGGGCCATCGTTCCAACGGCGTTGTACCAACACGTTGCGGAGCAGAACAGATCGACCACAGTGACGGAGTGGCCTGAAATCACAGTACTGGTCCCGGCGTACAACGAGGAGGGGTACGTCGGACCGTGTATAGAGTCCTTCCTCGCGGCCGACTATCCGAGTGATAAACTCAATATCGTCGTCGTCGACGACGGGAGTTCAGACGAGACGTATGCAGAGGCACGGGCATACGAGACACCAGTGCCAGCGGACTCAGAGCCATCGGAGCGCCGACTCGAAGAGGCACGCACAGCCCTGAAAAAAGGGGATGCCGACGGGGCGGTCACCGTCGCAGCTGAGGCGCTGGCTGACGGCCTCGACGCATCGGCCGATACTGCCGACTATCAGACTGTGTTCCGCACGTTGCAGACCTCCGTCGCGGAGAGTACCACGTCTGATTCATCACTTGACCAGATGCAAGCGCAATACGAACGAGCGGCTTTCCATCAGGACGGTGTCACGACGCAGACTGCCGAATCGTTCATCGCGACAGCGGAGCGGCTGCTGAGGGCACAGCATCCAACCGACCAGCCAGCCGGATGTTCTGTCACCGTGCTACAGAAAGAAAACGGTGGAAAGTACTCGGCGCTGAATCACGGATTAGCACACTCGACGGCCGAACTTGTCGTCCCCGTCGACGCCGATTCGATAATTGCTCCTGACGCGCTCAAGGAACTGGTACTAACCTACGAATCGAACCCCGGCGCCTCCGCAGTCGCCGGGAACGTCAAAGTGCGCAACACCGGGTCACTGGTAACGAACGTACAGGCACTGGAATATGTCATCGGTATCAACACCTTTCGGAGGGCCCTCGACCAGCTCGGCCTCGTGCAAGTTGTCCCGGGGTGTCTGGGTATGTTCGAGCGTGAACGCATCACCGACCTCGGGGGGTACTCCGGGGACACGATAACCGAGGATTTCGATCTAACGCTGTCGATACTGAAAGACGGCGGAGAGATTCGCCACAGCAGTAACGCCCGAGTCGAGACCGAAGTCCCGGACACGTGGGCGGACCTCTACAAGCAGCGCGTGCGTTGGTTCCGGGGGAATGCCCAGACAGTTCGAAAACACTGGAATATTTTCACTGATACCGGATTCGGCTCGCTCCACATGGTCATGACACCGTATTTCGTCTGTTCGATGGTACTCGTTCCGATATTGAGTTTCGTGGTTCTGGGCGGTGTCGCATGGATGGTGCTGACAGGCTCCCTCGTCAAGTTCCTCGCCCTCCTGTCGCTGTTCGTATTTCTCCAGTCACTCTTTTCGGCCCTCGCAGTGCTTATCGAGGATGCGGACCTCTCGCTGGTGTGGTATGCCCCGCTGACCGTTTTCGGCTACAAGCAGTTCCTCGACGTGCTACTCGTCAAAGGAATGCTCGACGTGATCCGGGGGAGCAAGTTCAGTTGGACGCACGCCCAGCGCGTCAAGCAGCGTGAGTCTAGCGAGCCCAGCGACTGACTGTATCAGCAGGTTCGATACCGCGGTATTTATATCCGACACAAAGTGGTAGAAATAATAATAAATACTCCCTGCGATACCTCAAGATTATTTTGCTCTCAGTGTGTAGACTGCAACCTATTTGCATGCTAACTAACGATATGACGGTGTACACCAATGAGTGAGAAGTTACTGACAGACTCTATCGCTCGTTCCATACTGGGAACGAAGTGGAAACCACGGATTGTGACAGCCTTGGTACAGAATGGCCGCTCAGGATTTGGGGAGCTTCAGGCTGTAATCGGTGATATCTCTAACAAAGTCCTATCGAGTAACCTCACCGACCTCAACGAGTATGACGTAATTGCGAAAGATGTTATCCAGGAAGACCCTGTTCGCGTTGAATACGAAATTACTAGGGCTGGGCAGGAACTATACGAAATTATCGAGGCAATGAGCGAATGGGATACAGCGTATATCGACGGCGTAGGGCTCCCAACCGTACTCATCGCCGACGACGACACACGGCAGCTCGAAATGTACTCGATGTGGCTATCCGCAGAGTACGATGTCATCACGGCAGAGGACGGCCGGGAGGCACTGAACGCACTGGATGAGTCTGTCACTGCAGCTATTCTTGACCGCAGTATGCCTGTTCTGACCGGCCCCGAAGTCGTGGACGCTCTTGATTTGAGCGGGCAGCAGGTTCCGGTGGCGTTTCTCAGTTCCGCGAGGGCATCACCCTCGGACGTATTGCTCCCGGTTGACCTATTACTATCGAAGCCGATAGAGCGAGGAGACCTCCAAGACGCTGTCGAAGAATTGGTGCGCCTTGGGGAAGCTTCCCCAGTCGCTCGCGACGTCCGCTCTCGACAACACCGACTGGCATTCGTAAGAGACCAACTCGGCTCGGGGGTCAAAGGAACTGAGCCTGTTGAGGCCGCCGTCGCTGAATTGGAACAGTTGCAAGCAAAGCGGGAACAGGACATGCGAGAACGTGAACCCTGGCGGGCACTCGCAAATGCCGATCAAAATCTCAGTACGGATGGAACTGATGAAAAAAGGGAATGACCGGTCCTTTGCAGGACCTTACGCCAACTGTGGTCGGATATGGATAACAGTCCAGACTGATGTCTGCAATTGATTCGCTGGTGTTCGTCGAAGACCGCGACGACGACGCCCTCATGATAGAGACCTCGATTGATCAGTGTGAATGTGTCGAATCCGCTGAACGGCTCCACGGTGTCACGCAGGCCGTCGCGTTCCTTGATTCTATCCCAGAGACCGAGAAATCACCATCACTTATGCTTGTCGACATCAATCTGCCTGACGGGTCCGGGTTCAGTGTCGTTGAACATGCGAGAAGCCGGTTTGACAGACGAACACTGCCAGTCGTAGTTTTTAGTGGCTCAGAGAACCCGGCCGACGTTCAGACGGCTTATGAAATCGGGGCGAATATCTACATGACAAAACCAATGCATTTCAATCGGTATCGCTATCAGATAGCCGGTCTGTGTCGGTTTATAAATAGAAATTGATATAACCATCATTTGTTATTTTGGGATGTGTCGATACGATTGTTGCCGCCATCGGTACTTGAGAAGGGTATTCGGACGAGACGCGCTGGTCAGCGCGCTGGTGATTTCCACAGCCACACTATATGTCACTGACGTTTTCTTTCTGAATACACACGATATCGCCCCAGTACTGATATTTGTCCTCCGAACATAGAACATACTAATGAGTACTACGGCGGCAGACCGGCTTGTTCTATTGGTTGAAGACAACGAGTCCGATGCTGACATGTATCAGATGATGCTCCAGGAACTACAGGCAAATCCGTACACTGAGGATCAAATAGAAACAACGACCGTCGAACACGAGTCGTCGCTTGATGACGCGATGAGCGTACTGCAGGCTGATGACCCATCCCCAGACGCGATACTACTCGACCTGAACCTCCCCGACTCACGTGGGCTCGAGACACTCGATGCGGTCCTCGATGCAACTGACTCAGCTGCTGTAGTCGTTCTCACCGGCGTCGGTAGCGGCGAGATGGGCAGCGATGCCGTCGCCCGAGGCGCACAGGATTTCCTGACCAAGG
>Ga0102942_1001118_pt1 | contig 10291 bp, 11 predicted proteins | sample SalPon2_C_H2O_MG_FD_78171 | JGI IMG/M metagenome (GOLD analysis project Ga0102942, IMG submission 78171) | Salt pond water microbial communities from South San Francisco under conditions of wetland restoration - Salt Pond MetaG R2_C_H2O_MG | ecosystem: Environmental > Aquatic > Non-marine Saline... | reverse complement strand
GACGAGCGAGACGGCGACGGCGACGTTCCCCTCCCGAACGACGGCGACGGCTGACGCCATCGGCCTACGCCGCGACCTCGTACCGCCGCTCGTACTCGATGACCGTCGCCACGCGGTCGGCGACGTCGCTTCCGAACTCGCGCTCGACGACGTACAGCGCCAAGTCGATGCCGGAGGTGACCCCGCCCGCCGAGAGGAGGTCGCCGTCGTCGACGACGCGCGCGTCGACGACCTCCGCGCCGGACTCCCGGAGCTCATCGACCGCGTCGGCGTGCGTGACGGCCCGACGGCCGTCGGTGACGCCCGCTTCCGCGAGCAGCATCGACCCGGTACACACCGAGGCGATCCGGGTGCCCGCCGCGTGGTGCGCGGAGAGCGCGTCCGGCACGTCGCCCTTCTGCGCCTCGGCCCACGCGCTCGCCTCCTCGTCGCGCGCGCTCCAGCCGCCGCCGGGGACGACGAGCAGGTCGGGGGCGTCGTCGGCGTTCGCGTCCGGAAGCGTCCCGTCGACTCCGACGCGGGTCCCGTGGCTCGCCGTCACCCGGTCGCGGTCGTCGAGGGTGACGTACCGGACGCGACCCGGTCTCTCGGCGTCGTCGCCCTCGTCGCTCTCGTTTCCCTCGGCGGCGAAGCCGAGCGCGTAGTCGAACACCTCGTACGGGCCGATCCCGTCCAGTTCGTCGAACCCGTCGTACAGCAGCACGTCGACGTTCACACCGCTCCGGAGGGCGGCGGGCGGCTTGTGCGTTCCCCTCGGTGGAATCCGCCCCCTCACGCGACCGCCGGTGTGCGACGCGGAGCGACCCCGAGGCGCGACTCCGCAGGGCCACCGCCGCGCCGGGTCAGTCGTCCGCGAACGCGGCCACGACCCGCTCGACGTCCGCGGCGACGCGCTCCGGGTCGACGCGCTCGCCGCGGTAGGCCCGCTCGACGACGCCGTCCGGGTTGACGAGCAGCGTGACGACGAGGTGCGTGAAGTCGTACCCCGGGAGGCGGTCGCTCTCGGTCGTCCGCTCGAACCCGATCCCCAGCCGGTCCTCGACCACGGTCTTCGCGCGGGCCGGCGTCTCGGGGCGGAGGTAGCGCCAGTTGCCGGCGTCGCGGTCGACGCCGATCGTCTCGGCGTTCTCGCGGAGCGCCGCCGCGTCGTCGCGCTCGGGGTCGAAGGTGATCGGGAGGAAGTACACGTCGTCGGTCAGTCCCGCCTCCGCGACGCGGCGCTGGACCATCACCCACTGGCGGAGCAGGATCGAACACTCGACGGGACAGAAGGTGAACACGCCGGTCACGAGGGCGGTGCGGTCGAGCGCGTCGCTGTCGACCGTCTCGTCCGCGAGCGGGGCCGGGAGCTCGAACGACGGGAGCGGCTGGCCGTACGCCGGGTACGCGAGGTCCGCGCTGTCCGCGAGCTGGTCCTCCTGCGGGCTGAGCACGACGCCGTCCGGACTCCCCCCGAACAGGCGCGAGGTACAGCCCGCGACTGACCCGGCGGCCGCCGTTCCGACGCCGGCGAGCAGCGTTCGGCGCTTCATGTCCGAGGGATCGGGCGAGCGGCGCATAACGCGTCTGGTGCGATCGACGAACGGGCCCGGCCGGCTCACCCGCCGATCCCGCGGCGGCGACGGGACGTCGCTCCGCTCCGCCGCCGGACCGCTCAGAAGGGGGCGTAGTACGGGATCGGCGGGTGCGGGAGCGGGACGCCGAGCGTCGCGAGCCCGTGCTGGAGCGGGACGTACCCGAGCGCGACGAACGCGACGCCGAGCACGCGGTGGATCCGGAGCCGTGTCTCGAGGCGGATCGACCCGAACACGGTGCCGAACAGCAGCATCGACGGCACCGTCCCGAGGCCGAGGAGCCCCAGCGACGCGGCCCCGCCGAGCGCGCTCCCCTGGACGAACGCGTACAGGAAGGCCGGGTAGAGGAGCGGGCACGGCAGAAACCCGTGGGCCGCCCCGAGCCCGGCGATCCGCCAGTCGCCGACCCACGCGTCGACGCGGGCGACGATCCGGTCGCTCACCGCGCTCGCGGCCCGGTCGAACCCCGGTATCGGGACGGACTCCAGCTTCAGTCGGAGCGCGTACCGCGCGCCGACGGCGATGATCGCCGCGCCGACGAGAACGCCGGTGAGCGCGTGGACGTCGTCGGCGACGGCGGTGACCGTGCGGCCAGTGACGAACGCGAGACTCCCGGCGAGCCCGAAGAGGCCGCCGAGGACCGAGTAGCTCGCCGTCCGACCGAGGTTGAACAGCGCGTGCTGGCGCACCTGCCGCACGGTGAGGTCGTCGTCGCGCCCGCGCCCGCCGCCCCCCTCGCCGGCCCGCATCCGGTCGGCGTAGGTGGTGACGAGCGGCCCGCACATCCCGAGACAGTGCGCGCCGCCGAGCAGTCCGACGAGGAGGAAGACGCCGAGGCCGAGCGAGTCGGTCGCGTAGAGAGACCCGCTCGGTCCGCAGGTCGCCGTCCCGACGCCCGCGACGAGCGACCGGAGTGCCCCGGTCCCGGTGAGAATGCCCATACGGGACGAACGCGTCCCGGGGCGCTAACCGATCTGGTGCGAACGGCGAACGGGTCAGCCCTCGGCGTCGAGGAGCGAGTCGACGGTGCGGACGAAGCGGTCGACGAGCCGGTCGGGCAGCGAGGGCGACACCTCGTCGAGCAGCGCCGCCGTCCGGTCGGGGCGTGCCAGCGAGACCGTCATCGGGCGGTCGGGCGACTTCTCGACGATCCCGTGGTCGGCGAGCGTCGAGACGTGCCACGACACCGTGCTCTTCGCGAGGTCGAGGCCGTCCGCGAGCGCCGCCGGCCGGGTCGGCCCCGACGCGTGGAGCCGGACGACGATCTCCCGCGCGGTCTCGCGCCTGAGGAACGCGAGGGTCCGCCGGTCCCACGCGTCCGTGTCCGGGTTGAAGTAGTGCGCGCGCCCGCCGATCCGCTCGACAGCCAGCTCGCCGTCGCGGACGAGCCGCCGGAGGTGGTACTGCGTCTGCCCCGTCGCGATGTCGAGCTCGCGGCTGATCCGGTTGAAGTGGACGCCGGGCGTGCCGCGGACGTGACGTCGGATCCGGGCTCTGGTGTCCGACATTTCTGACTGTTCGTGCTACCGTCGGACGGGATAAAAGGGGCTCGTGCGGTCCCCCCGTCTGAGAACGGCGACCGGGAGTGTCTTCTTATCCGTCGCCGCCGAAGGGGGGAACGTGACGGGATCGCTCTCGGGGTCGGTGTCGGCGCTCGCCGGGTGGTCGGTAGAGGGGTCGCTCCCGATCCTGGCGGTCGTGGTCGCCGCCGGACTCGGGACCAGTCTCCTCTTCGCCGTCAGTCTCGCCGCGTACCGACGCCGCCGACGGGCGCAGTACCGACTGATCTCCCTCGCCGTCGGCGCGCTCCTGGCCCGGTCGGTCGTCGGCGCGGGGACCGTTCTCGGGGTCGTGCCGATGCCGGTCCACCACCTCCTCGCACACAGCTTCGACTTCCTGATCGCCGCCCTCGTCCTCTACGCGGTGTACGCGCACGCGCCGGGGGCGGTCGGCGACGACGCCGCGACCGAGTGACGCGCCGCCGAGGGCGCGTCGGACGTCCCAAGAAGAGCCTCCCGGTCCCGTAGGCTCACTGTCGGAACCGTCCGCGGGTCCGCTCGAGCGCCACGTCGACGTGCGACCGGAACGCGAGGATCGCCGCGGCCGCGACGCCCCCGCCGACGGTCCAGCCGACGAGCGAGGCGACCGCCCGGCCGCTCGCGACGAACCCGCCCTCCGGCGCGAAGGCGACGCCGATCACGTGCTCGAAGACGAGCCCCCTGAACGCCCCGTTGGGCGTGAGCGCGATCGACCCCGCGACCCCGCTCGCCGAGCCGCCGGCCGACAGCGCCCGGAGGATCGCGAGGTCGCCGCCCACGACCCCCGCGAGCAGCGCGAGGACGGCGAGCGCGACCGCGCTCCGTCGGCTCGTCGCGACCACCGACACCGCCGCGGACAGCGACAGGTACGCCGCGCCGAACAGGACGACGAGCGCGAGGAACCGGACGAAGAGCACCGGCGAGTCGACGCCGGCGTGGGTGGCGAAGATGCCCGTGTCCGGGGCGGCGGTGAGCCAGACGTACGCGCCGACGAGCGCGAACGGCCCGCCGACGATCGCGACGAGCGCGGCCGTCCGCGCCAGCAGCACCCCGAGGACGTACTCGGCCGCGCTCACGGGGTACGTCCGGATCACGGCGAGCTCGCCGCTCGCGGCGTCGGCGAACAGCGCGCGGTAGCCCAACACGACCGCGAGCAGCGGCACCAGCACCTCGGTCGGCAACAGCAGGTCGACGACCGCTGGGACGAACCCGGTCGCGCCGCCGCCGCCGACCGCGACGAGCCCGCCGAGGACGACGAGCAGCCCGATAGCGAGGACGGCGTACCCCGGCGTCCGGCGCACCGTCGCCAGCTCGCGGCGGAAGACGAGCCAGACGCCCGCGGCCGCGCTCGTCATCGGTCCGACACCCCCGCGACGTGGACCGACTCCGCGTCCCGCTCGCCGTCGGCGTCGCCGTCGCTCCCCTCGTCGTCGACTCCCGGTCCGTCCGGCGAGCCGCCGACCACGGCGCGGTACAGCTCGCGGACGTCGGCGGCGTCGTGCTCGGCGAGCAGTCGCTCGCGGGGTCCCGCCGCGGCGACGGACCCGCGGCGGAGGACGACGACGGCGTCCGCGTGCGCGTCGACGAGGTCGAGGTCGTGCGAGCTCACGACGACGGCCGCGTCGTCGCCCGCGCGGGCCGCCGCCCGGAACGCCCGCTCGCGCATCTCGGGGTCGAGGCCGCTGGTCGGCTCGTCGAGGACGACGACCGCCGGGTCGCCGAGCGTCGCCTGCGCGATCCCGAGCAACCGGCGCATCCCGCCCGAGAGCGCCTCGACGCGCTTGCCGGCCGCGTCGGCGAGCCCCACCCCCGTCAGCGCGGCGTCCGGGTCGCCGTCGACGAGCGCCGCGTAGAACCCGAGCGTCTCGCGGGCGGTGAGACCGTCGCGGAACGGGACCCGCTGCGGGAGGTAGCCGACGCGCTTGTCCCCGCCCTCGCGCGGGCCGCCGTACCGGTACCGGACCGTTCCGGCCGTCGGATCGACCGCACCGGCGAGCACGCCGAGCAGCGTCGACTTCCCGGAGCCGTTGGGACCGACGACCGCGGTGACGCCCGTTCCCACGGACAGCGACACGTCGGTGAGGACGGGGACGCCGCCGTACGTGCGCGTGACCCCGTCGAGCGTCGCGGACGGTTCGTCGGTCATCGCCTGCCCCCCGCGGTCGCGAGTCGGTCGGAAGGGGGCCGCGGCGTCGGGCCGCGGAGCGCCGTGGCGTTCGCCGACTCCCCGAGCGCGGACCGCCAATCGGTCGGGATCGGTCGGTCCGCGTCGGCGCCGGCCGTCGCGGCGTCGACTCGCTCCGGATGGTACGGCGCGGGCGCCGGCGCCGGGTCGACGATGCTTCCGGACCGCGCGCCCGGAACGGTCCCGCGGAGGCGGTCGAGGAGCCGGGCGGCGGGCGACTCGCGCACCGTGACCGCGCTCGCCTCGCGGTGGAGCGCCGCGTCGACCGGCGACGTCGGGCGGTACGCGCGGCTCCCGGCGTCTTGCGGCCCGACGTTCGCGCCCTCCCAGTAGTTCCCGCGGTCGCCGTCGGCCCACACCCGCAGCGCGCCGGCACCGGCGGCGGCGTGGTCCCCGTTGCCGACGAAGTCGTTCGCGACGACCCGGCTCGACGGGACCACGGTCGTCGCGCGCGCGCCGAGCTCGTTGTCGACGACGACGTTGTGCTCGTACAGCGACCCGCGGGCGCTCGTGGAGAAGCCCAGCTCGTTGCCGACCAGCGTGTTGTAGCCGAGGTACGTCTTCGTCCCCGACGCCTGGATCCCCGCGCTCGACCCCCGGACGTCGTTGCCGACGATCACGTTGCCGGCGGGCCGGGTCATCACGGTGATGCCGGCGAACAGCTCGTTCCGGTACGCGTTGTCGGCCACCAGCGCGTCGCCGGTGTACATGAGGTGCGTCCCGTACCGGTTGTCCGCGAACGTCGAGTTCCGCACGACGGAGCCGTCCGCGCGGTGGAGGTAGATCCCGTCGCGGCCGCCCTCGAACCGGCTGTCGGCGACGGTGACGCGGGACTCCATTCCGGTGATACCCATGAACCCGTCCTGCCACTCGTCGGTCCCGTCGACGCGGAGCTCCGTGACGGTCGCGTCGGAGCCCTCGCGGAGCAGCAGCCCGCTCGCGTTCGTGTCGACGACGACGTCGTCGACGACCAGCCCCGGCGCGCCGACCGCCTTGATCCCCGCGTCGCCGTAGCCGTATCCCAGCTGGATGTTCGTGTCCCACGTGCCGCCCTCGGGGTCGCGCGACTCGCGGGCCGCGTCCGGGTCACGCGTCCGGTTCCCGGTCCCTTCGATCCGGAGCCCGGTGAGCGCCACGTCCGGCGCGCGGACCGTGACCACCGAGCCGTTTCCGTCCCCGCGGACGCGGGTCGGTCCGGTCCCCGCTCCCCGAACCCCGCCGCCGGCGATCGTCACGGACCGGTTCACGGTCACCGTCTCTTCGTACGTTCCGGGGGGGACCACGACGGTCGTGTTCGCCGGCGCCGCGTCGACCGCCGCGGCTATCGTCGGCGCGTCCTCGCCGACGACGACCGAGACCGGTCGGTCGGCCCGCCGCTCCGCCGCGGCGATCCGCCGGTCGGCCGCCCGCCAGCGCTCCGGGGCGGTGCCCCGCACGAGCGCCGCGGAGCCGACGCCGAACGACCGATCGCGAACGCCCGCCCAGCCGACGACCGAGCCGCCGTGCTCGGCCGCGAACGCCGCGGCCGCCTCCTCGGTCGCGAACGGGACGGCCGTCTCGCCCGCCGGAGTGTGCGCGTCGCTGCCGACGACGTACCGGGCCTCCGCCACCGGCGTCCACCCTCCGGACCCGCTCGCGGCGAGCAGCCCCGAGTCGGTCGTGCGCGGGCTCCGGTGGTCGAACGTGTCGACGTACGCGACGAGGGGGTAGCCGAACTGCCGGTCGGTCCGCCCGTCCGACAGCGACGCGACGAACGAGCCGACCCCGTTGTAGCCGACGACGTACTGGAGCTGCGAGTAGAACACCTGGACCCGGGGGAGCGTCGCCTCCCCGGCCATCAGCGCGTCCGTCTCCGAGGAGAGCCCCAGTTCGACCGCGTCGTCGTACGCGACCGGTTCGGGGACCGAGTCGCTCGGGTCGGCTGCGAACGCGCCGGCCGTCGCGACCGCGGCGAGCGCGACGAGGCCGACGGCCGCGAGCCGGACGCGACGCGACCGGGCGGTGTCGGGGTCGAAAACTGCCACGCGCGAGCTTCGATCGGCGACGACTTATCAGGTCTGGTTCGTTCCTCGAACGAACCGTTGAACGCGTCCCGAGGGGCTAAGAGGGCAGTTCGGTAAGTGAGAGATATGAACTCGACCGATCCGTCGACGGCCAGATCCGACGCGCAGACGAACCGGTCCGCGCACGAGTCGCCGCTCTCTCGGCGGGCGCTGCTCGGCGGCGTCGCCGCGGCGGGCGTCGCCGGTCTCGCCGGCTGTGCGGGCGACGAGTCGGCGTCGATCAGCCCCGTCTCCATCGACGAGGACCAGGCCTGCGACCAGTGCGGCATGATCGTCTCGGACCACCCCGGCACGGTCGGCCAGGTCCACTTCGAGGACGACGAGCCGGAGGGCGGACGCCCGGCGCAGTTCTGTAGCGGGACCTGTACCTACAGGTATCGCTTCGACGCCGAAGACCAGGGCCGGACCGCGCTGGCGACGTTCCTCACGGACTACTCTGCGGTCGACCAGGAGGTGTTCGAGGAGGGCGGCGACACGATGTTCTCCTCCCACGTCGAGAGCGAGGCGTTCGCCCGCGAGCCGGAGCTGACGGTCGTCGTGCGGAGCGAGGTCATCGGCGCGATGGGGCCCGACCTGGTCCCGTTCAGCGAGGACGGCGACGCAGAGGAGTTCATCGCCGAGTACGGCGGCGAGGCGATGGCCGCGACCGAGGTGGAGCGAGCGACGCTGGAAGCGCTGTAGCCGCGCCACTCGCTTCGGCCGACCGGGCGCGAGATCAGATTCTCGGGAACCCGCGAACGCCGGAGACGCCGCCGACGACGGCCGAGAACGCCAGCGTGGCGACGAGCTGTGCCGTGCCGGTGACGCCCGCGCTCGAGAGCACGCCCGCCACCACGACGGTAAGCGCTATCACGACGACCGTAATCACCGCCTCGCGGGCGAGGATCGTTCGGACCCGCTCCCTGCGAGCGGAGCGTTCGGTCTTCAGCGCCGGTAGTACGTCCCTGATGCGGGTCTGGACGAGGTAGTTCGTGACCCCCGCCAGGAAGCCCGCGAACAGCGACCAGCCGAGGGAGAGCGTGTCAAACCCGATGCCGGCGGGCTCGGCGGTCGGGTCGCCCGCGTCGCCGTCTTGGTCGTCGCTACCGTCTATCGACCCGGATTCTCCGTCGGCGCCGTCCCCGTCGCCACCAGACTGGTCGCCGGTCCCGCCGGTTTCACCGTCGTTGACGTCCCCGGTGTCGTCCCCCGCTCCGGACTCGTCTGTCTCGCCGTCGGCGCCGCCAGTTCCGCCGTCGCTGCCGTCGTCGGCACTCCCGCCGCCCGCGCCGTCGCCTTCGTCGCCACCAGTGCCTGTGTCGCCATCGCTACCGCTGCCGTCACCGCCGCCGGAACCGCCTCCACCGCCACCAGTACCACCGCCACCCGCACCGCCGTCTCCCGGAGGGGTCCCCGGGTCCGACCGGTCGTCGGGAACCCGGACGCTGAACCGGACGCTGTCCGTGTAACCCTCCGTGACCGGTTCCACGGTCGCGCCCAGCGTGACGGACGACTCGGGTCGGAGCGTGATCGCTCCGCCCGTCACCGTTTCGCCGGTGTCCATCCGGTAGAGCGTCACTCGGTCCGTCTCGGTGTCGAGTTCCACCGTCGTGGCGTTCTCGTCGTCCTCGTAGCCCGCGAAGCCGACGACGAACAGGTCGTCGACGGTCGTCCGCGCGTCCGGCGGGACCGAATCGAATCGGAGTCGGAGCTCCCGTTCCTCGTCGTACTCCACGTACGTCTCGCCGTTCTCGCTGTCGGCGGCGACGAGGTAGACGCCCGAGTCGGTCGCCACCTCGTCGCCGCCGGCGAACGAGCCGGCGGTCGCCGCGCCGCCACCGAGCAGGACGACGACGACGGCGTGGAGGACGAGCGACCGGTTCATGTCGTGGCTCGCCCGGCCGATAGCAGCGCCGCTCGCGGCACGCACCGTAGCGACTGCGACTTCCGCGGCGGGGTGTTCAACGTTCGCATGCTCCGAGTCTGGCGCGGGGTCCGCGCTCCGCCGGTCACCGGTGTGACAGCTCCGGTCATCTCTCCGGACGGTGCGGCCCGTTCGCTCACGTGGGTGCGTACTATTGGGATAGGTTTAGTAGTGAACTGCGTTAGCCGTTTCAGCGTCGCCTTGCGCGCGCTAACGGCGGTCGTTACGGGGACTGAGACGCTTCAGGGAGTACCTGAACCCCGCTAACGCGACGTAATAGTAAGTGGGTACCTCTCTTATGGTAGTCTACAATGAAGCTGAACCGTAGAAGCGTGCTGGGTGCGATCGGGATGGTCGGCGTCGGAACCGGTGCGGCGTTCGGGTCGGGGGCGTTCACCACGGTCGAAGCGCAGCGAGAAGTGGAAGTGAACGTGCTGGGCGGCGACAACGGGATCAACAGGCTAAATCCGAACGGTGACGATGACGCCGGTGACCTACCCGACGCCACCGAGGAACGGGAGAACGAAATTGCCGACAACATCACTGGTAATTTCGCCGATGTTCTCGTCGACACCTCCTCGAACAACATCGCCGTGAAAGACGGTGACGACACCTTCTACGACGGCGAGGAGCTGTTTCCCGTCGGTTTGGACACGTACGGAAGCGTTGACGAAAACTACGTGAGCCTCGTCGCGAACGACGTGACGATCGTTTTCGGGCCGGACGGAAACAAACTGCCCAGCAACGCGATACTCACACAGAACGACCTGTTCGCGCTTGTGAGCGACGGGGACTTCGATGTGGCGTTCTCCTCTAAAAACGCGACCAACGCGAGGCTCATCACGGAGATCGGCGGCGAAGACGTGGCAGATACCGAAACGACGCCGACGGCTACCGGGACTGCCGACGGCGGAACGACGCTGCTTGACGCGACGGTCAACACCGGTGAGACGGCGACCGAGACCGAAGACCTCACGATCGAAATAACAGAAAACACTTCTTTATGAGGATCAGTGTAGGTAACTCGG
>Ga0102942_1001116_pt1 | contig 10301 bp, 10 predicted proteins | sample SalPon2_C_H2O_MG_FD_78171 | JGI IMG/M metagenome (GOLD analysis project Ga0102942, IMG submission 78171) | Salt pond water microbial communities from South San Francisco under conditions of wetland restoration - Salt Pond MetaG R2_C_H2O_MG | ecosystem: Environmental > Aquatic > Non-marine Saline... | reverse complement strand
CATAATTAGTCACATCTCCACCTCCTGAGTGATGCTCCGTCCGAACTGCTTCGAAGTAACCTGGGCTCGGACTCTCTCTGTAACCAACGCCATTATGAGCTTGTGCTTGGAGCGAGGCAAAAGAGGGATCGTCGGTAATTCCAGTCGAGTGAGAATCCACCCTGGGTGAACCGGGGGTTCTCCTGGGTCAGAAAAACCTCCGTCATCGCTACCAACAATATGTTTCCGAAGAGCGTTGGGGTAGATTACGAAAGAGTGAATCGAGCATCTCGTTCGCTCGCACTGGTACGTCCGGAATGTCCGGCGGCCCCTCGTGTCTCTTCACTTCCGTCCGTCGGGACCACTACCTGGTCGGACATATCGAAGCCTCGTTAGCGAAGGGACAAAGAGAATATGTCGATTACGAGACGCTGGGAGGTCCTCAGTTCCCGTTCTCGGGGAGATTCAGGCTCGGACCCGTGTTCCGGTCTCGCCGGCCAGTGCATCCATCAGGTGTTCGGGCGAGGTCACCACGGCCCGCTCTCCCCCCTGTTCGACAAAGCGGAGACATGCCTCTATCTTCGGTTGCATACTGCCCTCACCGAACTCACCCGCGTCGAGATGTGTGCGTACCTCCCCGGGAGAAATCCGCCGGAGCGGGCGCTGGTCCGGAGTGTCGTAGTTCACGTACGCGAACTCAACGTCCGTCAGGATGACGAGGGAATCGGCGCCGAGTTCCGAGGCGAGCATCTGTGAGGACTTGTCCTTGTCCACGACAGCTTCGATACCCCGGAGCCCGTCGTCACGAACGACGGGGATGCCCCCACCGCCAGCGGTGATGACGAGATTCCCTCGCTCCACGAGGCGAGTGAGTTCCTCTCCTTCGACGAGTTCGACGGGCTCGGGAGATGGAACGACACGACGGTACGGGCGGTCACCGGTCGCTACGCGCCGCGTCTCGAATGAGTTCTCCGCTGCTTCCGCTTTCGTGTAGAATGGTCCGATGGGTTTCGTCGGGTTCTGGAACGCAGGATCGTCGGGGTCGACGATCACTTGTGTTACGACGGTGATGAAGTCGGGCGAATCGGTAAGTTCGTTGTCGAGGGCCTGTTGGAGCAAATAGCCGATCTGGGCCTGGGTTTCGGCGACCAGCACGTCGAGCGGTAATTCGGGCGTCTCGCTGGCGCGTTCCTGTTGTAAAAGGAGATTGCCGACCTGCGGTCCGTTCCCGTGGGTGAGTATAACGTCATAGCCGGCCCGAATCGCATCCGACACCCGTCGAGCGGTTCGCGCTATCACGTCCAGCTGTTCGTCGATCGTTCCAAGACCGTGCGCACCGAGTAGCGTGTTCCCGCCCAGCGCCACGACGATTGGATCCGTTCCCGTCTCGTGAGAGGTGTCGCCCATACTGATCACACTCTCCACGCGTAGTTAGTACTATGAGTCGGACACAGATCGTCATTATGGGTGCAGCAGGTCGGGACTTCCACGACTTCAATACCGTCTTCAGAGACGACGAGCGCTTTGATGTCGTCGCGTTCACGCACACCGGCACACAGAATATTGGCGAACTCGACGACCTCCCCAACCGCCGCTATCCCTCCGAGTTAGCCGGTGCGGGCTATCCCGACGGCATCCCGATCCGCGCCGAATCGGAGCTCGAGACGATCGTCGACGACGAAGACGTGGAGACGGTCGTGTTCTCCTACTCCGACGTCTCTCACGAACACGTGATGCATCAGGCATCGCGTGCACTCGCCGCCGGCGCCGATTTTCGACTGATCGGCCCGGATAGGATGATGCTCCACGCGGAGGTGCCCGTCGTCGCCGTTGACGCGGTTCGAACTGGGTGCGGAAAGTCACAGACAGCGCGGAAGTTCGCCGCTCTACTGCTCAAGCGAGGGAAGGACGTGGCCGTCGTCAGGGAACCGATGCCGTACGGTGACCTCGTCGCCCAACGGGTCCAACGGTTCGAGTCAATGGACGATCTCGACGAGAGTAGCGTGACCATTGAGGAGCGGGAGGAGTACGAGGGTCACATCGAACGTGGCCACGTCGTGTATGCAGGTGTCGACTACGATGCCATTTTGGACCGCGCCCAAAACGAAGCCGAGATCATCGTCTGGGACGGCGGCAACAACGAACTCCCCTTCTACGTCCCCGATGTCCACGTCGTCGTGACCGATCCCCACCGCGCCGGGTCCGAACTGCGGTATCATCCAGGTGAAACCAACCTCCGCCTCGCGGATTACGTCCTCATCAACAAGGAGAACACCGCTGACGTGGTCGGGATTCGCGAGGTCGAAGCAAACGTTCGACGAACGAATCCGGACGCAGAAATCATTCACGCGAACTCGACGATCACAGCCGACAGAAACGCCATCGCTGGAAAACGCGTTCTCGTCGTCGAAGACGGACCGACGCTCACCCACGGCGATGCTCCCTACGGTGCCGGCCTGATCGCTGCGCGGAAATACGGAGCTGCGGAAATCGTCGATCCGGAACCAGCGGCTGTCGGCTCACTCCAGCGCCTTCTCGAGGAATACAATCACCTCAATGCGGTTCTTCCGGCAATGGGCTATAGCGACGCACAGATTCGGGATCTGGAAGCGACCATCCGGAACGCGGCACCCGATGTCGTGGTCTCGGGGACGCCCCACGACCTCGCGCGACTGATTGACGTAGATATTCCTATCGTCCGGGTTCGGTATGAACTCGAGGAGAAAGACGTCACCCTCGATATGGTGCTTGATCGTCACGCTCAAGCGTTGAACCTGTAAAATCTGTCAAACGCCGACCTATCGGAATCTATGAATACTGTGCTCAATCGAGTGTGGACCCGGCTCGGAAACATCCGAGTCTTTGCCTCATCCCGGAGCAGGTGGCGCTTCATCGCACATCTGCTCGCACTCGGACTCGCGTTTCTCGTCGCGACGGTCTTGGTTCAACGTCACTTCGCGTTCCTGACCGATACGCAGGCCTTACGCGAGTTCATTCGAGGATACGGTCTCTTGGCGCCCGTCGTGCTTGTTGTACTCCAGGCAGTACAGGTCGTTGTCGCACCGATTCCTGGACAAGTTCTCGCCGTTGTTGCCGGATATCTCTTCGGCGTATGGTGGGGAACCTTGTACAATATGATCGGCATCACCATTGGGAGTACCATCGCGTTCTGGATATCCCGACGATACGGTCGTGCCTACGTGGAGAACATCGTTCAGGAAGAAGCGCTCGCTCGATTCGATGCTGTCAGCGACGATTACGGCCCACCCGCGCTGTTTTTCTTGTTTGTAGTTCCAGGGCTTCCGGACGACGTAATCTGCTTTGCGGGCGGGCTCACAGATATCCCACTGTGGCAACTCGTCGTTCTCGCGGTGATCGGACGAGCGCCGGCGTTCTTCATCGTCAACGTCGTCGGTGATCTACTCGGCACCGGAAATTTCCTGGCTGCTGTGGTGCTCGCCGTCGTTCTTGTCGTGATTTCAGCGGTCGGATATCGATACCGCGACCTGCTCGTTCGACTTTTCCGAGGGGATTCATAACGGGCGACCGCGCATCGATTCCGTTGACACCGCTTCGTCGTGTTGTGGCACTCGTGCCCGTCACGATAGCAGATCACCTTACTTCATCGAGACGAACTGCTCCTCATCGAGCTGAAACGCATACGATCAGTAGCGGTTCGTCCTCTCTGAGTGAAAGACGTGCGGTTCATCCACAGTACGAGCGCGCTGACCGTCATCGGGGTCGGCGGCGACCAGACCGGTTTCCCTGCATTCTGGACGACACGGGCGGTCACGCTCCCGATTTGGTCTCTTCGATCCCGTTGGTTTCCAGTTCCGTGCTACTCAGGCTGTTCGGCGTATCGGTCGGTATCGGCCACGCGGATCGTATGGAGTTCAGCGGCGTGCTGTTCGGCCTGTTCGAGTGCGTCTGTCGCTGCGTGGTTCGCATCGGCACTACCGTGGGTTGCGACCAGAATCGTCTCGTATATCCTGTTTGAGACCCGGCGAGTCGCTTTGGAGTCGCTGGCAATTCCCAGATGCTGACGGGCGCCTCGTTCGTCCTGGAGATTCCGGACGACGTGATCTATTTTGCTAGGAACTGCACCCATATCCCCCTGCGGCAACTCACGAGTCTCGCCCTGCCTCCTCTAAACTTTCAGATGGACGTTAAGATACGCTCTCGGAGCGGCACAGTCCCGATACCTTCCATTTTGACTCTTGGTTTGGGTCGAGGTGGACCGTCAAAACTGGTACGTCGACGGTACGGGCGATCCGTTCCGTTGTACTGCCCAAGAGGGTGTGCTCAAGGCCGGTCCGACTATGCGTTGTCATCACCACGAGATCGATATCATTCTCGTCGATGTACTCACGAATGATCTCGTGCGAAACGCCGAGCCGAATCGCCTCGGTCGTGGGAATATTCTTCCCCTCAGCTTGGTCCAGTACCGGAGTTGTCGGCCTCTCGCCCGATTGATCGAGCAACTGGATGACCTCGTCACGATATGTCTCCGTGCTGATAGTACTTGTTCGGACATCGGCTACATAGAGCGCATATAGCGTCGCGTCATATCTACTCGCGATATCAACTGTATGTTCGGCAACCGCGTTCGCCCCCTCGCTGCCGTCCGTCGGCACGAGAATTGTTTCGTACAGTTGTCTCGGTCTTGGCTACCGGTGGGCAACAGTCTGTAAGATATTTCCACACGGTGACAAACCAGTGACTTTGGGTTCGTGTATCTCTCTACGAGTGATATGGGTCGTTCGAACGATTCCGGCAGTGCACTGTTTGGTTTTTGAGCGAACACATGGAGGGGGATTCCCGGAGAATAGGAACTACCGGACTAACCTAACTCGATGTAGAGCGTAATTTCCAGATATGAGCGAGGCCTTCGCTACGAGTCGCACGATTCCGGAGGAACCAGCGACGGGCGTCCGTGTGGGGGTGTTGAGTTTTCACAATAGTAAAGAAACCAAGGCGATCTGCAACGCGGTGCGGGCGCTCGGACACCAACCAGTCTGGCTTCGCGAAGAGAACACCCGAACCTGGATGGAAAACGGGACGCTTCATTTCGATCCAGACATCGATGTCGTCGCGAACCGACTCCTCACGACGAAGGCCTCGCAACCGCTCGATGATCTCGGCGTGGCGTCGAGTTACGCTGCCGCCCGTCCCGTCCTGAACGCTCCTGAAACCGTTATGCGGGCGATGCACAAGTACGGTGCGGCGGCCACGCTCGCTGCAGCGGGCCTCCCGGTTCCGGACGCATACATGGCCTTCGCTCATCAAACCCTCAATAACGGCGATCATCCCGTCGACGGACGGGCCGTTCACAAACCTGCTATCGGGACGAACGGCGACCGGATGGAACTCGTGGACGTGAACGAGGCCGTCTCTCCACAGATTGCCCGGCGGCGGGCGTTCCTTCAGCAATTCCTTGACATCGATACCGAACGACCGTTCGACATCCGTGTCTACGTTGTCGACGACCACATCGTGGGCGCGATGAAGCGGTACGCACCAGCGGATGACTGGCGGACCAACGTCGCGCTCGGTGGCGAGGTCGAGGGGATCTCAGACGACCTTCCTGAGGATGCCGCCCGCCTCGCGACACAAGCGACGACCGTTCTCGATCTCGACTACGCGGGCGTCGATCTGCTGCGCCGTGACGACACGTGGTACGTCCTCGAAGTGAACGCGACAGCCGGGTTCAAGGGCTTTTTCGAGGCGACGGGCGTGAGTCCTGCGCCGTACATCGCCCGGCTCGCGATCAAGCGGGCGGAGGGGTGCGTCGAGTCAGAGCGGGTCGCAGAGCTCGCCACAACACTCGACGACTCCGTGCCCGACTGCAAACCCTCGATCGATTCGAAGCCAGAGAGTCCGGAGACGGTCGGCTACACCGAACACGTGGCCGTGAGCGGAGGACGGAAGATCGAGTCTACGGACGCCAAATCGGACACGGGAGCCCAGCGAACGAGTATCGACATCGACCTCGCCGCGGCCATCGGGGCGGGTCCGATCGTCGACACGACTCGCGTGAAATCCGGAACGCGGAACGGGAGACAGAAGCGCCCGCTTGTCGACCTCAAGCTCAAACTCGGCGATCGGTGGCACTCCACGACAGCCAGTATCGAGGACCGAAGCCACATGAGCTATCCCGTGCTTCTGGGACGGGACGTCCTGCGAGGCTACCACGTGGACATCGAACAACGGGTGACCGAAGAATGACGCCCGAGCACTACCCTGCATATCCCATCTCGAGCATCGTCTAGAGGTGACTCCCCATGGAACACGTCAAATACGCCTACACGAGCGGCATAGACGACGCGGAGATCCAAGAGCGACTACAGACAGCCGAGGCGGGCGTCCTCGCACTCTCCGGCGACGGCGACGCGTATGCGATTCCACTCGCCCACTACTACGACGGAGACAGCCTGTACTTCCGCCTCGGCATAACTGAGGGGAGCACGAAACGGGAGTTCTGGAAGACGACCGAGACAGCGTGTTACGTCCTGTACGGAGCCAAACAAACCGACGACCCGCGTGGACTGGATTCCTGGAGCATTATCGTCACCGGCCAGCTCGTCGAACTCCCCGAGGCGGAACACGAACGGTTCGAGACCGCCGAGATCAATCGTCACTTCCCGCCGATCCGGGTCTTCCACGAAGCCATTGACGACATCGAGATCACGATCGTCGAACTCGAGATCGAGACGATGACCGGCCGCCATACACCGGAACAATAACACCGTCAGGGGGAATTGGTATGGAGTCCACACTCGAGCCGTTCGAGTACGACGGTGGCGTCATCGACCCGGGCGAGAGCGAGAAGCTCCGGTTTGCGATCAGCGAAACGTATCTCGGGGATCCGGTGCGGATCCCAGTCACGGTCGTCAACGGCGCCGAACCGGGCCCCACGTGCTTTCTCAGCGCGGCCATCCACGGCGACGAACTCAACGGCATTGAGGTCGTCAGAGAGGTGGTTGACGAGTGGGAGCACGACGATATTCACGGCTGTGTCGTCGGCCTGCCCGTGCTGAACGTCCCCGGATTTATCACTCAGGAGCGGTATCTGCCAATTTACGAACGGGATCTCAACCGGGCATTTCCAGGCAACGAAGAGAGTACGAGCGCCTATCGGATCGCCCACCGCATCTACACGAATTTTATCGCCCCGTGCGACTTCGGGATCGATTTCCACACCTCGACGCGTGGCCGGACGAATATGTTCCACGTGCGAGCCGACCTAGAGAACGAGGCAGTCGCGCGACTGGCCCACGCGTTCGGTTCGCACGTGATCATCGCAGGAGAGGGGGCTGAAGGGACGCTTCGCCGCGAAGCCACAGAGGACGGCGTTCCGACGATCACGATCGAGATGGGAGAAGCCCACCGCTTCGAACCGCCACTCATCGAGGAAGCACTCCACGGCGTTCGGAGTGTATTCGCCGAGTACGGGCTCTACCCGCAGGAGTCGGTTCGCTGGCCTGGATGGCGAACGACGATCGAGGGCTGGGGCGAGCGGACGTGGCTCCGGGCAGATACAGGCGGGATCGTCGACATACATCACGACCGGGGCGAACTCGTCCACGAGGACGAAGCGATTTGCACGATCACCAGCCCGTTCAAAACGGATGTAGAGACGGTCAGAGCACCGTTTACCGGGCTGTTGGTCGGTGTTCTCGAGAATCCGGTCGTGTATCCGGGGAATCCGATCTGTCACTTTGCCGAGATCGAACAATCGACCATCGATATACTCGAGGAAACGGGCGCAACCGATTAGACAGCGACGCCGTACCCAGATATTGGCTTGTGACCGTTACTATTCATCCAGAGCGTTATCAAGACCATCGGGGAAAGACAAGCGAGATCCTCCGTGCTGGGGGTGGGCAGGGTTCTCTGCTGCAGGTGGGACATTTGCTGCTGTACGCCAGTTTGACGAAACAACTACCACCGGCGAGGGAGTATTGAATATATGCCGATTAAACAGGATTACGAGCAACATCAAGGCGAGCGTATGGGCTACTACCAGTGGGGCGACGAGGGGAAGAAATACTACTATACCCCGGGCAATGAGACGGCACGAAAGCGAGCGAAATCAAAGGCCGAGAAGCAACGTGAAGCTGCCCACGCAAGCGGATACGAGGAGTGAACCGTCTCGGAGGCACTCCCCCCATTCCACCTTGACGGCCCGTGGATGGAACACCGCAGCGAACTCAAACGCATCACGCTGGCGCAATATCAGCGGCCTCGACGTACTGACCTTCCACCCGAAGCAGGCCTTGATTTCACTGCTTTTTTCCACAAAAGGGGCAATATTGTGGGGTAATGCTAAGCTGGCCCAACTCTCCGCCGCAACTGTTGCATAAACCGTCATTAGAACGTTCCGAAGAGCTAGTCCGCTTCGTTTTTGTCGTTTGATCTGAGGACATAATCGGTTTCGTGGTGGGTGTACCGGCATCCACCGCGTACAGCTTTTCATCGCACCCGACATACACTGTCCCATCGGCTACCGTCGGGGATGAGTGCACCACCCAATCCGTCTCAAAGACCCATTCTTCGTCGCCAGTGTCGGCATCCACTGCATACAGCCCGTTGTCATAACTACCAACGTACACGGTGCCATCGGCTACTGTCGGTGACGAGAGTTCAGACGTAGCGGTCCTGAAGCCCCACTTGCCCTCACCAGTGTCTGCGTCCACCGCGTACAGGCTATTAGTAAAGCTTCCAACGTACACTGTTCCGTCCACCACTGCAGGTGACGAACTCACAGAGTCACCAGTATTGAATACCCACTTTTGCTCGCCCGTATCAGCCTCAAGCGCGTACAGATTGTCGTCGTTACTCCCGACGTACACTGTCCCGTCCGCCACTGTTGGTGACGAACTCACCGAGTCACCGGTGGAGAATACCCACTTCTGTTCGCCCGTACCAGCATCCAGCGCGTACAGATTCTCGTCACTACTTCCAACGTACACAATCCCGTGAGCTACCGTCGGTGACGAGGCCACAGAGCCACCGGTCTCAAACGCCCACTGTTCGGTCCCAGTGAGTGTGTTCACTGCATACAAATCGTTGCCAGAACTCCCGATGTACACCGTCCCCTCGGCTACCGTCGGTAACGCGTCCACAATAGTATCAGTCTCGAAAACCCATACTTCTTCGCCTGTGTCAGCGTCCAGCGCATAGAGGTGGTTACTTCCAACGTACACTGTGTCGTCCGCCACCGTTGGTGACGAGTAAAGACCCAACTGGAAGTTTCGCTTCCACTCCTGTTCGCCCGTCCGGGCATCTACCGCGTACAGATTACTACTCTGACCACTCCCGACATACGCTGTTCCATTGGTTACCGTTGGTGAGTTTACTCTACCAGACATCTCGAAGTGCCACTGTTCCGCCCCTGGCGTTGTTGCCTGGTCGTCGTTAGAATCACTCATTACAGATCACTTATATGTACTCACCCGCATCGGTTATAATTCGGGTTAGGATTAAAATTGTCCGTCAGTCACAGTACATTGATTCCTCATCCGTGAGCTCGGTATAGTACTCGACGATAGGTTCGTGTACCGCAGCGTGCCTTGGTAGTGGCTCCCCAAGCCGCTACAGTGTGGCATCAGCGACATCAGTTTTCCTTGGCCGGATTTGTCCGTCACTGAGCGACTCACCAGCCATTCAAAAGTCGTCTATGCACTCTCCAAGTGACCGCCCGTCGCCCTGTTCGAATACAGTAGTATCGGCGCCTGAATCGTCTTCTACGCCCCGTAGCACCTGTAGATTGTCAAGTCTCACGCGTTCGTCCTCGCCATCGGAAGATCAAGAAGAGGTCCTCATCGAACTGTTCGGCGAGGATATAGAAGACAGCCGCACTGTGTGTGCAGGGATTGGCGCTATCCGGACAGGTGCAGTTAGTCCGTCCCTCACAACCGATTAGGTAGCGACCTAGCAGAGAAGCAAGTACAACCAATACGGAAGTTGGACGATTCCCTCACCGAGATCCTCAACGGGTTGTCTGCCCCGAAGCGTATCACCAACGAGGATGAATCCAAGTGGCACGTCGTACGCTTGTTTGAACTCTCGAACGGCTTCGAGTGACTCCTCACGCTCGCGTGACTGATACGCTAACCCGACTGGGACGGGGGTCCCATCCACCTCGAAGACGAAGTCGACCTCACCCGCTCGCCCGCGCCAGTACTGGACGGCTGGCGTCTCGTCATTGCCCTGGACGGCGTTGATCCCGTAGGCGAACCGCATCGTGTGGTCGAACGCCGCGACGCGGGCCAGGTCGGCCTCGCGGTCAAAATCGTTGCGGACGGTCGAGGCGTCGCCGT
>Ga0102942_1001115_pt1 | contig 10302 bp, 9 predicted proteins | sample SalPon2_C_H2O_MG_FD_78171 | JGI IMG/M metagenome (GOLD analysis project Ga0102942, IMG submission 78171) | Salt pond water microbial communities from South San Francisco under conditions of wetland restoration - Salt Pond MetaG R2_C_H2O_MG | ecosystem: Environmental > Aquatic > Non-marine Saline... | reverse complement strand
CTGCGCGAGCGTCTGCAGTTCGTCGATGTCGACTTTCAGGACGACGGCGTCCGTCTCCGCGGCGATTTCCTCGACCGTCGGTTCCAGCATCTTGCAGGGGCCACACCAGTCGGCGTAGTAGTCCACGAGGACGACGGCGTGGTCCTCGATGAGTTCGGCCAGGTGGTCGGCGTCTTCGACGTGGATGGGTTCTCCGTCCGCGGTCGACTTGCTCATGTTCACCCGTAGCGACGCGAACCCCTTAACCGTTGAGCCCTTCGGATGTGCCAGTGCACGACCGTCACGCCCCGTCGCTGACGCGGTATTCGAGCACGACGCCGTCGTCGAGGCGTTCGACGGCGACGAGATCGAGCGTCGGGAAGTCGGTGACGAACCCCTCGCCGTCGGCCAGCGTCGGTGCCTCCCGCCCGCCGACGACGAGCGAGCCGACGAAGACGCTCAGTTCGTCGACGAGGCCGCCGTCGAACAGGGAGTAGATGAGTTCGCCCCCGCCCTCGGCCAGCAGGCGGTCGACGCCTTCGGCTTCGAGGGCGTCCAGCGCGGCCGGGAGGGCGACCCGCTCGTCGCCCGCTTCGATCACCGTCGCGCCGGCCTCTCGCAGGGTGGCCAGTCGCTCCTCGGGCGCCGCCGCCGAAACCAGCAGGTACGTCTCGGCGTCGTCGTTCAACAGCGTCGCGTCCGGCGGCGTGCGGGCACGGGAGTCGGCGACGACCCGCGCCGGATTGGCGGGGCGGCCGTTGCGCAGGCGCTCGACCCGTCGATCCTCCGATTTCACGCCGAGGTGTGGATCGTCCGCGAGGACCGTCCCGACGCCGACGAGGACGGCGTCGGACGCTGCGCGCAGACGGTCGACGCGGTCGAAATCCGCCTCGCCGGAGATGCGGACCTGTCGACGCTCGTGGGTCGAGAGCTTCCCGTCCACGCTCGTCGCCGCGTTGACGACGACTTCCATGCCACCCATTCGAGCGGTGGGAGCCAAACCGCTTTCGGTGGTCGGGGGCGGTCACCGGACCGCCGACCCCGGCCGGGTGCGGAGCGGTTCGATCCGCATGGTGAAGCCGGGGCTGTACTGGACGACCGGGTCGCCCGTCGGCGCCGGGAGGCCGGCCGCCTCGAACAGCGTGTTCTCCCGGATGGTCGCCTCCACCGGCCGAAGTTCCCACGGCTCCCGGTCGAGTTCGCCGACCCGGACGCGTTCGTCCCCGCCATCGCCGCCGGCCCCGAGTCGCCGATCCTCGCCAGCCGGCAGAACGTAGCGGACGTGCTCGATGCAGAACTCCTCGATGCTGCTGGGGGCGGCCCGGTACGTCCCGCCGGTCGGCCGGTATCGCGCCCGAAAGTCGGCCGGCGGGTCGCCCTCGCGGCGACTGCGGATGCTCACCTCGTCGCCTTGGCGGGTCATGCGCATTCGCGCGCGGTGGAAGGGGATGCCGAACCCCCGGCGGCCGGCCCACGCGGCCAGTCGGTCACCCGTATCGAGCGAGAGGAAGTAGACGCCGGGCTGGTCCCCCACCGTCACGTACGTCCGGAGGTTGAGTTGCGGGACGCCGCGTCGAAGCCTCGGCGGGGGAGCCATCGGGCCGGGACCGAACCCCCGATTCTCCAAGGCGAGGACGCTCACCCACGCCGACCCGTCGAACGTCTCCACGTCGAGGACGGCGGGGACGTGTGGCTCGACGGCCGCCGGATCGAGGGGCCAGTGCGCGAACAGCACGTCGCGCCCGGTGACGGTGAGGATGGGTGGCACGGGTGTGGCTTGGGCCGGAGCGGCTTTTGAGTGACGCCGGCCGTCGACCGCGAGCGACCGCAGCAAACGGTCGGAGTCGTCGTTTTTTATGCTGTCGCGACCAACCTCCGCTCGATGCAACTCGACGATCATGCCGAGGATCTCGCCTCCGACCTCGGCGTAGACAAAGCGGAGGTCAAAGACGATCTGGAGAGCCTGCTGGAGTACAACGTGCCCGTCGAGGAAGCCAAGGCGAGCATCCGCCGGAAACACGGCGGCGACGGTGGCTCCTCGTCGGCGCCGACGGCGAAATCACTCGCGGACGTGACCCCCGACGACGGCTCCGTCACCGCGACGGTCCGGGTGTTGACCAAAGGCACCCGATCGATCCGCTATCAGGGCGACGATCAGGTGATCCGCGAGGGCGAGTTCGCCGACGACACCGGTCGTATCTCCTACACGGCGTGGGAAGCCTTCGACTTCGAACCCGGCGATTCGATCACGGTCGGGAACGCGAACGTCCGCGAGTGGGAGGGACGGCCCGAACTCAACCTCGGGACGAACACCACCGTCGCGGCGGCGTCGGAGTCGGTCGAGACGCCGCATCAGGTGGGCGGCGACCGCGACCTGATCGACCTCGAACCCGGTGATCGCGGGCGGACGGTCGAGGTGACCGTCCAAGAACTCGACCAGCGGACCATCGACGGCCGGGACGGCGAAACGGAGATTCTCTCGGGCGTCGTCGCCGACGAGACGGCGCGGCTCCCCCTGACCGACTGGGACCCCCACGCCGAAATCGAGGAGGGGGCGTCGCTCCGCCTCGGCGACGTGTACGTCCGGGAGTATCGCGGCGTTCCGCAGGTGAACGTCACCGAGTTCTCGACGGTCGAGCGGCTGGATCGCGAGATTTCGGCGCCCGCGACGGCGCCGAGCATGGGAATCGGCGAGGCCGTCGCCTCCGGCGGCCTGTTCGACGTGGAACTCGTCGGCAACGTCATCGAGGTGCGCGACGGCTCCGGGCTGATCGAGCGGTGTCCGGAGTGTGGCCGGGTGGTCCAGAACGGCCAGTGTCGCGCCCACGGCGACGTGGACGGCGAGGACGACCTGCGGGTGAAGGCCATCCTCGACGACGGCACGGGGACGGTGACGGCCATTCTCGACACCGACCTCACCGCCGAGGTGTACGGCGGCGGCATCGAGGACGCGAAGGCGGCCGCCCGCGACGCGATGGACAAGGAAGTCGTCGCCGACGAGATCCGTGGGCGGATCGTCGGCCGCGAGTACCGGGTCCGCGGATCGCTCTCGGTCGACGAGTACGGCGCCAACGTCGACGCCGACGAGTTCGTCGAGAGCACGGACGACCCCGCGGATCGGGCGAGCGAACTCCTCGCGGGGGTGGCACGATGAGCGCGAGCGACGACGGCCCCGGCCGCCGAGAGGTGGCCTACCGCCTGTTCGCCGCCGAATTCGACGACGCCACCGTCTCCTACGCCGAGAGCGACGAGGAACGGGCGCCGAAGTACGTCGTCACGCCGACCGGCGCGCGCGTGAATCGGACCTTCGCCGTCGGCGTCCTCACCGAAGTGGAGTCGGTCAACGACGACGTGCTCCGGGCACGGGTGGTCGACCCGACGGGGGCGTTCGTCTCCTACGCCGGGCAGTACCAGCCGGACGCGGCGGCCTTCTTCGAGCGGACCGACCCGCCGGCGTTCGTCGCGCTCACGGGGAAGGCCCGCACCTTCCAGCCCGAGGACGGCGACCGGGTGTACACGTCGGTCCGTCCGGAGAGCGTCTCGGCAGTCGATGCCGAGACGCGCGACCGGTGGACCGTCTCGGCCGCGGAGGCGACGCTCCGTCGCGTCGCCGCGATGGCCGACGCGCTCTCGATGGACCAGCGGGGCGACGACTTGGAGGCGGCCCTGTTGGACCGCGGCTACGACGCGTCGCTCGCCGCGGGCATTCCCATCGCCCTCGATCACTACGGGACGACCGTCGCGTATCTCGACGCCGTTCGTGAGGTGGCCCTCGACGCCCTCGAAGTCGTCGTCGGCGACCGGGACGAGGTCCGTGCACTCGACGTGGCGCCCGACGACGCGGGGACCACGTCACTCGGCCCGCTTCCGGAGGCCGTACAGCGGGCGGTCGAGACGGATGTCTCCGCGCCCGAACCGACGGTGGAGTCGACACCCAACGAATCGGAGACGGCGACCACTCACGAGGGGACCGACGCGTCCGAGGACGCGGCGCCCGAACCGACGACCGGCGCCTCGGCGACGACCGAACGGGCGGCGAGTGCGACGGACGACGCCCCGACGGACGAGGCGGCCGACGCGACACCCGGCGAGTCCGCCGCCACGGAGACGGCCGAATCGGCGGCGAGTGCGACGGCCGCCCCGACGGACGAGGCGGCCGACGCGACACCCGACGAGTCCGCCGCCACGGCGACGACCGAATCGGTAGACGACGCGCTGTCGGGCGAGACGCCTTCGGACACGTCGACGGACGACGGACTCGGCGATTTCGACGGCGATGACGACCTCGGTTCGTTCGACGACGACGGCGACCTCTACGAACTCGACGAGGAGGAGCGCCGCGAAGTCGAGGCGGAGTTCGACGTGGGCTTCGAGAGCGGCGCCGAAGTCGACGACCCCGGCGAGGCCGGCATCGACGTGCCGGGGCCGGATGACCTCGACGAGCCGGCGGCCGAGGCGCCGGCCGACGCCGGTGAGACCAGCCCCGACGCAGAGGATACGGAGGCCGACGCCGGTGAGACCAGCCCCGACGCCGAGGATACGGAGGCCGACGCCGGCGAGACCAGTCCCGACGCCGCCGACGTGGACCTCGAAGAAGCGGCGGTCGACGCCATGTCCGACCTCGACGATGGCGACGGCGCCCCCCACGACGAGGTGGTGGCCGTGGTGGTCGACGAGTACGGCGCCGACCCGGGCGCCGTCGCCGACGCCATCGAGGACGCACTGATGAGCGGGAAATGTTACGAGCCGAGCGAGGATCGGCTGAAGGCGATCTGAGGTGTCGCTCGTCGAGCCGGTGCCCGGCGAACCCGCCGCCGTCGCCGACTGCGGGTCGGAACGGGCGCTCGTCGTCGCCGACTACCACGCCGGCATCGAGGCCGGCCTCCGGTACGAGCGCGGCGTCGAACTCCGGAGCAACGCCGACGCCCGCCGCGAGCGACTCTGTGCGCTCCGTGATCGCGTCTCGCCGGACCGCGTCGTCGTCCTCGGCGATCTGGTACACCGAATCGGCGACCCCGGTCGGGGCGAACGCGACGAGGTGGAGGCGCTGCTCGACGCCCTCGCCGTCCCGCTGACGCTCGTCCCCGGCAACCACGACGGGGGGATTGCGGACGCCTACGACCGGATCGACGTGGCCGACGCCGGCGGCCTGCGACTGGGGAACGTGGGGTTCGTCCACGGCCACACTTGGCCGGATCGGGCGGTCCTCGGCGCCGCCACGGTCTGTATGGGACACGAACACCCGCAGGTTCGGCTGGAAGACGAGGTGGGCGGTGGCCGCGCCGAGAAGGCGTGGCTCCGGGGGCGCCTGCGGATCGACCCCTTCGCCGACCAGTTCGGCGTCGCTCCCGAATCGTTGGGTTGGGGCGACCCGGAACTCGTCGTCTTCCCCGCGTTCAACGACCGCTCGGGCGGCACGTGGATCAACGTCGACGGCCAGAACTTCCTCTCGCCGTTTCTCCCCGCCGGTCTCGCCGGCGACGCCGAGGCGTATCTGCTCGACGGGACGCGACTGGGCGCGTACCGGCGGGTGTGATGGACCGGCGGTCGCCGCGCCGGATTACGCTCCCGGCACGCCGAACGCCCCGACACCGACGCCGAGGACGGCGTTCACGACGAAGAGGATGAGCAGCGCCGCGACCCAGGCGATGAGACCCATCACCGCGGCCGTTCCCCAACCGCCGGGGTAGCGCCACTTCAGAACGCCGATCCACACGAGCAACGCGATGACCGGGCCGATCAACGGAATCCACGCCGTCACGGCCCACCCGAGTGCGCCGAGCACGGCGGTGACGACGGCGCGGCCGTAGTCGTCGACGTCCGCGACGACCCGCGCGCTGAGGTATATCGCGAGCCCACCGACCAACAGGGCGACGACGAAGGCGACTATCGAGCCGACGAACGGAATGGCCATACGTGGAATAGATCGCCCACCCGCTAATCCCTGTGGGGTCGAGCCGAGGGAGTCGGGCCGCCTACACACGGCCGAGACGGCTCGGGAGCGGTGCGCTTAATCGGCTCGCGCGGGTAAGACAGCCGAATGGCAGACACGACGCTCGACGGGATGGACGCGTTCACCCACCTCGGCGAGCGGGTGCGGTCGGCGCTCTCGGAACGTGGCTTCTCGACGCCCACGGAGCCACAGCGACGCGCGATTCCGCCGCTCGCCGCGGGTGAGAACGCCCTCGTTCTCGCGCCGACCGGGACGGGCAAGACGGAGACGGCGATGTTGCCGGTGTTCGACGCGATTCACCGCGCCGAGGATCGCTTCGGCATCTCCGCACTCTACATCACGCCCCTCCGCGCGCTCAACCGGGACATGCGCGACCGCCTCGACTGGTGGGGCGAGTATCTCGACGTCGAGGTGGACGTGCGCCACGGCGACACCACGCAGTATCAGCGGAGCAAGCAGGCCGACGACCCGCCGGACGTGCTGGTGACGACCCCCGAGACGCTGCAGGCGATGCTGACGGGCGAGAAACTCCGGACCGCGCTCGCGGACGTGGCACACCTGATCGTCGACGAGGTGCACGAACTCGCGTCCTCGAAACGCGGCGCGCAGTTGACGGTCGGGCTCGAACGCCTCCGGAACCTCGCCGGCCCGTTCCAGCGCATCGGCCTCTCCGCGACGGTCGGCTCCCCGGCGGAGGTGGGCAAGTTCCTGACCGGCGACCGCGGCTGTACGCTCGTCGAGGTCGACGCCGGCACGGACGTCGACTTCCGGGTCCGGAACCCCGAACCGACCGCCGAGGACGAGGCGCTGGCCGGCGAACTCGCGACCGACGTGGACATCGCCAGCCACGTCCGGGCGATCCGGGACATCGTCGCCGACCACGAGTCGACGCTGATCTTTGTCAACACGCGCCAGACCGCCGAGGCGCTGGGGTCGCGGTTCAAACGTCTCGACGCCCCCATCGGCGTCCATCACGGCTCGCTCTCGAAGGAGGCCCGCATCGACGTCGAGGACGCCTTCAAATCGGGGGCAATCGACGGCCTCGTCTGTACCTCCTCGATGGAACTCGGCATCGACGTGGGGCGGGTCGACCACGTCGTCCAGTACGGGAGCCCCCGCGAGGTGGCCCGGTTGCTCCAGCGGGTCGGCCGCGCGGGCCACCGCCGCGACGCCGTCTCGGAGGGGACGATACTCGTCGACCACCCGGACGACACCTTCGAGGCGTTGGCCATCGCCCGCCGGGCGGTCGCGGGCGAAGTCGAACCCGCCGCCATCCACCACGGCAGCCTCGACGTGGTCGCCAACCAGATCGTCGGCCTCGTGATGGATCACGGCGAAGTCGCGGCTCGCGACGCCTACGAGACGCTGACGCGGGCGTATCCGTTCCGCGATCTCTCGGAAGCCCAGTTCCGCGAGGTGGTTCGCGAACTCTCCGGCAACCGCCTCCTGTGGCTCGAGGAAGACGCGGACCGCCTGGAGAAGTCGGGCGGAACGTGGCGCTACTTCTACGCCAACCTCTCGATGATCCCGGACGAGGAGACCTACGAGGTGTACGACCTCTCCTCGCGGGAGACCATCGGCACCCTCGACGAGAAGTTCGTCCTCAACTTCGCGACGCCGGGCGAGACGTTCATCCAGCGGGGCGAGATGTGGCGGATCACCGAAGTGGACGAGGAGGAGACCCGCGTCGAGGTGACGCCCATCGAGGACCCCGCGGGCGAGGTGCCGTCGTGGACGGGCCGGGAGATTCCGGTCCCGGCCGCCGTCGCGGGCGAAGTCGGCGAGATGCGCGGCGTCGCCGCTGGCCAGTTCGAGGGCGACGCCGACCGTCCGGCCGTCGCCCGCGAGTTCCTGCCGCGGTACCCTGGCGACGAGCGTACCGTGAGCGAGGCGCTCGATCCGGTCGAACGGCAGGTCGACGCGGACGCACCCATCCCGACGAACGATCGAATCGTCGTCGAGGGGCAGGGGCGGTCGGTCGTCGTCGACGCCGCCTTCGGTCACGAGGTGAACGAGACGCTCGGGCGCCTCTGCTCCGCGCTCGTCGGGCAGAAAACGGGCTCGTCGGTCGGGATGGAGGTCGATCCCTACCGGATCGAACTGGAGGTGCCCGGGCGGACCGGCCCGAGCGACGTGATCGAAGTGCTGGAGACGACCGATCCGGCCCACGTCGAGGGGCTCCTCGAACTCGCCCTCAAAAATTCGGGGACGCTGAAGTTCACGCTCGCGCAGGTGGCCGCGAAGTTCGGGGCGCTGAAACGGTATCAGGGGCAGGGTCGCTTCGGCGCCGACCGCCTGCTGGCCGCGCTGGAGGACACGCCCGTCTACGACGAGGCGGTCCGGGAGGTGTTTCACACCGACCTCGCCGTCGACGCCGCGGCCGAGGTTCTCGGACGGATTCAGTCGGGCGAAATCGACCTCGTGACCGCCCGCGAACTGACGCCCATCGGCACTGGCGGGCGGTCGAGCGGGCGCGAACTCCTCGTCCCCGAGAACGCGGACGCGAGCGTCGTCGAGACGCTGAAAGAGCGCATCCACGAGGACCGAGTGATCCTCGCCTGCCTCCACTGCACGGAGTGGACCCGGAAGACGAAGGTGAAACGCGTCCCGGACCAGCCCCGGTGTCCGGACTGTGAGTCGACGCGGGTCGCCGCCCTGAACCCGTGGGACGAGGAGGCGGTGAAGGCGGTGCGGGCGACGGAGAAAGACGACGAACAGGAGCGCTTGACCGAACGCGCCTACCGCTCGGCGAATCTCGTCCAGAGCCACGGCAAGCAGGCGGTTATCGCGATGGCCGCCCGCGGCGTCGGTCCGCACAACGCCGCCCGCATCATCGCCAAACTCCGCGAGAACGAGGCCGACTTCTACCGCGACATCCTCGAACAGGAGCGCCAGTACGCCCGTACGCAGTCGTTCTGGGACTAGTCCAAAGCTTCAATCCGACGTGGCCGAAGGTGGCGTATGGAACGCGCTGACCGACCCCACCCGTCGCCGGAGTCGTCGTGACCGACGGACTCGACCCCGACGTGGATGCCGGGGCCGCGCTCGATTTGGAACCCGGTCCCGCACTCGTCGGCCTCGTCGTCGGCGCCGGTGGCCTGCTCTTCCTGCTCGACCCCCTCGTCGGGCCCCTCGCGGTCGGCGAGGTGCAGGTCCGTCCGGTGGCGCTTTCGGCGGTCGTTCTCGGCGTCGGGTTCTGTCTCGGCGCCCCCGTCTTCCTCCGGCGCGGACACCGACTGTTCGGCATCGCTCACGGCGTCTTCGGCCTCGCGTGGGTCGGCGTCGCCGTCGGCACCGCATTCGGTCTCGGCGTCGTCGTCGTCGCGGCCGTCCTCGTCGTCGTCGGCGGGGCCGGGTTTCTGGTCGCCCGCACGCGAAATTGGTCGGCTTGACGCCCCCTACGCCCGTCGAAGCCGGCCCGCAGTCACGTCGATACCTGGGCTGTGATGGACCAGCGGCTCACCGGACGGCCGGTCGAAACCGTTCGCCTCGAAGAGCGTATTCTCCCGGACGGTGAGCGTCGCCTCGCTCAGATCCCACGGCGGATGTTCGATGTCGCCCCGATAGAGGCGACCACCCTCGCTCTCGGTGTAGAAGCGGTAGCGCTCCGTGAGGAAGGCGTCGAGCGAGCCCGGTTCGACCGACTCGGCCACCCCCGTCGGTCGGTACGTGGCGTCGAACCGCGCCGACGCCGCGTCGCGGTGGGTGCGCCGACTCCGGAATCGAATCCCGTCCTCGCCGTCTTCGACCCGCATCTCCGCCCGGTAGTACGGGAGTTCGAACAGCGCCCGCGCCAGCGTCACGCCGATCCGGTCGGCGGCGTCGAGGTTGTAGAAGTAGACTCCCGGCCCGTCCGCCGACCGGACGTACGTCCGGAGGTTCAACTCGGGAAAGGAGCGGCCGAACGGGGCGCCGCGCGGACGGATCGAGTCCATCCGGAAGCCCACGATACCGAGGTAGGCGTCGCCATCGTAGGTGTCGACCGCCAGACCGTCCGGGAGCGTGGGCGCGACGACGCCGGGATCGACCGACCAGTGGGCGAACAGCACGTCGTCCCAGCGCATCGAGAGCAGCGCGCGCACGTGTACTGGATGGGAGCGACCGGATTCAGTCCCTCGATCCGCCCAGCAGATCGGCGTCCCGGAGATACGCCTCGACGTACGGGTGAAGATCCGGGAACGGTGGTCCGAACGTGCGGAGTTCGGCGTGTTGGTCGTCGGGGGTGAACGACCCCTCGCGTGGCCGGACGACGACGCCGTTGGCGAGATACTGTTTCGTCGCCACGTCATCGAACTCGCTCCCTTCCCAGAAATGTTCGTAGGCGCCCAGTCGTCGTTCGATATCCACAGCCACACCGAGTTCTTGATGCG
>Ga0102942_1001114_pt1 | contig 10302 bp, 10 predicted proteins | sample SalPon2_C_H2O_MG_FD_78171 | JGI IMG/M metagenome (GOLD analysis project Ga0102942, IMG submission 78171) | Salt pond water microbial communities from South San Francisco under conditions of wetland restoration - Salt Pond MetaG R2_C_H2O_MG | ecosystem: Environmental > Aquatic > Non-marine Saline... | reverse complement strand
GCGGATCTCGCGGGCGAGGTGCGAGACGAAGACGGCGGTCGCGTCCTGGTCGTCGAGCGCCTCCAAGATGCCCGCGATGATCTTCGCGGAGGCGCCCGGCTCGGTGATGGATTCGAGTTCGTCGACGAGGACGAGCCGGCCGTCGGCGCCGTCGACGAGATCGCCGAAGTCGCGGAGCGTCGCCTCGAACGCGCCCGCGTCGAGGGTCCCCTGCGACTTCGCGTAGTAGTGGATCTCCTCGAACCGCTCGACCGTGGCCGACTCGGCGGGCACGGGGAGCCCCATCTGCGCGAGGACGACGACGAGGGCGACCAGGTCGAGCGTGGAGGTCTTCCCGCCGGAGTTGACCCCCGACAGGAGCGTCGCGCCGGAGACGGCGTAGTCGACCGACTCGACCGCCGCGAAGTCGACGTCGAGCAGCGGAGAGCGGCCTCCCTCGATGCGGAACCCCGACGACGCGTCTCCCGGGCCGACGACCTCGGGCAGCGTACAGTCGAAGTCGCGTGCGAACCGCGCGACCGCGAGCTCGACGTCGAGCTCTAAGGCGTCGCGGACCAGTTCCTCGACCGGCTCGCGGAGGTCCCCGAGGTCGCTCGCGAGGTCGGCCTTCAACGTCGCCGCGCGGCGGTCGCGGGCCGCGGAGAGTTCGGTCCGGAGCCGCGAGACGGCGCTCTCGTCGTGGTCGACCGGGAAGGAGGGGTCGCCGCCGAAGACGCGCTCAGCGAGCTCCGCCTCCTCGGGCTCCAAGCGGAGCGCGTCGGCGAGGTGCTCGCGGGCGGCGTCGACCGCCGCGTCGTACTCGTCGGCAAGTTCGCGGTCCAGCAGCGAGTCCACGCGCGCGCCCTGCTCGACGAGGGAGAGGAAGTCGGTCCCCTCGATGGTGACGTCGCGCTCGCGGATCGCCTCGCGCAGCCGGTCGTCGGCGACGGACGCGGCCGTCGACACCGCGGCGTCGAGGTCGGCGACGGCGGCGGTCAGCCGGTCGAGCTCCGCGTCGCCGGCGATGGTACCGTCGTCGTCGAGCCGCGAGAGGGCGTCGCGGAGGCGGTCCAAGTCGACGGGCGGCCCGTCCTCGGAGACCGGGTCGCCGGCCGCCGCGGCCGCCTCGTGGACCGCCGCGGCCGCCTCCAGGCGCTCGCGGTTCTCGGCGAAGAACGCGAGCAGCCGCTCCGGGACGGTCTCGGCCGGGTTTTCGAGCGCGTCCGGGCGGACGCTCACGTCTCCCTCCACGTCGAGGCCGGCGAACGACTCGTCTAAGACGATCACGGACGCGTACGAGCGGCCCAGCTCGGAGACGTCGCGGGCGTCCTCGACGGTCTCGACGGAGAGCTCGGGGACCGCGGCCTCGGCGCGGGCGAGCGTCTCCGCGTCGGCGGTGGCGAGGCAGCGGTCGCGGACGCGGACGGTCGGGGGGTCGGCGAGGGGCGCGCAGTCCGCGAGCGCCTCGCGGACCGCCGGGTCGGGGTCGCGCGCCGTCGCGGCGGCGGCGAACGACTGCGCCTCCTCGATCCGCGAGGCGGACGCGCTGGGGTAGAACGTCTCCAGGCGCTTCGCCGCGTAGTCGGTGACGGTGCGCTCGCGCAGCAGGTCGATCGCTTCGCGGTACAGCTCGCGGGCGCGGTCGGTGGCGAGCACGCGCCCGTCGTCGCCGTGGCGGCGGCGGATCGCCCCGCGGGCGATGCGGGCCGCGCGGGCCTCGTTGACGCCCGGCGCGCGGGCGATGGCGGCCACGTCGCCGGACTCGACGGTCGCGGCCGGGTCGTCGAGCTCGCGCAGCGCCGCGGCCGTCTTGGCACCGACGCCGGGGATCGCCTCCAGCTCCATCTACTCGCGGGTATCGCGGCGACGGTCTAAAGCGTGCGGGTCGCTCCCGCGGTCCGGCGCCGCGCGTCTCCGGGCGAGGGGAGGCGTGTCGGGTGCGACGCCCTTTTTCGCGCCCGCCGCGAACGCCGGCCATGAGCCAGGACGCGCGTGCCGTCGGAGACGGGTCGCTCGCCCCCGAGACGGCGGCGAAGGCGGCGAGCGCCCGCGAGGCGCTCGGCGAGCGCGACGGGGTCGTGATCGCGTTCTCGGGCGGCGTCGACTCCGCGGTGGTGGCGGCGCTGGCGGCGGACGCGCTCGGCGACGACGCCGTGGCGTGTACCGCCCGCAGCGAGACGCTGCCGGCGGCGGAGCTCGACGACGCGAAACGGGTCGCCGCGGAGATCGGGGTCCGCCACGAGACGGTGACGTTCTCCGAGCTCGACGACCCGAACTTCGTCGCCAACGACGGCGACCGGTGTTACCACTGCCGCACGATGCGGCTCGGCCGGATGTACGAGACGGCCAAGGAGCTGGGGATCGGCACCGTCTGCGACGGGACGAACGCCGACGACCCCGGCGAGGGGCACCGACCCGGGCTCCGCGCGGTCGAGGAGCTCGACGTCTTCTCCCCGCTGCTCGACGCCGGAATAACGAAGGAGGAGGTCCGCGCGATCGCCGAGTCGTACGGCCTCTCCGTGGCCGACAAGCCGTCGATGGCGTGTCTCTCCTCGCGGATCCCGACCGGGCTGGAGGTGACCGAGGAGCGCCTGACCCGCGTCGAGAAGGCCGAGCGGGTCCTCCGCGAGTGGGGGTTCGAGGGGTTCCGCGTGCGCGACCACGACGGCCTCGCGCGCGTCGAGATCGCGCCCGACGAGCTGGAGCGCGCGCTCGACCCCGCCTTCGCCGACGCCGTCCACGAGCACCTCACCGACCTCGGCTTCGAGTACGTCACGCTCGACATGGCGGGGTACCGGACGGGCAGCGTGAGCCCGGGAGGAGACGGAGAGGAGAGCGCGGACGGCGAAGGGAACGCGGACGGCGACGACGGGGGCGGCGCGGACGGAGCGAACGACGACGACGGAGCGAGCCGGTCGCTGGACGACGAGGTCGACATCGGGCGACAGTACCCGCGCTGAGTCGCGGCGCTCGCCCGCTCGACGCCGGGACGCCGACGGTCGCTCACCGCGTTATCACCGGAGAGAACCCGGCGGGAACGCTTATAACCCGTGTTATTCAACCGACACCTATGCGCGAGGCGCAGACGCTGGCGGTGATCGCGGGCGGCGTCGGCGGAGCCGTCGGGGCCTTCGTCGGCGTCGCCGTCGGCGACTCCGTCATGTCGGTGACGCTGACGACCCTCGGAGTGGCGACCGTGGTCGGCGTCGGAGTCATCGCGAGCGCGGTCATCGCCGGGGACGTCCAGTTCCTCGCCGACGCCGACGGCGAGTGAGCCGGCGACCGCGCGCTTCAAGGCCCCGCCGCGACGAACGAGTCCCATGAGTCTCATCGCGTTCGACTTCGACGGGACGCTCTCCGACTCCGAGATGACGGTCCTGCTCGCCGAGCGGGCGGGCGTCGCCGACGAGGTGGCCGAGATCACCGAGCGGGCGATGAACGACGAACTCAGCTACGCCGAGAGCCTCTACCGGCGCGCGGCGCTGCTGGAGGGGCTCCCCGCGGCCGACGTCGAGGACGCGTTCGACGCGGTCCGGATCCGCCCCGGGGCCGCGCGCCTCATCGAACGGTTGCGCGACGAGGGACACCACGTCGCCGTGCTCACGGGCGGGTTCGAGCGCGGCGTCGAGGCGGCGCTGGCCCGCGAGGGCGTCTCCGTCGACACGATCGTCGCGAACCGGCTCCCGACCGACGCCGAGGGTGCGCTCGCCGGCGAGGCCGAGGGGCCGCTCATCGAGGGGACGAAGGACGACGCGCTCGCCGACCTCGCGGCGGAGGTCGGGGTCCCGACGGCCGAGACCGTGGCGGTCGGCGACGGCGCGAACGACCTCCCGATGCTGGAGGTCGCGGGGCTCGCCGTTGGCTTCGTCCCCAAGTCCGCGGTGCGACCGGTCTGCGACTCGGTCGTCGCCTCGATGTACCGGCTCGGGAAGGTGTTGGAGTCCCACGGCGTGCTCGCGGACGCGGCGTGAGGACGCGCCGAGACGCCCGACCGCGGCGGCGGGCCGGCCCCGCCCACAGCGTTCGATACCTGACCATGTTTGGCTCAAGGGTTAATGAACGACGCACCGAACGTATTGGCATGAGCGTCCTCGCCGGGGTGATCCGATGCTACCGACGCTGACGTATCTCCAGTTCCACCTCGTCTTCAGTCTCCCCGTGTTGGCCCTGCTGTGGTACCTCGCGCCGCGGTACGACGCCGTCCGGCGGCGACGCGCGACGGTCGGGATCGCGATCCTCGTCGCCATCGCGTACGTCTACACGACGCCGTGGATCAGCTACATGATCCGGCGGGGGGCGTGGTGGTACGCCGACGGCGCGGTGCTCGTCCGCGCGCTGTCGATCCCCCTCGGCGAGTACCTCTTCTTCGCCATCCAGACCGTCGTCACCGCGTTCGCGCTCCACCTGATCGGGTTCGACCCGACGTTCCGCGAGGGAGACTTCGACCGGAGGCCCCGGATCGCCGGGGTCGTCGCGGGGATCGCGATGGTCGTCGTGGGGCTCTGGCTCACGACCGTCGACCCCTCGTACCTCTACCTCGGCGGACTGATCGCGTGGGTCGGCCCCGTGTTCGCGCTCCAGTGGTCCGTCGGCGGCGGGTACCTCGTCCGCACGCCGCGGATGTGGCTCGCGGCGACGCTGATCCCGGCCGCGTACTTCTGGGTCGCGGACCGGATCGCGATCGCGATGGGGACCTGGCAGCTCTCGACCGAGTTCACCACCGGGATCGCGGTCCTCGGGCTGCCGATCGAGGAGATGCTCTTCTTCGCCTCGGCCGGCGTGATGACGGTCAACGGGCTCGTCCTCTTCGAGTGGGTACTCGACTGGAACGACGGCCGGGGCGAGGTCGCGGAGCCCACCCCGTCCGGCGACGCCGAGCGGGACGTGCCCGGCCCGGAGCCGCCGGCCGACCCGGACCCCGACGTGGTCGATGACTGAGACGTCGTCGACGGGCGCGACCGAGTCCCGCCGCGGAGCGGCCCGCGAGCGCGGCGCCGACGAGGAGACGGGCACGCGAGGGGGGCCCGGAACCGCGGAGCCGGGGGTCGGGTCCGCGGCCGCCGCAAAGCGCGTCGACCGTTGGTTCGCGCGCCGCCCGGCGGTGGCGCTGGCCGCGCTGTTGCCGATCGGGGCCGTGACCCCCCTGTTTCCGGTCGAAGTCGGCGTCGCGACGTTCGCGCTCGGCACCCTCGTCGTCGGGATGGCGCACGGCGCGGTCGACCACCTAGTCCCGCTCCGGGGCGCGCCGGACGTGTCGCTCCGGCGGTCGATCGTCGTCGTCTCCCTCGTCTACGCGGTGCTCGGCGGCGCGGTCGTCGCCGCGTTCTTCGCCGCGCCCGTCGCCGCGTTCGTCGGCTTCATCGCGCTCACGTGGCTCCACTGGGGGCAGGGCGACGTGGCGACGCTCGCCATCGCCGGCGTCGACCACCTCCCGTCGTCGGCGGAGCGGTGGCTGGCGCTCGCGGTCCGAGGCGGCCTGCCGATGGGCGTCCCCCTGCTCGCGCACCCGGAGGAGTACCGGCTGGTGGCCGAGTGGATCGTCGGGCTGTTCCTCGTCGACGCGGGCGCGGCCGCGACCGCGGTGGATCCGCTGTTCACGCCCGCGGTGCGGGTCGGCGTCGGCGTCGGGATGGCGGCCGCGACGCTGGCGTCCGTCGCCCTCGGCTACCGCCGGGTCCGAGACGGGCGCGACCCCGGCGGCTGGCACCGCGACGTCGGCGAGCTCGCGGTCCTGTGGGCGTGGTTCCTGCTCGCCGCGCCGGTGTTCGCGATCGGGGTGTACTTCGCGCTGTGGCACGCGCTCCGCCACGTCGGGCGGCTCGTGTTAGTCGACCCCGAGGCCGCGGGCGCGGCGTCGGCCGGCGACGCGGTCGGCGCGCTCGCCCGCTTCGGTCGGGACGCCGCGCCGCTGACGCTCGGCGGGTTCCTCGTGGTCGCCGCGGTCGGGGTCTCGGTGCCCGCCGGCGTGGCGGCGCCCGGCGACCTGCTGGCGGTGTCGCTGGTCGCCATCGCCGCGATGACGCTGCCCCACGTGGTCGTCGTGGCGTGGCTCGACCGGCGGCAGGGCGTCTGGCGGCCGGGCGCCGGCGCGTGAGGCGAGCGGAACGCGCGGTGCCGACACCGCACCGTTCTTTGTCGGCGGCGGCGTCTCTCCGATAGATGGACGATATCGCGATCCGCGACCCCCGGCCGGCGGACGCCGAGCCGCTGGAGGAGCTCATCACCTCGCACTTCAGCGAGGGGAGCTCCTACGGCGTCGACCTCGGGATCGGCGACCCGACGTACCACGTGCTGGTCGCGGTCGAGGCGGACGCGGGCGACGGCGCCGAGGGGGCCGAAGTCGAGAGCGACGGGGACGGCGAAGGCGACGACGCGATCCTCGGCGTCATGGCGCTCCGCGAGTTCGACGACCCGACCGACGTGGCCGAGGAGATGTACTTCTTCGACGACCCCGACCTGCTCCCCGCCGCGGCGCTGTACGGGCACCTGGAGATGGGGTACGTCCGGGACGGCGCGACCGGTCGCGGGCTCGGGAGCCGGCTGCTCGGGCGGCTCCACGAGACCGGCGCGGAACGGGGCGTCGACCTGTTCCTCGCGGACTCGTGGTACCACGGCGGCGACGACTCGCCGGAGCGGCTGTTCGACGCGCACGGCTACGAGACGGTCCACCGCGAGCCGATCGAGCGCCCCGCGGCGGAGTGTCCGAAGTGCGAGGAGACGTGTACCTGCGAGGGCGCGCTCGCCGTGCGGCGCGTCGACGGGGGAGGAAGTGCGGGCGCAGCCGAGGCGGGCAAATGAACCACGACCGCGTCCACGCCCGGGAGCCGTCGCACCACGTCGACCGGTGGACGGTCGGCGTCGTCGAGTCGATGGGCGAGCGCGACGGCCACTGCGTCGTGACGGTCCGACCGGTCGCGCCGGAGGGTGAAGCGGGAGACGAGCCAGCGGAGGACGCGGACCGCGGAGAGCCGGTCGAGCTGACGCTCACGCTCGCCGTGCGGGACCTGTTCGTGAGCCGGCTCCCGATCGACGACGGCGAGTCGCCGGTCGGCGAGCGCGTCTGGTATCGGAAGCGGGGCGGGTGAACGGGCTGGGTAGGTGAGCGGATAGAGCGAGTCGCCGCCGGCGTCGACGCCGCTACTCCAGCTGGTGGTAGTCCAGCTCGTGGCCTTCGTCGAGGGCGGCCTGAACGGCCTCGCTCGGCTCGTCGACCGGTTCGGTGCGGAGCGTCATGCCGCCGACGTCGGCCGCGTCGAAGTAGACGTTGCGCCGCCAGTCGGGGTCGACGTCGGGGAAGTCGGTGCGGTAGTGGGCGCCGCGCGACTCCTCGCGTTCGAGCGCGCCGCGGAGCACCGCCTCGGCGGCGACGAGCATGAAGCCGACGTCGACCGCGAGTTCGAACGACTCGCTGGTGACGGGGCCGACGCGCATGTCCGCCGCGCGGTCGCGCACGTCGGCGAGGCGGTCGAGCCCCTCGCGCAGCGACGCCTCGTCGCGGAGGATGCCCGCGTGCTCCCACATCAGCTCGCGCAGGTCGGCGAGCACCGCGTCCACGTCGTGGGCGCCGTCGTTGTCCGCCATCGCGCGCAGGTCGCGGAGGTGCGGTTCGACGAGCCCCTCGCGGAGGGCGTCGGGCACCGCGCCCGGGCCGTCAGCGCGGTCGGCGATCCGCTCGCCGGCGACGACGCCGTACGCGACGGTCTCGGCCAGCGAGTTGCCGCCGAGGCGGTTCGCGCCGTGGACGCCCGCCATCGTCTCGCCGATGGCGAAGAGGCCGTCCACGTCGGTTTCACCGTGATCGTCGACGGCGACGCCGCCCATCCCGTAGTGGGAGGTCGGCGCGACCTCGACGGGCTCTTCCGCCATGTCCACCCCGAGGTCGTCGAACCGCTCGTACATCCGGGGGAGCCGCTCCTCGATGAACTCGGCGTCGCGGTGGGAGATGTCGAGGTAGACGCCGCCGTTCTCCGTGCCGCGCCCCTCGGCGACCTCCCGCGCGATCGATCGCGCGACCACGTCGCGGGCGTCCAGTTCCATCTGGTCGGGCGAGTAGCGCTCCATGAAACGCTCGCCCTCGGCGTTGAACAGGCGGCCGCCCTCGCCGCGGACCGCCTCGGTCACGAGGCGGCCGCTCCACGGCTCCCACTCGGGGTCGTCCTCGTCGACGGCCATCCCGGTCGGGTGGAACTGCATGAACTCCATGTCCATCAGCGACGCCCCGGCGTCGGACGCCAGCGCCGCGCCGTCGCCGTTGTTCTCGTCGTCGCGGGAGGTGTGGCGGTCGTAGACGGCGGCGTGGCCGCCGGCGGCGAGGACGACCGTCCCCGCGTTGAACAGGACGAACTCGCCGTCGTCCATGTCGAAGCCGACCGCGCCGTGGACCGCCTAGCCGTCGGAGACCAGCTTCGTTATCATCACGTTCTCGCGGTAGGGGACCGACAGCTCCTGTGCGCGGTCGACGAGCGTGTCCAACAGCGACTCGCCGGTGTGGTCGCCCGCGAAGGCGGTCCGGCGGAACGACTGCGCGCCGAAGAAGCGCTGGTCGATCTCGCCGTCGTCGGTCCGGGAGTACTCCATCCCCCAGTCGTCGAGCTCGCGGAGCCGCTCGGGCATCTGTTCGGTCACGGTCTCGACCTTCGCGGGGTCGTTGACCATGTGGCCCTCGTTGAGGGTGTCCGCCGCGTGGATCGCGGGCGAGTCCTCGGGGTCGTGGGTCCCGAGCGCGCCGTTGATCCCGCCGCGGGCCCACGTGGTGTGAGCGTCGCCGTGCCCGCGCTTCCCGAGGACGAGCACGTCGTCGACGCCGCGCTCGGCGAGTTCGATCGCGGTGCGCGCGCCCGCCGCGCCGGCACCGACGACGAGGACGGACACGTCCTCGCGTGCGTACTCGACCGGCTCGTCGTCGACCGGTGTGCGTTCGGCCATGACGACAGATACGATCCACACACGGGTAAGCCTCACGCGTGTGCGCACGCTCGCGCACGCGAGGGCGAAACGCGTCGGTTCGAGCGCCGCTCCGCGGAAGGGGACCGCCGGCGTCTCGCTCCCGTCAGTCCCACCCGGGCGTGCCGGGCGCGCCGGCGTCGTCTTCGACCTCGCGGACGAGTCGGTCGCGCTCGTCGCCGTCGCGGTCGACGCGGTCCCCGTCGTCGCCGGCCCGGTCGGTCCACTCGCGGATCGCCGCCCCGACCCACGAGTCGGCGTCGCGGGCGCGAGCTCGGGCCTCGGCCATCCGGTCGCGGTTCACCGACAGCGATCCCGGACGGGAGCCGACCGCGGCACCGAGGAACCGAGCGCGGTCGTCCGCGTCGGCCGCGTCGTCGCGGAGCCGCGCGACGACGCCGTCGAGGGCCTCGGGGTCGGGGTACGCGAACACGGACGCCCCGAGCGCCTGCGGCCCGAACGCCGGCGCGGGGAGGTCCGCGGGCGGATCGTCGTCGAGCAGCCGGTCGCCGCCGCCGGCGGCCTCGACGCGCTCGCACTCGGTCTCGGCGCCGAGTTCGAGGTTGTGGCCGGGGTACGTCGCGCAGGTCCGGGGATACCGGTCCGAGCCGTGGATCCGGCACTGGAGCGTCGTCGGGTCGAGGAAGGCGCAGGCGTCGAGCCAGCGCGGCTCGTCGGTCCCGATCGGCGCGACGGGCTTCGGCGGCTTCCGGAGGCCGACGACGAAGACGGGGCGACCGTCGGCGGCGGCGAGGTCGACCCCGTCGACCCGGACGCTGTCGTCGCGCTCGGCCGGCTCGAACAGCCGCGGGACGAGGGCGTCGGCCAGCCCGTCGTCGACGAAGCGAGCGACCTCGTCGCGGGTGAGCGGCGCGAGGCCGTACACGTCGTCGAGCGGGGGGCGCGGTCCGGCGCGGTCGCCGTCGGCCGCCGCCGGGTCGAGCGGCCGCCAGTCGACGCAGCAGCCGGCACAGCCCTCACAACGGAGTTCCATACGACCGTGCTAGCGACTTCCACGGTGATAAGTGGTCGGCGGGAGCGCGCGAGCGCGGCCGGCGGCCGAGAGGCGCGACCGACGCGCGCTCAGAGTTCGCCCTTCGTGCTGGGCGTGTCGCTGCGGCGCTCGTCGAGGCGGGTGGCGTCGTCGAGCGCGCGCGCCAGCGCCTTGAACAGCGCCTCGACTTCGTGGTGGGCGTTGTCGCCGCGTTCGACCGCCGCGTGGAGCGTGAGGCCGGCGTTGTGGGCCAGCGACAGGGCGAAGTGGTCGGCCATGACGCTCGTGAACTCCCCGACCGACTCCTGAGAGAACGAGCCCTCGAACTCGTAGTACGGACGCCCCGCGACGTCGACGACGACGCTCGCGACCGCCTCGTCGAGGGG
>Ga0102942_1001099_pt1 | contig 10403 bp, 12 predicted proteins | sample SalPon2_C_H2O_MG_FD_78171 | JGI IMG/M metagenome (GOLD analysis project Ga0102942, IMG submission 78171) | Salt pond water microbial communities from South San Francisco under conditions of wetland restoration - Salt Pond MetaG R2_C_H2O_MG | ecosystem: Environmental > Aquatic > Non-marine Saline... | reverse complement strand
TGACGTGGTCGGCACCCCACAGCTCCTCGGCGCGCTCGATGGCGAGTTCCTCGACGGTGTCGGCGTGCTCGCAGCCGGCGTAGTAGCGCTCGCCCGGGTAGCCCTCGGCGTACTTGTTCGTCAGCTCCGAGCTCTGGGCCTCGAGGACGGCCTCCGAGACGTGGTTCTCGCTCGCGATCATCGCGAGCGTGTCCTCCTGGCGCTCGCGCTCGCCCTCGAGGGCGTCCGCGAGCGCCGGATCGGTCCGACGGACCTCATCGTAGCTCATACGTCTTATTGAGGGTTGCCGCGACAAGAAGCTACCCGTTCGTCGCTGGCGCTCGCCGCAGCCGCCGACCGATGGAACCGCATACGGGCGGTGACGGTCGGCGAAACGTGGTACGGACGGTGGAAGGAGCGTTTAACGGCCTGCAAGGATTAAATATCCCCCGTTCGTATGCACAGCACGTCGATGAAACAAACTGTCGTGGAGCCGACCGTCGCGGACGTGCTCGGGCGGGTGCTCGACGCGACCGACGGCGAGGTGGTCGTGGTCGCTCCCGACCCGGAGACGATCGAGGGTCTCGTCCGGGTTCTTGACGGGAGCTCCCCGTCGGTCCGGCTCCTCGCCGATACGGGCGCGTTAAAACGGGCGCTGGAGGATTTCCTCGTTGCGGGACGGGCGGCGAACCACGTCGAAAGCGGCGTCCTCGAGATACGGCGCTACGACGAGGGGACGAACGCGCTCTTGGCCGCGGCGTCGTCGGTCACCGCCGTCGTCCGCGGTGACGGCCACGCCGCCGGACTGACGACGGACGACGAGGCGTTCGTCGCGGACGCGAACCGGCGGTTCGCCGACGCCTGGGCCGACGCGGAGGCGTACGACCTCCGGACGCCGCCGCTCACCGAGGTCCGCGACACGCTCGAAGCCGAGCTCGGCGAAGCGACGGCCGCGGACTTCGACGCTGTCCTCTCTGCGCTCGGGTCGGTCCGGAACGACACCGGCCTCGACGAGGTCACGGTGTCGCTGCTCGTGGCGGCGCGGAACGGCGACCTCCTCTACGACATCTCGCGGTGGGGCGAGGACGTCGGTATCGCCTCGAAGGCCACCTTCTCGCGGACGAAGACGCGGATGGAGGAGTCGGGCGTCATCGAGACCGAGAAGGTTCCGATCGACGTCGGTCGGCCGCGCCTCCGACTGCAACTCGGCGACGAGCGCCTCGACGTCGAGGACGCGGGCGAACTCGCTCGCGTCGCCCGTTCGATGCTCGCGTAGCGGCTCCCGTGTCCCGAGCGGCCAGCCCCCAAACCGACCCCCGGCGTCCGCGGCTTTTATCGCCCCTCGACCGGACGTGCGGGGTATGCACATCGAACCGCGCCCGGCGCCGGCGATCGGTGATCGGACGTGACGACCGCCGGACTGATCGGCGATGGGGTCGCGATCGAGGCGGTCCGTGCCGCCCTGACCGACACCGACGTCGAACCGGTCGCCGTCGACCCGACCGGAATCGACGCCTGTGACGTGGCCGTCGCGGTCGGGCCGTCAGGTGGCGAGAACGCGGGGGAGCTTCTCGATCAGGCGGGCGCGCGAGCCCGCGACAGCCACACCCCACTTTTCGCCGTCGAGCTCGGCGGCGTCGGCGGCCGGCCGGTCGAGGGCGTGTCGGCGTCGGTGTCCGGACACGCCCCCGGGACGGCGTGTCGATCGTGTCTCCGCGAGCGCGTCGCGGCGGCCGATCCGTCGACCGACGACGGCGGTTGCGGGCCGCCGACAGCCAGGTTCGCCGGGGCGATCGCCGGCCGCGAACTCGCGACGCTCGTCGGCGGCGGCGAGTCAGCGCTCGTCGGCGGCGTGATCGAAGTTCCCCACGCCCGCCGCCGGGTGTTGCCGGTTCCCCACTGCGGGTGCGACGCGGACCGCGGGACGGACGCCGGATCCCGAGCCGGCGCCGACGGACCCCGACGGAACCACGAAGGGCGGTCGATCGAGGAGTCCATCTCGATGGCCGAGGTCGCCTTCGACGAGCGCGTCGGGCCCGTCTCGGCGGTCGGGGAGGCCGAGTCGTTCCCGGTTCCCTACTACCTCGCGACGCTCGCTGCGACGCCGTTTTCCGACGCCGACGCCCCCGACCACGCCGCCGGCGTCGGGATCGACTGGGATCCGGCCTTCATGAAGGCGCTCGGGGAGGCGCTCGAACGGTACAGCGCCGCGGTCTACCGCGAGCGGGAGTTCGAGACCGACCCGGCGGCCCCGATACGCCCCGACCGGTTCGTCGCCCCCGAGGGGAACGATCCGGACGTGACGCGGTGGTGCGGTGCGGAACACCTTCCGACCGGCGACCGCGTCCAGTTGCCGGCGGAACTCGTCGTCTTTCCGCCGCCGGAGCGGACGATACGCCCCCCGATCACGACCGGGCTGGGGCTCGGGAACGGGGGGATCGGCGCGCTCCTGTCGGGTCTCTACGAGGTGCTCGAGCGCGACGCGACGATGCTCTCGTGGTACTCGACGTACGAGCCGATGGGCCTGGCCGTCGACGACGAGGGCTACCGGACGCTCGAGAACCGGGCGAGAAGCGAGGGACTCGAGGCGACGGCGCTCCTCTGTACGCAGGACGTCGACGTGCCGGTCGTCGCCGCCTGCGTCCACCGCGAGGGCGAGTGGCCCCGGTTTGCGGCCGGTTCGGCCGCGGACCTGGATCCGGGGGCGGCGGCACGCGACGCCCTCGCGGAGGCGCTGCAAAACTGGCTCGAACTCCGGCGGATGGGGAAGGCGCGGGCGAGCGAGGAGCACGGGTCGATCGGGACCCACGCCGCCTTCCCGGAGTCGGCGCGGGCGTTCGTCGCCGCCCCAACGACGGTTCCGGCGGCCGAGGTCGGCGCCGCCGAGCCGCCGGACGGAGCGGCGGAGTTGGATCGGCTCCTCGAGTCGGTCGAGGACGCGGGGCTCGACGCCTACGCGTCGCGGCTCACTCCGCGGGACGTCGAGTCGATGGGATTCGAGGCCGTCCGGGTCGTGATCCCCTCGGCACAGCCGCTTTTCACCGGCGATCCGTACTTCGGCGAGCGGCTGCGGCGCGTCCCCGAGTCGCTCGGCTTCGAGCCGGATCTCGATCGGGAGCACCACCCGTTCCCGTGAGCGAGCGGATCCCCGACAATCGCCGGCGGGGGAACGCCTCTCGCCCGGTCGGGGGACCCCATCGCGGCCCCGGACTCCGGATCGGGCGACGAGCAGTGGGGAACGCTTTTTCCGACGCCCGCTGAGAGGTCAGTATGGACCCGGTGGTGTTACAGACGGGGACGCCCTCCTCGACGTTTCGCGACGGGCCGGGGCTGGCCCCGCCGGAGTGGCTCCCCGGCTACGTGCCGGTGTTCGTCTACCGGCTCGTCCTCGCGGTCGCGGTCGTCGTCTTCTCGTACTATCTCTCGCAACTCGCCCGGCAGGCGCTCGGGCGGCGGATCGCCCGGCAGTTCAAGCGCCCCTCGGTGAGTCGGACGATACTGCGGAGCCTCCAGATACTCATCGTCCTCGGGGCGGTGTTGACGGCGCTGAGCTTCTTCGGGATCGGGTTCGGCAACATCGCCCTCTCCGTCGGTGTCTTCTCCGCCGTCGTGGGTATCGTTCTCGCACCCATCATCGGGAACGTCATCAGCGGCGTGTTCGTCCTCTCCGAGCAGCCCTACGAGATCGGCGACATGATCGAGCTCGGCGACACCGACACCAAGGGGTTCGTCGAGGACGTCACGCTGGTCTACACCAAGGTCGTCACTCTGGACAACACGTTCATGGTTCTTCCGAACGGGACGATGCGCGAACGGGATGTGATCAACCACTCCGCCGAGGACACCCGCATCCGGATGACCCTCGACGTCGGCGTGACCTACGAGAGCGACGTCGGCGTCGCCCGCCAACAGATGGAGGCGGCGGCCCGCGCCGTCGACGAGGTCATCAACGGCGGTCCCGACATTCGGGTCGGAAGCGCGAGATACCCGGCGTCGCCGACGTGTTACATCCGCGAGTTCGGCGACAGCGAGGTCTCGTTGCGGCTCCGGTACTGGGCGAAGGAACCGTACAAACAGACGACGGTTCGCTCGAAGGTGCTGACCGAGGTCTGGGAGCGCTTCGAGGCCCACGACATCGAGATCCCCTACCCGCACTCGCACATGGTGTTCGACGACACCAGCGGCGAACTGCAGGTCTCGACGCGGGCGGCGGAGACGGCGTCTCCCGCCCGACCGGGCGGGGCGACGACGCGGGAGGGAGACGTCGACGCGGAGGGCGGAGCGGCCCCCGAGACCGGGGCGGACGGGGACCGCCCGGGGAACGGAAGCGGCGGGAAGGACGGGTAGACGATGGACGCCGAGTCGTCCGTGGAGGGGGCAACGGACACGGACGGGAGATTAGACGGGCGCAGTTAGTGTGCGAACGAGCGCCGATGATGAGAAGCGGACCGCGGGGATGTACGAGCGGGGCCGGCCGTCAGGAGCTCGCGGTGATGACGTCGCAGTCGAGTTCCCGCCGGAGGAACCCCTCGATGTCGGGGTCGTCGATCAGTTGCCGGACCATGCGCCGCCACCGTCCGGCCTGCTTCTGCCCGATAACGACGTAGTCGGCGTTTTCGGCCGCGACCTCGTCGAGGATCGTCTCCTCGACCAAGAAGCCGGGGCGGACGACGTATCTGGCGCGGTCGAGGCGGCCGAACACCGCCTCGGCGGCCGATTTCAGCTCCGCTCTCGTGACCGTCTCGTCGTTCTGATAGAGGTTGACGTGCAACACGGTGAGATCGGCGTCGTGCTCCCTCGCGACCTCGATCGCGCGTTCGAGCGTCGCCCGGGAGTGGCGGGAGAGCGGATACCTGACGGGCACGACGACGAGCGTCATTATCGAGGGAAGTGCGGCCCGGTTCCTGAAGCTTCCGATCGGTCCGACGGGCGTCACACGCCGGTGCGGACGATGCGCCCCTCGACCGTCGGGTCGATCCCGACGGCCTCGGCGTACTCGATGAGGATCTCGTATTGGGCATCGAGCCGCTCTATCACGAGGTCCCGCGTCAGGCTCGGGAACTCGACGTCGGTCGAGAGCAGGAACGACGACACCGCGAGGCGGTAGGTGTCGCCGTCGTCGATCGGCGTCCCGCCGACGGCCGCCTCGCACAGCCCGCCGTCGGCGTGGTCGTAGCGCAGTTCGGCCCCGGAGACGTGGGCGTGCCACCAGTCGGCCTCGCCGAACCCGGGGGTGTCGGCCGCCTCCGCGAAGACCGATCGCAGCTCCGAACCCGCGAGTTCGGCGACCACGAGCGGTTCGTCGAACGGGACGAGGCCGACGAGGTCGGCGGCCGTGACCGTCCCGGACAGCGGCGGGCCGGTTCTGATCCCGCCGCTGTTCTGCAGTCCGACCACTGGGGGGTCCGCCCCGAGTTCGCGGACCGCCGCCCACCGATAGGCGTCGGCGACGAAGTTCCCGACGCGGCTCTCCCCCCGAAACGCCTCGGCGTCCGTCCGGGCGATCGGCTCCGAGACGCGCCCGACGACGGTGTCGAGGCCGGCCGCCGCGAGCCGCTCTCGGTACCGGGCCGCCAACTCGGCGTCGATGGGGCCGTCGGCGACGTCGTGACGCGTCACCTCGCCGGTCCCGAGGTCGACTTCGAGCAGCGTCCGGCCGCCGCTGCCCGGCCGGGTGAGCACCGTCCCGTCGATGCGTTCGACTCGCTCGGAGTGGACGTGTCCGCCGAGGACGACGTCGACGTCGCAGGTCGCGGCGAGGCGGTCGTCCCCCCGGCCGAGGTGCGACAGCGCGACGACGTGGTCGACGCCCCGATCGCGGAGCGACCCGATCGCGTCCCGGGCCGCCGGGATCGGATCGCCGAACGCGAGGTCGCCGTCGCTGCCGATCGACGGCGTGGTCGGATCGGTCACCCCGAAGAACCCGACCGTTCCCTCGCCGACCGACTCGACGCACCACGGATCGACCCCGGCGAAGGGCTCGCCGCCCCGAGTGACGTTCGCCGAGAGCCACCGCTGTGGGGACCGGCGGACGATCTCCGCCGTCCGCTCGGGGCCGAAGTCGAAGTCGTGGTTGCCGAACGTCTCGACGTCCGGCGAGACGGCTTCGAAGAACTCCAGCGCGATCAGCCCCTCCGAGACGAGCGGGAGAACGCCCGGGGCGACGTCGTCGCCGGTGCCGCAGACGAGCGTCCGGTCGTCGCGGAGCGACTCGATCGTCCCCCCGAGGCGGGCGATCGTCGCCGGGTCGTCGTGGGCGTTCTCGACGTCCGAGTAGTGCAGCAACCGCACGCGCGGTTGTACGGCGCTCGGGGACAAAACCGTATCGTTGCCCGGGGGCCGGCCCGTCCCGTCGAGAGAGCGCGACCGCGCCCTGCCTCGGCGCGATCGTGAGCGTTTTGTCCGACGCCGACCCACGTCTGGCATGGACGAACGAACCGGCCCCGACGGGGCGACGCTGTATCTCTCCTCGGAGGTCGAAAAGGGCAACAAGGGGTCGTTCCGCGTCGTCTACGCCGATTCGGACGGCGAGCGCCGCTGGGGGTTTTTCTGTACGAACTGTGCGTCTTTCGACAACGCCGTCGACTCGATGGGGCGCATCCAGTGTAACCGCTGTTCGAACTTTCACAAAGCCGAGGAGTGGGACGCCGCCCACGAGTGACGCCGGCCGACGGGGCGTCGGGGGATCGCGACGCCACGGATAGACGCCGGAATACATATCACACAGTCCTACAAAGAGGGGACAAAGGATGGCCGAAGGAGATGACCAGCCGACGGTGCTTGTCGTCGAGGACGAGCGCGCACTCATCGAACTGTACGTCCGGTGGCTGGAGGACGACTACGAGGTTCTGTCCGCCGACGGCGGCGAGGCGGCGCTCGAGCAGTTCGGCGACGACGTCGACGTCGTGTTGCTCGACCGGCTGATGCCGGGGATGAGCGGCGACGAGGTGCTCGAGGAGATCCGCGCGCGGGACTCGGACTGCAAGGTGGCGATGGTGACGGCGGTCGAGCCCGACTTCGACGTCATCAGCATGGGCTTCGACGACTACATGACAAAGCCCGTCGAACGCGGCGAACTCCTCGAAACGATCGACCGGCTGCTGTCGCGGACGGAGTTCGACTCGATCGAACAGGAGCTGTACGCCCTCTCCTCGAAACAGGCGGCGCTACGGGGGTCGAAGCCGAAGGAGGAACTCGAGGAGAACGAGGAGTTCGCGGAACTGCAGGCCCGGATCGACGAGCTCAGAACCGACCTCGATACGACGATGCCCGGGATGGACGACGACGACTTCGTCGCGATGGTCCGTGACATCGAGTCGGACGATTCCGAGGAGGGGCCGTCGAGCGCAGAGGGTGGTGAGCGGTGAGTTACCGCGCGAACGATTTCGGGGGCGCGTCGGCGTTCGACGACGGCGTGAGCCTGCTCCTGACGGGGGCGTCGACGGCGACCAGGGAGGGGCTGTTCGACGTCGTCGCGCCGGCGGCGGACGAACGCGCCGTCGTCATCACCATGAACAGCGGGGCCAAGACCGTCGTCAACGAACTCGAACGGCGGGGCGCCGACCGCGACCAGATCGGTATCATCGACTGTACGAACGCCGAGACGGATATCGAAGGCGTGCCGGTCCGACACCTGAACTCGCCGGGTGACCTGACGGGTATCAGCCTCGAGTTCGCGAAATTGCTCGGACAGGACAGCGAAAACGAGTCGATCCGGGCCCGCGTCGGCGTCGCGTCGGTGTCGACCGCGCTGATGTACACCGAACTCCGGACGATGTTCCGGTTTCTCCACGTCTTCACCGCCAGAATCAGGTCGGGCGAGATGCTCGGCGTCTTCTCGATGGATCCGACCATGCACGACGAGAAGGCCCACAACACGATCCGTGCGGTGTTCGACTGCGAGGCCGAGATCAGCGACGGGGACGTCTCGCTGTCCGGGACCGGCTACGAGTGAACTCGCTCACATCTCGATCCGTTCGACCAACTCGTCGCCGCTGTGGGTGTTTATCGCGACGATCCGGACGTCGTCGTCGATCCGCGAGCCCCGGAGCTTGTGCTTCAACAGCTCGTCGACCTGATACACCCCCGCGGCGTCGACCATCTCGATCTCGACTAAGACGGGGGCCTTCTCGCCCGCCCGCAACGAGACGCTGGTGATCGCCCGGCTCGAGATGGTGTTGATCCCGCGGCCGCCCTCCTCGTAGGGGATCCGGGACCGGCCGCGCTCCATATCGAGGGCGTCGGCGACCCGGACGACGCCCGCCTCGGTCGTCAGCGGTGTCTCCTCGGTGTGATGACAGAGGATCGCGTGGAGGACCTCGCCCTTGAGTCGGACGGCCTCGCCGACGCCGTAGCGGTCGGACTCGCCGAGGAGCCGATCGAGGACGTCCGCGGCCAGCGGGATCGAGTAGTAGGGGTGGTCGCGGCGGTGGACGACGTGGCCGATGTCGTGCAGCGTCGCGGCGAGGGCGACGATGACGGCCTCGTCGGCCTCCTCGAGGCCCTGTCCGAGTGCGCCGTTGAACTCGACGCCGCCCGCCTTCAGGAGGTCGTAGAGCCGCAACGCCGCGTCCCGGACGATCTCGACGTGTTTCGTCCCGTGGTCGTTGTACCCCATCCGCGCGACCGGGTTGACGTTCTGTGCCTCGAGGTACGCGAGGACCGCCTCGTCCGTTCGGAGCGTCTCGAGGATGTCGTTGACTGGCCCGTCCGGGAACGCGTGTTCGGCGTCGGGATCGTACCGTCGGTCGCTTCTGGCGGGCGCATCACTCATGCCAGCACCGACGGCCGGGGGTTCTAAAAAGGACGCGGGGGACCTTCGGTCGGCGTCGACCGCTCGAGTTCCGGCGTGGCCCGACGCCCCCCGCTCTGCACGGCCGCGTTTAGGCGTCCCCGGCCGCGGCCTCGAGTTCGTCGTAGTCGGGTTCGACGCCGGGGTCGTCGGAGACCCACGCGTACGTGATCGTGCCGTCGTCGTCGAGGACGAACACCGAGCGTTTGGCGACGCCGGAGATGCCGAGGTCCGCGAAGTCCATCACGACGTCGTAGGCCTCGATGACCTCCTTGTTGGTGTCGCCGACGAGCGGGAAGTTGAGTTCGTTCTGCTCGGCGAACTCGCCGAGCGAGAACGGCGAGTCGATGCTGATCCCGTACAGCGACGCGCCCGCGTCGGCGAGCGCGTCGAGTCGGTCCCGGAGCGTGGTCATCTCGCCGGTGCAGACGCTCGTGAACGCGCCGGGGAAGAACGCGAGGACGACCGGGCCGTCGCCGAGCGCTTCCGAGAGCGTGAACTCGGTGATGTCGCCGTCGGGTGTCCGCATCGGTGCCGTGAAGTCGGGAGCGGAGTCGCCTTCTCGTACCATACGGACCTCCAAACCCGGAGGCGTTGTGTGCGTTTCGGTTCCGGCCACGCGGCGGGACACCCGCCAGTGGGGGCGAACGGCGGTCCGGGGAAAAGCATACAAGTACCCCCGCGAAGGTCGAGGTATGACACAACCGCTGTTTATCGGTGGCCTGGGGCCGCCCGAACTGCTGTTGATCGCCGGCGTCCTGATACTGCTGTTCGGGGCCAGCAAACTCCCGAAGCTCGCCCGGTCGATGGGAACGGCAACCGGCGAGTTCAAGAAGGGTCGCGAGGAGGTCGAGGACGAACTCGAGGAGATGCGCGAGGGCGACGACGAGGCCGTCGAGACCGACCCCGAGCGCGAGCCCGTCGAAACCGATCCCGACCGAGAGCCCGAGCGATCCGGAACGTAACCCGTTCGGGAGCGTCGTTTCTCGGGGGGCGACGGCGAGGAAAAAGCCTATAATCACGACTCAAGTACGCACACGTAGCGATGGTATCCATGCTTCCGCTCCAGTTCGGGATTCCCGGCGGCCCGGAACTGCTCGTCATCCTGTTGATCGCGGTCCTGTTGTTCGGGGCGAACAAGATCCCGAAGCTCGCCCGATCGACCGGGGAGGCGATGGGCGAGTTCCAGAAGGGTCGCGAGGAGGTCGAACAGGAACTCCAGGAGATGCGCGACGGGCCGACGGGAGACGACAGTTCGCTCGAGGCCGACGAGGAACCGGCAGTCGAGACGACCGCCACGGGGGAGGCGACGACCGCCGACGGAACCGAGACGGACGACGGAACGGAAACGGACAGCGGAGCCGAGACGGACGACGAAACGACAGTCGTGAACGACGGCGTCGACGACGAGGACGTCGGGATCGAGGACGCCGAGGCGGACGGAACGACGAACTGAGCACACCGCAGGCAGCGGGCAAACACGTACTGGCCTGCCGGGCGGTGTTCGAGGCTGTGGGCGTGTGGCCTAGCGGATCAGGGCGAGAGGTTCCTAACCTCTAGAGCGCGGGTTCGAATCCCGCCACGCCCGCTTCGTGGTTCCTCACTTCGTTCGGAACACACTCGCGGGCGTGGC
>Ga0102942_1001093_pt1 | contig 10437 bp, 10 predicted proteins | sample SalPon2_C_H2O_MG_FD_78171 | JGI IMG/M metagenome (GOLD analysis project Ga0102942, IMG submission 78171) | Salt pond water microbial communities from South San Francisco under conditions of wetland restoration - Salt Pond MetaG R2_C_H2O_MG | ecosystem: Environmental > Aquatic > Non-marine Saline... | reverse complement strand
CTCGCGCTGGTCGTCGTGTTCCTGGTCTGAACACCCCCTCTCGCTTATCATGAGTTTGGACACAGTTGCCGAGGACATTCGAGACGAGGCCCGCGCGCGTGCGGAGGAAATCCGCGAAGAGGGCGAAGCGCGCGCCGAGGAGATCATCGACGACGCCGAGGCCGACGCGGAGTCGATCCGCGAGGACCGCGAGGCAGAGGTCGAGCGCGAGGTCGAACAGCGGCGTGAACAGGCGGTCTCCAGCGCGAAACTCGAGGCCAAGCAGGCTCGACTGGAGGCCCGCCGCGACGCCCTGGCGGAGGTCCGCGAGGAAGTCGAGGCGGCCATCACCGACATCGACGGCGAACGCCGCCGCTCGCTGACCGAGACGCTCCTCGACGCGGCCGCCGAGGAGTTCGAGGACGAAGAGTCGGTCTCCGTCTACGGTCGCGCGGACGATCAAGAACTGCTCGAAGACCTGCTCGAGGAGTACGAGGGCTTCAGCGTCGCGGGGGAACACGACTGCCTCGGCGGCGTCGTCGTCGAGAGCGAGGAGTCGCGGGTCCGCGTGAACAACACCTTCGACTCCCTCCTCGAGACGGTCTGGGAGGACAACTTGAAGGAACTGAGTAACCGACTGTTCGAGCGATGAGCGCGAGCCCCGGCAGTTCGAACCCGGAGTACGTCACCGCCCGCGTGCGGTCGCGCCGTGCGGCGCTCTTTAGCGACGACGACTACCGGAAGCTCGTCCGCATGGGGCCGGCCGAAATCGCCCGCTTCATGGAGGAGTCGGAGTACGAACGCGAGATCAACGCGCTCGGAGCGCGCCACTCGGGGGTCGACCTCATCGAGTACGCGCTCAACCGGAACCTGGCGAAACATTTCAACGACCTGCTGGCGTGGGCGGACGGCCGCCTCTACGACCTGATCGCCCGCTACCTCCGGAAGTTCGACGCGTGGAACGTCAAGACGGTTCTGCGCGGAATCTACTCCGACGCGGACCGCGACGACGTGGAGACGGACCTCATCCGGGCGGGCGAACTGGACGACCGCCTGCTCGACCGCTTGCTCGACGCAGGCACCATCGAGGAGGCCATCGACCTGCTCGACCGGACGACCTTCGCGGACCCGCTCAGTGAGGCGTTCGACGACTACGAGGACAGCGGCGTGCTCGTTCCGCTGGAGAACGCGGTCGACCGCGTGTTCTACGAACGGCTCCTGTCGGGACTGGTCGTCAACGAGGCGACCGAGACGTACCGCGAGTTCCTGCAGGCGGAGATCGACTTCCGGAACGCCCGGAACGCGCTCCGTCTGGCCCGAAGCGGGGCCGACATCGACCCCTCGGAGTACTTCATCGAGGGCGGTCGGCTCTTCACTGCGGGACAGTTGAACGCGCTGGCGTCGAACGTCGACGAACTCGTCGCGGTCATCCGCGAGAGCACGTACGGTGACAACCTCGACGACGCGCTGGCGGAGTTCGAGGAGGCGAACAGCCTCATCTCGCTCGAACGCGCGCTCGACGCGGCACTGCTCGAATACTCGGACCGGCTCGGCTTCGTCCACCCGCTGTCGGTGGCGCCGGTCATCTCCTACATCCTCGCCAAGGAGCGCGAGGTGGACAACATCCGCGCCATCGCCCGCGGCCGCGAGGCCGGCCTGTCCGAGGAGGAAATCGAGGAGGAACTGGTGATCCTATGAGCCAGGAAATCGCCGTCATCGGCAGCCCGGATTTCACGACGGGCTTCCGACTCGCGGGCGTACGGAAGTTCGAGAACGTACCGGACGAGGAGAAAGACGAGGCGCTCGACGACGCCGTCATGCGGACACTCGACGACGACGACGTCGGCATCGTCGTGATGCACGACGAGGACATGGCGCATCTCTCCCGGTCGGCCCGGGAGGCCGTCGAGGGCAGCATCGAGCCGGTGCTGGTTACCCTCGGTGGCGGCGCCGGCAGCGGCGGCCTGCGCGAGCAGATCAAACGAGCCATCGGTATCGATCTGATGGAGGAAGACTAACATGAGTCAGGCAGACACGACCGTCCGAGAGGACGGCATCATCAACAGCGTGAGTGGTCCGGTCGTGACCGCCGTCGATCTCGACGCCCGAATGAACGACGTCGTCTACGTGGGCGACGAAGGGCTGATGGGCGAGGTCATCGAAATCGAAGGCGACATCACGACCATCCAGGTGTACGAAGAGACCTCGGGCGTCGGTCCGGGCGAACCCGTCGAGAACACGGGCGACCCGCTGACCGTCGACCTCGGGCCGGGGCTGCTGGACACCATCTACGACGGCGTCCAGCGCCCCCTCGACGTGCTCCAGAGCAAAATGAACAGTGCGTTCCTCGACCGCGGGGTCGACGCACCCGGCATCGACCTCGAAAAGGAGTGGGAGTTCACCCCCGAGGTCGAGGCGGGCGACGAAGTCGGCCGCGGCGACATCATCGGCACCGTCGACGAGACGGTGACCATCGAGCACAAGGTGCTCGTCCCGCCGGACGCCCTCGACGAGGGCGAGACGGCGGAAATCGTCTCGGTCGAATCCGGCGAGTTCACCGTCGAGGAGACGGTGGCCGAACTCGACAACGGCGAGGAGATTCGGATGCGCCAGGAGTGGCCGGTGCGTGAGGCGCGCCCCGCCGGCGAGAAGCAGACGCCGACGGAGCCGCTCCTGACCGGTCAGCGGGTGCAGGACGGCCTGTTCCCCATCGCCAAGGGCGGGACGGCGGCGATTCCGGGTCCCTTCGGCTCCGGCAAGACCGTCACCCAGCAGCAGTTGGCGAAGTGGTCCGACGCGGACATCGTCGTCTACATCGGCTGTGGCGAGCGCGGTAACGAGATGACCGAGGTCATCGAGGACTTCCCGGAACTGCCCGACCCGCAGACCGGCAACCCGCTGATGGCCCGGACGACGCTCATCGCCAACACGTCGAACATGCCCGTCGCGGCACGCGAGTCCTGCGTGTATACGGGCATCACCATCGCGGAGTACTACCGCGACATGGGGTACGACGTGGCGCTGATGGCCGACTCCACTTCGCGGTGGGCGGAGGCCATGCGCGAGATCAGTTCGCGTCTGGAAGAGATGCCCGGCGAGGAGGGTTATCCCGCCTACCTCGCCGCGCGGCTCTCCCAGTTCTACGAGCGCGCGGGTTACTTCGACAACATCAACGGCACGGAAGGATCCATCTCGGTCGTCGGCGCCGTCTCGCCGCCGGGCGGCGACTTCTCCGAGCCGGTCACGCAGAACACGCTCCGTATCGTGAAGTGTTTCTGGGCGCTCGACGCCGACCTGGCCGAGCGCCGGCACTTCCCCTCGATCAACTGGAACGAGTCCTACTCCCTCTACCGGGACCAACTCGATCCGTGGTTCGTGGACAACGTCGCGGAGGACTACCCGGAGGTTCGTCAGTGGGCGATCGACGTGCTCGACGAGGAGGGCGAACTGCAGGAAATCGTTCAGCTCGTCGGCAAGGACGCGCTGCCGGAGGACCAGCAGCTCACACTCGAAATCGCGCGGTACATCCGCGAGGCGTGGCTCCAGCAGAACGCGTTCCACGACGTCGACACCTACTGCGAACCCGACAAGACGTACCTCATCCTCACGACGATCAAGAAATTCAACGACGAGGCGTTCGACGCGCTCGATGCGGGCGTCCCCGTCGAGGAAATCACGGCCGTCGAGGCCCTGCCGCGGATCAACCGCATCGGCGTGCAGGAGGAGTACGAGGCGTACATGGACGAACTGAAAGACTCGATTACCGAGCAGATTCGGGAGCTGTACTGAGATGAAAGAGTACAAAACGATCACCGAGATCAGCGGCCCGCTGGTGTTCGCCGAGGTGGACAAACCCATCGGCTACGACGAGATGGTGGAAATCGAGACTGCCGACGGCGAGATTCGCCGGGGGCAGGTGCTCGAATCCGAGGACGGCCTCGTCGCCATCCAGGTGTTCGAAGGCACCTCGGGCATCGACAAGAACGCGTTCGTCCGCTTCCAGGGCGAGACGCTGAAGATGAAGCTGACCGAGGACCTCCTCGGTCGCGTCCTCTCCGGGTCGGGCGAACCCATCGACGACGGGCCGGCCATCGAACCCGAAGAGCGGCGTGACATCGTCGGCGCGGCGATCAATCCGTACGCCCGCGAGTACCCCGAGGAGTTCATCCAGACCGGCGTCTCCGCCATCGACGGCATGAACACCCTCGTTCGCGGCCAGAAGCTCCCCATCTTCTCCGGATCGGGCCTGCCGCACAACGAACTCGCGCTCCAGATTGCGCGACAGGCGAGCGTGCCCGAAGAGGAGGAAGGCGGCGAGGGATCCGAGTTCGCCGTCATCTTCGGCGCGATGGGTATCACGGCCGAGGAGGCCAACGAGTTCATGGACGACTTCGAGCGCACCGGTGCGCTGGAACGCTCGGTCGTCTTCATGAACCTCGCGGACGACCCCGCCGTCGAGCGGACGGTCACGCCGCGGATGGCCCTGACGACCGCCGAATACCTCGCGTTCGACAAGGATTACCACGTGCTGGTGATCCTGACGGACATGACGAACTACTGTGAGGCGCTCCGTGAGATCGGTGCCGCCCGCGAGGAGGTGCCGGGTCGCCGTGGCTACCCCGGCTACATGTACACCGACCTGGCCCAGCTCTACGAGCGTGCCGGTCGGATTCAGGGTCGGGATGGCTCCGTGACGCAGATCCCGATCCTCACGATGCCCGGCGACGACGACACGCACCCGATCCCGGACCTGACGGGCTACATCACCGAGGGGCAGATCTACGTCGACCGTGACCTCAACAGTCAGGGCGTCCAGCCCCCGGTCAACGTGCTTCCATCCCTGTCGCGCCTGATGGACGACGGGATCGGCGAGGGCCTCACCCGCGAGGACCACGCCGACGTCTCCGACCAGATGTACGCCGCGTACGCGGAGGGTGAGGACCTGCGCGACTTGGTGAACATCGTCGGTCGGGAAGCCCTGAGCGAACGGGACAACAAGTATCTCGACTTCGCCGACGAGTTCGAACGCGACTTCGTCGACCAAGGTTTCGACACGAACCGCGACATCGGCGAGACCCTCGACATCGGCTGGGATCTCCTCTCGAACTTCCCGAAAGAGGAACTCAACCGGATCGACGAGGAGCTTATCGCGACCTACTACCGCGAGGACGCGGTCGAAGAAGAGGCGACGGCCGACTAGTTCGGACTCGGTTTCGGCCCCCACCCCGCGGTTTTGCCACCGATTTCGTCGCTCGAACGGGCACGCCCAAACTGATTTGTGCGCTCGCTCTCATTCTCCGCCATGACAGAAGGCCTACCCTCCGACACCGGGCCGGGCGTAGAGTCGGGGGCGGAATCGGCCGAGTCGACACCGACGGCGGCGAGTGCGGACGCCGTCGACGAGGCGCTGAAAACGCGGACGATGGACGAGGCGCCGGTGGGCATCACCATCGCCGACGCGACGATGCCGGATATGCCGCTGGTGTATGCCAACGCCGCCTTCGAACGGATCACGGGGTACCCACCGGAGTACGCGGTCGGACGCAACTGCCGGTTTCTACAGGGTGAAGCAACCCGGGACGAGCCGGTGGCGAAGATGCGCGAGGCCATCGAGAACGAGGCGGCGACGACGGTCGAACTCCGCAACTACCGGCGGAACGGCGACCTGTTCTGGAACGAGGTGACCATCGCGCCGCTCCGCGACGACGAGGGGCGTGTCACCCACTACGTCGGGTTCCAGCAGGACGTGACCCGGCGCAAGCGAGCGGAGCGGGCGGTGGCCCGTCGATCGGCTCGGATCGAACGGGAGCGGGCGGCCCAGGAACTGCTGCTGGAGCGACTCGACGGCGTCGTCGCCGAGGTGACGGGCGCGGTGGCGGAGGCCCGGTCGCGGTCGGATCTCGAACGGAGCGTCGTCGACGGGTTGGCGGCGACGTACGCCGGCGCGTGGATCGGGTCGTACGAACCCGCGGCGGAGGCGGTGGTCCGGCGGGCCGCCGCGGGATGGCCAGATGGCGACGGGGAGGGGACGGCCGACGAGTCGATCCCCGTCGACGGCGACCGCGACGACATCCTCGAAACGGCCGTCGCCCAGGCCATCACCGACCGTCGGGTGACGATCCGGGCGTGTACCGACGGGACGTTTCCACCGACGGCCGTCGCGGCGGTTCCGCTTCACTACGGCGACGCGCTCTACGGCGTCGTCGGGGTGTACACCGAGAACAACAGCGAGTTCGACGAACACGAACGCGCCGTCCTGACGGCACTGGGCCGGACGATTGCGACGGGACTCAACACGCTCGAGAGCCAGCGGACGCTTCGCGGCGAGGAGACCATCGAACTGCAGTTCACCGTCATGCGGCACCCGCTGGTCGACCTGGCCGACGCGCTCGACTGTCGGCTGTCGTACCGGGGGAGCGTGGCCGACCGCGACCGGCCGACGGGCCTCTTCGAACTGTCGGACGCGACGGGCGAGGCGGTTCGGACCGCAGCCGACGGGACGGGCATCGAGATTCATGCCGTGCTCTTCGAGGGCGAGGCGGGCTGTCTCGTCGAACTGTCGGTCACGGACGACGACTTTCGGTCCCTGCTCGCGGACTACGGCGCCGAACTCCGGGACGTAGTCGTCGAGGGTAGCGTCGCGCGGTTCACCGTCGAGGTGGCCCGGGAGTCGCTGGCGCGGTCGATGACCGACGCCGTGATGGAGCGGTACGAGGGGGGCGATCTGGTCAGTTACCGCCACGGCGACAGCCGCGTCGAGACCCGTCAGGAGTTCGTCGCCCGCCTGCGCGAGGAGTTGACCGACCGCCAGCACGCGGCGCTGGTGCGGGCGTACACCGGCGGGTTCTTCGAGTGGCCCCACGAGGCGACGGGCGACGACCTCGCCGAGGCGATGGGAGTCTGCCGGTCGACCTTTCACGAACATCTGCGGGCGGCCCAGCGGAAGCTCATCGGCGCGATTCTGGACCGCTAGCCAAACTAGTTGTGGACGCTGCTTAGGCCGATCGCCGGTCAAATATTGCCTGCATCATGCCACAACCTGGTAGCGAGGGAATTTGGCTGTGGATCGGCACGCTCGGCATGTTCCTGGGGATGTTGTATTTCATCGCCAGGGGCTGGGGCGAAACTGACGAACGGCGGCAGGAGTTCTACATCGTCACCATATTCATCACCGCCATCGCGTTCGTGAACTATCTCGCGATGGCGCTTGGATTCGGGTTGACGATGGTGACGGTCGGTGGCGAGGAGCTACCGATCTACTGGGCCCGGTACACGGACTGGTTCTTCACCACTCCGTTGCTGCTGATCGACCTCGGCCTGCTGGCCGGGGCGAGCCGGAACGAGCTGTCGTCGCTCGTCGGTCTGGACATGCTGATGATCGGGACGGGCGTCGTGGCGACGCTCTCGGCCGGCCCCGGCGTGCTCACCGAGGGCGCGCGGCGACTGGTCTGGTGGGGCGTCTCGACGGGCTTCCTGCTCGTCCTGCTGTACATGCTGTACGGCTCGCTCGACGAGAAGGCGAGCCGACTCTCGGGTGACGCGGCGTCGACGTTCAGCACCTTGCGGACGCTGATCGTCGTCGTCTGGCTCGTCTACCCGGTGTGGTGATCGTCGGCACCGAGGGCCTCGGGGTCATCTCGCTGTACATCGAGACGGCCGGGTTCATGGTGCTCGACTTGGTGGCGAAGGTCGGCTTCGGTATCATCCTGCTGTCGAGCCGCGAAGTGCTCGACGCCGCCGGCACGACGTCGCCGACGGCCGAACCGGCCGACGACTGAGACGGAACGTAACGCCGTCCCGGTGTGTCACCGACACGGTACGGCGACACACCGGAATCGACAAACGGCGATCCGTCTGATCGTAGTCGATCCTCGCCGCCGCGGTGGCGGCACTCGGCATGCCGCGCTCGACGCCGGCGGCCGGGCGGGATCACCCGTCGGGATTCCCGTTCACGATAACGGGACCCGGTGGATTTTAGTAACGCACGGCGAATCGGCGCTTACCTCCGCGACGACACCGACAAGACACTAATGACCGGACCAACGTACCTGCAGTTCCACCTCGCGTTCCTGCTCCCGGCCGCGATGCTCATGATCGCCACGGCGTTCGTGAGCCGGTCGCGGATGAGCGCCGCCGTCCGCCCCCTCGGCGTCGGGCGGACGTACTGGACGGGCGTCGCCATCATCACCGCCGTCGCGCTGGCGTACACGATACCCTGGGACAACTACCTCATCGCCCGGGGCGTCTGGTGGTACGGCGACGGGAGCACGGTCGCCAACCTCGGCCACGCGCCGGTCGAGGAGTACCTCTTCATTCTCGTCCAGCCCTGGCTGACGGCGCTCTGGCTCTCGCACCTCTCGCTCCCGAACGAGTGGCCAACGGTCACCCACCCGATCCGGTCGCGGGTCGTCGCGACGGCGCTCGCCGTCGTCCTCGGCGTCACCGGCTGGGTCATGCTCGGCAGCGACGCCACGTTCTACCTCGGGGCGATCACCGCGTGGGCGGCGCCGGTGCTCGCGCTCCAGTGGGCCGTCGGGGCGCCACAGCTCTGGGCCCGGCGCCGACTCGTCGCACTCGGGACGCTCGTCCCCACCACGTACCTCTGTGTCGCCGACCGGATCGCCATCGAGTACGGTATCTGGATCCTCTCGGAGCAGTACACGACGGGACTCACCGTCGCCGGTCTCCCCGTCGAGGAGGCGACGTTCTTCCTCGTGACGAACCTCTTCGTCGTGCAGGGACTCGTCCTCTACCGATGGGTGCTCGACCGGTGGACGATCGACGAACCGGACGTGGTGCCGAACGGCGTCGAGCCGGACACGACGTAGATGGGCCGAACTGCCCGCGGGACGGCGACGAGCGGCCGCGACGCCGCTCCCGGCGTCGGGACCGACCCCGAACTGGCGACGCTCGTGCGCGCCGTCGGCTGTCGCCCCGCGTGGCTCACCGTCGCCGCCGTCGGGCTGGGATCGGTCGTCGTGACGGCGACCGGCTTCGGCCCCGACCTCCCGCTGTGGGTTCGGTATCTGCCGCTGGCGGCGAGCCTCCTCCTGTTCGGCCTCCCACACGGCGCCGTGGACCACCTCGCGCCGACCCGCGCCGCCGGCCGGCCGACCACGCTCCGATCGATGGCGGTCGTCGGCCTCGTCTACCTCCTGCTCGGTGGCGCGTACGCGGCGCTGTGGGTCGTCGCCCCCGTCGCGTCGGCGGCGCTGTTCGTCGCGCTGACCTGGCTCCACTGGGGACAGGGTGACCTGTACGCGCTCGACGCGCTGGGGAGTTCACATCTCGATAGCGCGGGCGTGCGCGTTGGAACGGTGCTGGTCCGGGGTGGGCTGCCGATGCTCGTCCCGCTCCTGCGCTACCCCGAGCGATACCGGGCCGTCGTCGACGCGTGGGTGGCGCTGTTCGGACGGGAACTGACCGCGGCGTGGCTCGTCGCTCCCGACACCCGTGTGGCGCTGGGGTCGGGGTTCGCGGTGCTGACGGTCGGCACGCTCGCCGCGGGCTACCGCGCCGGCGACGCAGGCTGGCGACTCGACGCCGCCGAGACTCTCCTGCTCTGGGCGTACTTCCTCGTCGTCCCGCCGCTCGTCGCCGTCGGCGTCTACTTCTGTGTCTGGCACTCGCTCCGGCACGTCGGACGGTTGATGGGTGTCGACGACGGCGCCCGGGCGGCGTTCCGGGAACGGGGGACGCTCGCGGCGCTGCTTCGGACGGGCGCGGACGCGACGCCGCTGACCGCCGTCTCGGTCCTCATGATCGTCGGCGTCGCCGTCGTCGCCGGCGTCGACACCGCGCCCCGGGTGTTGGCGGCGCTGTATCTCGTCTTCATCGCCGTGTTGACCCTGCCCCACGTCGCAATCGTGGCGTGGATGGACCGCGTGGAGGGGGCGGGGTTGGGCCGGAAACAGTAAAAGGATAAGGGGCTCGGTCCACAACCCTCCGTCAATGGCCGAGGACGTCAAACCGACCCGCAAGAACCTCATGGCGATCGAGGATCGGATCGAACTCTCCGAGCGGGGGCACGACACGCTGGAACAGAAACGCGACGGCCTCATCATGGAGTTCATGGACATCCTGGATCAGGCTCAGGACATCCGTGCGGACCTCGACGACAACTACCGGACGGCTCAGCGCAAGATCAACATGGCGCGGGCGATGGAGGGCGACGTGGCCGTCCGCGGCGCCGCCGCCGCGCTCAAAGAGCACCCCGAGATCACCACCCAGTCGAAAAACATCATGGGGGTGGTCGTCCCGCAGATCGAGTCCTCCCGCGTGAAAAAGAGCCTCGATCAGCGCGGCTACGGCCTGCTCGGCTCCTCCGGACGGATCGACGAGGCCGCCGACGCTTACGAGGAACTTCTCGAATCCATCATCCTCGCCGCCGAGGTGGAGACGGCGATGAAGAAGATGCTGACCGAAATCGAGACGACCAAGCGCCGCGTCAACGCCCTG
>Ga0102942_1001090_pt1 | contig 10453 bp, 15 predicted proteins | sample SalPon2_C_H2O_MG_FD_78171 | JGI IMG/M metagenome (GOLD analysis project Ga0102942, IMG submission 78171) | Salt pond water microbial communities from South San Francisco under conditions of wetland restoration - Salt Pond MetaG R2_C_H2O_MG | ecosystem: Environmental > Aquatic > Non-marine Saline... | reverse complement strand
TAAAGGCCGAAAACCTGAACCAAATAAAAACCTCAAGAATGAACATAGACTCCGACCAAGACATCCAATTCCAAGGATTCACCGGAAAAATAGAATTCAACAACAAAACACGGTTCAACGGCCGATCAACAGGTCTCAACACCAGTGGAGTAAACCTGACAACACCAACAACCTTAGACACCGAAGCCTCAACACGAAAAATCCAAGTAAGAAACACAAACAAATCAAAGCTCAAATTCTCCAAAGCATCAATCAAACCAGCAAAGGGCTCCGAATTCGGAATCAACACAGAAAACACCAACCTAAACATCAACAGCTACACAGGAGACATCACAGTATATACAGAAAACAAAACACTTGTACTCAACGGAAAAGTAGACACACTAGAAGCCGGAAAATACCAACTACAAAGCCAAAACTAAATACATTTACTCCATCTACTTCTAGACATGGACAAAGTAATACTAGTAGAACCAGAAATACCTGAAAACACAGGATTCACAGCACGTCTAGCAGCTAACTTCAACGCAGACATAAGAATAGTAAACCCGGAATTTAACCTTTCAGAAGCAAGGAAAACAGCCTCAAGCTGCCAAGAAAAACTACGGAACGCAGAAATATACGAAACACTAGAAGAAGCAATCAAAGACTTAGATTTTGTAGTTGGCACCAAACCAGGAAAAGGAATAGAGCTCGAAAAATTCACACCAAGAAAAAACACATCTCTAGTAGTAGGAAGGGAAAGCTCAGGCCTATCCAATGAAGAACTGGAAAAGTGCGACGCAGTAGTCCATATAGAAACAGGTGAATACTCTAGTATCAATCAAAGTCACGCAGCAGCAATACTAATGCACTCAATGAACACAAGAAAAGAAGAAAAAACTGAAATCAAGCAACTGAAAGCCTTGGAGAATGAACTAGGCGAGAAAACAATAGAACTACTGAAAAGAGCATCACCAACAAAGGAAGAACTAAATGCTGTTATAGGAGACATTAAGGAGTGACTTTTAGTCCAGATATTCAATTACGTTCTGCCTAAACTCACTGAAATCCTCTAACTCATCCAACTTTTGGAAAACTTCCTCATCATTGATTTCACCATATCTATGAACAAGAATATTTCTGAAAGACTTCATGTTCTTCAGTTTAGCACCAAATCCTGGATCAAAAACTTTTCCTTCAACGAGTTTGTCAAAAACGCTCTCCTCATCACTTGGAGCACCTAAACCTTCCTGTTTTAGAATCAATGTAGAGATATCTACTACGGTTTCAATTGAAAGGTGTAAGAGTCGCTCATACTTCCTCCTACTATCCTTGTAATCTTCCAAAGTGCCGGGTAAGTCTTCCTTTAATTCCTTTTGGTACTGATCTAATTCGTCGATCTTACTGAGTATTCTTTCCTCATCCACGAGCCTTAACACCCTTCAAATATTCTCTGTAAATTGGCTTAAAGTCCTCATAAGCCCTTGCGAAGCTGATAGTTTCATCATAATATCTATTTTCATCATTGCAGTAAATCAGCTCTCCCTCATCTAACACACGATGTCTAATATTCATCGGCAGATCAGAAAAACAACTTATATCGAAAATTCCGGAGGCCTCTGCTACTATCCCATCAATTTTCCCATCGGTAAACACTGCAACATCAATATCATTATACTCTTCCCCTCTAGCATAGCTTCCAAAAATCAAAGCTGCATAGGCCTGGGAACTCTGCAAAATTTCTTTCAGGCTTTCGACTTCATTCATAAATTAATCTTACGTACCCAAATTTAAACCAGTTAACTAACTAGTTCAAGGAATGAATCTTTCGAAAAATGGTGAAGATTTTGCAGGAAGAGAGTTACTAGTGTATAAATACTGAACCATATAAAAGGCTTGAACTGCTGGAAGAGCAATTTAGCTGCGTATAGCTAGGGGAGGATAGGTTATTCTCCTTTTGGGCTTTTCTACATTCAAGATAAGTTTGAAAGAGTTCAAAACACAGACAACAAAACAAGTTAATAAACTCACAACTAAAGACAACTAGGGATTCCGAAGATCGGTTGTAGGATGCCAAGATTTAAGTATATTTTTTGTCCATTTTCTTTTAGGATGTCAAAGATAAAGAGGAAAAATTATAGCTCTCTTTCGAGTACAGAGTTCGAAATAGCAGAATTCGTGATAGAAAACGAACTCAAAGTCTTCAGAGTGAAAGATATCCAGAAAGGGCTCAGCCACCCTAAAAACAAAGTATACAGACAGCTGTCTAAGCTCAAGAATAAAGAATTAGTTGAATCTCCAATGAGAGGTAGATACATACTAAACCTCCCTAATTACAGTGTATCAAACTTTGAAGCTGCCTCACATATCTACTGGCCATCATACATATCGTTCTGGACGGCACTATCATACCACAACCTCACAGACCAACTACCACACACAATCTATGTAGTAAACACCGAGACATCCAAAGAAATAGAATTCAGAAACCATAAAATCCAATTCATAAACCTGAAACCGCAGATAATGTTTGGATACGCCAATTATGACGGAATAATAGCTGAACCAGAAAAAGCAGTAATAGACTCTCTACACCTGCCAAAGTACGCTGGAGGAATAAAAGAAATAGTTAAGGCACTAGACAGAGAACTAGACATACAAAAATTAGAGTACTACGCTGAAAAAACAGGCCTATCATCAGTCAAAAAACGATTAAAATACCTTTTAGACAGAAAAAACATTAAAAACGACATCGAAGTTGAAGGAGGTTACGTCAAGCTAGATCCAACTAATGAATCCGGAGAATACGTGACTGAATCGCTTGTAGAGGACAATGTCTATAATGAGGTTGAAGAACATTGATAACTGAGAGAAAAATTAAACAGATAGCAGAAAAGAATCAAATCAACCCTTACTATCAGGAAAAAGAGTACCTCCAACACGTATTTCTTAACGCCATATCGGGAGAAGAAGACATGGTTTTCAAAGGCGGCACCTGCCTCAAAATCTGCTACCAACTACCCCGATTCTCCGAAGACCTAGACTTCAACACCAGCAAAAAACCAGAAGAAATAGAAAAAACAGTCAAAAAAGCCTTGAAAGCATACGAAAAACTTGGCATAGAGGTTGAAACCGAAAAATCAGAGAAATTCAAGGAAACAAGTTCATACACAGCACACCTAAGATTCAAAGCCCCATTATACAAGGAAGACAATCCTCGATCCACAAACACGATACAACTAGATGCAGGAAGCCGCACAGGAACAAACTTGGAAACACAGATCAAACAGGTAACACCTGCTTATCCGGATATACCTGCATACTTTTTGGAAACAATGAATATCCGGGAGATAATGGCAGAGAAGATAGCAGCAATGAACAACAGGCAAAAAGGAAGAGACCTATTCGACATATGGTACCTACTAGACCAAACAGAAATAGAAAAAAAACTGGTTCAAAACGAAATCAAAGGAGAAACAACTACCATCAGATTACCCAATAAAGAAGAGTATGAAAGAGACCTGAAAGACCTAACACACAACCACCCACCCTATCAATCAATAAGAAAACAAGTAGAGAAAGAAATGAAATCAAAGGGGCTCCAAATAGAAACATAAACCTAGAACTGTGTAAAGCCCGTGGATAAGTCCTGTAAACTGAAAAACTTGAGTCACAGAACTGCCTTCTGAAGCATTAAAAAGATGCAGTTTCCAACCACTTGGTATGGTATTACCCTTAATTGACTCAGGAAGTCAGATCGTGCAATTCCTTCAAATCCTATCATTCCTACTGTTCCCAATACTCATAGTTTTCGGACCACGAATAATGGTATGGCAAGCAGACAGGAAACTACGCGACTCACTCAGCGACATAGAAGGCTACCACAATACTTCCGCCGACCTGTTAAAACAACATATGAACGTCGGAGGTAATTTTGAACAAAGATTTGAGTCAATGAAGAACTTCCAGTTCAGCCCTCCTACAGGACTAGACCCAGCAGGAATGGTCGACAGACTAGAAAACGTTCTAGACGCATCTGAAGACAAGTTCCAAAGATTCGTAGAAAACCACGCAGACACAGAAGACGAAGAAAAACTGGCAGACTTGAATATGGCATTCAAAGGAGTCATGGGCACACAACAAATCTTCAAAGTAATGAGACACTACAGAGAACTAATCAACAAAACACAAAACTTCCAGTTAGTCGGACTAATCAACATGATGCTACCCATCTACAAAGAACTAGCAGAAGCACAGAAAGGAGCAACACGCGCATTCGTAGACCAAGCACCAACAGGCGACGGAATCGGACCACTAGTAGCAGCCAAGTTAATCACTGAAGAACCTGAAGAAGCAGCAGAACACATCATCAAAAGCGAAGAAGAAATCAACGACCAAACAGTCCACGTAATCAAAAGTAGAGGTCCTGGAGCACGACTAGGAAAGTACGGTGAAGCCGTCGAAACAGTAGCAGAAGAAAACGACCTAGAAGCAATAGTAACAGTAGATGCAGCAGGGAAGTTCGAAGGAGAAGAAACAGGAAGCGTCTACGAAGGAGTAGGAGTCATGATGGGCGGCCCAGGAGTCCAAAAATCAAGAATTGAAGACGTAGCAACAAGCAGAGACATACCACTAGAAGGAATAGTCATCAAACAGTCACCTCCAGAAGCATCAAAGCCGATGAAACGCGAAATCTACGACGCCTACAAACCAGCAGTAGAAAAAGTCAAACAAACCATCAGCGAATACGATGGCGAAGTAGCAGTAATAGGAGTAGGAAACACTTGCGGAGTCAAAAACACACGACAAGAAACCAGTGGAGTCCACAACAAACTCCAGAAATACTGGGACGAATACGAAGAACAGGAAGACGACGACGTCAGTTACCAAGGACTCATGGCAATGTTCGGTGGAGGACAAGCCGAACAAATTCAGGAACAACTGAATCAGAAAATGTGGAAACTACCAAGATAGCCTTTTTCTTTTATCTCTATTACCTTTTCTTTTCCATCAGTAATAAAATAATCAAATAATATGATTTAACCATATGGATTCAGATGTAGAAAAGTGGTTTGAGAATGCAGAAGATGATTTTGAAGTAGCTGAAGACAATTTTTCCATAGGCAACCAAGATGTTTCAATGTTTTTCTGCCACCAAGCAGCTGAAAAGGCATTAAAAGCATTCCAGATTCAGAAAGAAGGAGAGAAAAGCCTTTCGCACAACCTAGTTTCATTAGCCAATCAGTTAGATATCTCAGAACATGAAGAACTACTGGCAGAACTAAATCCATTCTATGTAGGATTCAGATACCCTGATGAAGAAAGCCCAGAAGTTGAAAACCCTGAAGATATTTTAAAAAGAACCGGTGAATTTCTAGAATGGACGAGGAAAAAACTGAAGAAGTAGCTAAGCACCTGAAGCAGATAGCTACAGGAAAAGGTGTAGAGTTAGAACAGATACTTTTGTTCGGTTCTAGAGCAAGAAATGATTACAAAGAAGAAAGTGACATCGATTTAATTCTGATTTCAGAAGATTTCCAGAAAATGGATACACCAACAAGATCCAAAGAATTCTACCTCAACTGGGACTACAAAAAACTTCCTGAACCAGAAATAATTTGCTTCACACCGGAAGAATTTAAAGAAAAGAAACAGAACAGAGGATTTATCGCCCATACTGCTGCAGAAGAAGGAATAGAAATATAAGAAATACTTCAATTTATATTCTAAATTTTCACAAATAATTTAACAATCAAGATCTAGGTTTAATTCATGGATATGGATAGAAGAATTGAGGTTAATCCTGAGATTATGGCGGGTAAACCTGTAGTCAAAGGGACGAGAATACCAGTTTATGTAGTTCTTCAAATGTTTGAGGAAGAGGCTAGTATAGATGATGTAATTGAAGCATATCCTGACCTAGAAAGAGAGGATGTCCAAGCATGCATCCGTTACGCCACTAAAAGAGTTCAGAGAGAAGAAATAACTGGCTCAAAGACGGTGGCATAAACTTTTGAAACTCTTAATAGATGAGAATATTTCTCCAAAAACAGCTGAATTCTTAGAGTCTCAAGGACACGATGTAAAATCAGTTAGAGAAACTGATCTAGGAGCCAGTGACAAAGAAGTGGTCGAATTAGCTTTGGAAGAAGGAAGAACTATAATAACACTAGATGACGACTTCGGAGAGATCTACTATTTTTCAAATGAAGAGAGACTCAAAGTAGCAGTGCTAAAACCAGTTAAGCAGAAAATATCGGTAATAAACGAACTTCTTAAACATCAAATCAAAGAAATTCAGGAAGAAAAATATGGTTTATTCATAATAAGGGAAGAACAGATACGGAAAATCAGATAATGACGTCCTCCCCGGACTAAAGTCTGGGGTATTCTCGCATTATATTTCATAACTTGAACACCGTCTACATCAGTTCAAGATACCTTGGTTCTGTGGATGAAAAACCTGAAAATATTGAGGAACTAATTGAAAATGTGGAGGAGTTACTGGAGTGGATCAAAAAACAGTTGAAAAACTGAAGAACCAAGTGGAAAAAACAGCTGAAGAATCAGATATAGACATCCAACAGATACTACTTTTTGGTTCAAGAGCAAGAAACGACTTTAACGAAGATAGTGACGCTGATCTAATCCTAATTTCAAATGATTTTGAAGGTGTGAACTGGTTCAAAAGGCCAAAAGAATTCTACCTGGACTGGGACTACGAAGAACTACCAAGACCGGAGATACTCTGCTACACGCCAGAAGAATTTGAGGAAAGGAAAAAGAAAGCAGGAGACATAGCCAAAACAGCCGCAGAAGAAGGAATAGAAATATAGGTGAGATGCTGGATTCTTATAGTTTCTTCGACTGCCAAAGATCAGGAAATGGTGTTCACACATAACCTTTTGACACTTGCGAACAGAGTGGAATTACCTGAAGAGAAAACGGATTACTTCGCTAGACTAAATACAGTATACACAGGAGCAAGATATCCAAACAGCGAAGATTCCAATATACAAAAAATAGCGAAAATTGTAGAACAGGTTGAAGAGGTGTTAGAATGGACCAAGAAACAGCTCAAAAAGTAGAAAAACAACTGAAAACTACTGCGGAGAAGGAAAATATAAAGATAGAGAAAATAATACTCTTCGGCTCTAGAGCAAGAAACGACTACAATGAAGAAAGTGATGTCGACCTGATAATAGTCTCAAAAGATTTCGAAGGAGTGGATTGGTACAAAAGAGGTGAAAAATTCCAGTACCAATGGGACTACGACAAACTTCCAACCCCTGAAATAATCTGCATGACGCCAAAAGAACTGGCAAAGAGAAAACAGAAGAAAGCAGACATAGCAAGAATAGCAACAGAAGAAGGAGTAGAGATATAACCAAAAAAGTACTAGTTGGCCAGTACCTGTTCAACCGTATTTAAATCGTAAAGCTGCAAGTCATCTCTACCCTCGGCTTCCATCTTTAATTTGTCCTCGAAGCCGCTCTTACTGAATAAAGCGTATTCTTCCTCTCTGGATTCTTGGTTCTGCCATCTTACTTTCTCCGACTTATCTTCTAAGTCTTTCAATAGTTTCATACCTACTTTTTGGTTTGTCCACTTGCATTCTCCGAATAGTATTTTCTCCTCTTTTTCGTTCAGTGCTACGATGTCTATTTCGTGTTGTTTGTACCACCATCTTCCTACTTTTGTGTGCTCTCTATTTTTTCTCACTGTTTTCTGGCATACTTCCTCAAATACTTCTCCCATATACTTGCTGTGACTGTTTCTGATGTTTTGGATTGCTTTTTCTGGTTGTGTTTGAATATCACTCTGGTTCTTGTACACGTACCTAAGCCAGAATCGAAAGTAGTGGTCGCTTACTTTGTAAATCCTGTTTTTAGGTTTTTCCGACATAGTTATCGGTGATTCTTTCTTAATGAGTTCTAGTTGCTCTAGTTTGTTCAGGTATTTGGATATATTGGTGTTTTCTATGTTTACTCGTTGGGAGATGGTATTAGGTTTGGTTTTGCCGTCTATAATCGCTTCCATAATGTTGAAGTATTTGTTAGGTTTCCTCAGTTCTTCTCTGAGCAGAATTTCGGCCTCTTCATTTAGAAGGTGGAGATCGTTGAGAAACGTGCCTTCTATATTCTGGAAGAAATCTTTTTCTGGTTTAAACTCTTTCAGGTAGTGAGGTATCATGCCCGTCGCACCATAAATCTTTAACTGTTCTTCGAAACTTTTCTCCGGGAAGAACTGGTTTAAAGTGTGCAGAGGTAGTTCATCTAACTTTAGTTGTCCTTTTCTACGACCGTATAGAGGGCTTTTGTAGTCAAGAACCTCCGTCTCCATCATTGAAATCGATGAACCAGTCAAGATAAGGAATACTTCTTTCTCGGAAAGTTTTTCATCCCACAAACCCTGCATTATAGATACTATGCTCTTGTCTTCTTGAATCCAGTAAGGAAACTCATCAATGACCATAACAGGTTTACCTTCAAGTTTATCTACAGCCTCGTCTATAACATTTTCAAGCTGTTCTGATTCGATAAAACTGTCGAACTCTCTACCGAACTCGTTTTTGAATCTTTCAGCCTCCAATTCAAGATCCTGTTGTCTGGATAGGAAGTAAAAACCTTCTTTGTCTTTCATGAATTTTTCCGCTAACTCGGTCTTACCGATCCTTCTTCTACCGTATAGAATGAATAAAGCAGAATCATTCTCACTGTACATTCTGTCGAGTCCGTCCAACTCATCTTTTCGATCAACAAAACCAGTCATTATAACACGATATTAAGTAACGCGTTACTAAAATTTATAAAAAGTTGTCAAAGCACCTCCAGAATTTGCTTAATCCTGAAACACAGACGACACTCTCTCAAGCCCGTAAAGCCTTAAATCATCTCTACCCTCAGCCTCCTCGCTTAATTCCTCTGTAAAACCATTTTTACTGAATAATACATATTCCTCATTTCTGGATTCCTGATTCCGCCATCTAACCTTTCCACTTTTTCCTTCTAAATCCTTCAATAATTTCATGCCTACCTGTTCTTTAGTCCATTTACATTCTCCGAACAAGATTTTCTCTTCGCCTTCTTTGAGGGCTACTATGTCTATTTCTTCCTCTTTATACCACCAGCGCCCTGTCTTGGAGTAATTTGTTTCTTTCTTTATTGTTTCTCTGCATACTTTTTCGAATGTTTCTGAGGTGTGCTGCGGTAATTTTTCCTGTATTTCTTCTTTGATTTCTTGTGTTTCTCCTGATTCCAGGTCCGATTTGTTGGGGTAGACATAGGAGAAGTGGAATCTGAAGAAGTCGTCTTTGATTCTGTAGACTCCTCTCTTCTTTTCTGTGGTGATTGGTGTTTCTTTTTGTATTATTTCTAGTTCTTGTAGTTTGTTGAGGTATGGTGAGAGGTTGCTGGTTTCTACGTTGATTCCTTTAGCGATTTCTGAAGGTTTTGTATTTCCTGCTGCGATTTTTTCTAGTATGTCGAAGTATCTTGCAGGTTTTCTAAGTTCCTGTGTCAGCAGTAACTTTGTTTCTTCGTGCAGAAATTTTCCTTTTGACAGTATTTTCTCATCTATATTGTCGATTAATATCTTTTCGTCGTCTATTTTTTGTAGGTAAGCAGGGATTCCTCCTGTTACGGAGTAAGTAGTTATTTGTTCTTCTGTGTTGTATTTAGGTACGAATTTTATGCTGTTTTGGAAGTCCATAGGTTTGACTTTCCACTGTCCTGTTCTTCTTCCGTAGAGCGGTGAGTCGTAACTAAGGACTCCCTCCAACATCATGCTGACCGATGAACCGCAAAGGATGAGGAAGATGTCTTCTTCTAATTGTTCATCAATTATTCTCTGGAAAACTGATGGAATAGCTTCATCCGTATCAACTAGATAAGAAAACTCATCTATAGCAACAATAATTTCTGAACTAGTATTCTCTTGTATATACTTGAAAATTTGTTCAAAGCTTTCTACACCTGGCTTAGTAACTTCTAGGGAGTCTGAAACTGTTTTTGCGAAACGATCAATATTTGAGTCAATACTTCTTTCATCTGCCAGAAAGTAAACCAGTTCTTTATCTTCTGAGAACTGTTTGATCAGTTCTGTCTTTCCCGTTCTACGTCTACCATAAATTACAATTACTTCTCCGCCATCTCTTCCCCATGCTTCGTTCAGGAATTCAAGTTCATCACTTCGATTAACAAAACCTCTAACCATGATTATAATAAACATGATTATAATTAAAAAAGCTGTGGATCAAAAGAAATAACTTTTTCCCTCTTACAAAGCATCGGAAATATCTTCAAGCCTGTAAATCTGTAAATCACTTCTATCTTCAGCCTCATCTTCTAAACCCTCACTGAAACCGTTTTTACTGAATAAAGCATATTCTTCCTCTCTGGATTCTTTATTCAGCCACCTAACTTTCTCCGACTTATCTTCTAAGTCTTTCAGTAGCTTGGTTCCTACCTTT
>Ga0102942_1001089_pt1 | contig 10454 bp, 12 predicted proteins | sample SalPon2_C_H2O_MG_FD_78171 | JGI IMG/M metagenome (GOLD analysis project Ga0102942, IMG submission 78171) | Salt pond water microbial communities from South San Francisco under conditions of wetland restoration - Salt Pond MetaG R2_C_H2O_MG | ecosystem: Environmental > Aquatic > Non-marine Saline... | reverse complement strand
TCGGCCGCGATCCGTTCGAGATCGTCGACGAACCCCTCGACACGCCGGGCCAGCGCCGCCCGCCCCGGCGTAGAGAGGCGTGGGACGATGGTGCTCAGCCACGCGAACACCCCTACCATTGCGACGCGTAGCCGGGCGGCTCACCGACGTGACGGCAAGGGTGTTCGCGTGGCTGAGCACCATCGTCCCACGCCTCTCTACGCCGGGGCGGGCGGCGCTGGCCCGGCGTGTCGAGGGGTTCGTCGACGATCTCGAACGGATCGCGGCCGACCGGCGGACGCTCGTGGCTGTCGGTGGCTACTCGCTGGCCGGCTGGCTGTGTCAGCTGCTGGCCTTCTGGGCGGCCTTCGGGGCGATCGGCGAGCCGATTCCTGTGACAGCGGTGCTGGTCGCGGTGCCGCTGGCGTCGGCCGCGCTGGCGTTGCCGCTGCCCGGTGGGGCCGGCGGGATCGAGAGCGCGCTGGTCGGTGTGCTCGTCGGCACGCCGCTGGCGTCGATCAGCCCGCCGGTCGCCGTCGCCGGCGTCGTCCTCTTCCGCGGGGTGGCCTACTGGCTGCCGACGACGCTCGGCGGGCTGGTGTTCGCCGAGTCGGCTGTCGGCTGGTATCGGCAATCGCGGCGATGAGGGATTGCACGCCCGGTCGCGTGTGATCGTCTCGCACAAAATCGGCCGGCAGACGGTGGCTGTGCCGGCAATACGATGCCTTTAAACGCAGCAAACCGGAACACGGCCCTATGGTAACTCTCTACGACGTGCCGGCCGAGGAGCTCATCGAGGAGCTCACAGCCCGGCTCGCCGACCGGCTTGCGGCGCCGGAGTGGATCGAGTTCACGAAAACGAGTCACGACCGCGAGCTGCCGCCCCAGCAGGAGGACTTCTGGGAGCGACGCGCGGCCAGCCTGCTCCGCAAGGTCGCGATCAACGGCCCCATCGGCGTCGAACGGCTCTCGACGCAGTACGGCGGCACGAAGGGCGGCACCAACCGCTACGCCGTCGCGCCACCACAGCAGGTCGACGGCTCCCGAAAGATCATCCGCGAGGCGCTCACCCAGCTCGAAGACGAAGGGCTCGTCCAGACCGCACAGGGCGAAGGACGCCGCACGACCGCCGACGGCGACGCCCTCCTCGACGAGGCCGCACAGGCTGTCTTCGAGGAGCTCGACCGGCCGGAACTCGAACGCTACGCGTAAGACAACGGACGGTCCGATACCGGGGTAGATGTTCACTGTTCGCCCGCGAGGCGAATCGCCCTGTCCGAAACGGTTTTTGGTGCAGCACGACGATACGACTGTATGAGCGACAGTCCAGACGACGACCGACTCGAAGAACTCCGCGAGCAGAAAAAAGAGGAGTTGAAAGAGCGACAGCAGGGCGCTCCCGAGGGCGCGGAGGCTCAGCAGGCCGCCCAAGAACAGGCCGAGGCCCAGCGCGAGGCGATCCTGAAACAGCATCTGACCGACGGCGCGCGCCAGCGGCTCAACGCCATCGAGATGTCGAAACCCGATGTCGCAAAGAAGGTCAAACAGCAGCTCGTCGCCCTCGCCCAGAGCGGCCGCGTGCAGGACAAGATCGACGAACAGCAGATGAAGGAGCTACTGAAGGAACTCCAGCCGGACTCGAAATCCTTCGACATCCAGCGGCGGTAGGATGGAGCTGGCACTGCTGTACAGCGGCGGCAAAGACTCCTCGCTGGCGGCGCGCCTCCTCGACGATTTTTACGACGTAACGCTCGTGACGGCGCAGTTCGGCGTGACCGACGACTGGCAACACGCCCGTGAGGCCGCCGAATCGCTCGGCTTCCCGTTCGAGATCGTCTCACTCGACGATGCGGTCGCCCGAGAGGCCGTCGACCAGATGGTCGAGGACGGCTTTCCGCGCAACGGCATCCAGCGCGTTCACGACCACGCTCTCGAGACGACCGCCGAACACGATGTCGACGCCGTCGCCGACGGCAGTCGCCGTGACGACCGCGTGCCAACGGTCTCCCGGGCAACCGCACAGAGCCTCGAAGACCGCCACGGCGTCGACTACATCGCGCCGCTGGCAGGGTTCGGCCGCCACGCGGTCGACGACCTCGTCGCGGACTGTTTCGAGGTCGAAACCGGCCCGAGCGAGGAGGTTCCGAAAGCCGATTACGAGGCCGAACTGCGGGCCGTCTTGGCCGACCGCCACGGCGAAGATGCCATCGGCGACATCTTTCCGGACCACGAACAGACGTACGTTCACGACCAGCAGTAGACAGCTGGTGGCGAGTGTCGACAGCCACTCGGGTGGGGTGTCTGAGGATCGAACGGTTGAACAGCGGGCCGACCGTCGGCCGACCCAATGGATGCAGGCATCGGCGTCGCGGTCGGGGCCGCCCTCGTGTGGGGTTGCTACCTCTTCTATCTCAAACGCGTCTTCGACGGCTACGCCGCCTCGACGCTGACCGTCCTGATCAACGGGTTCGCGCTGGTGTGGTATCTCCCGGTCTTTCTCGCTACCCTCGGCGTCGGCGAGGCCGGCGACGCGCTCGCTGGATTCGGGATGGCACAGGTCGGGGCCATCGCCCTGACGGCGGTGTCGGTCGCCGGCGCGATGATCGCGTTTCTCCGCGCGCTGGCGGTCGGCGATGTCTCCTACGTCGCCCCGATCAGCAAGATCGTCCCCGTCTTCGTCCTTCCTATCGAGATCGTCGCGCTCGGGCAGGTGCTGACGCCGCTGGAGGTCGGCGGTGTCGTCGTGGCGACCGCAGCCGTCTACGTCGCCAACTTCCGGGGCGGCTCGCTGCTCGATCCGCTCCGGCGGGCGCGGGCGTCGGCGGCCGCGCGGCTGGCGCTGCTGAGCGCGATGGCCTTCGCCGTCGGCGACGTTGCCAGACGGGTCGGGCTGCAGGAGTTGGCGATCCCGGTCGCGCTGTGGGTGCCGCTACTGCTCGGCGGCGTCGCCGTCGTGTTGCTGCCGGCGGCCCTGCGAGCGGGAACGCCGAAAACGGTGCGGGCTGATCTCCCGAAACTCGCGGCGGGTGGGCTACTGGTCGCCGGCGGCGAGTGGCTGACGAACGTCGCCTTCTCGCTCGCCCCGGCGAGTATCGCCTCACCGATCATCAACACGCAGGCGGTCGTCGCCGTCGTTCTCGGCGGGCTCCTGCTGGACGAACAACAGTTCGGCGTGCGGCTCGTCGCCGCCGGCCTCGCTGTCGCCGGGGTAACGATGATCGCGGTGTGAGCGGCCTGCTGATTCTGCGGGTCGGTGGTCGCTCGTCGGTCGCGGCCGAAATCCGGGCCCCGAGCCCGGAAAGGAAGACAGATATGCCCCGCTGTGCAAGCGGGCCTATGACGACGACGCTCGTGACGGTCCGGTACCCGCTGACGGCCGCGGGCCGCCGCACGATCGAACACGGGCTCGACCATCTTAGCAGCGATGGGGATTCCCTGATCGTCCTCCACGTCTCGTTGCTCCAGAACGGCGAGACGATCAGCCGGGAGGACCTGCAGGCGGCCGTCGAAGCCGAGTTCGACGGGATCCGCGCCCACTACATCGTCCGGCAGGGGTACGTCCTCGAGGAGGCGATCATCGACGAAGTCGCCAGACAGGACGCCGATTACGTCGTGGTCGGGAAAACCAAGCGCGGGCGGCTACAGCGGTGGCTCGGCCGACTGCTCGGTCTCTACCCCGATCTCGAAGCCGAGCTTGCGACAGAGCTCGACACTGAACTCGAGGTCGTCGGCTGAGGCTATCATCGCGCCGACGCCGGTTGCCTCAACGGAATCCACGAACAACAGCATTCAAGCGCGGCCCTCGCAAAGGCGTCGCCATGTACGACCGACTCAAAGGGTTTCGTGACTTCTATCCCGACGAGATGACTGCGCGCCGGGAGGTCATCGACACCGTCGAGGGCGCGGCCGCCCGGTACGGCTTCCGCGAGATCGACACGCCGACGCTTGAGGCGACCGAGCTGTACACCGACAAATCCGGCGACGAGATCGTCGACCAGCTCTACAACTTCACCGACAAGGGCGGCCGCGAGGTGACGCTCACACCGGAGTTGACGCCGACGGTCGCCCGGATGGTCGTCGCCAAGCAACAGGCCCTCTCGAAGCCGATCAAGTGGTACTCGACGCGGCCGTTCTGGCGCTACGAACAGGTCCAGCAGGGCCGGTTTCGGGAGTTCTACCAGACCAACGTCGACATCTTCGGCTCGAGCGAGCCGGCCGCCGACGCCGAGATCCTCGCCTTCGCCGCGGACGCACTGACCGATCTCGGGCTGACCGGCGACGACTTCGAGTTCCGTGTCTCCCACCGCGATCTGCTGGGTGGCCTGCTGGACGCCTTCGATGCCGATGTCGACACCGAGGCCGCGATCCGCGCGGTCGACAAATCCGCGAAGATCGAAACCGAGGAGTACTACCGGCTGCTGGAAGACGCCGGGCTCACCGTCGATCAGGCGGCCACGTTCGACGACCTGCTCGGGACCGACGACCTCGACGAACTGGTCGCCTTCGCCGAAACCGACCGCGTTGCCGACGCCGTCACCAATCTCCGGGCGGTACTCGACGCGGCCGCGGACTTCGGCGTCCGCGAGTTCTGTGAGGTGTCGCTGGAAACCGCCCGCGGGCTGGAGTACTACACGGGCGTCGTCTTCGAGTGTTTCGACTCGACGGGCGAGGTTTCGCGGTCGGTCTTCGGCGGCGGCCGCTACGACGACCTCATCGAGAACTTTGGTGGCCAGCCTACCCCTGCCGTCGGCGTCGCGCCCGGGCACGCTACCCTCCAGTTGCTCTGTGAGCGGGCGGGCGTCTGGCCCGAGGAAGCGCCGTCGACGGACTACTACGTACTGAGCGTCGGCGACACCCGGGCGGTAGCGGCCGATATCGCCCGGGACCTGCGCGAACGCGGCCACATCGTCGAGAGCGACGTCGCCGACCGGAGCTTCGGCGCGCAGATGGGGTACGCCGACTCGATCAACGCCGAGACGGTCGTCATCGTCGGCGAACAGGATCTCGAAAACAACGAGGTGACGCTGAAGGAGATGGCCTCCGGCGACCAGACGACCGCACCCGTCGACGCGTTCCCCGGCGACAGCGAGCGGCCGACCTACGAGGACTGGCGTTGAGGCCAGCGACCGGTGACGACAGGTGCCGAGCTGCGATCCAGCTGACCTGTCGGAACCTATCACGACCGACCATCGATCAATATGGCTGACCGCGATACATACGAGAAGGACAACACGACGGCCGAGACATGGGGTATCAGGCTCTATATCGGTACTCTCCTGTTTGTCGGCGGACTCCTGACCGTCTATCAGTCCACGACCGGAGCCGAGGCCCCCGTCTGGGTTGGTGTGGCCGTGACGGTGGGCAGTGCCGTCTACGTCGGGCGACTCCTCCGAGCTGCAATATGAGCGCGCTTCGGGTGTAGAGCACACCAGCGTCGTGGGCTCCGAAACGCGATTGTGAGGCCGTGGCCAGCGGTAAATTGACCTCCTCCTCCGCGTGAACGCGGAGGAATCCGCCCATCGGATTTCGGGTTTGTCGTCGCCTTCGAGGTTCCAACCCGCACTCAGAGGGAACCGGCAGCATACCGGGGGAACTCTCGGTTATTTCCCTCGCTATAGGGCTGTGGCCCGGTCAATGAGGCCCCGTCGGATTCCGTGTCATCGCCGTGGGAACCACCGCTGGTTACCTGCCCCTTGTGGTTCGGGGCCGGCATCTCACCGAATCCGTCGTATCATCTCAGACAACGGGCCACAACAAAATTATTGCGGTGGGAAATCCAGCAGCCTGCGCCGATATTTTGCTTGCTGGGGTGTCCGCTCAACCCCCGCCTGTTCGCTCCTCGGTTCCGACAGTGCGTCGGAACCCTCGTCACTCACGAGAAGGCGGGGGTATGCACTCGTATCTCTATCACCGAGCGGCAGCCCCGGTTCACCGAAGCACCTTTAAACTGTCAATCAATCATAACGAATGGTCGCCGTTTTCAGGCGACCCAACGTGGTACACTCCTGTCCACGAAGCACAAGCGGGGATGACCCTGCCCCGCCTATCAGTAAATCTGCCACCGATACCAGTTGATCGACACAACTGTTGACTGCTGAAACCGGCTGGGATGGCAGTAACGGGGGAATCAACGGGAGAACGGATCATATTTCACCAGTTGTGATTGTGCTGGTCACCCTGACGACAGCTATCCCGAACTCACGACGATGTTTTGCGAATACGGTCACAGTGGCTATTCTTCCAGAAGCACCGCTTGCAGTCGCAAGTCCCACATCTTCTATTTGCAGCCTCAATATTGTCCCACATCTTCTATCGCGTCGTCGGTCGCGGTTCTTTTTCGATTCGAGTACGCCATATCGGAGCCACACATCCGGTGGTACGTGTCGAGTGGGGATCCATCACCCGCAGACCCGGTCATTTACCACGATGGGAGCCCTACGCTCTGTTGTTGTACTTCTATGCCCCCCGGTGAGTTCTCAGAGCGTCCGACAGCGGCCGATGGCCTCCCCGAGACGGTCTCCTGTAGCGACTGCGAGGCGGCGTTCGAATCGCCGGGCGAGTACTCCTTTCTCATTCTCAACCAGCTGACAGCCCCCGTAATCGGCTGTGACGATCACCTCTCAGAGTTCGCCAGTATCTGTGGGTACACCACAGTTGCAACGGCCAGCACCGTCAGCTACAGACCGGCCGGCGGGATCGGCTGTCCGAGCTGCCGACTGTCGGTGCACAATCCGCGCCAGCCGATCATCCCGGTCAAGGACGGTGCGGTCGGGATCGTTGCCTGCCCGGAGCATCAGACCAAGATCATCGATCGCTTCCAGCAGGGGCTCGAAACAAAACACGAACTGACGGCAGGTATCGGTATGTCGGACTCGGCGGAACTGCTGTAGTCATCCAGCATATCTCGGTCACGCTTCACTTCCGGTTCCTGCGGGGTGACGACGAGGCCCTGTGTGTAGCCAGCCACCGTCCAGGGTACGATCCGAGGTCAAACAGTTGCGGCTACCAGTGTGAGACGCGGTTGCCAGGCTGTAGCTTCGGCTCTCCAATCTGAGTCGGCTCTTCAGAAAGCGAAATCCGGGACGGGTGGGCATGCGTCCCGGCCTGTTCCGGGCAGGCAAACAGTCGGCATACACGGGCCGACTATATCATCATGCACAGTGACATGTAAAAAAGATACCGCCCCAGTTATCGAATGAGATATTTTGAGGCGGGTGAGAGGGCCGGACTCGGGGGTGTGTCGATGTTTCACCAAGTGAAGAATAGCTCAGAAGTTACTTTTAGTATATAAATTTTGGTGAGTACTTTTATGTTGATCCCCACCGTTAGTGTAGATGCCGGTTGGCAACGTTCCGGGCAGGCGTCACACGGGCAGGCACCTCAGACCACGCAGCAGTTCAGATCGGTCCCGATGTGGTGGGCACACAGCCGGGATGGATTCGGCCGTCTATTTGTACCGTAAACACCAACGAGACAGCCGCAGCAACGGGGAGTCGGGCGTGGCTTTGGGTGGAATCAAGAGGTAATCGAGTACCGAGCCAGCGAATCCAGCAGCGGTGCGCGGGGTAACTGGATCAGCCATCGCACGAACGGGCCACCCACCGCAGCCGATGCCATTCAGCCGCCCGTCGGCACGCTCGATGACCACACCATCGGGGAGGGATGCGATAGTATTTTGTTCACGACAGAGTAGCTGTGTGGCGTGGGAACAGATCGTGACCGCGTGTGGGCGAGCGTGCTCCGGCTATCGAACCACCAGGCCGGGTTCTCGGTCGACGAGATCGAAGACAGCTGTACGGAGCTGTTCGGTGACGACGCACCGACACGGGACTCGGTGACCGACACGGTAGACACGATGGTTAGCTGGGGAGTGCTGGAATCGTTCGGGTTCGACAGCGGCACGACCTACTACATACTGAACGACGAGAATATCGGCCCGTAACGCCGCAGCCATCGCAACGCGTGCGGCGATACCCCCGCGAGTAGAGCGTGCCGAGCCGCTTTTTGTCCCCGCGCGTTACTGGTGGTTCGTCGGCTCACCCGACATATACCATAGATTCCACATGTATAACCGGCAGAATCGGGCATATATTGGAAACACTGGCGATATGTGCCGATCGGCAACTCGTTTATTTGCGCCCGGCTCCTACGATTGTATGGCCCCCACAATACGAGCCAACGTATCTGACAGACAGGGACTCACCCATCTGCTTGGGGGCCACACTTACTCACCCGTTTGCAGGTGTCGATACCGATTACTGATTCACTGTCGATGGCAGCGCCGGGACAAGGAACGTGAGGATGAGCGACAGCCGGTGGGTAAGACTACCCGGGGAGGTCGGTGATCGTCGCCTGCATCCGTTCCCAGTGGCTCCCCTTCCAGAAGAACTGTTCACACTCGCGGCACTGCCACACGCGGGCCACCGCGTCGGGCGCGTGGTCGGGTCGCTCGTCGGGGTCGATCCGCTCGACACGACCGTTGCAGACGCTACAGCGGTCGGGCTCCGTCGGGAGATCGATCTCGACCCCGTTGTCCCGCAGGGCAGCGAGTTGCGCCTCAACCTCGCGGGCCTCCAGCAGCATCGCGTCGGCTGTGTGTGCGGCCAGTTCCTGATCGCGTGTGATCAGCGTGCGGTCTGTTGCCGCAGCCCGCTCGCGGATCGCGTCGTCGGTCTCGATGCCTTCTTCCTGTACGTACAGCGTGTCGTGGCCACAGATCCGCAGGTAGGTGACGAGCGTGCCGAGCATCGCATCCAGCAGCAACCGTCTACCCATGCCGTATCGTTCCGGCCGCTGGTACTTGGCTCTGTGCTCGACCACAGCGCGGGAGCCTGTCCGAAGCGACAGCGGATACCGGCGATACCCCTCCAAATTCGCAGCTCACCGGGGCTGGAGTGTAAGCAACGCAGCCAGAAAGCAAAATGTGGGACGGGTGGGCAACGCCCCAGCTTGGTCCGGGCAGGCAAGCAGTCGGCGTATATCACGGGCCGACTACGTGGTACTGCATGGTGACGTAAAAAATACCCATCGGTCAAATTATTTAGTCTGATATTTTGATTGGTTTACCACTGACACCACCCATATGATACACTTACCTACCGTCGAATACAGCCAGACTGCTATTCGGTGTTTAGTTATCTATATCAATAATTAAAGAATTATATTTATATACCAATCCGGCCAAATACGAGATACTGGTATGCCACCTTCCGGGCAGGCGCACAACGGGCAGGCATTCCAGTGAGGGCACTCCACCATCCGGTCCCGATGTGGTGGGCACACAGTCGGGGCGGGAACACGCATTCGTTTTCTTCCCGGTCCTGTGATTCCGAAAGACAGTTTTGCAAACAGTTTCTGATGCGCGCAGAGAGAGTGAGATATTGTCAATAAAACCGAGATAGATTATACAGACTGAAAACTGGGTGGGTATATTTATATGTGTATCGCCACTTATCATACATACTGGGATGCCACGTCCGGGCAGGCATCAAACGGGCAGGCATGCCAGAATGGATTACGCACACGTTGAGCCCCTCGATCCAACCCGGTGGGCACAGTACTCGGGTTGCGGTCAACGCTGGGCTTTTTTGAGGCGGTGGTGGGCACCGCTCGCCTAACGTGCTATCAGTCGACTCCGTATCTGAGTACAATCGATACCAGTCCTGTGACCGCAGTAGGTCCGGGATCTGCTGTATCAGGCTTCCGCTGGGTCGTCGTGCACGCTCGACTGTATCGACGACGCCAGTGTGTGCGCCTGCGACCCCTCGTCGACCGATTCGAGGAACGATTCGAGTCTGTCCTCGACAACGGCGGCGTCGAGTTTCGCGAGGGCCGCAGCCGCGATAATGCCGAGATACTCGTCGTCGCCATCGAGTGCCGCGAACAGACACTCTACCGTGTCGTCGGTGTCGCTTTCGAGCTGGCCCAGCAGCCAGGCCGCATTGCGCTGTTCGGAGCTACGGGGGGATTCGGCGACGAGGGAGGCAAACTCGTCCGAGACATCGGTCGGGACATCCTGCCCGATCTGTTCGAGTGCAGCTTCCCGGACGGCGTGGCCGTCGTCGAAGTCGGCCTCGGTGAACGTCGTGATGAGCCCCTCGGCGGCCTCCTGTCGCAGCTCGTCGCTGGTGTCCTCGTTGAGTTCGTCGACGATCAGATCGACTGTCTTTCGGGCACCGAATTTCCCGATCTCGCTGATCGCACACTGCTTGAGTTCGTCGTCCGTGCCCTGAGACGCGGTGACCAGCGCCTCGTAGGCCGCGTCAGTCCCGATCTTGACCAGTGCCTCTGTCGCGGCCTGTTTGGTCCGGCTGATCTGCGTGTCGTTTGCGGACTGCTGGTAGGTATCTTCCTCGACACGCAGATGCTGGTTGATCGGCTCAACGAACGTCTCGTCGCCGACCTCGCCGCCCGCTTCGATTGCGCGCCGCAACACCCGCAGATCGACCTCCTCCTGTATTGTCGACCGTAGTTTT
>Ga0102942_1001088_pt1 | contig 10464 bp, 9 predicted proteins | sample SalPon2_C_H2O_MG_FD_78171 | JGI IMG/M metagenome (GOLD analysis project Ga0102942, IMG submission 78171) | Salt pond water microbial communities from South San Francisco under conditions of wetland restoration - Salt Pond MetaG R2_C_H2O_MG | ecosystem: Environmental > Aquatic > Non-marine Saline... | reverse complement strand
TCTAGGGAGGCGACGCGTCGCGCGGCGGCGAACAGGAGCAGGCCGATCACGCTACGGAAACGCACGTCGACGAGGCTGTCGACCATGCCGAGAGAAACCGCTTCCAGAAGCTCGTGAGAGGACAGACGCCGCACGTGAAACATATCTCCCGAGCACTCACGCTCCTTACCGAGCAGGCCGAGACACGGACGTTTCGCACCGCGGAGGTGTATGACACGTATCAGAAGATCGCCGAACAGGCCGGCACGACGCCGCTGAGCTACGATCGCGTCCAACGCCTCCTCAAATAACAGGCGTTTCTCTGTGTCACGGAGAGCAAACACACGGGCGGTGGTCACGGCGAGGGGAGCTACCGAGTCCACCGCCTGCTTCGATTGCCGGAGATCGTTACAAGTGGGCTTGATGGCCAGTAGCCGGTGATGAGTAACTGCTAGCCCGCCACCGGGTCTGATCAGTTGATATTCACTCGGTACGAGGGGTGTCTCCGCTCGGCCATTACTCCGATTCGATGCGACTATCCCCGACAACGGTACACTCGGTATGAGGTGTGTCTCGGTCTCAGAGAGGATCGATCAGTGGTGATGAAATGGTCACAGCAACCGTGTCTCGGACAAACGAGCGCCTAAGAGAGATATCGCCAGATCGTCGTCGGATCGGCGTCGTTCAACTTGGCGTTCGTCTCCATCTTGCGGAGCTCCGTGACGCACCGCTTTGCGACGAGCGGGTAGACATCAGCAGGCGTGAACTCAAAGTTGAGTCGCATGATCTCCTGCCAGTGTTCGGCCCAGATGTCCTCAACGACGCGGGGATACAGGTCCTCGACGAGGTGAACGCCGAACTCGCGATCCTCCCCGACGACGAGCGAACGCACGGTCTTGCGGATCCGGGCAGACGTACAGTACATCGCAACGATCCGTTCAGCTCCCGTCTCCGTGTCGTCTGGGTCGCGACCGAACTGCTCGCGGTTCAGTTCTTCGAACGCCTCGCGGACCACTTTCACAACTCCCCGAACGAGTCGATCACCTCCTCTCGCCACCTGTACGTGTCGTCGATTGCCGAGTTGAACTCGACCGCCCTTTCCTGTGAATGTGTTGTAGCGGCGGACATGAGACCCGTCCAGTAGTCTGTGGGCGAAAAACACAAATGCTTCAACATTTTAAAATTGATTTCAACAAATTGATGCTGCTGGAACTTCAAATACGTGTATGAGTGACGCAGAGCCCACGGACCACACCGAAAAGGTCGCCCGGATTCGGGAGGTCGCGATGACGGTTCGGGAACCGAAAAACGCGGGAGAGATAGCTGACGTTGCTGGTGTTGCCCGGAATACGGCCGAAAAGTATCTCACCCACCTCGTTGAGGCCGACAAGCTCGAAACAGTCCAGCGTGGCCGCGAAACCCGCTACTATCCGGATCCGGTTACCCAGTATTTCGATCAGATCCGCGACCTCATCAACGAGCAGCAGAAGGACGAACTCACAGCCGAATTAGCCGCCATCCGGGACGATATTGACGAGTGGAAGGAGACATACGACGCGGCGTCTGCCGACGAACTCCGGGCGACTGTCGGTGATGACATTCCGGCCGCCGAACGCCGACAGCGACGGCACGACGCTGAGGATTGGGAGTACTACGAGCACCAGGCCTCGCTCATCAAGCAAGCCATCCAACTTTACGACACGATCGAGGCGACTCGCGACAATCGGCTCGCATCCGCCAACTGACTCGGTGACAGGAATGGGAAACTCACCGACCCCTGGAGACACGCATCTCCACCGATACGAGGTCCACAAACGAGTCGCAACGCGACTTCGACGGGAAGCGGGCGTCACGGCTGTGAACGCGGATCCGAGTCCGATGCGTCCGATTCGTCTCGTGGCGACGCTCGATCGTCCGGCCTTTTTCGATCAGGACCTGGATACTGGCGACGCAACGCTGGAATTCGAGTGGCGTCCACGTTCCGAGCGCGATGAGTTCCGTATCCAGTACAACGAACCAGGGACGCGGTGGTCGTGCGGCTGGCACCAGGACGAAACGCACGAGAACCTCGGCCCGAGCCATTTCCAGGTGGACCACGAAGCCTGGTCAGTACCGCACCGCGAATCCGCGTCCTTCTCAGATTCGAATCCGATGGCGATCCTTGAAGCCAGCCTCTCTGAGCTTCGAGACCGCATCTCGAATCTCCCCGAAAGCACCCACCCGAATCGGTAGTCCGCTACGTGCTGGATTCGAGCGGGACCACCTCCCACTTGCGGCAGTGGATTTGGTGTTGACCGTCGGTCTCGAGCTCGATGCTACCGGCCTCGAAGGCGGTCGAGATCAACAGCGGAAACAGTTCTCTCCGGCTGCCGGTGATGTCGTCAAGATCCCGTCGATATCGCCTACTCCGACTTCTTCGACTCCTCATCGCGACCCAGAGCTGTCTCCACCACGTCGACCGCGACCTTCCAGATCTGTCGCGTGACGATTTTTAGATCATATGAGAGCGACTGCTCACGGACATATTGGAGGTCATACCGTAGCTTCGTCCCGGGCTTGACGCTGCTGGCGTCATTGATCTGCGCCAACCCGGTCAGTCCCGGCTTAACGAACCAACGTTTGCGCCACATATCGGTTTCGTCTTCAAGCAGGTGCTCTTCTTCAGTCCACACTGCCCGCGGCCCGACAACGCTCATATCTCCGCGAAGGATCGACCATAGTTGTGGAATCTCGTCGAGATGCGTCCGTCGAAGGATACCACCGACACGCGTGATCCGATCATTCTCGTCGTCGTTGACCGGCGCCGCAGATTCACCCTCAGGAGCCATCGACCGGAACTTGAAAACGTTGAATGTCTCGCCAAACACCGCGGTACGCTCCTGTCGGTACAGGACTGGCCCGCCGTCATCAAGCTTGATCGCAACCACAATCAGGAGGATTAGGGGGGCGAGCGCAACAAGCCCCACCGCGGCGAACGCCACGTCGAACGCACGCTTGAACACGTGATCTTGGACGTCCCACGGCTCGATCTCGACGTCGACGAGCGCCTGCCCCGGCTCACCGCCCGCAGTTAACACCGTGTCGGCGTGGTCTTGGTGCACTCGCGCTGCGACACCATGTTCATAACAGGCATCGAGTGCGCCGAAAAACTCCGCTCGGTCGGTAGTCGTGAACGCCAACACGACCGTGTCAATGTCTCGTTCAACGAGGATATCCTCAAGCCGTGAGAGCCCGCCGAGCCGTTCCAGATCGGTAGGGGGGTGGCCGCCATCGGAAATCGTGAGTTGCTTACCAGATTGTGTCTCACCTGAGAGAGGGCCTGCGTGCGTGATGATTGGTGTCGGACAGAGATAGCCGAGTAACGATAACTCAGTTTCCTGTGCAATTTCTCCAATCTGCGTTAAGTCGTTGCCGACAATGATTGCCCGCTCGCTGCGGATTTCTGGACGACGAAGCCACATGAACCACAGTGGGATCATCACAGCGAGGAGTGGGGCCACTAACACCAGCGTTAGCCGCGGCACCTGATACGTGTAATCGAAATATCCAATTGTCGCTAACGCGAAGATTGCGACGAGCAACCGCTTGTGAGACAGCGCAATAATGTCCAGAATACGCCGCGGGCGTGGCTTGTACAGCGGGATGAACGCCCCAGTTACGATCGCAACTGTGAGGCCCACCTCAATGACAAACTCGGCGCCGGTCGGCGGATCAACGGGTAAGCGACCAAGCACCGGAATCATCCCAGCGATCGCTTGGAGAGCGCTATTGTTGACGAGCATCACCGCAAACGTGGAGAGCAACACCACGCCGCTGATGCTTGCAAGGCGGTAGCGCCATCCGGTGTCCATCATCAACTGTTTGTCAGGCAAACCATGTTAAGCACTACGTTTCATTCGCTCAATCCGAATTATTAACACCCCAAGCAGTCCTACTTATGTCAGTAGTAATATGACATTTCTACGCCATTTTGGCGCCTATTTTGCACTGCCAGATAGTACGAGAAAGATCGCTAGACAGAAATTTATAATCAGATATTAACATATCCCACTGAGCCGCACTTGATTGCTACAGCCAGAGTAAGTATTCAACCAATTAACGAAGTCTTATTCGACAGTCACACTCTTCGCGAGGTTCCGCGGCTTGTCGATGTCTCGGCCCTTATTATTCGCCACGTGATAAGCGAACAACTGAAGATACACATTTGCCACCAGCGGCTCAACGACACCCACATCAGGCACTTCGAACGACACGTCAAGCGTGTCGTATTTGCTTCCTGCAGATATGCACCCTAACGCGGGCGCACCCCGAGTCTGTGCCTCAGTGACGTTGTTCATCGTCTCGGTAGCTCTGCCTCCCTCGGTCAACACTGCAAGCACGGGTGTGTTAGGAGTCACCAACGCAAGCGGGCCGTGTTTCAACTCACCTGCAGCAAAGCCCTCCGCATGGTCATAGGAAATCTCCTTGAGCTTTAAGCCACCCTCAAGTGCCACGGGCACTCCAAGCTCTCGCCCGATAAAGAAGAACGCCTCGCTGTCACCGTACTCCCTTGCGGCCTCGCGCACATGCTCCTCGTCATCGAGCACCTGCTGGACTGCTCCCGGCAACCCGCGGAGGTCTTCAAGCACGTCGCGCGCGTCGCTCGCGGCGAGTGCGCCACGGTTTCGGCCGATTGCCACCGCGAGCATCACGAGCGTCGCCACCTGCGAGGCGAATGTCTTCGTCGCTGCAACGCCAATCTCCGGGCCAGCGCGGATGAATGCGGTGCCGTCGACTTCCCGGGTCACCGTGCTCCCCAAGGTGTTCGTCACGGCGAACGTCCGCGCACCGGCGGCGTTTGCACGCCGGACTGCGCCAAGCGTGTCGGCCGTCTCTCCGCTCTGGGTCACGGCGACGACGAGCGTTCGGTCCGGGGTGCGTCCCGCGCCGAACTCATATTCGCTCGCGATCTCAACGGTAGCGCGGACGCCAGACAATTCTTCGAATAGCTGTGCCGCGTATCTACCGGCGTAGTTGGAGGTCCCGCAGGCGACGATCTGAATCTCTTCGACGTCGGCAAGAAAGCCTGGGGGGAACGACACGTCCAGATCCACGTCACCAGCGTCAACGTCGAGCCGTCCGGCGAGCGTCTGCCGGAGTGCCTCGGGCTGTTCGTGGATCTCCTTGCGCATGTAGTGGTCATAACCGCCCTTCTCAGCGGCGTCGGCCTCCCACGTAACCGTCTCCACGCTCCGTTCGACCCGTTCTCCGTCGTGATACACTGACACCGCGTCCGCGCCGACAGAGGCCACGTCGCCGTCTTCGAGATACATCACGTCTCGCGTGTGCTCTAAGAACGCGGTCACGTCGCTGGCGACGAACGACGACGCGTCGCCGCGACCCACCACCAGCGGACTCCCACGACGCGCAACAACGATCCGGTCATCGTCCTCTCGGACCGCACAGATGGCGTAGCTGCCCTCCAAGCGACTCTCAACACGCTGAATCGCCTCTAACAGATCGATTCCCGGGTCGGCCGCGAGCGCTTCCTCCAATAGGTGCGGGATGACCTCGGTGTCGGTGTCACTTGTGAACTCGTGGTCTGCGAGTTCAGCTTTTAGCGTCTCGTGGTTCTCGACGATCCCGTTGTGGACGACCGCCACGTCCTCAACGCAGTCGGTGTGGGGGTGCGCGTTCGCGTCGGTCGGTGGGCCGTGAGTACTCCACCGGGTGTGGCCGATGCCGTGAGTCGCCTCGGGCAGGTCAGGCACAGTAAGCGCGTCGACCTCGCCGGAACGCTTCGCCACGGTGAGCCCGCTTGATGCACCCACGAGCGCGACGCCCGCCGAGTCGTAGCCACGGTACTCCAGATTGTGCAGTCCCTCGTGGACGATCTCGCCTACGCTGGCGCTCACGGCGCCGTCGGTCGCCTCGTTACCATCTCGCCCCACGCCGGCCGTGCCGATGTATCCGACGATACCACACATCGTTATCCCCTCCGCACGACCGCATCCGACTCAACGCGCTCATCGATTACCACACCTGCATCGGCACGGACGTTGTCACCGACGACTGCGCCGTCCGTGAGCGTCGCACCGCCACCGACCGTTGCGTTGTCGCCGACGACACCGCCGAACTCAACGTTTCGATGGACCGCGTCATCAACAACGACCGTCGCGGGCCCGCCGGCGATCGTGACATTCGGGCCGACGCGGGCGTTGCTCGCGACAACTGCGTCACGGACCACTGCCCCCGCACCGATCACGGCGTCCGGGAACACGACCGTGTTCTCTATGACGGCGTTCGCGGCGATCGTCGCGTTTTCGCCGATCGCTGTCGACCCGCCAACGGTCACATTCGGCCCAAGACGGACGTTGTCCGCCAAAGCGACATCATCGGCGACTGCCACTGAGCTACTGCTACTGTTTTCATCGCCGTCAGCGGCCGATCCCTCGCGGTTGGTTCGGTCATGGATTAGCGCAGCGTTAACGGAGAGCACGTCCCAGAGGTTCGAGACATCAAGCCACCGCCCGTCATAGTTGACGGCCGCCACGCCGTCAGCTATGTCTGCCAGTTCGTTCAGTGTTGCCGTGATTGTTAGTTCTCCTGTCACGTCTGTCTCGCGGATATCGTCGAAAATTGCGGGCGAAAAGCCGTAGACACCGGCATTGATTCGGTTCGTCATCACGGGGCCCGCTGGCTTTTCATCGATGTCGATCACGCGGTTGTCATCAAGGGTGACGACGCCATACTCACGGGGGCGCTCTGTGGGGGTTACCGCCATCACCGGCGTCTCCCCATCGTGCATTCGATTCTGGACGGTCGCGATTACGCTGTGTTCAACGATTCGGTCACCGTTGAGCACGATGAACGAGTCGTCGATGACGGGTTCGGCCTGAAGCACAGCGTGGCCGGTACCCAACTGAGTCGCCTGCTGGACGTACTCGATCGTGATGTCCCAGTCGTCGCCGTCGCCGAAGTGGTTGCGGATGCGCTCTTGTCTGTAACCGACGACGAGGATGACCCGGTCAATCCCGGCCGCGGCGACGGCCTCAACCACGTACTCAAGGAGCGGGCGGTTCGCCACGGGAACCATCGGCTTTGGTCGCCGGTTGGTTAGCGGCTCTAACCGTCTCCCTTCGCCCGCCGCGAGGATCACCGCAGTCGTTGCGTCTGCACTCATAAGCAAAATGTCGTCCGCCCCGGATTTAAATCGCCCGTGGTCGCATCCACCGGGCGACATCTGGTGAGGCTACTCCGAAATCCGATCTCGCGATAGGACCTCGCCGGGCGTCGTCGTCTCCGTCGCGCCTAATTTGACTCCGGCGTTTAGCGACGTGTTGATCCCGGTCTTCGCCTCGTCGCCGACGATTGTACCGAGTTTTCGACGCCCGGTATCCACGCGGTCGCCTTTGACCGTCATCCGGACGGGTTCATCGTCATGGCGGAGGTTAGCGACGTTCGTCCCCGCACCGAAATTCACCCCGCGACCGAGCACGGAATCGCCGACGTACGAGAGATGTCCCACAGACGCGTCGCTCATGATCACGCTGTTTTTGATCTCGACGCTATGCCCGATGTTCACGTCCGGGCCAATCACTGTGGCGCCGCGAAGGTACGCGTTCGGTCCCACCTCGGCGCCAGATCGGATCAGCGCCGGGCCCTCAACGTACGCGCCCGACTGCAGCCGGGCGCCCGGTTCAACGGCGACCGGGCCGTGCAGGTGGACACCGTCTTCGACGGTTCCGGCGACCGACACGTCTGATTCTGTTCGCTCTCCGAGGGCCAACTCGTTCGCCGCCAACAGCTCCCACGGGCGCCCGACGTCGAGCCACGTCCCCTCGTAGGAGGCTACGTCGATCCGACGGCCGTCCGCGAGGAGGTGCTCTATCGTCGTCGTTATCTCGTACTCGCCGCGCTCACTCTCGGGCGTCTGCTTGATGTACTCGAAGACGTCCGGCTCAAACGCGTAACACCCGACATTTGCGAGGTTCGTCGGCGGGTCATCCGGCTTCTCAACGATGCCCGCAAGCGAGCCGTCCTCGGCCATCGAGAGCACCCCGTACGCCCGCGGGTCCGGGACTTCGGTGGCCGCGACGGCCGTCCCCTCGGCCTCGGCGAGCGCACGTGGGAGCGACGCATCCACGATCACGTCGCCGTTGAGCACCAGGAAGTCGTCGTCGACGACCGGCTCGGCTTGTGCCACGGCGTGGGCCGTCCCCTTCGCTTCCGCCTGCCGGACGTAGGTGACCGGGTAGCCGCGATAGGAATCGCCAATCGCCTCTCGGATTGCAGCGCCACGGTAGCCGGTAACGACAACGAACTGATCAACAACATCGATCGCGGTGTCGAACACACACTCAAGTAGCGAGCGGTCCTCGACCGGCAGGAGCGGTTTCGGGCGACGGTCTGTCAGCGGCCGCATTCGGGTCCCGCGACCGGCTGCGAGCACGACTCCGTACATGTGTCCGTCAGACGGCGGGGTGAGGTTTATCCGCTGTGGTCGGCGGCTCGGTCGACGAGGTCGTGAGCTGTCTCAAACAGGTCGGCAGCGTCGGCTTCCTCGCGGGCCTCGGCGGTGATCCGCACCAGTGGCTCGGTTCCGCTCGCGCGGACGAGGAACCAGCCGGTCTCCGTCTCCACGCGGATCCCATCAAGCGTCGACACGTCATCGAACGCCTCGCAGGCGAGTTCTGCGACGCGGTCAACGGTCACCCGCTTCGCGTCGGTGCGCACCGAGTCTCGGCGGATCGGATAGGTTGGAAGCTCGTCGACCATGGCAGCGAGTGAGCCCTCTTTACCAACCAACGCGGTCAGTGTACACGCCGCCAGCGGCCCGTCCGGACAGCGCGTTTGTCCTGGCCAGATCCACGCTCCACTGGGCTCTCCGCCGAACACCACGTCGGGTTTCGTCGTCGCGGCGGCGACGTAGGCGTCACCGACAGGCGTGTACGTCACGTCGGCCCCGACAGCAGCGAGCACGTCGGAAACGAGCAGGCTGGTGTCGACCGGTACCGCAACGCGGTCGCCCGCCGTGGTCTCGCGTCGGGCGAACAGCGCGAGCAGCGCGTCACCGGAGACGAACCGTCCGCGTTCGTCGATCGCCATCATCCGATCCGCATCGCCGTCGTGGACGATCCCGAGATCTGCGCCAGTCGCTTCGACGACCGCACAGGCCGTCTCGCAGTTTGTCGCCGTTGGTTCGCTCGGCCGTCCCGGGAACCGACCGTCTCGTTGGGCGTTGAGTGTCTCGACGTCACAGCCCGCGGCGTAGAGCGCGTCAGCGGTGACGCGACCGACGCCGTTACCAATGTCGACGACGACCGAAAGGTCCCCTGGGATTGCGACCGACTCCCGAAGGGCGCGTTCGTGGTGGGCTCGGGCGTCCTCCTGGCGACGATACTCACCTAATTCGTCCCACGCCGCAAGGTCGAACACCTGCTCTTCAACGATATCCGCGATTTGGGCGTTCGCGTCCTCGCCGAACGCCCGGCCGTCATCAGCCCAAAGTTTGATCCCGTTGTCGGGCGCCGGATTGTGTGACGCAGTGACGACGACACCGGCGTCGGCCCCCTCGCGAACGATGCTTCGTGCGACGGTCGGCGTCGGCTCCACACCGACGTCGATCACGTCACCGCCGCACTCCGTGATCCCGGCAGAGAGGGCGCGGCTGAGCGTGCGCCCACTCTCGCGAGCGTCGCGTCCGAGCACGACCGTCTCGGCGCCGTCAGTCGCCAACGCGCGCCCGATGTCGAGCGCGAGATCGGCTGTGACTTCGTCGCCCACCGGCCCCCGTACACCGCTCGTTCCGAACATACCATCGCTTCTCTACCGTTCGAAAAGACGCTTGGGGTCCGGCGACTTTCGTACCCAATAGTAGGCCAACGGGAAGTAGACGAAGACAGAGCCCATCGCCCGGTGCCGAAAAATCGACACGATAATTCATCTTCCCGAGCGATACCGAAACATGCAGAACAAACGCGTCCTCGTCACGGGCGGCGCGGGTTTCATCGGTTCGAACCTCGCGAACCGCCTCGTCGAAGCCAACGACGTGATCGCGGTCGACGACACGTACCTCGGGACGTCCAAGAACCTCGACGAAGACGTGGAGTTCGTCGAGGCCTCCGTCCTTGGGGACGACTTCCCGGTCGACGTCGACGTTGTCTTTCACCTCGCCGCGCTCTCCTCGCGGAACATGCACGAGAACAATCCCCAGCGCGGCTGCCGCGTCAACGTCGAGGGGTTCGTCAATACGGTCGAGCGCGCCCGCCAGCAGGGCTGTGACACCGTCGTTTACGCCTCGACCTCCTCCATCTACGGCAGCCGCACCGAGCCCTCGCCCGTCGAGATGGACGTGGAGGCGCACACCGCCTACGAGGCCTCCAAACTCGCCCGCGAGCGCTACGCCGAGTACTACGCCAACCACCACGACATGGCGATGGCCGGCCTCCGGTTCTTCTCCGTCTACCAGGGGTTCGCCGGCAACGAGGAGCACAAGGGCGAGTA
>Ga0102942_1001087_pt1 | contig 10465 bp, 7 predicted proteins | sample SalPon2_C_H2O_MG_FD_78171 | JGI IMG/M metagenome (GOLD analysis project Ga0102942, IMG submission 78171) | Salt pond water microbial communities from South San Francisco under conditions of wetland restoration - Salt Pond MetaG R2_C_H2O_MG | ecosystem: Environmental > Aquatic > Non-marine Saline... | reverse complement strand
CATATACTGTCATTAGAGTCGATGCCAATGCCTGTTGGGCCACTGCTTGGAGACGTGAATTGGGAGAGTGTATTGCCCGATTGGTCGAGTTGATAGATAGAATCGAACCCGGTGAAAGGGTTCTCAGCCTGCCAGATGCTGTCATTAGAGTCGATACCGATCCCTCGTGGTTCTTGACCCGGAGCCCGGAATTGGGTAATCGTTTGCCCTTCTTCAAAACTAAGTCCAACTCCCGTATTAAGTGCTTCATTCCCTTGCACAAAGTCTGCGTCAACCCCAGAGCCAGCCCCATCCATCCCAATATGAATAGCTTCGTTTCCATTAATGGTAGTACCACTTAACAAGGTTGCACCAGTGGCAACCTTAACAGATCCTTGGTCAACAGCGTGCGCCTCATCATAGTGGCGCGCAAACTTCCGGCGAGCCGTGTCTGTCTCATCGCCCAATGTGCGCGCTACTTCATCAGCCGAGTCCCACTGCTTAATACAGGCCGCGCACACGCCCACTGATAGTTCGCCAATTGTGTCATCCCATCGTGTGTACTCATACCATCCATCGTGCTCATTATAGGCGATGACTCCATAGTAGCGCTCACCATCTGCTTCGATTTGCTGAACTGGGTCAACACTGTCATTAGTAAGCGTTACAATCTCTTGTCGAGCAAATGGAGTTTCTTCTTCTGTGAATAATTCACCCTCTCTTTTGTGAAACCAGTTAGCTATTTCTCGTGTCATGTATTATAATTGTGTGAGTTTTTTGCCGAGCACCTTTGTGCCTGAATCGATGTGATAGATAGAATTGGCATCAACGTCAGCATTCCATATACTGTCATTAGAGTCGATGCCGATGCCTGTTGGGATACTGCTCGGAGACGCGAATTGAGAAAGTGTATTGCCCGATTGGTCTAGTTGATAGATAGAATTAGCCCTGCTGGAAGCATGCCAAATACTGTCATTAGAGTCGAGGCCGATTCCTTGTGGGAGACGTCTCGGAGAAGCGAATTGGGTGAGGATCGAGCCTGATTGGTCGAGTTGATAGATAGAATTGGCATTAAGGTCAGCATTCCATATACTGTCATTAGAGTCGATGCCAATGCCTGTTGGGCCACTGCTTGGAGACGTGAATTGGGAGAGTGTATTGCCCGATTGGTCGAGTTGATAGATAGAATTGGCAGCACGGTCAGCATGCCATATACTGTCATTAGAGTCGACGCCGATTCCTCGTGCGTTACCGCGGCCGCTGCTTGGAGACGTGAATTGGGAGAGTGTATTGCCCGATTGGTCGAGTTGATAGATAGAACTGGCCGAAAGGCTAGCATGCCAGATACTGTCATTAGAATCGAGACCGATTCCTTGTGGGAAACTACTCGGAGACGTGAATTGAGAAAGTATTGCGCCCTGATTACCAGTAGATTCTTTTACATTTTCACTCTTATATGGAACGCCTGTTACCACAGGAACGCCTCCTTGCACAAACTCTGAATCGAGTCCAGAGCCTTCCCCATCATTACCCAAATGGTAGATTTCATTTCCACCAACAGTGGTGCCTGATGTAAGTGTTGCCCCAGTCGATACCTCATCGTCGAAGAGTTGGTCTGTTTCTTTACTCATATTTTATCCTTTTTTCTTTTTCAAGTTGATAGATAGAATTGGCATCAACGTCAGCATTCCATATACTGTCATTAGAGTCGATGCCGATGCCTGTTGGGATACTGCTCGGAGACGCGAATTGAGAAAGTGCATTGCCCGATTGGTCGAGTTGATAGATAGAATCGGCATCAGAGTCAACATTCCATATACTGTCATTAGAGTCGATGTCGATTCCTGACGGGCCACTGCTTGGAGAAGCTAATTGGGTGAGGATCGAGCCTGATTGGTCGAGTTGATAGATAGAATCGAACGCGATGAAACCGTCAACATGCCAGATACTGTCAGAAGAATCGAGGCCGATTCCTTTTGGGAGACGGCTCGGAGAAGCGAATTGGGTGAGAATCGAGCCTGATTGGTCGAGTTGATAGATAGAACCGACCGAAGCGTCAGCATGCCATATACTGTCATTAGAGTCGACGCCGATTCCTCGTGCGTTACCGCGGCCGCGGAGCGGAGAAGCGAATTGGGAGAGAGTCGCGCCCGATTGGTCGAGTTGATAGATAGAACTGGCCGAAAGGCTAGCATGCCAGATACTGTCATTAGAATCGAGACCGATTCCTTGTGGGAAACTACTCGGAGACGTGAATTGAGAAAGTATTCCTAACCCAAAGACGTTTGTTTCTGTGTATACCTCGTCTTCGATGAGTATATTTTTGCTCCCCCGATAGGTTTCAGCATCTAGCCCAGATCCTACTCCATCATTGCCCGAGTGGATCGCACTGTTTCCAGCAATAGTTGTTCCACTAACAAGTGTCGCACCCGTTTCCACAGTGTCGGGTTCTACACTGTGTTTATCTAAATAGTGAGATTCAATCCTCGCAGCAAGTTCCTTAGTTGTCCCAACACCTTTGGCAACACTCACATCAGAGTTTGACTCAGACACACACTGCGCACAAACGCCCACATTCACTCTTCCGTGAACATCGTCTACTTCGACGTACTCGTACCAGTAGTCGTGCTCGCCATATTCCACAATGCCAATATATTTTCTACCTTCTTTGACGACATTTTGTATAGGGTCAACCCTGTCAGCAGCTAGGTTCCCTACCACTCGACCAAGTAGCCGCGTATTTTCAGAAGGAATATGTTCTGATTTAGCGAGTTCTTCGAGTGCCTCATATCTCTCAAATAGCGTTCCTTCATGCCCGTGAAAGAACTCGGCAACTGGCCTGAGCAGCGATTGCATCTCCTCACGTTCTGCATTCGCTTGCTTAATAATTTTTTCTGCGTGTGCCATACTTATAGCGTTTGTCCTTCAATTATCTCGCCATCGATTTTAAGGTCGCCACTTGTTCTATCGAGTGCCATTCTATCATTCGAGTTTTGCCCGTCCTGCCACCGAAGCTCATCATTTGTCGAGTCATACCTAACACTTACATCACCGTCAGTGCCAAACTCGATCAGCTTGCCATCATCAAACTGGATACCACTGAGTTCGTTAAGAAGCTCAACAATCCCATCACCGTCAGTATCAGAAAATGAGCCAGCAACTGGAACAGATATTTTCAGTGTATTTCCAGTATCGTCATATAATAAGTTAACATTTTCTCCACCAACAAGCAAATTGTCAACAGTGTCTTGAACCCCCTCATCTGAAAGAGCCGATGTGTTAATAATTATTTCATTTTCTGGATCATCGTTTGTGACAGAAATATTCTCTCCACCAACAAGTGCTTCACCAATTGCATCGCGCGCATCTTCATTTGAGTAGGCACCAGTATTATTAATTGTTATGCTGTCACTCGCATCATCGTATACCACCTCAATACTGCTACCACCAGTGATGACTGATGCGATAATTGTTTCTATTTCTTCTTCACTGTTTCCGACCTTTACATATTGAGAACCATCATATGAGTAAAGACCGAAGGTTTGTGTATCTGTTCCATCAATCAGAATGATGGAATCTTCTGCCCCACTTGCATCAGTTGTGTCTGAGTATGCTGGAACTTGTAGTTCTTCTGCAACATCGAGCGCAGAGATTACATCTTTCTTTCCAATCTGCCGCCTATCCGTAACATTAGTGATACCAGTAGAATCAGTGTCAAAGTTATACAGTGGAATCCGTTGGTCTGAGTCATTCAACGATGAAGCAAATACACTCTCCAATCCGATAATAACATCATTTGATGTATTTTTATTCCACCCAATATAGACAGTTTGGTCAGCCGTGTCTGGTTCTAGTGTGATAGTAGTAGTTGTGTCAATAGCGAGCCATGCTCCAAAGACAAACGCCTCTCCACCACTAATAGAAACCGTGAGTGAACTATTCGAACTACTTTGCGAAAATGTGTCAAATAGCGACTCGTTTATTTCACCATCTTGTGTAGAAATCGCTGTTGGTTCAGCAGCGTCTACGATAAACCCATCAATACTGCCACCATAGGCAATTGCTCCCGCTGTTGCAAATGCATCGGCAGGCCTGCTTGGAGACGGGTTCGCCTTTTCAGTCATGTGTACTCTCTAGTGTAATCATTTGTATATTTATCTGCTGATACTTAAATGTTTCGGTCATACTGTGTTAAACTGCCGAGGGGCGAGCCACCCTTCATCCTCGTCGTAAAATTGGAATGCGTCAATTGCATTTTCATTACTGAGGTCAACAACGTCCAATGCTCCCCATTCGTCTTGCTCGTCGTTAAATACTTGTACATGTGTGTACTGTAAGGCCGAATCTTCTTCATCTGCAACAGCCACCTCTCGCCACACACCAGCGCTATCATCGTATAATCCTGTTGTCCCAAGCGTTGGCTCAGGTGTGAGATACTCCCAATCGAACCGGAACCGAAATTCTGCAAGGCCGCTGCCTTCAATGCTATGTGTAAAGACTTGCTCGTCTCGTGTGACACCAGTTAGTTCCTTCCACTGGCTTAATTCATTGTCATTTAAAACTGTCCCGAACAGTTCCGTGTCTACACTTCCGTCAAAGAAAACACCATTTGTGACTGTTGCTATTCTGTCTAGTGTTTCTGTTTCACCATCACCGACTTGAATTGTAACAACTTGGATGTTCTCATTTCCGATTGATTCAGCAACAGGTATTGGGACATCGCCAGCCTCACCGTCACTTATAAGCACTATCGTTCCGTCGCTACCACCAAGTGACTCAGAGCCTGCTGTGAGGCCGACCCCCATATCTGTTCCACCACTCGTGTCGAGCGAATTTATTGAGTCGAGTGCAGCACTCCTGTTCGAACCGAGTGGACCGAGTGGCACTTGCTCTGTCGCATCATAGTCAAACTCTACAACAGAAATGTTTGTTGTGTCGCCCAATCTAGAGACAATACGTCTCCCAATGTCTTTTTGTGACGGTTGATTGACTGAGCTAGACGTATCAAACAAGAAACAAATTTTGTCAGTGTTTATTCTCTCGGGTAAGAAATCACCTTCAACAGACGGATTTGTTGTTCTAAGTGTGTTCTGTATTGTTTTGGAGAAGAATGTTTTAATACGTATTGAAACAGGCTCAGTCGGCTTGCTGCTTGTCCGAGATATAGTTTCTCCGATACGATTTTCAAACACTGTTTCATCAGTAACTGTCTCCCCATTGTCAACTACTGTAATTTCATGTCTATCAAATGAAAATGTGTCAGCAACGTCAGGGTAGGAGACGGTCGCCGCTTGTGAAACCGTATTCCGCTCTGTCCCACGAGTGATTATTTCTATTCTTTTTGTCGAACCAGCGCTCGCAGGTGTTGTCTCACTGTATACTTGTCCAGACTTGTTTGAATAAATATACTCTGAGCCATCATACTCTCCATCAACAAAGGTAACAATTCTATGATAATCAAAGTTTGTTCCACTTGGAGTAGACGGGTATACAACAGAGACATTTTCTCTGTTAATTTCTTGCTCTCGTGTTGTTACACGATAGGTGAGCGTTATTTCTGCTTCAAGACTATTTGTACCAAACGGTGATCCTCTGTCAATGTATCTAATTTGTGCACCATCAAATGATCTATACTGGGACCATGATTGAATGGAGGACGAAAATCCTCCAACACGCTGTCTTGAATTACCACTAATTGTTAGTCTTGTTCTGCTATCATAATTTGCCGCATTGTATGGGTCATCGTCCCACTCAACTTCAACTCCTCTATCAGTGCCACCACTATCTTCATCAACATAATAGTCTGCCTCAATGCTAACCGGCTCAACTGTTGCGTTCGGATATTTCGACCGAGGGTCAGACGGTGCAGAAACAGATAGACTGTTTGAGCCTCTTTCGCTTGTGCTTCCAGACCTGCTATCTCGCTTTGTTGTACTATCAGTAGTGACTGTCCCTGTCGTTTTTCCACTCGACGAAGCACTGTTATTTTTTCTGTCTACGTCGATGAATGCGCTTGCAGAATCACTATTTTCGTTTGAGCCACTTTCTGTATTAAACTCGACTTCTGAAACGCCCCTCCACTGAGCTTCTGCACTAACTATATCGATTAATGCATTCTGTTGGACAAGCTCTTGTGGGGTGAATGGGGTCACGTCCCCGTCCGCAACTGATACAAAATCTATTGTAAAGGTTTCTACCATACTTATGTCTTGTCGGTTCTGAACACAACTCGGCCACTCTCTGGATTCGGAGGATAATCTGTTCTTGCTTCAAAGCCGCGAGCCACATCAGCAGTTGGTACATCAGCATTATTATTGACCCATGTTTGAACTGCTTCAATTGTCGGTACTTCTACAAGGCCGCCACTATCCTGAAGATAGAGTGATTCCTCATCAGACACATAGACTAGTGCCCCTTCTGAGAGGCTCGCACTATCTGCATTTGTTAGTGTCGTGTATGTTGCTGTAAGTAACTCGCTTGCTGTCGATGCATCAATGCTCTCTGTTACTGTCAGGTCACTTATCTCATCACCGCTCGACTCAACATAGCGTTGATCGAGGTCGGTGGTGCTTACAGAAGTAGTGTGTCCATATTCATCAAGCTCGACATCAGTTATTGCACTACCATCAGCAGCAGACACATTACTCTGTGTAGAGGTGTCAGCATGGTTCAATGTATCAGCAGATTTGACAAGTGCATCTCCAGCAGAAATAGTTCCAGAATCTGAGAACTGCGTGAAATTCAGTGTATCAGTGCCAAGCGTTGCATCGTTAAGTAATACGTAACCATGCCCTTGCTGAACTGTTCCTTCCTCTATAAAGACGAAGAACCCAGCAGTTACTTCACTGTCTTCATCTGCATCAGACGAGCGAGTCCATGTCGTTGGGTCAGTCGCTGTTACTGCATCATAGACACCATTCGTTGTAGCATCAGACTGGTCTTTCAGAAGGATTCTGTCACCATCTGTGAGCGTCACTCCATCAATAGGATTCGGGTCAGTGCTTGCTGTAAGGTCTATTGATGACGTAGAAGCGACACGAACAGATTCTTTAATGTCAAGTCCTTGCTCGGTCGAGTCGACGTACTCCTTTGTCGCAAGTTCGTTGTCTGCTGTCGGAGAAGCCTGTTGTTGAACAGCATTCTCAAAGGTGTGAGAACCGCTCCACGTCGGAGAAATACTCTCATCTATTTCATCAGTTTGAATGCTGTCAGTGGGAATGTCTACAGTAAGCGAGTCACCAGCATCGTCGTAGGTGAACGAAATGCCATTTCCACCAACGAGTAGTGCATCAATTGCATCAGCCGCGTCCTCGTCTGTGTACTGAGTCGCACCATCTATTGTGAGAGTGTTGCTCGAATCATCATAGGTTAGGGTTGTGCCTGTTCCTCCGACGAGTAGTGACCCAACAATGTCTTGCACCTCTTCATTTGTGCGAGCTACGCGGTCCCATGTTGACCCAGTGTATACATAAATTCCCTCTTGTTCAGTGGATGACCCATCGATGTAGATGGCCGAGCCCTGCTCAGAGTCGGCATTAGTTGTCCCTGAATACACTGGGAGGCCAAGTGTCTCAGCAATACTAATGTTTGCTGCGTTGATACGTTTACCCAAGTACCGCCTATCGGTTACAGAGGTGACACCGCTCGCATCAGTGTCAAAATCATATAGTGGTATTCGTTGGTCAACATCGTTCGGCCCATTGTTAAAGTCATCGACAAGCCCAATAATTACGTCATTTGCTTCATTGTTGTTCCACCCAAGAAATACAGTTTGGTCAGGCGTTGATGGGGCAAGCTCGACCTCCGTTTCCGTATCTTTGACAATCCATGAGCCAAACACAAAGGCCTCACCTGGGTCGATTGTTATTGTTGTCGAATCAGTGACACTACTTTCAGTAAATGCGCTCAAATCCTCGTCTGAGATGGCAGGGTCCTGAATAGAGATGTCGCTCGTCTCGTCAGATGGACTAATCCACCCATCTTCTGTCCCTCCAGCAAGCGCAATAGCACCAGCAGTTTTGAAAGCTTCTGTTGGTCTATTGACACTTGGATTTGCTCGTTGTGTCATTATTATGAGTCGGTGAAGGTGAGGATTACATCAAAGGTAATCGTCCTGTCACTGTCTTTAACAATATCGCTAAATGTTGCGTGATTGATAAGAAACACCGAATCGTTAGAGAGGTTCGCTGGGTCGCCAGTGTATAGTCCAATTTCGTTTAATGTTTCATTATTAGCTTCAGTCGAACTGACAAACGTACTCGCCAGAAGCTCGTTACCATTGTCAGCATGGTCAGTAATTTCTTTTTTGAACACACGATTATTCAAATCTGTGTCAGTTACATCAGTACCGCTTGCCGAATCGTCACCGAGCGCCATCCACTCTGCGGCCAGATTTGCATTTGTGCTTACATCAGGGTCAATATTTCGTACAAGGTATTCGTGGAATAGTTCTGTGGTTACATTGTACGATACGTCTACATTCTCTGGCTCTTCTCCTCTGAGCAACTGTAGCTTTGTCTTATCGTCGAACGATTCCCACGAATCGTATTTTTGTTTGAGTAGTGCTGTTGAATATTCATTCCGCTCTATACGACCATTGACGCCCATACCGCTATTAATTTCATCCATTAGTTTATTGTTTATTATGGTGGTATTTAAATCTTTCGGTCACTCGACCCAATACAACTCGTCCCATCCGCTCTCCCAAGTTTCTTTACCATCAAATGATATAGTGACAGAATCTGTTGTTTCAACAGCATCATCAAGATTTCTATCGAATATAGTAGATGATGTGCTATCAGATATGCCTTGTGTTTCACTATCGTCACCAATTGCGCCAAAGGTTCCTTGGCTTGGGATGGTGTTCCAATCAGTAAAGTCCCAATTCCGCCCAACAATTTCTACATCTACTTTCTTTGGAGACCCCCATTCTTCACCCCACTGAAACTCATTCCAACTATTCCCGCTTCCAACACTGTTGACAGTAATTTGCTGGTGTGCCCAATCATACGTGTATGTCTCAACAATTTCTTTGTTAACAGTTTCCTCGAAAATATCCCTCGTGTCAGTAATGCGCTCTTTTGTAGAGACGGGATTGATGAAGTCTGAGGGAACTTCCTCAATAGAGTCATACTCAGCAACATCTTCGATGTCTATATCTGGCCCTTCAACAAACTCTGGTCCCTCTGTGCTAATTCCAACAATTGAGCCAAGGTATTGGATACCTGATGGGTCAGCAATATCAGCAACTTCTGTGATGGTACTCGTTCGAATTTCTGTATCGGGAATAAAGAAAATCTTATACGCACTTTCTTCAAAGTCTTCTTCAATTTGTATTTTCTCTAACGGGAGGCCGAGCGCAGAGGATACAGAAAGTCTTATTCCATCCTTTGTCCCACGAGAGACAAATGATTGGACTGCTGATTTGAGATATGCACGATACTCTTTATCTGTTTTCTCACGTCTGTCACCAACAACCTCGCCAAATAAGTTTCCAATTCGGTCGAGGTTATCACCGCTCGCTGTATCAATAAATTTGCTATTTATTGAGTCAACTATTGCGTCTTGTGTAAGTTCTATTTCATCATTTGACGCATCAAGGTATCGCTTAAGTATTGAGTCACTCTCATATGTTACAAAGAATGTCGTGCCTGCTGTTGGCGTTCTCCCATCAGTGTTCCATACAACAGCAGTATTTTCTTCGTTGAGTGTGTAGTCTATTCCGTTGGTGAACTCAATTGTGCTGTTATCGTATGAGCCAGTGACACGAATTATTTCATCTACTGGCGCTTTTGTGAGCCCATATTCAGTCTGTGACTTTGGCCCATCGTCGCTGTCAAATACGTCAAACCGATGTTCTTCTTGCTCGACAACGAGGTTCTGTTGTGGGAAAAATTCTGGCAGTGAAACGCTTGTGTCAGACTCAGCTATTGGTGTCGTGTCTACCATTTATTCTAGTCCAACTTCACCTGGGCTGACCTTTTGCCTGTCATCGATGAATATGTCTCCTTCAGACACATACGAGAAGTAGAACGTCTCGCCATCGTCTAAGGTAGCTGGCTTGTCAAACCACAAAATTGAATCATCTTCATTATCGCCAGTAGTGTCATACAACTGATAGTCTACACCCTCTTCGTACTCATCACCACTTTTGTCTTTGATGGTATTTTCTTTTGCTTCGACAATCTCATACTTTGTTTCGTACACCTTTTGGTCAAATGTTACCTGAATCGTGCCGCCATTGCTCGGAGTCGGGACAGAGCCGCTCTGGTCCCATTGAATACTCTGTGTGCAGCAGCCATAGTATATGGTGAATTGTTCACCGTTTGCCGGAGAATCTGCCCCATCTATCCATGATATTTCATCAAAGGCACCATCGCTATTCGTGTCAACAAGCTCATAATCTGTATCAAGTTGATAGATTGCACCAGTTTCATCACGGATTGCAATCCCTCCATCAACGAGTCTATCGGTTAACACATAGTTG
>Ga0102942_1001084_pt1 | contig 10477 bp, 8 predicted proteins | sample SalPon2_C_H2O_MG_FD_78171 | JGI IMG/M metagenome (GOLD analysis project Ga0102942, IMG submission 78171) | Salt pond water microbial communities from South San Francisco under conditions of wetland restoration - Salt Pond MetaG R2_C_H2O_MG | ecosystem: Environmental > Aquatic > Non-marine Saline... | reverse complement strand
GAGAACGCCGACCTCGCGTACGAGGTGAACGTCACCGGGACGAACAACGTGGCGTGGTTCTGTCGGAAGACTGGCGCGGCGCTCGCGTTCCCGTTCAGCATGGCCGTGCTGGGCGATCCGGAGTCGTTCCCGATCACTGCCGACCAGCCGCGCGACCCGCTGAACTGGTACGGGCGGACGAAGCTGCTCGGCGAGCGGGCGATCGAGACGTTCGCGGACGGGGCGTTCCCGGCGCATCTGTTCCTGAAGTCGAACCTCTACGGCGAGCACGAAGTTGACGGGACGGAGGTGGGGAAACCGACCGTGATCAACTTCTTCGTGAACCGGGCACTCGCGGGCGAGACGCTGACGGTGTACGAGCCCGGGACGCAGGCGCGGAACTTCGTCCACGTGAAGGACGTGGCTCAGGCGTACGTGCGGAGTGCGGAGCGGTTGGTGGAGCAGTTGGAACGCGGAGAGACTGGAACCGAGACGTACGAGATTGCGAGTTGTGAAGATATGAGCGTGATGGAGGTCGCGGAAATTGTGCGGGAAGTGTCGCGTGAAGTGCGCGAGATCGACGTGGACGTGGAGTTAGTCGAAAATCCGCGGAGTGGAGAGACGATGGTAGAGGAGTTCGGAGTGGATCTATCACACGCAATAGAGCGATTAGGATGGTCATCCGAAGAACACGTTCAGAAGTCAGTCTATCAGGGGATCGGGGCGGATGACACTAGTCTTGATCGATAATTCTGGATATATGTATGAGTCCGATGCTAATATTTCAACACACGATACATCAGATAACCAGTTATCAATAGGGATCCATATAGTGCGGGCTGGACAATTGGAATAATAGGAGACAAAATCTCTAGCTGAGGGAAGATCTGGGGCCCAAATTTCGCAAGAAACTCGATTGAATACGGATGTATGTGGATTAATAACGCACTTAGTGGTAAAATATCAGATAAAGAATCTGTTGTTTCCAGTTCGTATAACATAGTGATCAGTATTGCTGGAATTGTAGCATTCAAAGCTAGGGTGTTTGTCGTCGGCGCTGCTAATGGTATAATCGCTAAACCAAGTGCAAAAACATACTCTACCGGCGCATCATTCTTATTCGAATATATTGATATTCCAATAGTGAACAGAACGATGAATATTCTCGGAAGATGTTTGAAAGCCCCAAGAATATAGAATGGGTTGAAATGGCTGGCGTGCCATTCACTAGGTGGAATTGCTGTTTCCCACCCTTTCCCCTGCTGGAGTACACGTATGTATTGAATATTAGTATCAACGCCGAAGATTACGATACTCAATAAGGATAATACCAGACCGGCTAACAGCGCGCTGACCAACCTCTTTCGACTCCGTAACAAGTGAGCTCCGCTAGTTAGATAAAACGGTTTGACGACAGAGCCGAGGGTTGTGTACACACCACTCCAATATGGATGATCCGAGCGAAGAGCCACCAGTGAAAGACATAAAAACGCAATCAACAGACCAGAAATCTGCCCTGATTTTATCCAAGTTAAAGTCGGTCCAAAAGACGCGACAAATATGAATACCATCACTTTGGACATCGTATCCATCTCAGTATCAAACGATCTAATTAATCTTGAAACAGAAAACAACAAGAGCGCTAATACAAAGACATCCCATAATACACCTGATAATGAAAAATGAAAGTGTGTGAATGGAATAAAGATGAATATGAATATCGGTGGATAAATGTATGGCATATCACCGGATCTCGATGCTTCTAGCTCAGAAATCTCAGTCGTTGTCTGATACAGAGGGAATCCATTCAGGAACCGAATAGCTGCGTTATAATATGCACCATAATCATTTAAACGTAGTTCCACAACGCCAATCAAGAACAGATACAAATTCACCGGGAGGTATACAATAAAACAAAAGAGTAATGCTGCCCACAGCAATTTACTCTTGGAGTCTAAGCCCGACAAAAAACCACGTATTCTGTTCAGCATAACATAGACCCAACTCGATTTAGCTCAGTATTACCATTACGGTATTGGTTTTCCCACCTATGCGGATACGATCTCTAACCAAACTCTCAGTAGATTTTCAAATGCACATCAATTATTTATGTATTTCCCAAGTAAATAAGGATTCAAATACGTAATTGATGACCATCGCGGCGGCAATTGACCCACATTTTACAATCACTAACCAAAGATCAAACTGACTGAACACTGTTGGTGCCTTGATATTATAATAAATAGATGTAAATAAAAAGTATTGTGTTATAGATCCTCCTGCTCTGACAATGTGCGACCGGACGAATCGACTGCCAACTGAGGAAACGCCGTACCTTCCTTCTCCTCGGAACGTCCAGAAATCATTAATAATAAACATAATAATGATGGCGACTTCAATGCTAAATATATTCGAAACACTTGCTGGTAATCCCACAAACTGAGTTAAAATAACAAGTGTGGAAATGTCAAATACGGCTCCAATTACGCCTACCGAAACGAATTTGCCGATTCTAGTGAAGGAGATAATTGATTCTATCTGGGTTGAATATCGAGATTTTGTTCTCTCAATTATTCCCATGATCTGTCTACAATAGGTGTCGGTGTTGTTCCAATTTTTGAGATACGTCTGTGTAAAGTACTATGTTTGAGCACTTTTATCCGATGATATACTACAATAAGTGTATAGAGCAATCTCTGCGATGTGAGGAACGTGGGAACTGTTGACCCAGGCTTATCTTCCCACTTCACTGGAATCTCTTTTATTTCCAAACCAGATTCGTTTGCCATCGAAATAAGTTCAACGTCCCATCCAAAACCGGGCCGATATAATTCCTTTCGAACTTTGTTCCAGCCTTCGCTACTGATTGCTTTTGCACCACACTGGTAGTCGTACAAATTGAGATTGAGCAGACGATTTGTAAGGTATACAAATCCATCTCCAAGGAATCTCCTTACTACCGTTTGATGTGATAGGATGTTTGCATCCGGGTGTCGGCGAGATCCAATAGCTAAATCATAGCTATCGTTCGATATGGTTGAGATTATCTCCTGTAGCGATTCGATCTGTGTAGCTCCGTCGGCATCAACGAACGCGAGGATATCGGTGTTGAGCTTGTCAAAACCTGTAGTAATCGCTGTACCTTTTCCACGCCGTCCATCTACAGCTTCAACGGTACTTCCTGTTTCTCGTATGCTTCTAACAGTTTCTTTCGACCCGTCATCAAGTTCAACATGTAGGCGGTCTGGGCTGATTGTTTTCTGAATTAAACGTAGGTATGCGACAAGTTCCCTAGTATTAGGTTTGTATGCAGGAACCACGATGCCTACAGAAGTCATCAATTCAACTTAGATGACCCGTAATATGAACTCCTTGGTATCAATTAGCCACCTGTAACCCAAACAGTATTGAACTGCACAAGGAAAAGTCCAGATGCGAATGGTCCGAGAATCTCAACATCTAACTCATATATATCTAAAACAATGAGTGACACAGATCAAGCGATACGAGATGTTGTCAAAGGTGCTGGCGTGGTTTATATTGGTTTATTTTTAGAGCTGCTCATCGCATTTGTGGCACAGGTCTTGGCAGCGCGGTATCTCTCTGTTAGTGATTTCGGTGGAATTACTACAGGGACAGCTTTACTTAACGTATTCTCTATCGCCGGTGGTCTTGGACTAGCAGCTGGTCTTACTCGATACTTACCACGAGTTGATGACAAAGAAAAGCGATCCCTAGCAACGACAGCTGTCATCACGACATCTGTAGTATCATTCACACTCGGTGCGGTAGTCAGTTTTAATGCAACATTCATCGCTCGCGAAGTGTTTGGTGATGGGACCGTCACATCAAGTATTCGTATATTTGGTGCAGCTATTCCGTTCGCAGCACTCCTTAACACTGCCATTGGTGGTATCCGAGGTCAAAAACAATCATTATACCAAGTTTATGTAAAGAACTTCCTCCATCCTGTGGTCCGATTTCTATTTATCATCGGGGCAATCACTTACGGATTCGGCCAATCAGGATTAGCGAGTGCATACGCAGCACCGTACGTTATCAGTGCGATACTGGCACTCTTGCTGCTCTATCGATCGCTTCCTAGATCATCATTTTCTTTAAATAGCCGACTGACTAAGAATGTAGCTAGTTATTCACTACCATTCACGATTACCAGTGTCGCTGGGTTTGTTTACAGAAGTATTGATATTTTTCTCATACTCCATTTTCTTGGTAGCTTTGCGGTTGGTGTGTATGGTGTTGCGTATGCTGCTACTCATTTTATGCGAATGTTTTCAACGGCTTTCAATTTCCTAGGTGCGCCAGTTGCAAGCGATTTGGAGCATGGAGGAGATGTGGACGAGGTCATACATATCTTTCAGTCGCTCTCACGGTGGCTCGTGATCGGTAGTGTATGTATGCTAGTCCCGCTCGGGGTCTTCTCTGGTGATTTTATTAGTATTGTTTATCAGTCTAAGTACGATAGCGGACAATTTACACTTACAATCCTTGCAGTGGGATTTGCCGTTGGGAATGTGTTGGGTATCCATGGACCGATAATTCAAGCCCTCGGATATTCACGGGTCTTAATGTTAAATAGCATAGCGGCTGCGGTCTCAAACATAATCCTCAACATCGTTTTAATTCCTAAATTTGGAATTTCTGGGGCAGCCGTTGCGACAGTTTTTGCCTACCTGCTCCGCGACGGTCTCGCTACGATAGAGGTTCGATATTACCTTGGAACAACTTCAATTGGATGGAGCACGTTGGGACCGACCATTCTCTCAGTTCCATTTTTAGGTGGTGTTTCATTGTTTATTGCACCTGCCATCCCCGGAACATTCTTGTGGGTTCTCGGTATCTCTGGCGTTCTTACGTTCTTATACGGTTCTGGGGTTTTACTTATGTTTGGGCTCTCAGAGACAGAGGTTATGATTATTCGATCTGCTGAGGATAAATACAATATTCGTCTTGGACCGATCAATACAATCATCGATATTTTATCAAAATAATAATATGGAAACTGGTGAGGTTATTTCACACGAAATTGTATAGGGATATACACAAATATTCCAATGAATAATAAATAGGCGCCAGATCCTGTTTCAGTACCTAATCAACATAACCTAGATCACGAAGACGCTGTTGGACTTCAGGGCTCTGTTCGACCTCTGGGAACTCAATATCCATCTGCTCCGCCTCATCAAGATAATCTTCCATGACTCCTTGGAGTTCCTCCAATATGGTCGGATTGTCGGTACTAACATCATTTAATTCATTCGGATCCGATCTGAGATCATATAACTCAACCTCTCCCTCTTCAACTTTCCAGAAACATTTCCAGTTGGATTTTCGACACGCAAGTGTTTGACCGTCCATTCCCGTTGCAATCGCAACTTCTTCGTCGATCTCTTCACCACGGAGAAGTGGTTTAAAGCTTGTTCCTTGCATTGCTTCTGGGATGTTTAACTTTAACATATCGTATAGACTAGGCCCGATATCGAGTAACGACACTTGTTGGTCAATAGAACGTGGTTCGTAACCAGGTGCGTAAACGATCAGAGGTACCCGAAGGAGTTCGTCGTAGAGATATGGATGATGGCCAAATCGGCCATGCTCACCGAACGCTTCCCCGTGGTCGGCAGTAATGATGACAATGGTCTCATCAAGAATATCCTGTTGTTCGAGATAGTCCAGTAATTCGCCGATATAATGGTCTGTAAACCGTATCTCTCCGTCGTAGAGCTTGAGAAGATCGTCTACGTCCTCATCGGTGAGATCACCTGAACTTTCTTGCATTTTTCCGTTTAGTTCGGCGATACGGCTTTTCGAGAGCGGTGAATATCCTAATTCCTCAAAGAATTGGTCGGGTGGTGTGAAGGGATAGTGTGCATCCATGTAGTGAAGCCACATAAAAAAGGGGCTCCCACTGTCCCACGTTTCGTCAAGCCAATTAAGTGAGTTCTCCGTGATCGTTGGAGCTTTGGCATATGCCGAGGAATCTGTTATGAGTGTATAATAGTGCCACAGCCGCCGAAGAAGACTGTATACCGTTGAATCCGGATCAAGCCTCTGTTCGATACTGTCTTTCAGTCTCGCAATAGCGTCAGAACCTTCTGCAGAGTCGTTGAATGTGCTGAAACCAGCGTCATAGTTTCTATTCTCACCCAGATGCGGGTTCGAGTGATATGCGACTGTAGTATACCCTTCCGCTTCAAATTTCTTTGCGAGAAACGGACGATCGTCATCCAAGTAGTGATACCCACCGTACATCAGTGGAAGCGTTCCCGTCAGTATAGACGGAAAGCTCGATGGCGTACTGGGACCGTTTGCAATAGCCTGTGAAAAATAAGTTCCCTCGTCCTCTGTAGGGGTAATATTTGGAGCTATTTTTTTATCATCTTGTAAATCAAGATGGTCCGCTCGGAGGCTATCTATCGTTACCAGTAGGACGTTATCTACCATTATCTGCTCTTCTGGAGGGAGAGATATAAATGGATGACCCAATAGTAATTTTCAGAAGTATCTACCCACATCTCTCTCTCTAGATTCCTCAAAATCGACTAGACACGCTGGCCTAAGGCAGCCATCCTTACAGATACTTCTAGAATCTATCATATACTACGCAGATTATTTTGTTAGCTTGTTAATAGCAATTTCACATCGCTCACGTGTCGAAGATTGTCGATCGCTTGCCTTCGTGCGGTTTAAAGAGTCTGTCTTCGGTTCAAGAATGGTCTTACAAACCGACCTCCGTTGAGTGTACCACTCACGTTGCGGTCGATGAGACGGTGATTCGACTCAATGATGAACAATATTGGCTGTACGCTGCTGTCGGTCCGGAAACGAACAATCTACATCACACACAGCTTGAACCGACGACAAACAACGCTCTCGCAAATCGGCTTTTCGCTGCGCTCCGTGGCAAACATGACATTGATCGTATAACAGTTCTCGTAGATGGATCAGCTTCACTTCAACGAGCCTGTCGCAAACACGACCTCGATTTCAGATACGAACGACATGAAAATCGGCACAGCGTCGAACGTTTTTTTTACGTGAGATAAAGCGCCGAACTACCAGTATCTCGAATTGTTTTAGCAACGCTCAAGCAGAAACTGCTGACGAGTGGCTCAGATCATACGCTTTCGCATGGAGTCAGCTTATCTGAACACCGCCGCCACATAGAACAAGAACAGTCATAGCCAAAGAGCAATCTACTTACCAATTGTCTCCAAACGTCGGCCGTGAATATCCTCTATCTAACGGAGGAGCAAATCCAATTTTCGGGAGCGATGACGCGTGGTGGTGCTATCCACGTACGAAGGATCGTAGATGGACTCCGTGAACGAAACCATCAAGTTGAGTTGATCGACTGGAACGATCACCCCGAGAGATCATATCAACACTCTCTCTCACCCACCCTTCGATTTGGCTTGGACCCTACGCGGACAGCTCTGAGCGCAGTTCAAGTTGGCAAACGAATGGAAGTTGATGTTATACTCTCGAAAACGAGGAAGACGTATCTCCCCGGACTAATTGCCTCCCAATGGCTCAATGTTCCCCACGTGGCACATATAGGAACCGTCCCGGACTCGACGACACATGGCCTGATCGGCAGAATGAACGGAATTTCGGTGTCGATGCGACTTCGGGCACCCCACGACGCATATTTTGTAGTCGGTGATTCGGTACGAGATGTGCTGCGCGAGCGCGGTATCGCTGATGACAAGATCTTCGATGTTCGGAATGCTGTCGATACAGAGACGTTCTCTCCTGACAAACGCAATGAGGAGTTTCCAGATCAGATTGGATCCGCACTAGATCAAACTGAGGATGAGTTTCGTGTGGGATTCATCGGCGGGCTCTATTGGTACAAGGGCCTAGAACATCTTGCCACTGCTGTGAAACGCTGTGAGTCGGACGTTTCCGTGGTGATCGCTGGAGATGGGCCCGAGCGAGATGCCCTCGAATCTCAGTTCGGAGATAACGCTGAGTTTCTGGGAATTGTGCCCTATGACGAGGTCCCATCTGTATATCGTTCTCTCGACACATTTGTACTTCCATCATACACGGAAACTCTATCTCGCGTCGTACTTGAAGCACAGTCCTCAGGAACACCAGTTATTGCGACCAGCGTCGGAGGTATACCAGAAATCGTAACTGATGGTGAGAATGGGTTACTGTGTCCCCCGAAAGACGCCGAGTGTTTAGCGGAAGCCATCGATCGGCTGGCAAATGACTCCTCGCTCCGAACGAGGCTCGCAACTAACGGCCGACAGTCGGTTCTTGAGGCTTGGTCGTGGGATGACATGCTTGATCGTTACGAGAAATTTCTCGAAGACGTACTGAACTAATTGCTTTCTGGGTCAATATCGCTCATCTGTACCGTATCAAGTTGCGAGATACGTTTAATTAGGCGCGTAAATGTATCAAGCTCGTCAGCGAGCGTCATACAAGAGGGATGAGCCAACACAGTAGTCACAGCATCGCTATTAGCATCAATCGTCTCTAATACCCAGTCACACCAGTCTTCAACCGGGACAGAGTCCGAACCAAATGGCCCAGAAAACGATGCCTGTTCAACGAACTCAGGAGTGCGGAATGAGTGGTAGACGTGTTCGTGATCGGGAGGCGCGTTGATCGGGACATCAATAATTGAGCCAGAGAAATCAATATTCCCACCAGGCGCAACACGATCAGAGAAATGTGAGAGGCCACAATCGGCAATCAGTGATGGTGTATGCTGATCGTGACGATATGCATGATCGCGCCAAGAATGAACTCTTGCTCCGACAGACTCCAGCGCTCTGATTGTCTTCTGGATTTCCCAACGCTGAAATGGAGCAGGACCGTTCCAAGAGCCTATTCGCCCGTAAGTCCCTTTCTCGACCGCACGCCATCCTTTATGAATCGGCGTTGTGAATGCCCAGTAATTGTGACCGCCGATCTCGACGTTATCCATCTCTGCGAGCCGGCGAACTCGATCTGGTTCTTCTTGTGCCGCTTTTCCGGTGACAAATAGGGTAACAGAAACGTCGTAGTCTCTTGCGATTTTTGCGTAGTCTATAGCGGCTTCTACTTCGGTCCTTTCCAAGAATGCCTGGTCGCGCGTGTCGAGAGACATATGATGCACATCTCCCGTAATACAGACTGTCATTCGAGATATCCCAAGTCCTCCAGACGCTCGGCAACTTTCTCGTTTCCATCAGATTCCAGCGATCCAAACGGTATCGGATCACGGAACTCAACTGCCCCCGCCCCAACCAGGCGAGGTTCACCATCCATATCTGTAGGAACTGGTACTCCAAGATGATGGAGAAGAGTCGGTGCGACATCGGTAATCGACATGTCCCCTTTCAGTCCGTTCTCATCCGGACCAATCCCAGCTGCTAAGAACAGTCCGGTTCTAAGGTTTTCTGCTTTCCACTTTCCCGCATCAGTGAAGGTAGGTTTGTCACCGATAGCACCACTTGTATGAACCCCGTCTCGCTGATCAAATACGATGTTAGGGGCCTCATGTACATATTCTCCACTGTATATTTCCTCACGTTCCCATACTGTACTAGCAATCTGGCAATTATTTCGGCTGAGTGAATCCAGATCAGAGACAAGATCATCTATTATATTGTCGTCAATAGTGTACACAAGGCCCTGACCACTTGCGATGGCAGAACTCTGTTCCCAGTTAACCCGCTCCAGTTTCTGCTCACGCTTGAATCCCTCTTGATCCTGCGGTATTGAATTGACAAGCCTTTCCGGAGCAAGGCGAGTCACAAGACCATGGATACCAAGTTTATGCGCTAGTCGGGACAACTGAGTTTTATTCAATCCTATACTTGAAAATCTATTCGTCATGTCTGACTCAGTGACGAGGTATCCTTCTCGTTCCAGCCAGCTATTCACATGAAAAACAGTATCTATTTCGGTACATCCATGATCTGACATTAAATAGATCGCTGAGTCGGGGAATGAGTCTCGAATATCACCAACATGTTTGTCAATAACTTTCCATCCACGCTTAGTAATGTCATCTCGCCAGAAAAAATGTTGTAAAACGTTGATGTAGAAAATGGTTAGATGAGCTACGTCCACAGGGCGATTTTCAAGCAAGTAACGAAATGATTCGAATCGTTTGTCGATGAGTTCGACAAGCGCATCTGCAGCGTCAATGTCCTCGTTAGATGTGACGGGCACGTCCGGATGAACCTCATAGCCTAATTCTTCGAGTTCCGCTTCAACATCCGGTGGATATGTATAACCATCTCGTTCACTATCAGGCCCCCCGGATACCATCCAGCCATCCACCTCGAAAGGCGGGTACGACATCGGGAGGTTCATGATTCCGACGGTCTTCCCGGCCTCGTTCAGGTAGTCCCAGTAATTACTCGATTTAAACGAACGGGACGTCGGCGTCGTGAGCGTTCGCTTTTCCGTGTCGATCTTCTCCCACCAGAAGACGCCGAGCTTTCCAGGGTTCTTGCCTGTCGAGTAACAG
>Ga0102942_1001079_pt1 | contig 10506 bp, 15 predicted proteins | sample SalPon2_C_H2O_MG_FD_78171 | JGI IMG/M metagenome (GOLD analysis project Ga0102942, IMG submission 78171) | Salt pond water microbial communities from South San Francisco under conditions of wetland restoration - Salt Pond MetaG R2_C_H2O_MG | ecosystem: Environmental > Aquatic > Non-marine Saline... | reverse complement strand
TTATATGTCTCCATATATAATAATTGATAATGGTAGAATCTGATCCTGACCCCGCCGAGTCGACGTTGTATGTGTGTCAAGAGTGTGGAGCTGGTGTTGAAAGCCCGGAACCTGAAGATGAGTGCCCTGACTGTGGTGGGCCAATGCGAAACACAACTGTCGCTCACGACTAACCCACGGGAAGCCTCAAGGCTTGACTCCAAGGAGGTTCACGGGGAGTTTTTTTGCCGGCCCGTACGCCGGTGCATCGCCAAGCCCCTCGAGCCGCGCCTGTCGGTGATGATGCCGAACATCACACACGTGTGCAAATTCACAGTGAGAACAGCCAGCCGTCTCCTCGTCAAGCAGCGTCGGATGGAACACGCCGTCATCGAGTGCCGCCCGCACACGTTCTGAACATCGGAACGCTGGGCGAAGAAGGGATAATCGCCCGCGGAGTCTACTCACCTCAAGAGGCCTCTGGCGAGATGTACCGCTGGTTCGGGCGTTCGATTGCTCTGCAAAATTAGAACCATCATCCCCGACCCTCGTGTTTCTGAAGTCTCACCACCACGCCTGTGGAATTATATAAGAGGCTGCTGAATCTCTGGATATGGGAGGCCGACCCGACCCGCCTGCGTGGGTCCGCAGGCAACCCGGACTGACGGTACTCACGCTATTGAGCGGTGTCCTCGCGCTTATGATTTTTCTGCCGTATCTCCAGTTCGTCTTACTCGGTGGAGTTCTGGCATATGTTCTGTTTCCCCTCCAGCAACAGGCCGAGCGGTACGCTAGACCTACAGTTGCGGCGTTCGCAGTCGTCGTGGCTACGCTTCTTGTTATACTTATTCCACTTCTCTACCTCCTCACGGTTGCCGTCCAACAGTCACTCAGTGTTGTGAGCGCAATCAGGAGCGGACAACTTGATATCGCATCGATTGAAGAATTACTCGAAGGTTCGAGGTACTCTCTCAATCTCGTTGGTGCGTATGAGTCGAATCAGGAACGGATCGCGGCGGGGATTCAAGAGATCACCTCAGAGGCGATCGGGTTTGTCGGCGGTGTGCCAGGGTTGCTTATCGGACTGAGTATCACATTGTTCGTTCTCTTCGCCTTGTTGCGCGATGGGGAAGATCTGATAGAGTGGGTCCAGTGGGTCATACCGATCAACGAGGAGATTTTACAAGAACTCCGCGAAGGACTGGATGAACTTATGTGGGCCTCGGTCGTGGGAAATGTTCTTGTAGCAGCTATTCAGGCGGGACTGCTCGGCATCGGACTAGCACTCGCTGGCCTCCCGCTCGTGATTTTTCTCACTGTCGCCACGTTCGTACTGACACTGCTCCCGCTTGTCGGAGCGTTCGGAGTCTGGCTTCCGGCCGCAGTGTATCTCCTCGGAGTTGGGCGGCCGGTCGCCAGCGCGGCGATAGTGGCGTATGGTCTACTCGTCACTGTCTCAGATACGTACCTCCGGCCAGCGCTGATCGGTCGGAGCGGCGCACTCAATTCCACTGTGGTTGTTGTTGGTATCTTCGGTGGAATCGCCGTATTCGGGGCTGTCGGTCTGTTTATCGGCCCCGTTGTTATCGGCGGTGCAAAGCTCGTGTTTGATTGCTTTGCGCGGGAGCATACTGGAGAGTTGACCACTTGACATCCTCTCCGCCCTGAAGGGCGAAGATTCCCACGGCACCGCACCGCTGGGTTGGGATATTTATGCTTTGTAGCGGCCTCGAAAGACGGCTACTGGCTGTGCCAACCAGCCGTTACTCCTATGCCGACATGGGATTCAGAGATACGTTTACTGCCTGCATCCCGAAATCCACAACAGACTAGAGGGGTAGCGTGAGGGAGTAGTTCTCGACCTCGGGCGCAAGGGAGATGATCTGCTCTCGACGCCGGAGTTCTTCGCGACGCGTTTCGATTCTATGCTCAAGCTGTTCGAGACGCTCCTGTTGGCCCCGGATCGCGATGTCCATATCCGAGCCGGCGTCGGCTTTGCGCTCGTACTCCTCGATGAAGGACTCAATCCGTTCTCGTTCAGCCTGTGCGTATTCCTCGAGATTCTCCAGCTCCCGAGCGGTCTCCTCGTAACGCTTCTCCTGAAGATGGTTCTTGATCTCGTTAACTCGCACGCTCACATACCGATCGGCAGCCGCCCGTAAGCCGGATTGAGCGTCGAGAACCGTCCGAAGGTCGTCGATGTCGGGCTTTGCTGCTACGGAGTCGCCCTCGACGACACGCTCACCAAGCGCCTGCTGAGCGTCCTCCTGCGCAGCATCCACGAAGACGGGGATGGTCTCCTCTCGAATCACATCGCCAGTGCCGTCCTCGAACGCCACGCGATAGTTGTAGGTGATCCCCGGCGTGTCGACGAACGGAAGCAGTTTGAGTCCGACCTCTCCACGCTCGTCCTCCAACACGCGTGCCATAAGTCGTTGCAAAACGTCCGTATCGGGAGCGAGGTAGGTGATGTCCTCGTGATCCATCGCGAAGTCGCGATCAAACGTGAACGGGCCGAACGTCGCGTCTTGGCCGGGCGAATTGATCCCATCAGGCAACTCGGCTTGATAGAGGTTGGTGCCGCGGTTCTCGAATTCGCCTCCGAAGGCTTCGACTGCTCGTTCGAAGAACCCGCGAATGTCGCCCTCGCTTCCGTAGACGTCCTCTGACTCGTCGACGACCTCCTGAATCTGCCGGCGGCTCTCCGCGTCGAACGTACTCGTATCGACGAGGCTCCGCTCGTACCACTCCTCAAGCGTTCGCTGACGCTCCTCGATCATCTCCTCGAGTTCCTCTTTGGTCGCACTCGGCGGTTCGTCGTTCTCGATGGACTCCATGATGAGTGAGTCCACGTCGATGTCGTCGAGGATGCCGAGCACGTCCGCCGTGTTTCCGAGCTGGGAACGGATCTCCTCGACCTTGGTTTGAAGCATCTCGAATATCTCGCTCTCGCGGGTGTCGTCGAAGAGGAAGTTCCAGACCTTGACCTCCTCCTCCTGTCCGTAGCGATGGATGCGTCCGATCCGCTGTTCGAGCCGGTTCGGATTCCACGGGAGTTCGTAGTTGGCCATGGTGTGGCAGCTGTGCTGGAGGTCGATCCCCTCACTCGCTGCATCGGTCGCGAACAGGAGTCGCGATTGACCACGATTGAACTCGTCTTCGATCCGCGTCCGTTCATCCTTGTCCACGTCGCCGTGAATCACGAGAATCTCGTCGGTCCACGGCTCATCCTGTACGTACTCGAGGAGGTAGTCGAGTGTGTCTCGGTACTCCGTGAACAACAGGAGCTTCTCGTCCGGTTGCTCCTCAAGTAGTTGGGAGATGAAGCGCCTGACCTTTTGAGCCTTGGAGTCGACCGGCAAATCCTCCGCCAGCGAGACGAGGTCGCGGAGCGTATCGATCTCCTCTTGGAGCTGTTCGTCGGTACTGGTGACGGTCAGGCCAGCGATCTCGTCTTCCGCGTGTTGCTTGTCGTCCTCATCTAGATCCTCGCCATCGAGGTAGGCTCGTGCTTCGTCGGAGAGGACCTCAGTTTCCGCCTCTTCGTCGAGGAGGTCGTCCAGCCGTCGACGGAGCGTCGCGTGAATCGCGCCGACGCTGCTCACCTTCCGTACCCACACCGACGGGATGCGGGCGCCGACTATGCGATGGCAACTGTCGCAGTACTCACCAAGACTGCGTTTATTACAGTGACACAACTCGTCGGTATCTCGACGATTATACCCTCGGGGTACGAGGCGTACGATGGACCGCTGCTCGGGCAGGTGATCGGAATGGCCGGGACGGTTCCTGAGGGATTCCTCGCTGGATTCGTCGTCTGGCGAGTCCCGCGACTTCGCGTGTGGCGCGGCGTTCCAGCCGGGCTCACGGCGATGGTCTTGATGTACCCCGCGAGCGCCCTACTCGACGTGGTGGTCGTATTGCCGCTTCAACAGTTGGCTGTCGGGTCCGCCGGGCCGCTGTCGGAGTTGCTCTGGCTGCCAATAGTGGCACCGATTTGGGTAGCGATTTCGGGTATACTGCGTTCACGACGACGTTCTGGCTCAGCTTGCTGGTTGAGGCGCTCAGGGGATACATCCACGAGTACGGTCGAACGGAGTCCACCGCGATCACAATAGCCCAACAGCTGGACGTTCAGGTAGTAGATTGACTCTTGACCTCGGGAGAACCCTGTGTCTATCATAGATTCTGGACCAACTGCTCAGTAGACTTGCCTATCGATCAGTAGTCGCTACCCCCCACGAGACTCTATCCCACAGCCGCTCGTACCCATGTAGGTCCCTGTCTTGATGACGTTTGAAACAAGGCCGATACTGAGGGCATCACCGGTATTCCAGTAAAGAAGAACGCGACAGAGATAGTGATGACCACCATGAGTGTCCGATATAGGAGCGTCTTGATGAGCGCCCGTGACATCCGCTGATGAGGTGACTGTGCCCCTATGTTTTGAATCCCCTGCTTCAGTCTCTTGTACAGACTCATCTAAGCCAAGTGGACCCACGAACAGAAATAGACGTTGTGCCTGCAAACCTCACTACTGGTATGTTCATTCCATATATCTAATACTCATTCGAGGCATGGCTGCGGGTTTGAGGCGGACAGGGACGCAAACGCGGTGTGGAACATCCGTTCTCGCGGCCTCAACGATGTAGGGGTGGGACATTCCGAATCAACGCCTGTGGGGACTGCACTCCCTGTGGACACCTCCGTGTCTGCAAAGCGCGTCGTGGAATCAGGAAGCCCTACCCTCAAGGAGCGAACCGCGTCAGCGGTGAGTGAGTAGGGTAGTTCACTGACGGTCTATCGTGCGTCTCTCGGACAAGTGCTGACACCAAGTACTGAGTAAACACCACAGGACTTGGTCGCTGCTGTAAACAGTGCGACGAGTGCGACAACGCCAAGCACTGGAGCAGCAATCATCGGGAGTCCTACCTGTCCAGCGAGGACAGCTAAAGAGAGACCACCTGCAAATGCTCCGAGGGCAGTACGTACGCTCTGATCTACTGAGCCGACGTTTGTTTCCATACACTATGCCACGAGGTCTGGCATCTTAAATTGTTCTGTTGGTTTGCAAGCTTTCAACAATATTCAAGACGTACAGAACACACAAAAGGCCACTAAGCGACTTTCCCTCTAGGTACTGTTGTTCAACTACCGCACGATTACAACGGCTAGATTCACAGAAAGATGTAGACTTGTTCTACACCAACCGTGGGAATATCCCTACCCCTGTATGAACGAAATCCATGGCAGGCGAACAATTGGCTGGGACAGTACTGATGGGAGTCGCCCTTGTTGTGGTGGTGGCGTACCTGTTCTGGTTTTGGGGACACCCCGAGGTGTACATCCTTATTCTCCCAGCGATGGGGCTTGTCTCATGGATTATTCCGAAGTTCCCGGGGAGAGAGCTCTTCGGATATAAATTCGTTATTTATTCGACACTGGCAATCGGTGTACTCTCCTTCGGCGTGTGGGCCCACCACATGTTCTCCTCCGGCGTTGACCCCCGCATTCGGGCGAGTTTCATGGCGATTACCCTCGCGATTGCGATACCAACAGCCGTCAAGCTATTCAATTGGATTGCAACGATGTGGAATGGAAAGATTAGGCTGACTGCACCGATGTTGTTCTCAATCGGATTCGTAGCAAATCTGGTTATTGGCGGTATTACGTGGTGAAGGCTGGCTCGTCAAGTATATCACGACACGCCCATTATTGTGCACGTGGGACATCATACATTTGATGCAGATGGAGCAGCGGAGCTTGAGGATGCATCGAAACGGTATCGACGTATTTCAGAAGAGGAACTGTTGTGGGCGCTTGAGCCGTCATCAGAGACGACAGTCGCGGATCTAGGAAGTGGGACTGGGTTCTTCACCGATGTGATTGCGCCAGTGTCTGGCCATGTCTATGCCGTCGATATCCAGGAGGAGATGCATGAATTCTATCGAGAGAAGGGAGTCCCCGAGAATGTTGACCTCGTCCGCTCTGGGATTGAGGAGTTGCCATTCGAGACTGATGAGCTGAATGCGGCGTTGTCAACGATGACGTACCATGAGTTTGCGAGTGAAGCCGCTCTGGAAGAGCTAAGACGTGTGCTCGTATTGGACGGAAAGCTGGTTATATTCGACTGGGCAGCTGACGGACCAGGAAATGCCGGACCACCAGTTGATGAGCGATATAATATCGACGAGACAACTACGAAACTCAACGCCGCGGGATTCGACGTTTCTTTCCAGGCGATGCGTTCAGATACATTTCTTGTGATAGCCTCACCAGACTGAGACGACAGCGGTTCTCCCGTGTTACAGATTTTCGAATGCTTCGTCGACGAGCTCACCCGTGTCGGCGATGATATCTGCCATCTCTTCATTATCCGGCGCCATCCCAATTAGCCGGGCAATACGCATAATCGAGGTGTGGTATACGATCTGTGTACCCGGGTCTTCTTCCCATATGACGACGTTACAAGCCATGAGCGCTCCGAGTTTGTTATCAGTGGCTTCGAGCGCGCGGTCGGCAACTGATGGATTACAGGCACCAAGTACGTAGTACGGATCGCGGCCCGCGTCGATCTTCTCGTTGAGCATCTCAGAGGGTGAAAATTCGACCGGGACACCGAACCCGGTATCTGTAAATACACGACGGACGTGCTCAATCGCGTCTTCATGGCTCATGTTGAGTGTAGCACGGGCCTCGCCGATATCTTCTGGATCAATGTTTTCGGGGTTAATCGGAACTGACATCTATGTAGTATAGTGGATGTACAATACAAATCTCTTTCGAGAGAATTCGCCTCTAAGACGTATATCGGCCGTTTCAAAATATATTGGAGATCATGACTGCCACAGTATTGCAATTTTACAGAATAACCTTCATTGCCGTTGGCCCAATATATCCGTTAATGACCATCACATCAGTCAGTGAAGGACTAAGCACCGAATTACACACTCCCGAGTTACTAGATTGTATCTACGGCCTCAACGACCGAGACAAAGCCGTATTTCAATTAATACACCAAGCATCAGAACCGAACACCACCGAGGATATATCGACCCAACTTGGATGTAACCGGTCAACGGCACACAGATCTCTGTCGCGGCTCGTAGAGCGAGATATCGTGGTTCAACAGAGGGTGAAAGACAACAACGGCTATCATTATGAGTACGAACTCCGAGAGCCAGCCGAGATTGCACAGGATATGCAGACGCTGTTGAACGACTGGTATTCCGTCACAAGACAACTACTTCACCGATGTGAATACCCGACTGACGAAGATTCGATTCCTCAAGATTAGCCTTCTCACGCTTGTCGCTGTTCTGTAATTGACTATTCAGACTGGTATGGGACGATAGGGGCCCCAGGCAAACTGGTGGCAGTTCTACGTCTCCTTTGTCCGGGCGAGCTCCTTCATGGTTCACTGTATTGTATAATATACACAAGACTATTAACTGAGCGGTGCGTATGTGCTACTGATGGAAGCACAGTCAACCGGAGCAAGTACTGTTCGCTCACTTGAAAGCGGTGAGTTAACCACTATTGTCGGTGAGGAAGATGTCGCCCTCGTCGAGTTCTACACCGAATGGTGCGGGTCGTGTACACAGATGGAGCCAGTCCTTGCGGACCTATCACGCGAAACTGATGCGGCAGTCGTGAAAGTGGATATCGAAACGAATCTCGAGACCGCGATTGAGTTTGGTGCCCAAAGTACACCCACGTTCGTCCTGTTCGTCTCAGGGAACCCGGTGAAGCGACTTCGTGGTAGCCAACGCAAGGAGTCGCTCACGGACCTGATTAAACAGTATACTGCATAAGCAGACTCCCAACCATGGACCCAGAAGAACTCCGTGCGGATATTCCTGCGCTGCAGAAAGATACGTACCTGAACTTCGGCGCACATGGGCCGAGTCCACAGTATGTTGTCGATGCAGCCAATGAGTTCATACAAACGCACGAATACGACACGAACAGTCGGAGAGATCCATACGAGATTGCGTTTGAGACGTATGATCAAGTGCGCGAGCGAACTGCCGCGTTCATCGGTGCCCAACAGAGTGAGGTTGCGCTGACCGAGAGTACCTCTGCTGGAATCAACGCAATCGCAAACGCGATCGACTGGGAGCCGGGAGACACGGTCGTCCGGACTGATCTTGAACACCCAGCGGTGACCCTTCCATGGCAGCGGTTAGCTCAACAGGGTGTCGATGTCGAAGTGATCGAAACCGACCACGGACGGCTTGATGCCGATACGTTCACCGATGCAGTCAGTAATGCAAAGTTAGTCTGTTTTAGTGCAGTCACCTGGACTCATGGGACTCAATTACCGGTCACAGAACTCGTCGAGATTGCCCATGATGCTGGCACATTCGTCCTCGTTGATGCTGTACAAGTGCCAGGGCAGCTTCCGATGGATGTCAACGAATGGGGGGCTGATGCAGTCGCAGCTGCCGGTCACAAATGGCTCCTAGGGCTGTGGGGTGGTGGGGTACTGTATGTCGACCACCAAGCTGCAGAAAAACTGAAACCCTCAAGTATCGGTTACCGGGGCGTTGAAACACCAAGTTCAGACCCGTATGAATTCTCTCCGGGCGCTCATCGGTTCGAAGTCGGGTCAGCCAATCCGGCTTCACATGTTGCGCTGGCCGAAGCAATTGATGTAATTGATGAGGTCGGCGTCCACCGCATTGCAGACCGGATTCAGCTGCTGTCCAAGCAGTTGGTTGATGGAGTGCCTGACGAACAGCTCCACAGCCCGACCGACCCAGAGTCTGGACTTGTGACAATCGAAGTTGAGGCCCCAGAACGGACAGTAAATCGGCTCAGTTCGAGGGGTATTGTTGTTCGGTCGTTACCCTCACCGAACGCAATCCGTGCATCAGTCCATGCGGTGAATACGTCTACCGAGATTGCGGATTTGATACACGAACTGGAGACGGAGTGGGACTGAGGATGTCCGTGTACCCGCGTTGAGATATTCTCGCTCTTTCTTGAACACAGGTATACACTTTCATATAGGATAGACACACTGGCAAAATGGTTAACTCCGGTAAATGTGAGCGAACAGGTGCAGACGCAGTTCGGGTAACGTCAGAGGAAGGTTGTGACACCGCACCGAGATGGCACTTGGACCATACTCCCCCCTGAGTGCGCTTCGAGACCTACAAATTCTGAAGATACGACCCTGCCGACACCAGTGGCCGATTGGTGACTGAGCCAGATCGGTAAGCAATGCATCCAGCTCTTGATTTGTGAAACCGACAGCATAGACGGTACGGCTCCAGAACGCCAACGATGGGAGAAATCAGAGATCTACTGCTTAGACGAGCAGCTGGATATCTGCATCGGCCATATCTTGGAGTGCGGTTGCTGCACCAACTCCGGTGGTCACACCATCATAGAAGTTCTCCTCATCGTAGTCCATGAGGTCGATGGTCATCTGGCAGGCTTGGAACTCCACACCCATATCGAGGCTCGTCTCGATGAGTTCCTCAATGGTTGCGGTGTCATTGTCGTCGATCTTCCGCTCCATCATTTTGGTGGTGACCCGGTCCATCCCCGGCAGCGCGGCAACCGCGTTCGGAACAGGCATGTTGGGATTCCCGACAGAGCTGAGCTTGAGGTTCTTCGAACGCTCTTCATGGAGGATATCTAGCCCCCAGAAGGTGTGGAAAACCGTCACCTCGTACCCGAAGGCGGCCGCAGTGCTGGCGAGAATGAGCGGGGGATACGCCATATCGAGCGTTCCCTTCGTGGCGATGATGCTCATCTTCTTTTGCCCTTCCTCATCGGTAGCGTCAGCGAGAGCGGTCTCGAGTTCGTCAACACGTGCGGCCAGCTCCGCACGCGATGGCACGTCGCCAGTCGGCGCGTCAGGGGTGTCCGTACTCATTATTACTCGGTCTTGCGCACGTAGTGTTTGTACACGCTGTCTCCTTCTTGCTGTTCGATGAGCTCGACGCCATCGGTACCATCCGCCCAGCCGTCAATATCGCTCATACTCCCCGAATCCGTCGCCAGGACCTCAAGTACCTCTCCCTGAGTGAGACCATCAATCGTTGATTTGGTCTTCACTACTGGCATCGGGCACGATTCACCTTTCACATCAAGCGTCTCCGCAATGTCGAATTCTACACTCATTGGTTATCTGCTCCGTTAGTCTGTATTGGAGCTACCACACAATATTGGCTTTGGGAGTAAAAGCATATCGATTATTGTGCACTACATGGACTTCTATGCTAACGGAATAAGTAGTCTATACGCCTCATACAACCATCTAAAGCCACTTTATGAATTTGAGCAGTGGGTTGAGCAAGTGTAGTATTGTTTAATAGTTGAATTGCTATGCAAACGCTTTTCTGTATCCCACCGATAGAAATGACCGCACAAGATGAACGCAGACGACTTCCCGACTCCGGATGTCGAGGTCGAATCAGTCGACCCAGAATCGCTCAAAGACCGCATCGACGCCGGCGAGGACATCACGCTCCTCGACGCGCGTATGCAATCGGATTACGATGAGTGGCGGAT
>Ga0102942_1001076_pt1 | contig 10513 bp, 10 predicted proteins | sample SalPon2_C_H2O_MG_FD_78171 | JGI IMG/M metagenome (GOLD analysis project Ga0102942, IMG submission 78171) | Salt pond water microbial communities from South San Francisco under conditions of wetland restoration - Salt Pond MetaG R2_C_H2O_MG | ecosystem: Environmental > Aquatic > Non-marine Saline... | reverse complement strand
GGGCTGACCGAACTCGGACAGATCGTCTGTGACGTGTTGCTCGACGACTACATCGACTGGGAGACGGAGTACGAGGCGCCGGATGACCTCCCCGACTTCGAGTAGGCGACGCCGTCACTCGAGGGGGATGGAGAGTCGGACGATACTCCCGCCCTCGTCCGCCTCGACGACGTCGAACCGACCGCCGGCCTTGGTGACGACCCAGTAGATCAGCCAGATACCGAGCCGATCCGCGTGGTTCAGGGCAGTTTCACCCCGTTCGAGCACCCGAATCTCGCGGTCCGGAATCCCCGGCCCGTCGTCCTCGATTTCGATGTCGGCCCAGCCGTCCCGTTTCTCGATTCGGACCGCGACGGAGGGAGTCGGCGACTCGTTGTGTTTGATGGCGTTCTCGATGGCTTCCTCGACGGCGGCGAGTATCCCGGTCGTCCCGACCGTACAGGGGTCGCCGGGGAGCGACGCCGTGATCGTCGCGTCCGGGTACCGGTCCTCGAACATGTCGACCAGCCCCACGACGTGGTCGGTCAGGTCGACCGGGCGGTCCGACGACCCGACGCTGGAGATGATCCGTTCGGTCTCCTGTACCGACTCCGCCAGCCCCATGAGGTCAAGCGCCGTCTCAGTGAGCGTTTCGAGCGACGCCGGGACGTCGTCCTCGTCGAACTCCTCGTTGAGCAACGCCGCGTGACCCTCGATCACGTTCATCTTGTTTTTCAGGTTGTGGCTGAGGACGCGGTTCAACACCTCCAGCCGTCGCTCCCTGATCTTCCGGTCGGTGATCTCGGTCTGGAAGCCGACGAAGTTCGTGACGCGGCCGTCGTCGTCGCGGACGGGCGCGATATTCAGTTGCTCCCACATCCGCTCGCCGCTCTTGCGATAGTTCACGATGTCGACGGCCGCCGGTCGTTCGGCGTCGATCCGATCCCGGAGGAACTGCCGCGTCTCGGGGTCGGTGTCCTCGCCCTGCAGGAACCGACAGTTCCGGCCGAGTGACTCCGAGCGCTCGTAGCCGGTCAACGACTCGAACCGGTCGTTCACGTACACCATCGGGTTATCCTCCTGATCGGGGTCGGTGATCGTGATCCCGACGGGCGCCTCGTCCATCACCCGCTCCTTCAGCCGGAGGTCCGCGACCGTCTCCTCGAGTTCCTGCGACCGCTCCTCCAGTTCGACGGCCGTTCGGCGGCGTTCGATCAGGTTCCCGACGCGGGTCCGTAGCTCGGCTTTCCCGACCGGTAGTTCGATCACGTCGTCGACGTACTCCCAGGGTTCGCCGTCCAGCGCGTCGGCGGCTGCGGGGGGGACCAGCAACACGAACGGCAGGAAGACCGTCGTCCGCTCACGTGCCCGCTCGACGGCGTCCGTGACGTGGCCGAACTCGGTGTGGCCGAGCACACAGCAGTCGAACGGCGCCCCTAGCGCGGCCGTCTCGGTCGCCGTCTCGATCCGGTACCGATCGCCGAGGGCCTCGGCCAGGAGTTCGCGGTTCCGTCCGGGCTGCATGAAAAGCAGGACGCGCGGCTCGTCGACGGCGGCCGGTGTCCCGTTGTCGTGTCCGGACGGCTCGTCACGGTCCAGTTCGTTCGACATTTGTCACTCCGATGAGCGTCCTGATTGCGATAGTGAGTGCCCGGACAAGTAACTGTTCTCCCCGTGCAGTACGTCGGATGACAGGTTACTCGGCAATTTATGTGGGTGACGGTCGAACCGACTGTCGACATGGCCTCGGCGACGACGAGTCGACTCTCGACGGGAGTCGAGGGTCTCGACGAGATTCTGTACGGCGGGTTCCTCTCCCAGCGAAACTATCTGGTGAAGGGAGCAGCGGGTTCCGGGAAGACCATCCTCGGGCTCCACTTCCTGCAGGCCGGGATCGATGCGGGCGAGCCCTCGCTGTTTATCAACGTCGAGGAGGACCTCGACGACCTCACGGCGAACGCCGAGGCGCTCGACTTCGACACCGACGCCATCGACTTCCTCGATCTGAGCCCGACCGCCGACGAGTTCGTCGAGGACCGGACGTACGACGTGTTCGACGCGGCCGAAGTCGAGCAGGAGCCGCTCCGCGAGGCGATCGTCGAGCGGGTCGAGGCTCTCGAACCGACCCGCGTCGTCGTCGACCCGCTGACGCAGTTCCGATACCTCTCGACCGACGACTACCAGTTCCGCAAGCAGGTCGTTGGCCTGCTGCGCTTTCTCGAACAGCGGGGAGCGACCGTCGTCTTCACCGCACAGGACGCTCGGAACCAGCCGACCGAGGAACTCGAGTTCGTCGCCGACGGAACGATCCGCCTGGAGCCGGCCCCGTACGGATCGACGGTGCAGGTGCCGAAGTTCCGTGGCTCACGGGTCAAAAGCGGGGATCACGCCTACCGCATCACCGACGAGGGCATGGTCGTCTTCCCGGCGTTGGCGCCGAGCGACCACCACGGCACGTTCACGGCCGAACCCATCTCTTCGGGCGTCGCCGAAGTCGACGACCTCCTCGACGGCGGCATCGAACGCGGGACGGTCAGCGTCATCAGCGGGCCGACGGGCGTCGGGAAGACGACGCTCGGCACCCAGTTCATGAACGCGGCCGCGAACCGCAGCGAGCGCTCGGTCGTCTACCTGTTCGAGGAGAGCAAATCGACGTTTTTGTCCCGTTCCGAAGCCATCGGCATCCCCGTCAAGCGGATGATCGATCGCGGCACGCTCGACGTTCGGGAGATGGACGCGCTGGAACTGTCGCCCCAAGAGTTCGCACGGATCGTCCGGACGGACGTGGAGGAACACGGCGCGGAAATCGTGATGCTCGACGGCATCGCGGGCTACCGGCTGACCCTCCACGGCGAGACGGACATGGTGCTCAAGCGACTCCACGCGCTGGGGCGGTATCTCAAGAACATGGGCGTGACGACCATCCTCATCGACGAAACCGACAGCCCCACCGGGGCGTTCAGCGCGACCCAGGAGAACATCAGCTACCTGGCCGACAACATCGTCTTCCTGCGCCACCTCGAACTCCGCGGCGAACTCCGGAAGGCCATCGGCGTTCTCAAAAAGCGCACGGGCGACTTCGAGCGGACGCTCCGCAAGTTCGAGATCACGGCCGACGGCATCGTCGTCGGCGAGCCGCTCACGGGAGTACAGGGGATTCTGACCGGGAGGCCGGACCTCCTCGACGACGAGTGACGATCACCCTCTTCACGCACTCCCGGAGTCCTCCATCCGCTCGACGAGCCGTTCCAGCTGAGCCGTCCGCTCGTCGAGAGCGGCGTCACGGAGTCGGCGCTCGCCTTCGGTCGGACAGTCGAGGTCGGGGACGGGCGTCGGCTCGCCGTCGTCGTCGACGGCGACGAAGGTGAAAAACGAGGAGGTCGTGGCGCGTTCGGTGTCGGTTCGGGGGTTCTCCGCGCGCACCTCGACGGTCACGTCGAGGCTCGTCCGTCCCGTGTCGTAGACGTACGCCTCGACCACCACCACCTCGCCGAGGTCGATGGGGCGTTTGAAGTCGACGTGTTCCATCGACGCCGTGACCACGCCCTCGTTGGCGAAGCGCATGGCAGCGATAGCGCCACAGACATCCATCCAGTGGAGGACCGCCCCCCCGAGCGCCCGTCGGTGCGTGTTCGTGTCGTTCGGGAGGACGATTTCGGTCATCTCGGTGTGGGACTCCGCGAGCGTCGCTATCTCCTCTGTCATGGGTGGGGGGAGATTCCCTGCCCTGAAAAGTGCCGCCTATCGCTCGTCGTCGAAGTCGTCGATCCGTTCGGGTTCGAACTCGTCCTCGTCGCGGCCGGCCCGGTCGAGGACGCCGTCGGAGACGGTTATCGGGCAGTCGACGCGGACCGCGAGCGCGATGGCGTCGCTCGGGCGGGCGTCGAAGACGAACTTCCGGGCTTCCCCGTCGTCGTACCGTTCCACGTCGACTTTGGCGTAGAACGTGCCGTCGGCGAGGTCGTCGATCCGAATGCCGTCGACGGCGCCGCCGAACTCGGTGAGCATCTCGACGAGTAGGTCGTGGGTGAGCGGCCGCTCGAACGGTTCGCCCGAGAGCCCGAGCTGGATCGCCCGGGCCTGATCGGCCGTGATGACGATGGGGAGGTACTCCTCGCGAGCGGCCAACAGGACCGCCGGCACGTTCGATCCGTCCTCGCTCGTGCCCACCCCGATTCCGGTCACCTCGGCGGTGTGCTCCATAGGGTGGATTTGGTGCGGGGAGTATGAATAGCTACGGGGCCATCGACCGCCGCTACCGACGCACGTACCACGCGGCGCCGACGACGGCGAGGACGAGGAGACCCCCGAGAAAGAAGAGGAGACCGGGCGGCAGTCCCGCGCCGGCGGCGTCGGCGGCCGTCGGGGCCGCTTCGGTGCTCATCGTCCCCATGCCGCCACCGTCGCCACCGCCAGCGTCGGCGCCGCCCGACCTCGCGACGAACGGCGGCCCTTCGACGTACCACTGGACGAGGAGGCTCGCGACGCCGAGGATACCGACGGCGCCGAGGAGGTTCGTGAGAGCGCTCTGGAGGCCCTTGCTCTCCTCTTCGGGGCCAGCGAAGACGACCAGCGGTCGGTCGGTGGGGACGTAGCGGTTCATCTCTCGGCCCTTCTCCGAGTAGACGGTGTCGGCCACCTCGATCAACCCCGCGTCTTCGAGGTTGCCGAGGTGGTACTGGGCGTTCTGGAGGGAGGTGTCGACTCGGTCGGCGACGTTCGCGGGCGTGTCCGGTTCCTCGTGGAGGGTCGCGAGCACCTCGCGGGCGGTGTCCGAGGAGAGCGCCGACAGCAGGTCGTCGGCGTCCTCGCTGTCGAGGCCGATGACGCGCGGGTCGGCCTCCTCCGTCGCGGGGGCGTCGGGACGGGAGGGCAACAGGTCTGCCATACACGCTTTACCACGGGGCGGGATACAAACGTTCGGCTCCGCGACGGCGCCGATAGCACGAGACGAGGGTGTCGCCGCGTCCGACCGGCGTCCGTCGGATTTCCACGCTGTACCGCTCCGTGGTTCGCACGGCTGCTCGTGGCCGTCCGATATGTACTTGCACAGTTACGTCACGGTGTGAGATCCCCGCTTCACCGGCCGATCTTGGCGGTCGTCTCAACGTCGTTATCTCCCGAATTCGGGCGTCTGAAAGCGTGTCAATGGCTCACAGCGAAAACGGATAAGTGGCTGGAGGCCCAACGAATGGATGTAATGAGTACACAGGAATCAGTCCGACAGCAGGCCGACGAAGTCGAAGCCACCGAGGCGCTCCGGATCGACCAGGAGAAGGCCGAACAGCTCGTCGAGGCGCTCAACACCGACCTCGCCGCGACGTACGTCCTCTATCACCAGCTGAAAAAGCACCACTGGAACGTCGAGGGCGCGGAGTTCCTCTCGATTCACGAGTTCCTCGGCGAAGCGGCCGAAGACGCGGAGGAAGCGGCCGACGAGATCGCGGAGCGCGCCCAGGCGCTCGGCGGCGTCCCCCTCGCCGGTGGCAAGCGCCTCGAGGAGAACGCCCCCGTCTCCCCCGAGGGCGACGACGTCTACGACATCCGGACCTCGCTCCACAACGACATGGAGATGTACGGCGACATCATCGAGACGGTCCGTGACCACGTCGAACTCGCCGAGGGACTCGGCGACCACGCCACCGCCGAGATGCTCCGTCAGAACCTCGTGACGATGGAAGAGCACGCCCACCACATCGAACATTACCTCGAAGACGACACGCTCGTCCTCGACTCGGCAACCAACTAAGACCCTCGATCCTGCTGGCGGGCGGTCCACCGACCGTCTCGCACCGTCTGCGTTCTTTCTCTCTGCTCTACTCGACGACCAGCACCCGCAGGTCATTGACGTTCGTCCCCGTCGCGCCGGTGCTGATCACGGCGCCCCGCTCGCCGAGGTAACCGTAGGCGTCGCTGTTCCCGAGCGCCGCCCGGGCCTCGCGGGCGTCGTCTACGGTGTCGCCGTCGACGATGGCGCCCGCGAAGTCGCTGCTGCCGTCCTTGCCGTCGGTGTCGACGCAGGCGAGCGTCGCCCACTCGGGGAGTTCGATGGCCGCCGCCAGCGCGAACTCGGCGTTCGGACCGCCCACGCCGTCGCTGCGGACGGTGACGGTCGTCTCCCCGCCCGAGAGGACGACGGCCGGGGCGTCGACGGGGTTGCCCGTCGCCTCGACTTCCTCCGCGACGGCGACGTGGGTGAGTGCGGCCTCCCGGGCCTCGCCCCGGACCGAGGAGGAGAGGACACAGGTGTCGTACCCCCGATCTTCGGCCACCTCCCGCGCGGCGTCGATGGCGGTGAAGCCGTCCGCGAGGACGTGGTTCGTCACCCGATCGAAGACGGGGTCGCCGGCCCGCGGCGTCTCGGGGAGGTCGCCCGCCGCGCCGGCGTCCAACCGATTTCGAACTGCCTCGGGCGGGTCGACGCCGTACCGATCCAGCGCGTCGAGGGCGTCCCCGTAGGTGGACTCGTCGGGGGCCGTCGGACCGCTGGCGATGACGCTCAGGTCGTTGCCGACCACGTCGCTGAACATGAGTCCGACCACCGTCGCGGGCGCGGCGAGTTCGGCGAGGCCGCCGCCCTTGAGCGTCGAGAGGTGTTTGCGGACGGCGTTGAGCGCGCCGATTTCGGCGCCCGCGTCGAGGAGCGCGTCGGTCGTCGTCTGCAGGTCCGAGAGAGTGATTCCCTCCGCGGGGGCGGGGAGCAGGGCGCTCCCGCCGCCGGTGACGATGGCGATGACGAGCGTCCGCTCGTCGGCGTCGGCGACGAGCTCGTGGATGCGGTCGGTTCCCTCCACGCCCGCCTGCCTGGGGACGGGGTGGTGGCCGCGCAGGCGCTCGATACGGTGGTCGCCCGCGCTGGGGTCGGGCGTCACGACGGCGCCCGTGGCGATGCGGTCGCCGAGGACCGCCTCCAGCGCGTCCGCGACACCGTCGGCTGCCTTCCCGCCGCCGACGGCGACGATCCGATCCACGCCCGAGAGGTCGTAGGCGGCGTCGGCGACGTGGAGCCGGTCGCCGTCGAGGCGGACCGACTCGGCGACGACGCGGTCCGGTCTGGCGGCGTCGATGCCGGCCCGGACGCAGGCCAGTGCCGTCTCCCGCGCGGTGGTCGATGCCAGCGCGGCTTCGTTCTCGATGGAGACCATACCCCGCCTCTCTCCGACAAGCGTAAAAAGCGTGCCCCAGTAGCGACCGATGATGAGTGACGCCGCCGCCTCGGAGCCGGAGAACGGTCGTGTCCGCGTCGTTGGCACGGCCCACGTCTCCGCCGAGAGCGTGCGAGAGGTGGAGGAGGTGATCGAGGCCGACCGACCCGACGTGGTCGCCGTCGAACTCGACGAGGGACGCTACCGACAGATGCAAGGGGAGACGCCCGATGACATCGAACCCGGCGACCTCCTCCGGGGCAACACCGTCTTTCAGTTCCTGGCCTACTGGATGCTCTCGTACGTCCAGTCGCGGTTGGGCGAGAAGTTCGACATCCAGCCCGGCGCCGACATGCTCGCGGCCGTCGAGACGGCCGAGGACTTCGGTATCGACGTGGCGCTGGTCGACCGCGACATCCAGACGACGATTCAGCGGTTCTGGGCGCGGATGGGTATCCTGGAGAAGTTCCGCCTCGTCGGCGGCCTCGCGTTCGGCCTCACGGACGCCCGCGGCCTCGGTCTCGTGCTCGGCGTCTTCGTCGGCGTCGTCCTCGGGCCCCTGCTGGGCCTCTTTGGCCCCTCGCTCGGCCTCTCGACGCCCATCCTGACCCGCGTGACGGGCGGCGTCCTGCTCGCTATCGCCGCCGGAATCGTCGTCCACACGCTCGCGGACGCCGTCGACGCCCGCGGCCCCGACGACCGCCTCGTCGTGGCCGCCGGCATCGGCGTCGCCGCCGGCCTGATCGGCGGCGTCGGCCTCGGCCTCGCGGACGGTGTCGTCGCCTCCCTCGGCACCTTCGTCGCCCGCATCGTCGGCAGCCTCACGCTCGGCCTCGCCGGCGGTGTGACCGTCGGCCTCGTCGTCGGCTTCCTCGCCGACCGCGCCGGCTACGGCGCCACCGCCGACGAGGAGTTCGACGAGTTCGACATCGAGGCACTCACTGACGCCGACGTGGTGAGCGTCATGATGGAGGAGTTCAGAACCTTCAGCCCCGCCGGCGCCCGCGCCCTGATCGACGAGCGTGACGCCTACATCGCCCACGAACTCGTGCGACTGCGCGACACGGGCCACCACGTCGTCGCCATCGTCGGTGCGGGCCACCGCGAGGGCATCGAGGGCTATCTCGACGCGCCGGAGACGCTCCCGCCGTGGGAGTCGCTCGTCGGGACGGATTCGGGCGGCGGCGTCCCGTGGCTGAAGGCCGCGGGCGTCCTCGTCTCGCTCGGCTTCATCGCCTTCTTCCTCCTCCTCGCGATGGCAGGGGTCCGGAACGGCTTTCTCCTCCGACTGTTCGCGGCGTGGTTCGTCGTCAACGGCGTCTTCGCGGCCGGCCTCGCCCGCCTCGCGGGCGCCCGGTGGGATTCGACGCTCGTCGGCGGCCTCGTCGCGTGGATGACTTCCGTCAACCCCCTGCTCGCGCCGGGGTGGTTCACCGGCTACGTCGAACTCCGCCACACCGCGGTCAACGTGAGTGACATCGGAACGCTCAACGAACTCCTGAGCGACGAGGAGACGCCGATCCGAACGCTGATCGGGCAGATGTTCGACGTGCCGCTCTTTCGGCTCATCATGGTCGTCGCCATGACGAACGTCGGGAGCATGATCGCCAGCCTCCTCTTTGCGGTGTACGTCCTTCCCCTCTTCGCCACCGAAATCGGCGGCGTCGAAGGCGTCTCGCGGCTCATGCTCGAAGGGGCCCGTAACAGCGCCGAACTGCTCTGGAGGATCGTCGCGTGAACCTGACGTTCAGCCAGCGGGAGCTACAGGACCTGGCCATCGCGTGGGTCGCCCTCGGCGTCGCCTTCGCCATCTTCTTTGCCGGCGGCGGGAGCCGCGCCCTCTCGATGCTCGTCGATCAGGGACTGATCCAGCCCCTCGTCGTCTCGCTGGTCACCGCCGGCCTCGGCTTCCTGCTCCACGAACTCGCACACAAGGTCGTCGCCGTCCGGTTCGATCAGATCGCCGAGTTCCGCGCCGACTACGGGATGCTCTTTCTGGCCGTGATGAGCGCCTTGGTCGGTTTCCTCTTTGCCGCCCCCGGCGCCGTCCACCACCGTGGCCGGCTCACGGCGCGGGAACACGGGCTCATCGCCCTCGCCGGCCCGGTCACGAACGGGCTACTCGCCGTCGTGTTCGCCCCGATTTACCTCGCCGGCCTCCTTGCCGGCTCGCCGCTCCTCTCCCTGATCGGCGGCCGCGGCGTCGCTATCAACCTCTTTCTGGCGGCGTTCAACCTCATCCCGTTCGGGGCACTCGACGGGAAGACGGTCCTCGACTGGAGCAAAGCGGTGTTCGTCCTGACGTTCGTCCCCGCGGCTGCAATCACGGTGTTCGTGGTGTTCGTGCTGGGCATCGGGTTCTAGCGAACCACGGTCACCGTCGCCTCGGCCCGTCGGAGCACCCGCTCCGCGACGCTCCCGAGGATGAGCCGTTCGAGGCCCCGTCGACCGTGACTCCCCACGACGACGTGGTCGACGTCGTTGGCCGCGATGTAGCGGACGATTTCCCGTCCCGGATTGCCAACGGACGTCGCCGTCCGGAGCGAGACGCCCGCCTCCGCCGCCCGCTTGCGCGCCCGGTTGAACAGGTCTTCGGTGGCTTCCATCTTGGATTCGTACCACCGTTCCGCCTCGATTGGCCCGCCGATCTCCGACTCGTAGACGGCGTCGATTGGGTCGACGACGTGGAGGACGACCACCTCGGCGTCCGACCACTCGTCGAGGGCGTGATCGAGTGCCTGCGCCGCGAGCGGTGAGTCGTCGAGCGGCACTAGGACGCGTGTCACCATAGTAACTGCTTGTTGCCGGGTGCGTATATAGATCGGCGCCACCGCTACAGCAATGGCCGTTGAAGATGGCGTATGCTCGACACGCTCCTCGGCGACGACGTGACCGACCGGGGTCGGTATCTCCCCGAAGTCATCTACGGCGCCAACGACGGCATCGTCACCACGTTCGCCGTCGTTGCGGGCGTCGCCGGCGCCGCACTCGATCCCGCCATCGTGCTCGTCCTCGGCGCCGCGAACCTCTTCGCCGACGGCTTCTCGATGGGCATGAGCAACTTCCTGAGTCGCCGGTCGGAGGCAGATTACCACGACGCGCGCGGTGCCGAGGCCGACGAGGACGGCAAGCCCCCCGCCTCGACGGCGCTGGTCACCTTCGTCGCGTTCGTCGTCTTCGGTGGGTTTCCACTCGTGCCGTACCTACTGGTCGTGGAGCCGCTCTTTCCCGCCTCCGTGGTCGTTACCGGCCTCACCTTCTTTCTCGTCGGCGCGAGCCGGTCGCTCGTGACCGACCGAGCGTGGTTGCTCAACGGTGGGGAGATGTTCGCCGTGTGGATGGCCGCCGCGACGGTGGCGTACGTCGTCGGCGACGTGCTCGCGTCGGTG
>Ga0102942_1001070_pt1 | contig 10537 bp, 9 predicted proteins | sample SalPon2_C_H2O_MG_FD_78171 | JGI IMG/M metagenome (GOLD analysis project Ga0102942, IMG submission 78171) | Salt pond water microbial communities from South San Francisco under conditions of wetland restoration - Salt Pond MetaG R2_C_H2O_MG | ecosystem: Environmental > Aquatic > Non-marine Saline... | reverse complement strand
GAAACCTTGACTAATGCGTCCATCAGGTAATCCATGTCTTCGGCGCCATGAATATCTTCCACGTGTTTTTTCGGAACCACTAATGTGTGGCCTTTAGAGACCGGGTTGGCATCAAGAAACGCCACAACGTTTTCGGTTTCGTATACTTTGTTTCCTGGTATTTCTCCATCGATTATTTTGCAGAAGATGCAGTCTGTCATGTTATAATTTTAGAGTGGTGAGATTTTAGTTTTCTTTGTTTCTTTGAGCATCTTTTTTATTGAGAGTTATCAAATTGTGTGGTATGCTGGGGATTTTTTCGCGAGAAGATAAGCTTGAGGAGCTGGAAAAAGAGGAAGAAAGGATTGAAGAGGAGATGGATCAGGAAATTGAGGCTTTACGGAATGATATCGAGCCAACTCCTAATCAAGAGGAGTTCGAAAAAGTTCAGAAGGAGTTGATTGAGACACGTGAAAAGATTAAGAATACTAGAGTAGCTCTATCCCAGAAGACGAAGAGAAAAGCTGATGCTAAAGAGGTTTCTGACAATATAAAAGAGCTTCGAGAAGAACTTGAGAACAAGCAGAGAGAATTGGATAATGAAATTAAAGCTAAAGCTTCTGAAAAAGAATTAGAGAATGTTAAGGAGAACTTGAAGACTAAAGCCGATCAAGAGGATACTTCAGTTAAAATAAGTGAGCTTGAAAACAACTTAGAAAATGAAAGAGAAAAATTAAAGAATAAAGCTTCAGAAGACGCAGTTAAAAGTTTGGAAAATGGTTTGCAGAATAAAGCTGATAAAGAAGATGTAGAAGAGAGAGTAGATGAGTTAAAAACCGCTTTAAATAAGGCTAAAAATGAACTAGGCGAGAGATTGGAAGACAAGGTTTCTGACGATTTATTTGATAGCTTGGAAAGAAACTTGGAGACCAAAGCTGACGAAGAACAGCTCTCGCAGAAGTTTTCCGAGTTAAACGAACAACTTGAAGAAAAAGCCGAAAAAGATAACTTAGATAATTTAGAAACTAGGATAGAGAGCAAAGCAGAATCTGAAGAAACTGAAAAACTAAGTGAGAAAATTAAGCATAAAGCAAGTCAAGAAGAGCTCGATAAGTCTTTAGAAAGTCTAAAGTCCAATATCGAATCTAAAGCAGAGAAAAACTCGATTAAAGAATTAAGGAGTAAGTTAAAGGATAATGTTTCAGAGGAGGAATTGCAGGAGCTCAAGGATTCTATAAATAGTAAGGCCGATTCAAAGAAGTTAAACGAGTTAAAGAGTGATTTGTCGGAAAAAGTTTCTGAGGAAGAACTTGAAGACTTAGAGGAGCTGATAGAAGGCTCCAGAAAAGAAGTACAACGAGAAATAAACAAAAAAGCAGATCAAGAAGAAGTTGAGAATATTCAGGAAAGCCTTGTTGAGAAGACAAGTGAACTTGGTGAGGAGATTAATAGTTCAAGACTAGAACTGGCAGAAGATATAGATGAGAAGGCTTCAGAACAGGATTTACAGGATTTAGAACAGCTTATCGGTGAGAAGGCTGATGAAGAACAACTAAAAGAAGGGCTTGAAGATAAAGCTGATGAGGAGAGTCTGGAAGAGTTAAGAAGCAAAATAAAGGAGAATATTTCGGAGGAAGAATTGCAGGAGCTCAAGGAGTCGATAAGTAGCAAGGCCGATTCAAAGGAAATAACGGAGTTGAAGAGTGATTTGTCGGAAAAAGTTTCTGAGGAAGAACTTGAAGACTTAGAGGAGCTGATAGAGGCCTCCAGAAAAGAAGTACAAGAAGACATAAACAAAAAAGCAGATCAAGAAGAAGTTGAAGGTATAGAAAATGAGTTAGATTCTCTTGCTGAAGCTTCAACAGTTGAAGAATTACAGGATGAAGTTGAGAAAAAAATCAGTCAAAACAAGTTTTCTGAATTAGAGGAAGAAGTAGATAATAAAGTAGAAATAGAAAGTCTCGAGGAGAAACTTGAAACAATTAGAAGCTCTTTAAACGATAAAGCTGGAAAGAAAAATGTTGCTGAAGCACAAGAGAACATTGAAGGACTAAAAAAAGACTTAAAATCTGCTAAAGAGGCCTTAAACCAAGAAACAACTGAGATTAAGGACGATTTATCTGAGAAAGCTGATTCAACCGAGTTAGAAAGTTCAATTAACAGTTTGAGAGAAGAAACTAGGGAAGAGTTAGATAGTAGTTCAGAAGAGTTAGAAAGCAAGTTAGAAGAGCTGAGAGATAAAAAAGAAAAAGAACATGAACGTCTTGAAACTGATTTAGAGGAGCTGAAGGAAGTTAAGGCCTCAGTAAATTCTTTAAATGACTTGGAAGAGGATGTGTCTACTAGAGCGAAGAGGGAAGAGCTTCAGGAAAAACTTGAATCTATAAGAGAAGAATTTGAAGAAAAGATAGAGACTGATGAGGAAATGGTTCTGCAGTTAATTGATGATGAGATAGACTCTGTAGAAAATGAAATTAGTTCTTTGAAATCTGAAACCTCTGAACTAAACACAAAACAGGAAAACCTTGAGCAAGATAAAGATGCGTTGAGGGAAGACTTAAACAGTCTTGAGAAGGATCATAAAGACTCTAAAAGAAGTATACGTGAAGTAAAGCTTGATCTTGAGAAGAAAGCGCCAGGAGAAGAAGTTACAAAACTTGAAGGTGATGTCCAAGAACTGGGAGAAGACTTGGAAACGGTTACTGAGAGAATCCAGGAATTGGCGGAAGAAAAAGAGTTAAAGGAAGTTGAAGCTGAGCTGGAAAATTTAGAAAAAGAAGCTTCAAATATAAGAAACAACTTGTTAGAACGTATTAATGGGAATAATTCGGAGATCGAAAGTGTTAAGCAAAGTATAGATAGACTTAAGGAAACAAATCAGTCAATGCTGAAAGAAATTGTAGATGAAGTGAATGAAAACAATAGATCGATTGTAAAGAGAATTAATGGCCTTGAAGACAAAATAGATTCTTTAAACAAGAAGAAAGTGGATAAGGAAAGTCTAAGTTCTGAATTAGATTCTGTTAACGAAAAAATAGGTACAAAGCTGGATAAATCAGAGATTAAAGAAGTCAAAGCTGATTTAGCGATATTAGAGGAAAAACAGGCAGAATTTGAACGGTCAAAAGAAGATAATGAAGGACTAGTTGAGGATGAAGAGGTATTTTCTCCTTCAAGTATAAGTAAGGGCGAATTAGGAGATGATGTTATTGTAAGCGGTTACCTTGAGTTTAGAGACGAGGTTTCAGATAACTTTGTGTATACGTTGAAGGGTGAAAGCGACTATATTATAGTTAAGTCGACTAAGAAGTTGCCTGAGGGAACTGAAACTTTAGAAGGCGAAGTTAAAACCTTAGACGAAGATGATGAAGATTTCTTCATTGACACTAATTGAATAAATAATCAAGTATTTTTTATTTAGAGAAAAACCTAGTTAGTATTATGACAGGAGAAAATAAAGGTAGCGAACCAGAATACCAGGAAGAAATAGGACCAGATGTAGATTTAGATGCCGATAATCAAGTTGTTGGCTCAAAGGATTCAGAAAATAGCTATCAAAAAAAATTGAGTGAGATTTCTGAAAAATTCAAATCCAAGGTCAACAGTATCCTGCATAAGAAGAAGGATTCCTCAACCGGATTAGAAGGTGAGGTTGAGATGGTTGATGAAGTTTCAAATATTTACCAGGACTTGGAGATAATGCGTGAGAGCTTGGAAGATAAGATTGATACTGAAGTTGAGCTTCTAAGTGAGGAAATAGATGAGGTTATCGGGAATTCTGATAAGAGTCTAGAGGATTTAGAAGTTGAATTGAAGAATAAAGTAGAGAATACTAAAGAAGATCTTAAAGGTGAGATTGATTCAGTTAATGAAGATATAGAGTCGATAGAGGATGAAATTGAGAAACTTGTTGAGGTAATTAATTCTAAGGTAGATAAGTCACAGCATGAGGAATTAGATAGGTTGAAAGGTTTAGGTGATAAGGTTGAGGAAATTGAAAATCGTCTTGATCAAAAGGCGGATAGTTCGAAAGTGAATGATATTCAGGAAGTGCAGAATATGCTCTCTCAGAGAATGGAGAGTAAGATGAATAAGTATGACATGGATTCTAGCGGAGAGAGTTTGAAGGAGAATTTGACTATTTTAGAGAAGGAAGTTGAAAAACTTGCTGTTGGCGATGATTCAGACCCTATTCAGCCTTCTGAAGTTACTGAAGATATGATAGGAAATTATGTAGAGGTTAAGGGTGTAGCCGAGTTCAAGAAAGAGATTGATGATGAATATTTGTCTATTCTAAAGGGACGGAAAGGTGAGGTACCTGTTAAAAGTAAACGTAAACTAGGTGAAGAGGAGATTGTTGTTAAAGGTTCAGTGAAAAATGCTGATGGTTTTCTGTTTGTTCAATCAGTGTAGCCTTAAAAGTCTTAACCATCCCTATTTTCTATACAAGGTATGCGGCCATGGTGTAGTCCGGCCAATCATGTCGGCCTTTCGAGCCGACGACCCGGGTTCAAATCCCGGTGACCGCATTAATACTTTTCTTTCCAACCACATATTTTCTTCTAAGGCAGACTTTATTCGTAGGCTTGTCTGTACACTGCTAAACGTTCCTTGAGTTCTTTGAAGATATCTTGTACAGGATCTCCTACAGAGAAAAACATTTTCTTATTTCCTTTATCTGTGTTAAATTCGATGTAAGGATAAGTTGTACCCTCAGAGTACGTTAGTTGATTAATATTTGAGAAATGGATTTCATTTACCATTTTACCGTCTGGAATATTTTTTAGGGCCGCCCAGTCATTTGAATCGTTCTTTTCTCTTTCAATGTGAGAATCTGTCAAGGCTATTTCACCTAGACGAGACCTAAATTTTTGGCAGTTGCTTTCAACCATTCTATCCCTTCCTGTTGTAAAATTGGAGAGGAAAAAGTATTAAACAGATTGATATTTCAAAGATTTTATGACTGAACAAGGTTTCGATTGGCTTACCTTAAGTTCTAACGAGAATATCGTGTGGCAAGGACAGCCACGTGTCAAAAGCATAATTCCAGCAGTGATCTTCGGACTACCTTTCGCAGTGGTCGGAATTGGATTCCTGATTATGGCAGGAGCTTATCTAAGTGTGAAGAATACGGAGTATGTGGTCAGCAGTAATGCTCTTTACGTGAAGAAAGGTATATTGTCTCGAAGCGTGCAGAAAATAGGTTTCGACAAAGTCCAGAATATTTCATTCAGTCAAGGAATCCTCGGTAACCATTTTGGCTACGGAAGTATTGAGATTTCTACTGCTGGAGGTTCAGGCGTTGAAATGCGGTTCAGAAGCATTGAAGATCCTAAAAAGGTTCAGGAAAAGATCAACGACCTGATGAAAGACAGTCAACAAGATGAAGAAAGTAGTACTGGCCGGAGTGAGAAAGAAGTTTTGGAGGAGATTCTTTCAGAAGTTAAGGAAATTAATGAAAAAACCTGAGAATCTTTACTAGAAAACCGTTCAAATTAATCGTTTTATTTCCCCACGTACTCTCCTTTTTCTCTTCTGAAGTCTGGTTCATCCATTTCTTCTCTGACGTGTGCAACGATTCCTGGTGTTCTTGCTATGATGAAGAATCCTTTACCAAGCTCTGGCTCCCATCCCAAGTCACTCATGACAGCTGCGATTGCCCCATCCACGTTCATAACCAAGTCAACTTTTTTCTCGGCAAAAACTGTCTTGATTTCCTTCATTTTGTCAACGGATTCTCCTGAGAGTTCTAGTTTTTCTGCTTTTTCCAGCATTTTCTGTGCTCTTGGATCAACGTCGTCGTAGACTTTGTGGCCGATACCAGGAATCTTTTCACCATTCTGTAAGTATTCTTCTACTATTTGTCGTGCTGTTTTTTCGGATTGGAGGATTTGCATGCATTCTTCTATTGCTCCTCCGTGTGAATCTCCCAGTGATAGGATTCCTCCGGCGACTGAAGTGTTCATGTCGTTTCCTCCGCTTTGTATTGTCCTTGCAGAGACTGTGGAAGGGTTGCCGACACCATGGTCTATTGAGGAGGAGAGTATTGTGTTGAATAGTTCTGATTCTTTTTCACCGGGTTTTTCGCCCTTGAGTAGGAGCCAAATTGCGTCTGCGAACTCCATGTCCATTACTTGTTCTAGTTTTTCTCCTCTGATTACCGCGTCTTCTCCGCTTGATGATATCTCCGTCTTCCATTCTGTCATGCTTTAACCCTCCGCTGTTCTTCAAACAGGTTTGCAAAAGTCCTGTCTAATACGTGGTAGTCTTCTATTTCGGAAGTACTGTTTCTCTCCAAAAGTTTTTGGATTTCATCTTTCCATACAGATTCAACATAGTCTAGTGAGTTATCGACTTCTGTTTCGATCCCGTATTCTATCCTTATTTTGTTGTCGTCTAGTTGTTTTAATCTGATTTCTTTTTCGTCTCTAAATCCTTTGAATAGTACTCCTTCTTCTGGATAGATCTCATCTCTTTCTTGATCCCATTCATGGTATCTTATCCAGTGATCTACTAGGTCTCCGAAAAGATTATTGAGGTTTACATTTTCTTCAATTATTTCTGTGTACTTGAATGCTTTTTCACCTTCTCTACTGTATTCGCTTACCGTCATTCAGTAGAGAGCACCTCATCCAGTTTACTTCCAATTTCGTGATGCACTTCTACAACGTGTGCTCCTGCTTCTCTTAATACTTTTTCTTTGTGGCTTGGCTTGTCTTGGCCTTTACGTATGACTGCTCCTGCATGTCCGTATTGTTGGGTCGGCATATTCTCTGTGAACTTTCCTGTGATGAAAGCTACAACCGGTAGGTCAAGATCAGGGTTATCATCTAAGTATTGTGCTACCTGGTTTTCGTAGGTTCCTCCTAGTTCTCCAAAGATTACTACTGCATCAGTTTGATTGTCTTCTTCGAACATTTGAAGTGCTTCCACAAAAGTGGTTCCTGCTATCTTGTCACCGCCGATGTCCATAGCAGTACTTATTCCGAAACCAGCGTTTTGGACTACTTGAGCAGTTTCTGTCGTCATTCCTCCGCTTTTTGATATAATGCCGATACTTCCCTTCTCGTAGGCTTGTTCTGCTTTGTTGCCTCCTATGGGCCCGACTTTGGCTTTCCCAGGACTGATAACACCCACGCTTGTTGGACCTACGAGTGTGGCCTCTTGTTTTTCTAGTTCCTCTCTGAGTTCCCACATGTCCCGTGTTGGAATCCGCTCGGTCGTGATGTTGATGTTTTTGATACCTGAGTTGAGTGCTTCTAGAACTGCGTCTTTTGCTGCAAAGTGTGGAACGTAGATAAGTGAAGTGTTGATCTCTGGGTGCTCCTCTACGGCTTCCCGGACGGTGTCATAGACAGGTACACCTGCCACTTCCTGTCCTCCTTTACCAGGCGTCACTCCTGCCACGACATCGGTGCCGTACTCGATCATATGTGGGGTCTTTTCACTTGCTGCTCTGCCAGTAATCCCTTGAATCAGTAACTTCGTATCTTCATCTGCGAAAATGCTCATTGTTTCTCACCTACCATTTCCATCAAGTCTTCAGCACTTTCAGTCATAGGCTTGTCATTCCTAAACAACTTCATATCCAAGTTTAGTTCTTCTTTGACTTCACGTAGTTTTTCAAAGGCTTCATCAGCATGAGGCCCGTCCCTACGAACTACAATTGGGTATTCTGGTTTTTCTTCTTGCAAGGCTTTGATAAATCCGTCCATAGTCCTCTCTACATCAGTGTTATTGGCTGTTCCTCCCACGTGCCAGAGACCTTTTAGCCCAGGTTTTGACATTATAACCTTAGAAAGTTTGTATACTTTTTCTGTTGGAGGATTACCACCGTACTCTGTATAGTTTGCTGGCTTTCCCCCGTATTCTATGATTGCGTCCATGTTGGTGAGTGAGGCGCCGCCTCCAGCCAACATCATTCCAATATCGCCGTCAAGTTCAGTATATTTACCTGCAACACCTCTATGATCATCCTGATCTATTTTCTCAGCTCTTTTCTCTCTATCAGTTTTCTCTCCACCCTCAGCATTACGTTCAGGATAATCCCGGTCATGCCGGTAACTCGCATCTTCCTCTAAATCCATCATCGCATCCAAGACAACAAAACCATCAACAGTTTTCGCCAAGGGATTAACTTCTAAAAGCCGGGCATCCTCCTGTAAAAAAGCTTGGAACAAGTCTTGTAGCTCCATTGCTAACTTAATTATGGTTTTACCTTCAAAGCCTTGACTTTTCAGAAACTGTCTGAATCTGAACTGTGAATCATCTTCTAAAACGAGTTTAGAAGCTTTTCTGTCTTCTATTCCTGTGCCTCCTTCACTTGAGAAAATCATCACAGGATTCCGTGTCTCAGTATCATACATAAACGAAACATAATACTCTTCAGAGAAATCCACCTGGCTCTCAATCAAAACGTTTTCAACTTCCTGACCGTCAATCTCAAGGCCTTTCATTTCTTCGCCAAGTTTTTCAGCTTCCTCTCTATTTTCTGCAAACTTTATTCCTCCTCTCTCCTTTCTATGATTTGCAAGTACTTGCGCTTTGACTACGTAGCTTTCTCCTTCTTGACCTGGAGTGTTTAAGCCGTTTTCTTTGAGTATTTTTTTGGCTTCGTTTTCGTATAGTTTCACAATCTATAGTTTCGAGGTTCATTGATAAAAAATCTGTCTAATTTCACTGAGGAGAAATCTCTACTGCTGTGCTTTCGCAGTTGATCTAACCATTTCTCAGTCAAGAATGTTGTCTTCGATTCCAGTTCGTGATCTTTGAATTCTTCTGTCCTTGATGGTTGTTCTCCAAGCCTATGAGAGTCTGTTCCAAACAAGTTTTCATCAAGCATCCTCCAGAAAATACTTGGGTGTTGTCTTTCCACTCCTTTACCGTTTATTTCGAAGATGAAGTTCTCTTCTTGTTCAGCGGCCTCTACCATTGGCTCATAGTATTCTTCAAGTGTTTTTGATGGATAAAGCTGTTTTTGGGCTTTTTCCCCTAAGAAGTGGTCAACATCCTGTTTTTCAATATCTTCGCTCATTCTCTGGTTAATGTCTCTATGAATTTCAGCTTTCGTGGTGATTCCCTCTTGTTTCCTGAAGTAATCCATCAGTTCTACATTTCTCTCGATAATCGTAGGGTGTGCTCCTACTGCAACAGGTCCAGGTCTTGAAATTTCTAGACTTGGTTGAGTGACTTCATTGAACTGTTCACTGCCTATTTCTTCTCCAGAAATATTTTCAACTATTTCAGATTGGTCATAGATAAACTGATGTAGTTCCTCTCTTTCACTAGGACTCATTAATTCATCAGAGGCCTCTGGAACAGACATCTCACTTAGTTTGCCTGACAAAGATTCTATTTTTGTTATTTCTTTGTCTCTGTAATGTTCAAGTATTTCTCTTTTCTCTTCATAATCCATTTCCTGGAATAATTTGTCTTTTTTCACGTATCTAGGCTTGAAAGGAGTATTTACGTAGTGGGAGCTTAGGAGCACGTAGTTATACCCTGTATTCTTTGATTCTGCGTCTTTAAGAAAATCAATTAAACTATTTTCGTATGTGTTAACTGCTTCTGAATGTTCATACTGGTTTGAAGTGGTTTCTGTTGCTGGATTGTAGTCGAGTTCGACTCCATGCGGGAAAATCATTGAGTAATTTAAAGCGAATTCATGTTGATCTGCTTCCTTTTCTTCCAGAAGTCTTATGATTTCAATATCTTGAACTAATTTTTCAGGTTCTGCATCAGTAAGGGTTTCTGCCCCAGGAATATCGTCTGCTATGTCTCTCAAGTTTTCAAATTTTCTCACGTAGCTTTCTTCTGAAGTATATTCTTCGTCTTCAAATTCATCTGAATCTTTCAGAAACGTGGTAGGGTGATTAATATCAGGGTCTAAAGGGTTTCCGTGTTCGATGACTCCTTTCTCCCATAGACCGTATTTGTGTGCTTCATCAGCCGATTCAACCAGAGAAAGCATACCGTCAGTGTAATCAGTATGAGGGTGTATATCGGTCGATGATTCTACAGGAAAGATGTCAAGTTCATACACGGGATATTTCTCAACAGATTTTTGACGTCCTTTCAAAGCCATAAACATATACGTTCAGGCATAAGTAAATGTATTCATGCATTTAAACACATACAAACTTCTGCATACTTTTTTTCAAGAGAAATATTTTCAGTTTTCTCTTACTGTACCCATACTTCTTTCTTTTGATAGTTCTTTAAGAATGCTTTTTACTTCCATCAAGATTAAAACTAGTCCTGGCAGCACCACTAATGCTATGAAACCCATAATGCTTCCGGCCCATGCAGCGATGTAACCTAAGAAAGGTATTGAGAACAGTTTCTTTCCTTGCACCTGTCCCTCTGTTACCTGCCCAGGATCCGGCGAATTGTTGGCTATTCCCTTTGTTCTAAACGATACAGGATCGCCACCAATCTTTTCTATAACTTTATGTGTTGTAAGATGATCTCCGTCTTGGTAAGTTATTGTATCCCCTACGTTAATGTTTTCTGCACTGGTTTTGTATGTGTATAGTAGGCTTCCTGTCTGTATTTCTGG
>Ga0102942_1001068_pt1 | contig 10539 bp, 11 predicted proteins | sample SalPon2_C_H2O_MG_FD_78171 | JGI IMG/M metagenome (GOLD analysis project Ga0102942, IMG submission 78171) | Salt pond water microbial communities from South San Francisco under conditions of wetland restoration - Salt Pond MetaG R2_C_H2O_MG | ecosystem: Environmental > Aquatic > Non-marine Saline... | reverse complement strand
GGCGGCGAGCGCCTGCTCGACGGCGCGCCCCCCGACGATGTTCCGCCGCCGGCGTTCGGGCCGCAGGCGCTCGGATCGACCGTGTTCGCGCATCCCGATTCGGAGGACCTTGACGGCACCGTCGCCCGCCTCCGCGACGGCGACGAGACGGCCGACGACAGGGCGCGGTTCGTCGGCGTCGCCGTCGGGTCGCGGCCCGCGTCGCTGTCGGTGGACCGCGAGCGCGCCGCCGAGGCCGCGGCGCGCGTCCGCGAGGTGGACTCGTGGGTCGGCCGAGCGGTCCGCGAGTGGCGCGAGCGCGCGAGCGACCGGGGCGCGGCAGCGGCGATGTCGGGTCGCGACCGCGACCGGCTGGTCCGCGATCTGGAAGACGACGCCGGAGCACCGGGGACGCCGGGGTGGGAGTGAGCGCGTCGCTCGGGGTCATCCGAACGGTCCCGAGCGCCACACGCCCTGTCGGTGGTCGAGCCACGCGACGACCGCGACGTGCGGGAGTGTCAGCGCCGCGATGGCGACCAGCGACACCGCGAGCGCGTCACCGGGTGCGACCGCGCCGGCGATCGGGGCCGGGCCCCGCGGCACGACGAGTCCGACGGCGGCCACCACGAGGAATCCGCCGAGCGTGAGCGGTGCGGCGTCGCGGGCGAACCGGACGAGTGCGCCGCGCAGATCGCCGGCCTCGACCGCGCCCGCGGCCGTAGGATCCAACAGGACGAGCCGGCCGACGTGTCGGAGCGAGTGCCAGAGCGCGAAGTACACGCCGATCGCGAACACCGGCGCGGCGAGCAGGAACCACGCCCACAGGAGGATGACCTCGCCCGCGTCGCGGAGCCAGCCGCGGCGGTCGGCCCCGGCGTGGACCCGAGCGTACCCCGCGCCGATCGACGCGAGCGTCGTTCCGACCATGATCGCCGCGGTGGCCGTTCGCACACCGGGAACGAAAAGCGAGGCGACCGCTGCCGACGCGGCCGCGTCGGCGAGGAACAGCCCGACGGTCCACTCGGCGACCAGCCGGTACTCCTCCGGGTGTGCGAGGAGGGGAACGGCCATCGGCAGCCCGCCGCGAACGACCGCGGCGAACCCCCGCTCGACCGTCGTGGGGAGGTGCTCCGCGTCCGCGAGCGCGAGCGCCGCCACGTCGCCCTGCCCCCAATGGAGCCACGTGAGCGCGACGAACCCGACGAACGCCGCCGCGGGCGCGACCGCGAAGCCGACGACGACCGCGCCGCCGAGGACCGCGTAGACGCCGCCGACGGCCGCGAACGACCGACGAGCCGAGACGCCCGCGGCACGGAGCGGGACGAGGTGGTCGATCGCGCCGTGTGCCATCCCGACCGCGAGCGTGCCGAGCGCGAACGCGGCGACGCCGACTTCGACCGGAAGGAAGGGGGTCAAAGCCCCGGCCGGGAGCAGCGCCGCGAGCGCGAGCGCCGGACGTCGGGCGAACCAACGGTCGGCCCGCGAACGAACGCGAGCCGTCATCCGTCGTCGAGCGGGTCGGCGACCGGACCGGGAGTCGGATCGGCCGAGTCGACCGCGGGTGCGTCGTCGACGGCGCTCCGCCGGTCACGCCAGTCGAGCGCCCACTCCAACAACACGATCCCGTTGACCGTCATCAGCCCGGCCGCGGCGAAGAAGGCCATCTCCTCTATCGGGAGCCCGAAGAGGGCGACGCCGGTCGTGAACTCCGGCGCGATGCGCCACGTCCCCACGCCGATCGCGATCCGGTCTGCGACCCAGAAGTATGCTGCGGGAAGCAGCGTCGCCGGGACCCAGACGCGGGACGTGCGGGCGAGGTAGCCGCCGCCGACGGCCCACTGGAGCGCGAGTACCGGGCCGATCCACGCGAGGAGGCCGCCGAGGTAGAGGAACCGGTCGCCGACCGCGACGAGTCCGAGGCCGACGGGAACGAGCGCGAGTCCGATCGCGGTCCCGGCGAGGCGGGGGAGCCGGTCGAAGTCGCCGTCACGGAACGCGGGATCGAAGCCGATCCGGTGACACGCGAGCGCGACGGCGACCGTCTGGATCGCGAAGAAGAGGTACTCACCGAACGGGATCGACAGCGCCCGGGCGAACACCGCGCCGTCGGCGTACGACCACGCGCCGCGGCCGATCATGTGGCTGATCCACGGGGTCGTGTACGCGTACGCGATGGCGACGAGCACCGCGATCCCGGCGGCCGCGCGGCGGCGACGGACGCCGGTGTACCGAGGCGCGATGCGCCACAGGACCGCAAGCAGCGGGAGGCTGAAGACGAGGTGGAACTGGAGGTAGGTCAGCGTCGGGATCACCGGGCCACCTCGGTCGAACCGGCCATGCGCCGGGGTTCGGACGGGACGCTGTTAAGCCCCCCGGCCAAATTATCTCCGTCGGATCTGGCGGTGGCGCGCCGATCTCGCGTCTCAGTTCGACGCAGACAACACGCCGCGGCCCGAAAGTACGTCCCCGAGTTCGCCCATCGACTCGACGACGGTGTCACACGCGGGACGAACCGCCTCCTTGGGGACGAAGCCGACCGCGAGGCCCGCGACTTCGAGCATCGGGAGATCGTTCGCGCCGTCGCCGACCGCGACGGTCGCGTCCATCGGGTAGTCGAGGTCGTCCGCCAGCGCGGCGAGCGCGTCGTCTTTCGTCCCCTCGATGAGCGGCCCCTCGGCGTCGCCGGTAAGCTTGCCGCCCGCCATCGGCAGCCGGTTCGCGACGATCGTGTCGGCCTCGACGCCGGCCGTCGCCAGCGCCCGCTCGACGCCGCGCTCGAACCCGCCCGTGAGCACCGCGACGTGGTGGCCATCGGCCTGCAGCCGCTCGATCAGCTCGCCCGCGCCCGGCCGAAGAGTCACGTCGCCGAAGGCGGCCTCGACCGCCTCGGCGTCGAGCCCGCCGAGCAGCTCCGCCCGCTTGTAGAGACTCTCGGCGTAGCTCAGTTCGTCGTTCATCGCCCGCTCCGTGATCTCGGCGACCTCGTCGGCGACGCCCGCGCGCTCGGCCAGGAGGACCGTCATCTCGGAATCGGAGAGCGTGCCGTCGAAGTCGAACGCGATGAGACTCATGACCGACCGTCGGCGGGGAAGGGTTTTGTAACTGCGTGATCCGCGATGCGGCGATGGGATTTTCCGAAGGGGACGCGTTCGCTTCCGGTATGGACCGCGCCGAGATCGACGTCGACGACCTCCTGAAGATCGTTCTCGGACTCGCCGTCGTGTGGCTTCTCTTGGAGATCCTCGGGACCGTATTGGACCTGACGTTCGCGCTGTTGGACGCGCTCCCGCCGCTGATCGTCGTCGTCATCGTCGTCCTGATCGCGTTACGGCTCACCGACCGCCTCTGAGGCGTGTTCAGCCTGAACGTCCCGCTGTCGCCCGCCGTGGCGGAGATCGCGGACGATCTCCACCCGAAACTCTCGGGGTTCGACCGCGTCCGCGACCGCCACACCCTCGTCTGCAAGCGGTTCGGCGTCGACGACGTGGCGGAGGGCACAGACCGGGACGGAAACGCCGATCCACCGTCCCGGTCCGTCGCACTCGACCGACTCCGAGAGCGACTGCGGCGGCCGCTCGCCGGGACCGCACCGTTCGAGGTCGCCGTGACGGGGATCGACGTCTTCGATTCGCCCGCGTCCGGATCGAGACCGGTCGTGTACCTCGCGGTCGAGAGCGACGGACTCGACCGGCTCCACCGTCGGCTCTGTGCCGCCTTCGGCGCGATCGAGGGGGTCGAGGGCGACGACTACGTCCCGCACGTGACGCTGGCGCGCGGCGGCGACCCCGAGCCGGGCGTCGTCGCCGACCTCGTCGCGCGCGAGTTCGACCCGATCCGGTGGCGGGTCCACGCGCTCGACGTGTGGGACCCCGCAGTCCGCGAGGTCGCCGCGACCGTCGAGACGTGATCCGCGCCTCACCGTCACGCGTCCTGCGATCGGAGATCGATCCGCCGGTCGTCGAGCGGCGTCGCGTCGTCGACGACGCCGGCCAGCCCCAGCCGGTCGACGGTCGCTGCGGTCGGGAGGCCGGTCGGGCCCCACCCGCGGGCGGCGTAGTACCGATCGAGCAGCCGGTCGAACGACTCGGGATCGATCCCGGAAGGGCCGTCGGCCGCCGCCGTGTGGAGCGGGGCGGGGAGCGCGTCGTCCGTTCGGTCGAACCCCTCGCGGGCGTTGAACAGCCGCGTCAGCGTCCAGATCCGCTCGCCCGTCGTCGCGAGATTCGTTACCCGGTTCGGCGTGTCGCCGTCGGCGGCGTCGGCGATGTCGGCGGCGACCGCCGGATGGTCGAGTGCGGCGAGCCACTCCGCGCCGAGGTCGGTCCAGACGGCTTCACCGACGAAGTCGTCGACGACGAGGCTCCACAGCACCGATCGAGCGTTCTGCTCGCCGATCACGGGTCGGACCCGATCGTGTGGTCCGCGCCCGTCGGCGGCGAACGGCTCGCGGTCCTGCGGCCGCGAGCGCCGGTGGCACGCGCCGCGGTCGCTCGTCGCGTACGCGAGCGCGACGCCGACCGCCGCTCGCGGGTCGAACCCGGGCAGCGCCATCGACTTCACCGTCGGGGCGAGCGTCTCGCCGCCGAACCGCGCCGCCGCGGCGTCCACCCCGTCAGCGAGCGCGTCGGCGAGCCCCGGCGTCGCATCGAGGTCGGCGGGGTCCGAGCGGGCCGCGATCGCTTCTAGCAGCCGTCGGACGCCGCGCGCGTCACCGAACTCGACCGGGCAGTCGACGACGCCGGCGTCGTCGGCTCGGATCGCCCACGCGGCCGCGCTGGCCGCGTCGATCACGTCGAGGCCGAGCCGGTCGCAGACGCCGCAGAGTTCGGCGACGCGGTCGAAGTCGTCGACGCCGAGGCCGGCTCCGAGTGAGATCGGGGCCGCGCCGCGGGGGACGACCTCGCCGTCCGGGGTGTCGATCCGGAAGCCGCCGGGGACGCGGTCACCCGCTCGCTCGCGGCCGGTCGCGCGCTCCGCCGCCGCCTCCACGCCGATGTCGTCGGTGCCCGCGAAGCCGGTCGACGTCCACCCCTCCGCCGCGAGGAGGCCCACCTCGTTCGCGTAGTCGACCGTCTCTATCGTCTCCCCGGCCGCCTGCCACTCGCCCGTTTCGTCCCGGGCGTAGGCCGCGGCGTCTCGGTCGCGAAGCGCGGCGAGGGCGTCCGGGACGGCGGAGGGCGGATCGCGGGCGACGACCGCCTTCAGCCGCTTCGACCCCATCACCGCGCCCGCGCCGCCGCGGCCGGCGTGGTGGTCGCCGCCGTCGCTAGCTATCGTCGCGTACGCCGCCTCGCGCTCGCCCGCGAGGCCGACGCAGGCGACCGCCGCGTCCGGGAAGGCAGCGGCCGTCTCGGCCGTGTCTGCGCCCCACGTGTCGGCGTCCGCGATCCGGGCGCGGCCGCCCGCCAGTTCGATCCGGACCGGGCGGTCGGCCGCGCCGGTCACGAGCAGTCCGAGGCAGTCGTCGAGCGAGCCCGCGAGCCGGGCAGCGAACGCACCGCCCCCGTACGAGTCGAGGAAGCCGCCGGTGAGCGGGGACTTCGTCACCGCGGCGTACCGCGTCTCGCCGGGCAGGTACCCGGAGAGCGGCCCCCCGAAGAACGCGAGCAGGTTCTCCGGTCCGGTCGGGTCGACCCCGGGCGGCAGTTCCTCGTAGAGGTACCGCGCGCCGAGCCCCTTCCCGCCCACGTAGTCGCGCCGCCACTCCCGCGGGACGCACTCGCGGGCGGTCTCGCCGGTCGAGAGGTCGACCCGGAGGACGTGCGTGCGAGTGCGACTCATTCAAGCGGTTTGCGCGGCGGAGACGTATCAATCTGTTCGACGCCGAACCGGTCGTCCGGCGTCCGAACCGATCCGACCGTCAGAGTGAGGCGAGAGGGGGCCGAAGGCGTCCCCATGAGTGAAGCCGACGCCACGGAGTTGCCGACCGCGCTCGACGCCCGCGACGCCACGGTCTGCGTCGTCGGTGCTGGCGGCAAGAAGTCGACGCTGTTCGCGCTCGCCGACCGACTGGACCGACCGGTGGTGACCGCGAGCGTCCGCATCCCGATCTTCGACGACCGGGTCGCGACCGTGCGGGTGACGGACGACCCGCTCGCCGCGATCGACGCGGCGGGGGCGGACGACTGGCCGCTCGGACTGGTGCCCGAGCGGGAGCGCGCGGACCGCTATCTGGGGTACGACGTGGAGACCGTCGCCGACATCGCCGACGGCGCGCCCGGCGCGACCCTCGTCAAGGCCGACGGCGCACGCCTCCGCGAGTTCAAAGCGCCCGGCGACAGAGAGCCGCAGGTCCCGGAGACCGCTGACGTGGTCGTCCCGATCGGGAGCGTGCACGTCGTCGGCGAACCGCTCACGGACGACCTCGTTCACCGGCCGGAGCGCGTCGCCGCGATCACAGGCCGGGCGCTCGGCGAGCCGATCCGTCCCGCGGATGTCGCGGCCGTACTCGCGAGTCCGGACGGCGGGCTGAAGGGCGTCCCCGACGGCGCGACGGCGATTCCGATGATAAACAAGGTCGACGACGAGGCGGACGCGGCCGCGGCCCGCGAGATCGCCGAGGGAATCCTCGACCGTGCCGACGTGCCCCGGGTCGTTCTCACCCAACTCGTCGAGGCGGGCGACGCCGCGGACGATCCGGTCGTCGAAGTCGTGGAGTAGGCGAAGCGGGCGGCCACCTCACGCGCCGTCGGGAGCCACGGAGTCGTCCGACAGCGCCGCGAACGACCGCCAGAGCGCCCGGTACAGCGTCCACGCGTCGACCCCCGTGCGCTCCATCACCGACCGGCAGGCGGCGTCGAACCGTCGGTAGTCCGCGACCGACGGCGGGTCCGGGTAGGACCCGTCGAGTTCGCCGGCGGCGGCGAGGGCGCGCCACGTCCGGCGGTCGATGGCGACGAACCGATCGGGCGCGAGAAACTGGAGGAACCCGGAGGCGACCGCCACGTCGACCCCGTCGAGCGCGGCGAGCGCCGAGAGGGCGGCGTCGATGTCGCGGTCGTCCGATGAGTCGGGGTCGCTCCCGGTCTCGGGTTCGGCCCCGACCGCGTTCGCGGCCGTCCCGATGGCGTCGATCACGTCGCCGAAGTCGTTGTCGCGGAACGCTTCCTCCCGCTCGCGGCGCGCTCGGTCCGGATAGTCGCCGAGGTACCGTCGAAAGTACCACCGGACTATCCACTGCGCGTCGCGTCGGCCGTACTCGTCGCCGGCGAACGTCGTCGCCACCGTCTCGACGTGCTGACGCTCCACGTCGTACAGTGGCTCTGACTCCGCGTACTCGGCGGCACGGTCGCGAACGACGGACTCGCTCAGCTCCATCGACAGCCAGTACGGCCGTTTCGCCTATGAACGTTCGTCTCGGTCGCGACCCGACCGTCGTGATCGATCGTTTGATACCTCCGTGGTCACTGCTAGCACGTATGGCAGACGACCGGATCCCGGTGACCGTCCTCAGCGGCTATCTCGGTGCGGGCAAGACGACGCTCGTCAACCACCTACTGTCGAACCCCGGCGACCGTCGGATCGCCGTCATCCTGAACGATATGGGCGAAGTGAACGTCGACGCCGATCTGATCGCACGCGAGAACGACGAGGAGGGGGTCGTCGACCTCTCGAACGGCTGTATCTGCTGTCGGCTGCAGGACGACTTGCTGACCGAGGCGGCGGCGCTCGCCGACTCGCGGGAGTTCGACTACCTCCTCGTGGAGTCATCGGGCATCTCGGAGCCGGTGCCGATCGCGCAGGCGTTTACCGAGGGGACCGAAGACAGCGACGTCGACCCCCGAGAGCGGTTCCGGCTGGACACGATGGTCACCGTCCTCGACGCCTACGGCTTCTGGAAGGAGTTCGACGCGGGCGAGACGCTGCCGGGCGGCGCGCAACCGGAGACGGACCGCCCGCTCGCCGACGTGCTCGTCGAGGGGATCGAGTTCTGCGACGTCCTCCTCGTGAACAAGACGGACATGGTGCCCGACGACGTGCTCGACCGGATCGAGTCTGTCGCCGAACGGCTGGGCCCGCGCGCGAAGCGGATCCGAACCGCCTACTCCGCGGTCGACCCCGACGAGGTGCTCGACACCGGACGGTTCGACTTCGAGGCGGCGAAGCGGTCGGCCGGCTGGAAGCGCGCGATAGCAGAGGGAGAATCAGAGGGCGATCACGCGCACCACGGTCACGACCACGCGGAGGGCGCGGCCGCCGCTCACGGGGTCGGCTCCTTCGTCTACCGCGCTTCGGACCCGCTCGACCCCGCCGCGCTCGCGGAGTGGCTCGACGACTGGGACGGGTCGATCGTCCGGGCGAAGGGCGTGGTCCGCGTCGCGGGCACCGAGGAGGTCGTCGGCGTGAGCCAGGCGGGGCCGTCGGTGCAGGCGGGACCGATCGGCGCGTGGGGGCCGGACGACGACCGCCGGACGCGGCTCGTGTTCATCGGCGAAGACCTCGACGAGGCGGGAATTCGCGAGGAGCTGAACGGACTGGTGGCAAAAGAGGGAGAACCGACCACAGACCCCGACGAAGTGTTCCCGATCTAGGGTAGCGGCCCGACCGCGGCGACCCGACTAGATTCCGAGCTCGTTTCGCAGGTCGTCCCACTCGTCGTGAAAGCCGTGGGTCGACTCCGTCTCTGTCTCTATCGCCGACTGATAGGTCTCGTCGTACTTCAACAGCTCCCCCCACCCGTCGTGGAAGGCCCAGTTACAGTACTGACACATGGTCCGACCCACGCGCCCCGGTGACATACCCGTTTCGGCGATCGGAGACGGCACGGGACGCGAGTCCGTACCACGGGGCGCGAGTCCGCACCACGGGGCGCGATCTCATCCCCGCGACACCGCCGACAGCCTGAACCGTGGTGGACGCGTACACGTCTCAGACACGGGACGACCCGCGTCGACGGATCAATCCATGCCAACGTACAGACGCGGCGGACACGTTCGGGGCGACGACGACGGAGTCGAGCGGGAGTGTGAGCTGTGCGACTGGTACTGCGTGGCCGACTCGTACCCGGCTCTCGTCCGGAAGTACCAGACTCATCTCCGAACGGATCACCCGAAGGCGTGGCTCCGAGCGTGAACGTGTGGCGGACATCAAAAAAGGCGAGCCGGTCGCTTGAGTTCGTCGAGATCGGGTCGGACTCAGGGCTCTAACAGGACCTTCGTGACGCCCTCCTCACGGGCGTCGAACGCCTCGTACATCTCGGGGGCCTCTTCGAGGTCGACCCGGTGAGAGACGACCCAACTCGGGTCTGCGCGTCCCTCGATGATCATGTCGCGAAGGTACCGGTTGTACTCTTTCACGTTGCACTGGCCGGTCCCGCACTTGAGGCCCTTCTCGAAGAACTTCCCGAAGTCGATGCCGAGCCGCCCCTGTGCGGCCATGTCGTCCGGCGCGCCGGGGTCCTCGGGGACGTACAGCCCCGGAACGCCGAGCTGGCCCGTCGGTCGGACGACGCGGATCAGGTTGTTGAGCACGACCGCCGGGTTCTCCTTGGCCGGCTGGTATGAGTAGTCCTCCGTGTCCTCGTCGACGTCGTCGGGATCGGTCGCCTGATACCCCACGGCGTCGACGCCCTTGTCGACCATCCCGCCGTGTTTCTCGATGATCTGGTCGACCGGGTCGCCCTCGGAGAAGTCGATCGCGTGGGCGTCACAGTGCTCTTCGGCCAGTTCCAGTCGACTCGGGACCTGGTCCACGACGTAGATCTCTGCTGCGCCCTTGATCTTCGCGCTGTAGGCGGCCATCAGGCCGACCGGTCCCGCGCCGAAGATCGCGACGGACTCGCCGGGCTGGAGGTCGGCCAGTTCGGTGCCGTGCCAGCCCGTCGGGAAGATGTCCGCGAGAAGCGAGAAGGCGTCCTCGTGTTCGCGCCCCTCGGGCAGCTTCAGCGCGTTGTGGTCGGCGTACGGGACGCGCAGTTTTTCGGCCTGTCCGCCCGGATACGGCCCCATGGCGACGTAGCCGTACGCGCCGCCGGCGAAGCCGGGATTGACGTTGGTACAGAAGCCCGTGTACCCCTCCTCGCAGTTCTGACAGAACCCACAGGAGACGTTAAACGGCATCACGACGCGGTCGCCCTCCTCTAGCGTCGAGACCGCCTCGCCGACCTCGCTCACGATCCCCATGTTCTCGTGACCGAAGATGATCCCCTCTTCGGCCGCGGTTCGCCCCTCGTACATGTGGAGGTCGGACCCACAGATACAGGAGGTGGTGATGTCGACGACAACGTCGTTCGGGTGTTCGATCTCCGGTTCCTCTACATCTTCTACGTCTACGTCGTACGGCCCTTGATACACTACTGCTTTCATACTGGTTCCGCATGTACTATGTTATCAAATTGTAGTAAATGTTTTTCCGTTATGTATATGGTTAATAATATATTAGTGTGAACTAATAACATGGGTCGTGAGACATGACAACACGGATTGTGGAACATGGTAGCACGGGGTGTGTGTCGCGTGCTGCACGCGATTGTCGGCCGACCGCGATATGCGGAGACGCGAGGATCCCGTGCCACCGCGCCTATTCTGACCATCGACACACTCATGGATTAGGACGATAGAT